>Ga0118677_10001860_pt1 | contig 43653 bp, 39 predicted proteins | sample AliMusrvi5mmetaG_FD_86154 | JGI IMG/M metagenome (GOLD analysis project Ga0118677, IMG submission 86154)
TCCAAATCCTTGCCATAATAGCAGGTCACGTTTTTTCCCTTTTGAAATTTCGTACTGAAAAGCAGGTTTAAATCAAGGAAAAAATTACTGTTATCTTGCAAATTCCGATGTTTCTGAAGACGCTCCATGTTCTCATTATCGAGCACCATTCCAAGCTGCCGGGACATGACAGCAACCACATCATACAGATCTTCAATATAGGTCTGCTGTTTCTCGTAATGGCGCTCATACCAATCAATCTTGATCTGCAGCTGGCTGATTTTGGCTTCTGCCTCTTTCAACAGTAAAGCTTTTTTTCTGCCGAACATGGTCACTCCTTGCTGCGCAGATGCTTCACATACGTCCGTTACAATATTCGCGTCTCAGACAATTAGCTCCAAATTGCCCATATAGGGACGCAATACAGACGGGATGATCACCGATCCGTCTTCCTGTTGGTAGTTTTCTAAAACCGCAACCAGCGTTCGTCCCACGGCCAGACCTGAGCCGTTAAGTGTGTGAACAAATTCCGGTTTGGTTTTTTCGTCCTCGCGGAAGCGTATCGAAGCACGACGAGCCTGAAAGTCGCCAAACGTGCTGCATGATGATATTTCGCGATAACAGCTCTGCCCCGGCAACCAGACTTCGATGTCGTAGGTTTTTGCGGCGGAGAAACCGATATCTCCACTGCAGAGCGCCATAATACGGTACGGTAGCTCCAACAATTGCAGCACCTTTTCGGCATGTCCGGTCAGTTTTTCAAGCTCGACATCTGATTCCGACGGATGGACAAATTTAACCAGCTCCACCTTGTTAAACTGGTGCTGGCGGATCAAACCGCGGGTATCCTTGCCGTAAGAGCCGGCCTCGCGTCGGAAGCAGGGGGTGTAGGCAGCATAACTGATCGGCAGGTCGGAGCGTTTTAGAATCTCGCCACGGTGGATGTTGGTCACCGGTACTTCGGCGGTGGGGATCATATAAAATTCGGGATCAACGAGCTTGAATAGATCCTCTTCAAACTTGGGGAGTTGACCGGTGCCGGTCATCGAATCACGGTTGACCATGAAGGGGGGCAGCACCTCCTGGTATCCGTGCATATCTGTATGCAGATCCAGCATGAAGTTAATGAGGGCTCGTTCCAACCTGGCACCAGCGCCACGGTACAGGGTAAAGCGGGCGCCGGTGATCTTGGCGCCACGCTCAAAGTCAAGAATACCGAGCGCTTCGCCAATATCCCAGTGTGGTTTGGCCTTGAACGCCGGTTCATGCGGTTTTCCCCAGGTTCTGACCTGAACGTTTTCGTTTTCGGATGTTCCAATCGGGGTTGTGGCGTGCGGCAGGTTTGGCACCGTCAGCAGGAAGGATTGCAACTCATCATCAACCCGGCCCAGCTCTTCGTCCAGACCTTTGATCTTTTGAGAGACCTCGCGCATCTCCAGAATCTTATCCTGAACCAGGCTTTTATCCCTGGCACGACCGATCTCATCAGAAGCCGTATTACGAAGCGCCTTGAGTGATTCGCCATCTTTCAGCAACGATCGCCGCCGATCATCCAATTCGCGGAAGCCGTCCAGATAAGACACACCGCCACGGGTACGCAGACACCGCTCGGCTTCGTCCAGATTTTCACGGATGTATTTCATGTCAAGCATCGGGAAACACCTTTATTTTTGAGGAGTAAAAGCGTATTTTTTAACACTTGCTTCGCTACACGTCAATGCAAAAGAGCCAGATGAAATCGATACTTGCCCACATTATTACCATGGCAGCACTGTTAAGCCAGCCGGTATACCTGCATGCAGAGGAGATTGTCATTAATGCCGTGGGTGACATCATGCTGGCCGGCAAGTGTTCGCCGATACTGAAGAAAAAAGGATACGGCTTCCCCTTCGGCGGAGTGGTATCGGAGTTGGCCACCGGCGATATCAACCTGGCCAATCTGGAATCACCCATCGCGACCTGCGGAAGCGAATGCACAACTAAAAAATTCCGTTTCCGGGCTGAACCGGAAGTTGCACCTGCCCTGCGCAAAGCCGGCTTCAACCTGGTTAACCTGGCCAACAACCACAGCATGGACTTTGGAGGAGATGCGCTGGCAGAGACGCTGCAGTACCTGTCCGTTGCAGGTATCGCCTGGATCGGAGCCGGTGAAAACCTGGATGTAGCCCGCAAGATGGCACTCTTCACCGTAAAGGGAAAGAAGATCGCCTTCCTCGGCTACTCCCTGACTCAGCCGATAGAGTTTTTTGCCGGCCCGAAGCGCCCCGGCACCGCACCAGGCTACGAAAAGCTGGTTGAGGCAGACATAGCGAGCGCCCGCTTGCGGGCCGACTATATTATCGTATCCTTTCATTGGGGGACAGAGGCCTGCAGTACGGTGCAGGCATACCAGCGCAACGCAGCTCACAGAGCGATTGATGCCGGCGCCAATGTGATTATCGGCCATCATCCCCATGTTCTTCAGGGTGTTGAGCGCTACAGGGACGGCATCATCTTTTACAGCCTGGGCAACTTCGTATTCGCCAGCAAAAGCAGAACCGCTGATGTCAGCGCCATAATCCGTCTAAGGCTGAATGATATACATCGCACGGCTGAAATCCTGCCGCTTGACGTACTGCACCGGAGGGTCGGCTTCCAGCCGCAACTCTTGAAAGGGGAGGGGAGGGAGGCTGTGATTCGAAAATTGAACGAATTGTCGAGCACTTTCAAAACAGAGATTCAAAATACAGGCGACAAGTTCATCATCAACTTTTGACCGGCTTAATCCCCCGAAAGAACGAGATTTGAAGGTTGCAAATACCATGAAAATACTCCTTACAACCCTCCACTCCAAATACTCCCACGCCTCCCTGGCGCTTCCCTGCCTGGCGGCCTACTCTAAAGACATCCCGGATATCGAGATTACTATCCGTGAATGGACCGTCAACGAGCCGCGCGAGCATATTCTGAAACAGATAATGGCGGAACAGGCCGATCTGGCAGCCTTCTCCTGCTATATCTGGAACATCGAGAAGACCCTCAGAATCGTCTCCGACATAAAGAAGATATCCCCCCGAACGCTCATTGTACTGGGTGGGCCGGAGGTGTCCTTCGGCATTTTTGAGATGATGCATAGCAATCCGGCTGTTGACTTTGTTGTGAAGGGAGAAGGAGAAAACGCCTTTCGCCGACTGCTGGAGGTACTTGTCAACGGCAATCTTCCTGGGCACTCCTTCGCCGGGGTCGACAATCTGTTCTTCAGGGATGAGGACGATATAGTTTCGGGTCCCCTTAATACGGGACATATTCAGCTTGACACGATACCTTCACCCTTTGAGTCCGGGCTGGTCGATTTTACGAAACCACTGGTTTACTACGAAACATCCCGCGGCTGCCCATTTTCCTGTGCTTTCTGCCTTTCGTCAGTCGAGGGGGCGGTCCGCTCCTTCAGTATGGAACGGATTCAAAGGGACCTGCTGTTCCTTATGGATCGAAATGTTTCTCAGATAAAGCTGGTAGACCGCACTTTTAATTTTGATGCCGTAAGAGCAGGTGAAATCTGGGAGTTCATTCTCCGGCATAACCGTGGCAGTCATTTTCACTTCGAGATCTCCGCAGACCTGCTGACCGAAGACAACCTGCAGGCTCTGAAACGCGTTCCGGAAAACACCTTCTGCTTCGAGATCGGCATCCAGTCCGTCTCTGAGAGCACTTTGGAGAAGGTGGACCGCAAGGCCGATCTGCCACAAATCTTCCGAGCCGTCCGGCGTCTCAAAGTTGAGACGAAGATAGAGCTGCACCTCGATCTGGTGGCAGGGTTGCCGGGCGAAGATTATGATGGTTTCCTGACATCACTGCAGGCAGTGGCGTTTCTTGACCCTCATGATATCCAGATCGAGCCGCTCAAACTTCTCAAGGGGGCACCCATGCGGGAGATCGCCAGCCGTGAGAATTACCATTTCTCCAGTTTCCCTCCCTACACCATACTACGCAACCCCTGGCTCTCCTTTGATGACATCTGCCGTATCGAAACCATCGCTCGTCTGTTGGACCTGTTCCAAAAACATGGAGGATTTACTACTGCATTCAGAGTCCTGCTTCCGGAGCTGCCGCTTGCTGCCATCTTCGACCGGATGGCGCGTGGGGCCGGCAGTGAAGCCCTATCCGGTCTCTCCTGCCGCCGGGTATATGAGCTGTTCGCCCGCCTGGCCGGGCCGTTTGTGGATGGAGACAGGCTTGCTGATCTGCACGATGCACTCTTCTTCGATTACTGCCACAGCGAGATGCCGTTGATGGGTAAACTCCCGGCCTTTGCAGCAGCGCGCCGGAATCATTGCGCATGGCCCGGTCTGGTTGATCTGCCCGCAGAGCTGAACCTGCCTGCGGGATCCCGGGTAAAGACTTTTCGTTATCAGTTTATGCGGGATTATCGTAATGAACCGTGGGTTAATGGCCCGGCGATCATCACGTTCGTTTATATTTCAGGCGCCGGGCGGGGGCTTAAGGTAATACCGGTTTGATTGAAGAAGGGAACCTGCTGATCAGCACCGGTCAATAAAACAGCATCCAGGCATCCAGGAAGAAAAATATCCATCCCATATTGCAGAGCAGAGCTATGTACCACAGGTATTTTCTTTTTGTCAGGCTGGATATCGACGCGAGCATTAGGGCTATCTGCAGAAAAATAAGGCCATAAGCAAAGTTCCCGCCCATTTCCTGAGCCTTCAATTTGACCTTGGCCAGCCCTTCCGCCTTATCCTTGATCTCCTTTTTTTCGCCTTCATAGCGTTTTATATCCTCGCCATATTTTGACAGAGTACTCTGATAATCGGCAACCACCTCCGGCGATAGGGCCTTCTGTGAACGATACTGCAAATCAAGAGCATTCTTGCTGAGCTCGAAGGTATGCTGCTTGATGCTCTTGGCCTGATAGTAGGCCCATTGATCGCTCTCCTGTCCCTGCGTCATGATGGCCCGCGAAGAGAACTTGCCCATGTAGAGTGTCGTCAAAGCCGCCAGAACCGCCATTATAGCGGTAGAAAGCGCCAGCCAGCCATGCCATTTTTCCTTCTGTTCAGACATTACAGTTTCTCCTTTTGTGTATTCGGGATAAAGAGCGGCAGAGCAGAGCCTGGGATTATCCCAGAATTTTCTGCCCGCTTCAAGAGACATTTAATCGCCTGTTCGCCCTCATCACCAAGATCTGTCGAAAAATCGTTGACATACAGTCCGATGTGGGCGGCGCAGACTTCGGCGCTCATCTCCTGGGCATGTTCGCCGATGTATCGGGCTGCTTCGGCAGGGTGGGCGCGGGCGTATTCCACCCCGGCCATCAGGGAGCATTCAACAGCGGCAATAGTTGCCGCACCCAGTGATCGCCGCGCTACGATGCAGCCGAGCGGGATCGGCAGGCCGGTTTCTCCCTCCCACCATTCACCGAGATCAAGCAGTTTCCGGAGCCCCAAGCCCTGATAGGTGAAACGTGACTCGTGAATGATCAGTCCGGCGTCAACTTTGCCGCTCAAAACGGCATCCATTATTTCGTTAAAGGGCATGACGATAAAATTTTCTAGAGTCGGGTCATACAATCTCAGCAGAAGCAGCGCCGTCGTATAGCGCCCCGGAACAGCGATACTCTTCCTGCGCAGGTCCGCCGGCTCTATCTCTTCAGCGGCCACCAGCAGCGGCCCGCATCCACGCCCCAGAGCGCTTCCGGAGCGGAGCAGCGCGTAGTCATCGCGGATATGCCCCAGCGCATGGTAGGAAACCTTGCTCACATCCAGCTCGCCTTTGAGCGCCAGCTGGTTGAGTGTTTCCACGTCCTCCAGACGTTCCTTATATGAAAGGTCGCCCGTAGCGACCAAATGATGCACAAGCGGGTAGAACATGAAGGTGTCGTTTGGGCAGGGAGAAAAACCGAGGGTGAGTTCAGTGGACAATGTTATCGCTCCAGAATAAATGTCACCGGCCCGTCATTGACCAGTGCAACCTGCATGTCGGCCTGGAATATGCCGGTTTCAACCGGCAGGCCACTCCTTCCGGCAGCGGCGACAAAACAGTCGTACAGCCGCTTCCCCTCGTCTGCGGACGCCGCCGTATCGAACGAGGGGCGCTTCCCCTTTGTGCAGTTGCCGGCCAGGGTGAATTGGGAGACCACCAGCAGACTTCCACCGATATCGACAACCGACCGGTTCATCTTGCCCTCTTCGTCGCAGAAAATGCGCAGTCCGCAGATCTTATCGACCAGCCAGCCGGCTTTTGACTCGTCATCACCCTTCTCCACTCCCAGAAGAATCATGATGCCTTGGCCGATCCGGCCTACGGTTTCGCCGTCAACGACGACTGAAGCGGATGTAACGCGCTGGATGACGGCTTTCATCAGTACAGCTCCAATATGTCGGCTACACATTCCTTGGTTTAATTGAAGAGGCTCATCCTCGTTATGCAACTGCCTTTTTCAGGTCCTGGAGACAAGTGCAGGTTGTTCTCAGTGCAATGCGATTTTTTTGATAATGCCGCCGGACGCATCAGCCAATGGGTGAATTACGATAAATGCAGTTTCATCAATTTCTTTAACAACGCTCTTGACTCTGCCAATTTCCAATCTTGTAACCACACAGTAGAGGATATGCATCGGCTTGCCGCTCTTTCCACCGCGGCCGTTGTATATCGTAATGCCACGACTCAGGACACGCACGATAGCTTCCCTGATTTCATCACTCTTTTCGGACATGATTATTATGGCGTTGTACTCCTCGATACCATGGATCAGAAAGTCGATTGTTTTTGAGGCCGCAAAGTATGTCAGAACCGAATAGAGCGCCGAATCAATACCGAGTAAGTAGGCCGCTGCGGCAAAGATGAAAATATTCAGGATGAGGATAACATCACCGACTTTCAGCAGATGACTACTTTTGCTGATCAGCAATGCTGCTATTTCAGTGCCGTCAAGAACCGCACCGCCACGTATTGCAAGGCCAATCCCGGCACCGATAAAAAAACCGCCGAACACTGCCGTCAGGAGTTTATCGGGGGTTACATCCGGATAGTTGACAAAGGCAAGGCACACGGACAATCCCGCAATCGCCAGGGTACTTTTCAAGGCAAACGACCAGCCTATCTGGCGATAGCCCAGCGCTATGAACGGGAGATTGATCAGCGGAATAAGAATTGCCAACGGATAGCCAAGCACACTGGCCAGTAGCATGGAAATGCCTGTTACCCCACCATCTATGAAGTGGCTTGACAGCAAAAACCCTTTAATACCCATCCCTGCTGAAAGAATGCCCAATACAATCAGAAGGGAATTTATTGATTCTCTAACAAAAGTTTTCATTGGCTGCTCAACGGAGGGGTTCTTTGATTTCCTGGCCTGGACTTACAAAAGAAATGCCTTGTCCGGATTTCATTCCAATCATCACAGCTTCTATGATGGGGACATTCACCTCTTTTTGCGAATTCCATTTGACGATAAAATTTGCGCCGGTACCGCCCGCTGTATGCTCCTCGGGAATAAAAATATCCGTTGACTCCAAAGGCGCCAAGGTTATTGGTTGCGGGTAATATTTTCTCACTAATTTACCCTTGGTATCATAGTAATCCGCAGCAATGATATTGATAGAATTTGACATGTCTGTATTCCGAATACTTAAGATCGCCGCCAAATTATAAGGAATTTTTTTGGGTGCGCTGAAAATATTTGAGTATACAGGCACATAAAGAGTTTGACCTTTTGAAAACCTGTATTCTGTTGATGCAAAAACGAGACTGCAATTAACTGAAGACAGGACAAGTGAAAGCAAGAGTGCGACAATTGATCTTTTGTTCAGTAAGCGTTGCATCATAATAACCTCCTCGCATTGATTTTATAGTGCTTGTCTGCGAACAACGGTTTTGCGCCTTATATGAAGCAGTATTGCCGGTAACCAGCCTCCGTCAATCCCTTCAATTCGTCGAAGAACTCTTTATCGCTTATTGTTCATACCGAATGCGTCCTCTTGTTGGGAGAAAAAGGTTATAGGAGGCTTTTTAATATAACCCGTGAAAATTCCAGCTACTTATATACACCACATGCCGCGAACCGCGCCACAAAAAGCCGCCCGATCAGACAAGCGCTGAACCGGGCGGCTTTGAATTTCAACATTGAGTTACTTCACCGGCCATCAAAACAGACTCTCCCCGGTCATCTCCTTCGGCTGGGTAATCCTCAGCATCTTCAGCATGGTCGGGGCTATATCGGCCAATCTTCCACCTTCGCGCAGCTTCACACCCTTGCGGCTGTCATCCACCAGCACCAGCCAGACCGGGTTGGTCGTGTGGGCGGTGAACGGTTCGCCGTTTTCATCGGCCATCTGTTCTGCGTTGCCGTGGTCGGCGGTGATTAGAGCAGCACCACCTTTTTCCCGCACCTTGGCAACAATCCGTCCGGCACAGTTATCCACGGTTTCGACCGCCTTGATCGCCGCCGCCTCGATGCCGGTATGGCCGACCATATCGCAGTTGGCGAAGTTGAGAATTATGACATCGTAAAGGTCCTGATCCAGACGCTTCAGCAGCTCTTCCGTCACCAGATAGGCGCTCATCTCCGGTTTCTGGTCGTAGGTGGCCACTTCTTTGGGGGAGGGTATCAGGGAGCGGTCCTCTCCGGGAAACGGGATTTCACTGCCGCCATTGAAGAAGAAAGTCACATGGGCATATTTTTCGGTCTCGGCAATCCGCAACTGTTTCAGTCCGGCATCCGCCAGCACGCCGCCCAGAATGTTGATCAGTCCCGTGGAGCCGAACGCGATGGGCAAACCGAAGGTCGCATCGTATTCCGTCATGCAGACATAACCTGCCAACTTCGGCCAACACCGGCGCTCAAAGCCATTGAAACCATCCAGGGCGATAGCCCGGGTGATCTCGCGGGCGCGGTCGGAGCGGAAGTTGAAGAATATGAAACCGTCGCCGTCATTTACAGCGGCGTTTTCGGTGACAACGACCGGCAACATAAATTCATCATGCACCCCGGCGGCATAGCTCCGTGCAATCGCCTCATTAGCCGAGGAAAACTGCTCTCCCTGCCCACACACTATGGCGTTATAGGCCTGCTCGACCCGATCCCAGCGGTTGTCACGATCCATGGCGTAGTAACGTCCCATCACGGTCGCGATTGTACCGACGCCGATCCGCACCATCTCCGCCTCCAGCTGCGCCAGATATTCGACACCGCTCTGTGGGGGCGTATCACGGCCATCCAGCAGACAGTGAACAAAAACCTCCGTCAAACCTTCCCGCTTGGCCAGTTCCAGCAGGGCGTAGAGATGCGTGTTGTGGGAGTGCACCCCGCCGTCCGAGAGCAGGCCGGAGAGGTGCAGCCTCCCTCCGGACACTTTGACTTTGGCTATGCAATCCAGCAGGGTCGGGTTGGTGAAGAAGTCGCCATCCAGAATGGATTTGGTGATGCGGGTCAGCTCCTGATAGACCACCCGACCGGCGCCGATGTTGAGATGTCCGACCTCGGAGTTGCCCATCTGCCCTTCCGGCAGCCCCACCGCCATGCCGGAGCAGCGGATCTCGGCATGCGGATACTCCGCCAGATATCTTGACAGGTTGGGAGTTTTTGCAAGGGCAACGGCGTTGTGGTCAGGGCTGGGATTGATTCCCCAGCCATCCAGAATCATCAGCAGGAGTGGTTTTTTCAAGAGTGCATCCTTTCGGATCAGTGGTGGTAAGGTTCACCATTCAGTATCGTAAACGCCCGGTAGATCTGCTCCAGCAGGAAGGGGCGCACCATCTGATGGGTAAAGGTCATGCGTGAAAGCGCCAGCAGTTTGCCCCGGCGGCGAAATTCTTCAGAGAACCCGTAAGCCCCGCCAATGGCAAAAACCAACTCGCCGGTACCTGAGTCGCGCTGTTTGCATACAAAGGCTGCCAGGCCGGACGAATCCATCTGCTCACCCCTTTCATCCAGTAGAATAAGGGTCGCATTTGTGGGGATCTGCTTCTCCAGGCGCTCACATTCCCGTCGGCGCATATCCTCCGCTTCGGCCCCCTTCTCATCGCGTATGTCAATCAGCTCCAGGGGACAATAGCGTCTTATGCGGCCGGCGTATTCTTCAACCGCTTCCCTGACCCAGGGATCACGGCTCTTGCCGACCCACAGCAGTTTCAGTTTCATAGGGCAACACACCCATCATCAAAGGATTCGATTTCGAGCGGAGAGCACGGCAGCAAGGAGGAACCGACGCAGGCGTACCTACAGTACGCTGAGGAAAGCGACGACGAAGCAACACAGCTATCCACTTGAAGGCGAATCCGTTTCAAAAATCGGTGTCCTTGCGGGCTGCTCTTATCTCCGCCGACAGTTCCAGTTCTGGCGCCATGCCCCACAGACCGTCGAGATCATAATAGCGACGGAGCTGATCGTGGAAGATATGGACAAGCACATCGCCGTAATCCATGACGACCCACTTGCCGTCTGTAGCTCCCTCGATGTTATGCACCTTGCCGAATTTTTTCAGTCCGGTTCGGATGTTGTCGGCAATGGCCTGGTTCTGTTTGTCTGAGGCGCCGGAAATTATCACCATGTAATCGGCGATCGACGAGACCCGGGAAATGTCTCGCACCCGGATATCAAAAGCTTTTTTGTCAAAGGCGAGTTCGGCACATTTCAGGGCGCGTTCGCTGGCGGTCAGGGTTGTTTTTTCTACCGATTTTGTTTTTTTCACGGGCATTTGCTGTAGATCCTTTGCTGCGAGATATATGCTGCTACTTCAGGTGGTACAAGAGCATCGATACTCTTTCCGTCGGCGGATAGCCGACGGATTTCGGTTGACGAAATGTCCAGCAGTATGTCCGGAACAAACTGCACAAAGTGACCGGTTTCGTGCAGCAGGCGGCGAGAACCGCCATTGTAGTTGAACTCCACCTTGATGTCAGCAGGGAGGGCATCATAAAGATCGATGATTATGCTCCCCGGACGTTCAAATACGATCAGATGGCAAAAACGGAAGATATCGGCATAACAGCGCCAAAGACCTATCTCCAGAAAAGAGTCGCCGCCGATGATAAAGAACAGTTCGTCATTCGGCATCTGTTTCCGAAAAATTTGAATCGTGTCAATTGAATATGATTTCCCGCACCGCTCCCCCTCCAGCGGGGAAATCTCAAAAAACGGATTGCCTGCTATTGCCAGACGCACCATCTCGCAACGCCGGCCGAAAAGCACACCCCCTGCCAATTGCTTGTGAGGAGGATCGGCCACCGGAATAAAGATTACCCGGTCCAGGCCGCAGGCAACCAGTGCTACCTCCGCAATCCGCAGATGGGCATTATGGATCGGGTTAAAGGTCCCACCCATCAGGCCGGTCTTCATGTCATCAGTATCTTGTTCTTGATAATCAGCATCTCAAACGCCAGTGAGGCCTTGTAGACCAGCTTCTGCAGTTCCAGCAGGCGTTTGCCGAGTACCTCCATGTCGGCAGAGACAATGAGTGCTACCACAACCTTCCTGAGCATAATGATCGGAAGAACCAGAAGCGGGGTATCTGCACTGACACCGAGAGATTTGAGAATCTGGGTGTTTTCAGAAGTTTGAATCAGCGTCCCCATGGCAAAACGCTGGGTATCTAACACATCCTTGAGAACGGATGGTTTGTTGAGTGGTACGCTTAATTTATCAAACCCCTTGATAAGATTGCCGGACAAAATCCCGCGCCAGCCGACCGCCATGTTCTTGTGTATAACAAAGAGTGCACCGATTTTGAACTCCTGACCAAGGTACTTGATAAAAACGTCGGCAACCTGGTCACGGTTTTTAGCCGAAGCAAAATCGAGTGAGAGTCGGTCAACCGTATAGCGCCCGATGCTCTCCCTGGTAGAAAAATCATCATCCTGATAACCAGGCAGATTGGCGAAGCCTTCAAATTCCACCGGAATCTCGACATCGAGCAACTCACCGCTGTCGCCCGTCATCTGGATCTCTAAAGTTTCCGCTTTTGGGACCGCTTCCGTCTTTGGGGATTTTTTTCGCCTGTTGGCAACCTCCCCCTCGATCCGCAGGTAACGGATATCCTCCCAGGCCTGATAAAACTTTGACAAGGCCGCCGTAATCCACACATCCGGGGCAATATGCGGATGGACGACACACCCGGAGACGAATGCCACTTCGTCGATAGCCATAAAATTAGTCGGATCGGTCATGGCCAGCGCCAGTTTTTTACCCTCGACCTTGATCGGAACCAACCGGTATTTTTTGGCAAGTTCCGCAGGAACCAGTGTGAGAGTCTCCGGACTGACTGATGAGAGTATCAGGCGGCTGACTGAGGGAACCCCAAGTTTACGGCTCAAAATCGCACACAACTGCTCGTCGGCTATAAAACCAAGTTCAATCAGGCTGCTGCCCAGCTTTATACCGAAAATGACCTGGCTTTTGAGAGCTTCATTGAGTTGTTCCGGCGTAATCAGTTTTTCGTTCAGCAACAGCTCGCCAAGTTTGATTGCCACAGTGTCTCCGTATTTCGCCCCCAGACCCTCTATGGGAGCGGCAAGGCCCAGAGTTACATTATCTCCGGTTTGAGCAGCGTTCCCCTGATCGGCAGCTTGTAAACGCCGGGGGAGGTCATGAATTTGGCAAGCACTAAAAAGACCAGCTTCTGCTTTTCCAGAAACTCCGGTTTTGGCATCATCTCCAGAATCATGTTTAGAGGAGTCAAAGCAGCGTTGGCCCCCGAAGGGGCATCACCGGAAAGCCGCATGTAAATCCCGTCCCCTTCCAGCGTAAAGCTCTCCAGCCTTGCTTTGCCATCCGAGACCCTGATCATACCCTGTGCTTTCAGATTGACAAAATCGGGGAGCGGAAAGGCGCCCAATTTGACACCCGAGAGTTCAAGCTGCTTCACCTCAAGCTTCAGATCACCGCTCAAACCCTTCACATCTCGCTTCAGCGTACCCTGGCTCCAGAGATTGCCGGCCGCTTTGGCTCCCAGAATGTTCTTGAAAAAGGGGACGTCGGCAAGAGAGATGCCATCTGCGTTAAGATTCAAGGCAGCTTTGCCATTCAGGGCATACCTGATGTCCAGATGCCCGCTGCCGATCGTCACCCCCCCTGAAACGACAGCCCGCCCGACAAAAAGGGGGAGCAGCAGCGCCCTGACCTGCAGACGCTCACAGCTCAGTAGCGGCCCGCGCTCTGAAGAGAGCAGCAGATCGTCCCATGCCAGACCTGGGAGCAGTGTCTTGTGAACCGCCGGTGCAAGCGTTAAGCCCTGCCGTAACAGAGCCTGGGCAAGAAAGGTATCGACTATCGATGTTGGGAAAAGGAGGTAAATGAACATAGACAAAAGAGCAAGCACCGTCGCCATAAGGCCTGCCCCTCTTGCCAGCTGCGCAGCTTTCATCATTTAGCCTGACTTGGTGCCGGCCTGAGCAGCGCCAGAATAATTGTCAGATCGCACCGGGACGGATCATCAAAACGGACCCGCAAATTACTTTTTTTAATAACCAGCGGACGACCCCCTTTTTCGAGTTTATACAACAGATTGACCGCTTCGTTTAGCGTCAAACCATCTATGCGGATATCGGCTGCATCCTCGGTAAAGCCGCTCTGAAGTTCACTCTTGAGCGGAACAATTTTAACCATTTTGCCCTTGATACCAATATCTTCAATGATTTTGGCCGGCGAGTCGTCCGGGTGCAGGGAAGCCATGCGACCGTTCAATAGATCGTATGATTGTCGGGCTGACAGATACGTCACTTTGAGCGGCAGCAGTTCCTTCAGAACCGCTTCACGAGCAGTTCGTTTCTTTTCAAGTGAATGAACTTTCGTATTCAGCGCCGACCACCCAATTGCTGCAGCCAGCAGTAAAATCATGGCGTAGCCGCTCCAGATGCGTGTCCGGCCATCAAGGCACCGCCAACGGTCAAGGATGATCTCCAGGGTTCTCATCATTTTGTGTCCTCCTTGAGCGTTCCCGCCAGACTGAAGGTTACCGTGCTATCCGGTCGACTCTTGATTTCACCCAATTCGGCGACTGCCATCAAAGGGGCGAGTGCAGCCTTGAATTCATTGACCGCCTGAGCGGAGCTGGCGTCTCCTTTTATCCGCAGGCTCCGCCCCTCAAGCTCGACCTCATACAAACCGTTGATGATGCTCCCTTTGGTATCGGCCAGTTTTTTAAGGAGATCCAGATACTTGCTTGAGTTTGCGATACCGGACAGTTTCTTGATTTCCACTTTGACTTCGGAAATTTCATCAATCGCCTTGGTCCGAGTCGGGAAAATTTCTTTATAGATCGCCGCAATTGATTTGTTCAGAGACGAGATATCAGCCACTGCGGCACGGTACTGGAGCCCTTTGCTTATGAACAGCAGTATCATGACGGCCGCCAAAAGTATTCCTGTCAGCAGCAGCTTCTTGCGCAGTTTGGCATCCCCGGCGGTCCAAACCAGTTCTCCCCGCCGGAAATCGGGGAGTGTACCGGCATGGCATGCACGTGCCACGGCATAAAGCCCGGCCAACTGTTGAAAGGTTTCATCATTTTTAAACAGGTGTCCCAGCTCCGGAGGCACCTCTAAAACTTCTGCAGATAAAGGCAAGGCATCGGCATCAGAAAGCAGATTTGCGCCGCGCCCGATCAGGCAGAGTCGCTGCGGGAGCGCGTATCCGGAGAGTTCGAGTGCCGAAAGCGTGGCCGCTACCATTTCGGCGGTTACATCGGAATTAAACGCCCTGGAATAGGTCAGCCGTCCCCCCTGCAAAAGTGCCAGAGTACTTCCGTCGCATACCACGCAGTCGGTAGGCACTCCAGGCAGCTCAGCCAGTGCGAACACGAGTGAACTGACAATCTGAGGCTCGATACCTGCCACCCGGAACTGTTCGATCGACGTACCTATATCGCTCTTTCTAGCCCACAACGCGAGAAATTGGTCTTCTCCGGCCGGCAGGACCTCCAGAATAAGTTCATCGACCGATAGCGCAATTTCACCCTGCAAATAAGCCGGCAGTACCTCTCGTACCTTGCGGAGATCGTTAAAAGGGAGCGAAACAGAACGCTGCGCAAACAGTGCCGGTGGCAGGCAGAGCACAACGCGGGGGGAACCAGCCATGTTTTCTGCTATTTTCTGGACAGCATCTCCCAGCGACTGCTCTTCATCCAGCACTATCGATGCTGCTGCGATAAGTTCCGTGGAACGTCTGGACATCCCGAAACGGGCGACTGTCAACCGTTTTTCTTCAGCCTGCAGTATCATATAATCCATGGTACGCTGCACCCTCGCCTGCTTAGTGTATTTAATTCCGTGTTAGTATTCCTGCCATGATAAAAACTTACCATCTGACAACCTCACAACCGCCTCTACCGTCCGCCCGGAATCCTTTACTCTGGCTACGGAGACAATTTTAAAGAGATTACCTTTGACACTGATCTTGCCGACCAGAGTAGTGGCAATCGTTTCCATTCCGGATACCTGCGCAAGTTCCCCCGTCGATTTGAACGGGGTCTGCCGGCGCTTTTCTTCTATTCTCTCAGCCATTCGATCATCGATGCGTTCATCAAGCGCAACCAGGATCTCTTTGGAAGCGGTATTAATATTGACCGTCGACAGCGGTGAGCCGGTCTGATCAGAAAATATTGTCAGGTACGGACGGAGTTTTCCAAGCAGTTCGGGCGCAATCCCCTTAACAAGCGACAGCTCCGTCAGCGTCATCAGCTTGCCGTTACGGGCGCTATACGGAGGTTTCATGGTACGATAATAGGGTGTCTCAACGCCTCCCGAGCGTGGCAGATCATCGCTGTCTATCCAATCCGCTACTGCACTCCAGATATCTCCCGGCAGTTGCATATGATCGCCAAGCCGCAGCACTGTTTTCTGTGTAAACGGTTCGTATTCTCCGTTCGGCTGTACCAACCCGTTAATGTTGATTTTACCACTTTCATCGCTGATCGAAATCACAAGCGAACCGACTTCGTCTTCCAGCTTGATCGGCTTTGCCCAGAGATCAGAAAGCGCTGTATAGGCGCGGCCGGAAAGACTCTTCTGCAGGAGTTGCGCCCCCCCTGTAACCCCCGACTCCGCCAGTATAGACGCCTGCTGTCCATCACGAAAACCACGGCTGATTGAGGTGTCCACATATATCTGGTGGATCATCTCAACCACTATCGCTACCATCAGCGCCGTTACAACCAGAGTCAAAATCAGGGCAAACCCGGATTCGTTTTTCAGCCGCCCGGTCATAAACCGTTCACTCGCGGAGCAGAGAGCATTGTGAACTCTAACGGCTTGCCCTCCTCCTCGACCTGCACAGTCACCCGCACGCTCTTGGGAAGAGCACCGTTTATGGATGTATCCCAGCTTTTGACCCACTTCGACCCGTCATAGCACTCCACCAGAAAAGCGCTGATCTGCTCCATCTGCGGATAGGAGAGAGTTGTGACCTCTTCGGAAAAAAGATCCCGCTCCTGACGTGTCAAGATGCGCTTTGTATCTTTCTCGACCATTTGATATTTGACAATATTGATACCCGACTCCTTGCGAGTCTGCCCGGCTGTCGGCGTCAAGGTAGTCAACTCCAAGGTCGATGACTGGGCGCCGAAATTGTCACGATCCTCTACCACAAACTTCAGCGGATGTAGTTTGTCGGTAGTAATAAGCAGTGCCGATGAAACTTCACGGCGGATCAGATCAAGGGTAGCGCCCAGTTCCCGCCGTGATTCCATCCCCGATGAAGCGCGGTCCCTGGCCCGTATCACAACAAAATAGCTACTATAAAGCGCAGTAGAGAGAATGCTGAGCAAAACCACCGCAATCAGAACTTCCAGTAGAGTAAAACCTTTATTTCGGAAGATACCGCTCAAGCGTCACCTCTCTGCCATCACTGCCACGCTTCACACTGACAACAAGCTTCTGCAGAACAGGTAGATCGGCCGGCAGCAGATCGGCTTTCCAACTAAGTTCCGGATGGAAAGGTGCGAATGTTCCTTCGCCTTTAGCTGGCGCCTGTTCCAACTCAGCCATACGATTTCGGGCCAGCAGCGTCAGGATTGTACTATCTCGCTCGTTAGCTATGATCCCCAGATGATAATTTACCGACCCCAGCAAGGTCAGGATAACAGCGGCCATGATGGCCAGTGCCACCATCACTTCCAGCAACGTGAAACCCCTCATTGAGGTTCCTCCTGATAACCCTCATACACCTTGACCTTGCCTCCGGAAGGGAATGCCATCAAAGTCCAGAACTGCCCGCCGGAAGAGCGCAGATGGATCGTGACAAAGTCTCTTAACCCCCCTATCCCCACGTCCAGCCGAAGTTGGCCGTCCTTGACCTTTCCAAGTCGAGGAATTACAACATCGGCAACCTGGACACCTTCTTTCAACGCCGACCTCTGCAAAAGCGGATCAGTCGGTTCTTTGCCCCCTCCATCAGCGCCAATCTCAAAAATCTTGGCGATTTCCGTTCCCGGCTCCAGGTATAGATAATAGTTCTTTCCGGAGGTGGCGGCCCGTTCCTGCATATAGCGCAGCGTCGAAGCCAGGGTGCGGGCCGATATCTTCAAATTTTCCAGCTCGGACGAAGGCAGATGCGGTAAAACCATCAGCATCACCATGCCAATTATTGCAACCACCACCGCAATCTCAATCAAAGTAAAACCGGCCGATGATCTTGAGACAGGGAAAAACGGTGAAACGGTGAAATCATTCTGTCCGTGTTCACGAATTACGTCTTGAGAATCAGGCATTGTATTTTAAACTCTCTCCCAGTTCTCCGTATCTCCGCGTTGTTGATTTATTATAGGAACTCACTCAGTTTCTCCCGCTCATCAACCAAATAAAACTCCAGCGTTTTGCGCAATGCATCGTCCACGGTTGTGACCGGCTCCCATCCGAGGCATTCCTTGGCCCGCTTGACAGACGGAACACGGGTTAGCATATCCTGGTAGCCCTTGCCGTAAAAAGTATCGGATGAGGTCTCCACGATACGGCATCTCTCGGCTTTATCCCTGTAAAGTGGGAACTCCTTGACCATGTCGCGTAACTTGATGGCAAGCTCCTTAACGGAAAGATCATTGGCCGGATTACCGATGTTGAAAATCTTGCCGTCGGCGCAGCCGTTCTCATTGGCAATGATTTTCATCAGACAATCGATGCCGTCCTCAATAAAGGTAAAAGAGCGGCGTTGGTTACCTCCGTCTACGAGCTGTATAGGCTCCTCTGCCAGAATATTGTAGAGAAACTGGGTCAGAACTCGCGAGCTCCCCTCTTTGGCGGTATGGATGCTGTCCAACTTGGGTCCGATCCAGTTGAAAGGGCGAAACAGGGTGAATTTCAAACCTTCGTGATTGCCATACGCGTAGATGACACGATCCAGCATCTGCTTGGCACAGGAGTAAATCCACCGTTCCTTGGCAATCGGCCCGAGCATCAGTGGCGAGCTGTCCTCGTCGAAACAGGAATCGGGGCTCATGCCATATACCTCTGAAGTAGATGGGAAAACCACCCGTTTGTTGTACTTGTGGCAGATGCGAATAATTTTTAGGTTTTCCTCAAAATCGAGCTCGAATACCCTCAGCGGATCCTTGACGTAGGTGACCGGTGTGGCAATGGCAACCAGCGGCAGCACGACGTCACATTTTTTTATGTTGTACTCGATCCACTCCTTGTTAATCGTGATGTCGCCCTCCAGAAAATGAAAACGGGGAGCGCCCAGCGAGCGTTCCAGCTTGTCGCAGGCCATGTCCAGGCCATAAACTTCCCAGTCGGTGGTCGTGAGGATGCGGTGGGTGAGGGCATTGCCGATAAAACCGTTGACTCCTAAAATAAGTACCTTCATTGCAACTCCTGTTCTTTTCCAATATTCTTATTCAAACAGTGTCATGGCGCCAATATGATGCCGTGCAAACTGTTCCGGAATCTGTTCCGTATCGCCTTCAGCCTGAAGAGAAAGGAGCTCCAGCAAACCATCGCCGGTGCAGACCAGCAGCGGATTTTGTGACAGAATCTGTCCGGGTTCTCCCTGTCCATCCCGAAGTCGGGCCTTCCAGATAATGACCTTTTTGCCGTCTAGAAGGGCGAAGGCCCCGGGATATGGATGAGTCACCCCGCGAATCAGGTTGTAGATCTGGATTGCCGGCCTGCTCCAGTCAATGCGCCCATCTTCGGGTTTTCGGCCGCCGCGATAGTTTCCGGCCCTGATATCCATGGGAGTGCGCGCAGCCTTACCCTCCCGCAGCAGCGGCCAGGCGCGGGCGACAACCGTCACTGCCGCTTGCGTGACCTTGTTGAAAACATCTAGGGCGGTGTCGGTGAAAGTAATTTTTATCTTTTCCTGGTCAACGATATCGCCCGCATCCGGCTTCTCCACCATGTAATGCAGGGTGGCTCCGGTTTCGGTCTCGCCGTTGATGACAACCCAGTTGACCGGCACCCGCCCGCGGTATTTGGGAAGGTAGGAACCATGCAAATTGAGCGATCCCAAGCGGGGAATCTCCAGCACTACCGGCTTGATCATGTTGCGGTAGTAAAAGGAGAAGATGAAATCGGGCTCAATCGCCCTCACCCGCTCCATATTCTCCAGAGCATTAATGTCCGTAGTCAGACAAGGAATGCCATGCCGCTCAGCCAGATCTCGCACCGACTCGTACCAGATCTCCTCCGCAGGTGAATCTTCGTGTGTGAAGATCAGCTCAATATAAGCCCCCTGACGCAGCAGCTCCTCGATGCAGCGGCAGCCGACATTGTGATAGGCGCAGACGACAAGTTTGTTACTCCTTAAAACCATATGTCCTTCTGACTACGAACCTCGGCCGTTTGCGTACTTCCTGATAGATTCTCCCCACATACTCGCCGACGATACCGATTCCCATAATTATGATGCCGATAAAGAAGAACAGGATGGCAAACAGGGTGAAGACCCCCTCAACCTCGGCGCCAACGATAAAACGGCGAGCCAGCAGGAACATGGCAAAAGCAACCGACATCACTGAAGTAAAGATTCCGAACAGGGCAAATAGCTGTAGCGGCACAACCGAGAAACCGGTCATCAGATCGAAGTTAAGCCGTATCAGCTTGTAAAACGAGTATTTACTCTCCCCCTCGGTCCGCTCGGCATGTCCAACCTCTATCTCGGTCGGATTGGATGCAAAAGTTTGGGCCAGCGCCGGGATGAAGGTTGTCGATTCCTTGCAACGATTTACATTATCCACAACATAGCGATGGTATGCGCGCAGCATGCAGCCGTAATCCTGCATCTGCATTCCCGTAATCTTGTTGGTAGTGATATTAACAATGCGCGAGGCCATTTTGCGAAAGGCCGAGTCCTGACGATGCTGGCGGATAGTCCCGACGACATCATACCCTTTTTCTATCTCTTTCACCAAGCGCGGTATCTCTTCAGGCGGATTCTGCAAATCGGCGTCCAGAGTGATTACGATCTCGCCGCCGGACACCTCGAAAGCCGCCAGAATAGCCATGTGCTGGCCGAAATTGCCTGTGAACTCGACCACCTTGACGCCTTGGAACTCCTCTACCATCCGGCGAAGTATCTCAGGTGAGCGGTCGCTCGAACCATCGTCAGTAAAGATGATCTCGAAAGAATGACCTGTGGCTTCAACAGCAGGATATAAACGCTCCATGAGACGACCTAGGTTGGCCTCCTCATTGTAGACCGGTATGACAATGCTCAAATAGGGACGTTCCATGATTTTATCCCTCGCTCGACGTCTCGGCAGCCGCTATTCTGATTATATCGCTGGCAAACAAATCAAGCTGCCACTGCCGCACACCTGGAATACTCTTCAGCCCGGAACAAGTGGCGGGTTTAAAATCGGCAACGGCTTCCAGCAGCCAGTTTGGCGCCAGCACACCCGGTTCAAGTCCAAGTTCGGAACTTACATTCTCACGCCAGAATTTAAGCTGCTTGAGGCGCTCCCTGGCACCCTCTACCAAGTCGTTTTTACGGGTACGGGGGAAACGCGGCAGCCTCTCTTCAGGCAATTCCATACCATTGATGACCGCATGCAGAATTCCTGCGCCATGGCGATTGATCTGGCTGGGCGTCATCCCCTTGATTCCGCTCAGTTCGATCAACGTACGTGGAGTCCGCTCGGCAATCTCCTGAAGAGTCTCGACAGACAACACCTTAAATGGAGGGCGATCAAGAGCTTTTGCCTGCCTGTCCCGCAATTGCAGCAACTCTTCCAGAACTGCAAGAGTGCGCCCTCTAAGTTTGCCGGCGCCCTTACAGTATAAAAATAAAGGTCCCTCTTTCTCTGTCACTCGCGCCAGACAGACCAGCCGGCATTCCTCTACAAGCCAAGTCAGCCTCCCCTTTTGAAGCAGTTCCGCAAGAAACTGGTCATATAACGGCAACAGATCTGACGTGTCGGCCACAGCATAGGCACTCATCTCCGGACTTAAAGGGCGCTTGCTCCAATCGGCCTTCTGGTATTTTTTGTCAAGCTCGATACCAAAACGGGTCCTTAAGAGCGCTGCCAAACCAAATTCAGTGATACCCAGAAAACGGGCGGCAATCATGGTGTCGAAGAGGTTTTTGACCTCAATGCCAAAATCACGATGCAACGAGCGTATGTCGTAATCGGAACCATGCATGACAACCAGAATATTCGGATCAGACAGTGGCCCCGCTAAAGGAGAAAGGTCATCCAGCGCAAGCGGATCTATCAGCCAACTCTGGCAGCGGGTCGAAATCTGGATCAGGCAGACCTTTTCCCGGTAGTGATGCAGGGAATCCATCTCAAGATCTACCGCTATTTCCGTCTGACGCGACAGGGTGGCTGTAACTTCAGCCAGTCGTGCAACAGTGGTGATGATCTCGCATATTCCAGGCTGCCGATTGATAACGCTCAAAATTTGAACTCCCGCACAATGGTATATGTCGTGCTTCGCTGCGCTGCCTTGAAGCCGGCACCCTGTATCAGCTTGATCATTTCATCCTGCGACATCCGGAAACTGCAGCCGGCGGCCGCGACAACGTTCTCTTCCAGCATGGTGCCCCCCAAGTCATTTGCCCCGAAAAAGAGCGCTACCTGTGACATTTTGGCCCCTTGTGTGACCCAGCTGGCTTGTATATTCGGTATATTGTCCAAAACTATGCGCGATAAGGCCAGTACTTTCAGATAATCCACTCCTGTAGCGGTAGTTCCTCCCAACGCTGTGTTACCAGGCTGGTAGGTCCACGGGATGAAGGCGGTGAAAGATCCTCCACTGTCTTGAAGCTCGCGCAACCGGAAGAGGTGTTCGACAATATCCTCCGGCTTCTCGATACTACCAAACATCATAGTGGCTGTAGTGGGCATGCCGAGGGCTGCAGCTTTCTTCATGACTTCACACCACTGCTCCCAGCCGATTTTTTTGGGCGATATGCCTCTTCGCACTTTGTCCACCAGAATCTCGGCACCGCCACCAGGAATTGAAGCAAGACCTGCAGAGTTGAGGCGCAATAGAGCCTCATCTAGCGTTATCCCCGAGTTTGCTGCAATACAAACCACTTCGGCCGGTGAAAGGGAGTGGTTCTGCACCATCGGAAAACGCGCCTTGATCTCCTGAAAAAGACCCTCAAAATAATCAATTTTGAGATCGGAATTGAGTCCTCCCTGCATCAACAACTGGGTCCCACCCTGATCTACCAATTCAGCTATCTTGTCGTAGATCTGTTCGCAAGAGAGCAAGTAAGCATCGGCTGCATCCTTGTCACGATAGAATGCACAAAAAGAACATTTAGATTCACAGATGTTGGTATAGTTGACATTACGATCAACAACAAATGTCACTCTGTTTTCTGGATGAAACTTGCGACGTATTCTGTCGGCAAATCTGCCTATTGTCAGAAGATCTTTATCCAGTAACCATTTAAGTGCATCTTTTCGTTCGATTCTGTCCACATTAATCATAACTGACTTTCCGCAACGATTTCTTCTTAAACGACCGTTGATGCCTCAGATTCTAGCAGCTGGCGGATTGCAGATGGTATCCTTCGTGCCTTGAGCGCTGAATTTACGCATGCCAGGGTTACTAACCCTTCCAGTAAAATCTTTCCATCGCCATGCCGGACAATTCTTTGGCTGAGCGTGAATGATGCGCCTGTAGTCCGGAGAGGAGTGGTCTCAACTGACAGGAGGTCATCATGGCGTGCAGCTGATTTGAAATCGAGTTCTAGCCTCACTACAGGAAAAATATAGCCTTCTTCTGCAAGTTTTGCCACCAACAAGCCGTGATCGCGGAAAAATTCAGTCCGTGCCCGTTCTAGATACTTGATATAGTTGGCATGATAAACAACGCCGGCAGCATCCGTATCCTCATAATATACACGAACGTCCACTTTTTAAGGCAACCTGAGATTAACGGTCTTGATAATTCCACTTTTGGGGAATCTGAACTGCAACCGCAATTCTTTCACTGTTTCCATAATCAGCATGCAGATCGTTTTTTTCATGGGACACCTCGCTCCGTTTTATAGACCGGCAACTCTGACACTTTAGTGCAGATTTTGATCATCTGCAACTTCATTTTACCGAAATGTAATTCTCTCAAAATTTAGACCTAAACCTGCGCCTATCTCTCCAAAAGCCATAAAATGCCACAGAAATTAAAAATGCGAAGAAGGCTCACTTCGACATGCACGGCCACCTTGGAGCGCCTCACAATCGTATTTTGGAATTTTGGCTTCTAAACGCTTATTCTACGCGGATTCGCAGGTCATTAATACCACAAGGCTATGCTTACCCATGTTACAGGGCAAATCATATCGATGAATTGCGACGACAACAAGGCCAAGCTTCTTCAACTTATTGGCGCTGGCAGCAATTTCATCTTCAGCATCGGCACCCTTCATTGCAATCAACCGCCCACCTCTCGCCAGCAATGGTTCTGCCAAAGAAGCAAAGTGATCCAGTCGAGAAAAAGCTCGCGACGTTATTACGCTGAATTTATTTGCATATGCTTCATGCAGATCCTCGACCCTCGCCTGGAGGGTCTCGATCCTCTGCAAATCAAGAGATCGGATCACGTGGCGCTGAAAATTGATTTTTTTGGCAACAGCATCAACCGACAACATAACCGTTTCGGGCTTTACAATTTTCAAAGGGATCACTGGGAGTCCTGCACCAGATCCAATATCAAGCAATTGGTCTTCATCAAAAATATATGGTGCAAGAGTCAAGGAGTCTATAAAATGCTTAATCGCTATCTCGGTATCTCTGGTTATTCCAGTAAGATTTACCCTGCTGTTCCATTTTTTGAGTTCGGAAGCAAAAAAATCAAAGGATTTGATATTTTCATCTGAAAGGATCAAACCCATTTCACTGGCGCTATCTTTAAGTATGTCGTGTATCATGTGAAGAGACCCTAACTCATCTGAGGTTCACCATTTAGAATCATCACTCCGGACATTGGCCTTTAATACTACAGAAAGTATCGAAATTGCCGCCGGTGTAACACCAGGGATTCGGGAAGCCTGCCCAAGGGTGTCGGGCCGATTCCTGACCAATTTTTCGCGTACCTCGGTGGTTAGACCTTTAATTGAAACATAGTCCAGGTTTTTGGGGATGCGAGTTGTCCCCAGTTTTTTGGAGCGCTCTACTTGATCCAGCTGTCGTTCGATATATCCGCGATACTTAGTCTGAATCTCAACCTGATCACGGACGTCGGATGATGTTTCACGTGAAACATCATCCAGCTCGGCCAATTCAGAATAGGTTACCTCTGAACGCTTGAGCAGATGCTCCAGGGTTGTTCCTTTCTGGATATCTTCAAGCCCCAGGCGCGACAACACTTCCAATTCCCGTTCGGTATTTAAAATTCGTGTGGAAGAGATCCGGGCTTGCTCAGTAATAATCATTTCACGCTTCCTTGAAAAGGAGGCGTATTCATCATCGGACACAAGTCCTAGCGCATGACCTAAATCCCGTAGTCGCAAGTCCGCATTATCTTCGCGCAGCAAGAGGCGATATTCCGCCCTAGACGTGAACATCCGATAAGGTTCTTTGGTACCCTGTGTAACAAGATCGTCGATCATAACACCGATATAGGCCTGGCTTCTGTCAAGCACTACGGGATCAAGTCCTTTTACGCGTAATGCTGCATTGATACCTGCTATTATACCCTGACCGGCCGCTTCCTCATAACCTGAGGTCCCGTTGATCTGGCCGGCGTGGTACAGATTTGTGATAAGCTTGGTTTCCAGGGAACAGTGCAGTTGTACTGGATCTACATAATCATATTCAATAGCATATGCCGGACGCATTATTTCAACTCGTTCCAACCCGTCCATCGAGCGGTAAAAAGCGATTTGGACGTCAATTGGAAGGGACGTTGACATTCCGCTGGGATACACCTCAACCGTCTCAAGCCCCTCAGGCTCGATAAATGTCTGGTGGCGGTCTTTCTCGGGAAACCTCATGACCTTGTCTTCAATAGAAGGGCAGTAACGCGGGCCAACTCCCTCAATAATCCCTGAATAGAGCGGTGAGCGATCAAGTCCGGATCGGATAATTTCGTGAGATCGCTGATTTGTGTAAGCAATATGACAGGGAAGTTGAGGCATGGTAATACGCGAAGTCGAAAACGAAAACGGCACAGGATGGTTGTCACCAAATTGTGGTTCCAGTCTCGTAAAATCTATGGTTCTGCTGTCAAGCCGAGCTGGGGTGCCGGTCTTAAGACGGCCAACCGAAAAACCAAGATGCCTTAATTGGTCGGAAAGACCAACGGAAGGCAGGTCGCCTGCCCGACCGCCGGGGTAATTAATCAGGCCAATATGAATCAAGCCTCGCATAAATGTGCCGGTTGTAATCACCGCAGTTTTACATATAAATCGGATGCCGGAACGAGTATCTACACCGCGAAGCGTATTCCCTTCGAGATACAGTGAAGTTACCTCCCCCTGCTTTAGGTCCAGATTGTTCTGTCGTTCAAGAACACATTTCATGCGAAGCCGATAAAGCTGTTTGTCCGCCTGAGCCCGAGACGCTCGCACTGCAGGACCTTTTCGGGTGTTAAGAATGCGAAACTGAATGCCGGTAGCATCAATATTTTTGGCCATCTCGCCACCAAGCGCATCAATTTCCTTGACCAGGTGTCCCTTAGCCAATCCGCCAATAGCAGGGTTACAGGACATGAGAGCGATTGCATCCAAATTTATCGTCAGCAGCATTGTACGACAACCCATCCGGGCAGCTGCCAAGGCAGCCTCACAGCCGGCGTGACCTGCTCCGACAACAATTACGTCGTAAATATGGTCATAAGTAATCATAAGTTGAGCCTGTTTAAGGTCGGCGGTTCACGTTAAACACGCTGTAATTTGAGCCATTTACTTTCCAATACAAAAAGATGAGAAAATAATATCAAGAACTTCATCCGTAGCGGTCTGTCCTGTTACTGACCCGACCGCTTCCAGCGCATCGCGCAGGTCGATAGCAAGTAATTCGAGATTGAAATCGTCCAAGGCCTCACTGAATCGCCGAAGGGCCCGATCAGCAGAAACCAGGGCGTCTCGATGTCGAGCCCTGGAGATTGCAATAAACTCGCGTCGATCAATATTCGTACCGTGCAAAAAATACCTGTATACGGATCGTTTTAATTCTTCAACTCCTACACCCGAATGCGCAGCTATCTGAGTTTGTGAGTCAAAGCTGATTTCTTGAGGAAGGACTAGTTCGCGTGGCAGGTCACACTTGTTAAGTACCGCTATGAATTTGCGCCCCGAGAGCGCATCAAGGATAAGTTGATCTTCCTGGCTGAACGATTGAGATGCGTCAAAAACCAACAACACAAGATCGGCCAGTGGGATCTTTTCAAGAGCTCGGTTTATACCCTCCAACTCAACTAAGTCATCAGTATTGCGGATACCGGCCGTATCGAGCAGCCGTACTTCCAGACCATAAAAATTGACGGTTTCTTCAATGACGTCACGAGTCGTGCCCGGAATATGGGTGACTATGGCGCGCTTTTCATTCAACAGCATGTTCAGCAAGCTTGACTTGCCCGCATTAGGTTTACCGATGATCAGCACCGATATCCCTTCGCGTAATATTCGCCCTTCATCATAACCGTTGAGTAGCTCCCCGATATCCGCAAGTGCCAGTTCAACATATTCGCGAATTGTGCTCAAGTCCGTTTCGCCAAGACCGTCTTCCGGAAAATCGATATATGCTTCAACCAGGGCAAGTGCACTGAGTACACGACCACGCACCTCTTCAATTCGTCTAGAAAGCAATCCTTCGCGCTGTGTTTGAGCCAATTGAAGGGCCGCATCCGTCTTCGAACCGATAATATCCATGACCGCCTCGGCTTGAACAAGATCGATCCTCCCGTTTAGAAAGGCACGTCGGGTAAACTCGCCTGGATCGGCCAGGCGGGCGCCGCAGCAGAGAACTAGCGACAAAATTTTTTCTACCACCAGCCAACCGCCATGACAGTGCAATTCCAGAACGTCTTCTCGGGTATATGAATGGGGTGCGCGCATCAACACCGCCATGGCCTCGTCAACGATGGTAGCAGTTTCTGGATCAGAAATAGCGCCAAAATAAAAACGGTGGCTTAATAGGCCACCGTCATTTATCGGCTTAAAAACAGCATCCCCGATCGCCACAGCCTTGTCACCACTCACCCGGATAATACCAATACCACCGTTGCCGGGCGGGGTGCTAACAGCCGCTATTGTGTCGCGGAGGTACATTGTAATTTGCTCCTTGGCTTAAGTGCTAATCCTTGACAGTTTTGTTGATATACATCTGCTGTCCAATAGTCAGTATGTTGTTAACCAGCCAGTAAAGAACCAGTCCCGAAGGAAAACTCAGGAACATGAACGTAAATACTACCGGCAAAGCCAGCATCATTTTCTGCTGAAGCGGGTCCATTTGTGAGGGGGTCATCTTCTGTTGAATAAACATTGAAGCACCCATAAGTAATGGTAAGGGTCCGATTACAAACGGAAGATGCAATAATTCACTAAATAGATTATCTGGACCGGCCAAATCAGTGATCCACAGCACGAACGGTGCATGTCGCAACTCTATGGAGAACATGAGAGACTTATAGAGTGCGAAGAAAACCGGTATCTGTACAACCATAGGCAGACAGCCACCCATGGGGTTTACCTTATGCTCACGGTATAACTCCATAACCGCTTTGTTCATGGAGTCACGATCATCCTTGTACTTCTCGCGCAGCTTTGTCATCTCAGGCTGAATTTTCTGCATACCCTTCATCGATTTGTAGCTCTTATGCGTCAACGGAAAGAACAGTGCCTTGAGAATTATTGTGATGATGATTATGGCAAAGCCGTAGTTACCCACATAACGGTAGAAAAACTTGAGTGAATAGAGTAACGGCTTCGCGATAACGGTAAACCAGCCCAGATCGAGAGACTGCTCTAGCGAATTGCCTTGTGCCTTAAGGGTATCGATATCCTTGGGGCCTACGAACAGTCGGTGTGTGACAGTAGTCGATTGCCCCGGGTTGACCGTAAATTGTGGCGCGGATACTATTGATTCAAAGAAACCGGCCGCGTTTTTTTTCAGCTCGACAGATGCAATACTGTTATTATCGGAAAGTATCGAGTTCAGAAAATATTTGTCAGCAAAGCCGGCCCACTGAATGGATTTGTCGTAACGCTTGGACGCGCTGGTGACATCCTTTATCTTGTCTGATTGGAGGCTGTTATCCGAAAAGAGGTATGCGCCAGCCGTGTCGAAGCGATTATCCTTTACTTTCGGCTCGGCCGGATAGGTCATCACGTATTGAATAGCGCCAGTCAAGGGGGATGCTGAGTTATTGAATACAACGGTTTCGAGCTTTATCCCATACGAACCTGCGGTGAATGTGTATATTTTCCTAATGGTGAAACCCTGGCCGGAAATATAATTAAACGTGAGTTGCTTCGATTCGCCTTTGTTCAGAGTGATACTGTCGGCATCCGTCATGAATACCGCACCGTCAGGAAAAGCGATGCCGGTCGTCCGGGTAGTATAAGAGGGGAGGTTCGGATCAGCATCATTTCCGAGAATAACCAGCTTGGCTGAGGGAGAGTTTTCTTCACGATAATTTTTTAGCGTAAGACTTTTGAGGCTTCCTCCACGGGATGAAAAGACCGCTGAATATAGGTCTGTATCGATTCTAATTTCCTTTTGTGAAACAGTTGTAGGCAGGGATTGGGCGGTGGCAACAGGCGGGTTTGGAAAAGCCGGCGGCGGCACAGTCTTATCTGCGGGAGCGGTAGCAACTGAAGCCTTCTGGAGTCCAGATGGTTCCACCGGCTTCTTCTCCGGACCAAAAAGCATAGAAAAAATATAAAATATCGCTATCGAAAGTCCGACTGCTATAAATGCACGCTTTTCCATAAAGACTCCTGGTAGTGCTTTTGTTTGTTAGGGTACCGGATCGTAGCCGCCCGGATGAAATGGATGGCACTTGCCAATCCGAAAAAGGGTAAGCACCATACCCCTGGCAACACCGTACCTTAATATTGATTCACGGGAATATTCGGAACAGGAGGGATAAAAACGGCAGGTCTGCGGAAGAAGCGGAGAAAGAAACTTCTGGTAGACCTTTATTACAAGGAGCATAACGCTCTTAAACATGTAGATACGCCTATGAGCCTGAAGGCCTTATTGAGTTCCCGCTGAACTTCAAAATAATCCATTCGTGCCGATTCTTGACGGGCAATGATATTCATATCTACTGCAGCAAGCAACATACGTTTATGTCTGAAGATTTCGCGAAGATACCTCTTAACCCTGTTCCGGACTACGGCACAGCCAATCTTCTTGCTTGCAGTTATGCCCAATCGAGCCATCGAACCCGAATTTTCGAACCAAACCACAAGAAACCCTTTTACAGCAGTTTTATGTTGAGCGTTCGAGAGTTGGATAAACTCCGTCCGTTTCCTTAAACGTGCTTCTTTTGGAAATTTAGCTGCCAGGAGCTCAACCATTGCGTCAGAGTATTTATTTGGTTGCAATTCGTACCGACAGGTTCTTGCGCCCTTTTGCTCTTCTGCGTTTAATAACGAGGCGGCCATTTTTTGTGGACATTCTCACCAGAAAACCATGAGTCCGCTTACGGGAAGTATTGCTTGGCTGAAATGTTCTTTTCATCGCAGTTTACCCCTACAAGATTTTTTACAGGAAACGTTTTATTAAACACACTGGATTGTCTGTGTCAATATTTTTATTGTATATTTGTATTTTATATTACCAATTGATTTGGCTTGAAAAACATAGAAGGCTCTGGTACTCTGCAGTTCCTCAGACGAGCCTGAATATATCATAAATCAGCTTTAAATATTTGTTTTTATAGCGTTTAATAGTTATCAACAGGTGTTGAAAATATTGTTGATAACTTACTATCAAGTCAGAGATATTATTTTAAAAGCTATTAAATCCATTACCTGTTTCATTCCAAATACCGTTGTTGATAACTACACTAAATACTGTGATCGCGATACCATCCTATGTTTGAAGCATGGCAGCAAGCAACAGAAAATCTGGAAAAAGTTCTGTCTGAAGGCGATTTTGGCACCTGGATAAAACCGGTTCTATACAGTCATCATGACAGTTCTTCCGTATATTTATCGGTACCCAACTCATTTATCAAGGAATGGTTAGAGGATCACTATCTGAAGGTTCTAACAGGAGCCCTTTCGGTAACATCCGGGCATTCCGTAAATCTCAATTTTATAGTCAGGGATAACAACGAACACCAGCAAATAATCACCGAAGAAATTATTAACAAAGCGCACCAGGAACTGACTCCTCCTAAAAGTATTGAGGCGGTATTTACTCCGCTCAATCCCAAATACACTTTTGATCTCTTTGTTAGCGGAACTGGCAATCAATTTGCTCACGCCGCAGCAATGGCCGTTGCCAATAATCCAGCAGATACTTACAATCCATTATTTATCTACGGTGGTGTTGGACTCGGCAAAAGTCACCTTCTTAACTCTATCGGCCATATTATAAGGGCCAATTCACCTGATACTATTGTCTGTTATTGTTCAGCTGAAAAATTCATGTATGAGATGGTCAATCACCTAAGACTCAAAAAGATGGATCTTTTCAGGAGTCGTTTCAGAAATGTGGATGTGTTGTTAATCGACGATATTCAGTTTATTTCCGGAAAAACAGGAACACAGGAAGAGTTTTTCTACACTTTTAATGCACTTCACGATGCACATAAACAGATTGTGATTACCTCCGATAAGTTTCCGCGTGAAATTTCTGATCTTGAAGAACGATTAAGATCAAGATTTGAGTGGGGCCTGATTGCTGATATCCAGCCTCCTGATATTGAAACTAAGATAGCCATACTGAAGAAAAAATCCGAAATTACGAATGTCAGGCTTCCCGAAGATGTCTACTATTTTCTCGCTTCGAGCGACACCAGAAACATACGTGAACTTGAAGGGATGCTTATAAGACTCGGAGCATTCAGCAGTCTTCAGAATATACCTATAACTTTGAGTATGGCAAAGGAAAGCCTTAAAGATATTCTTGGGGACCGACGCAAGGAAATAACCGTTGAACTGATACAAAAAACTGTTGCTGACTATTTTGATTTAAAGCTTACTGATATGAAGTCGGAAAAAAGACTTAAAAACCTGGTTAATGCCAGGCAGATAGCAATCTGGCTTTGCAGGGATATGACCAAATCTTCATACCCCGATATAGGTTTGAAATTCGGTGGTAAAGATCATTCTACCATTATCCATTCATTTAAGAAAATTGATAAAGCTTTAGTGGTGGATATTAAATTATCAAAGATTATCGATGAAATAAGACATTTACTGCTAAAGTAAGGAAAACCTGTTAACATGCTGTCTAAACATGTTAACAATTACCAGACCTGTTTATAAAGGCCATATGTTAATAATGTTATCAACAGGTTTTTGTACATTGTTTCAAGAGTAATTCAAGCCTTTTGTGACTTTTTTATCCGTTTCCACAGCACCAACAACATACAACAAGGTTTTTAATTCTTTTATAAACATTATATCAGTCGTAAGGAGTAGCGTATGGAATTCAGGATTGAAAAGGAATATTTCCTAAAAGCGCTTCAAAAAATACAGGGCATTGTAGAAAAACGAACCTCCATGCCTATTTTGTCAAATGTCCTTCTCGAGGCAAACGAATCTACTATAAACGTGACTGCCACTGACCTTGAAGTTGGGATGAAGAGCAGTTATCCTGCTGAAGTATTATCATCAGGTAAAATCACTGTTTCAGCAAAAAAATTGTATGAAATAGTAAAGGAACTCCCGAATCAACCAATTGCCTTCTTAGCCAAAGACAATGATTGGGTTGAAATAAAATGCGGTAAAGTAAAGTTTAATATAGTGGGTCTTTCTCCTGAAGAATTTCCCTATTTTCCAGAAGTGAAAGAGGAAAATCTCTTTGAAATAGAAAGTTCACTTTTGAAGGGAATGATTGAAAAAACTTCATATGCTATGTGCTACGACGAAACTAAGTATAATCTTAACGGCATTTTTACAAAAGTTGAAATTGGAGCAGACGGAAAAGCCAGTCTTAGAATGGTTGCTACAGATGGTCATAGATTATCTATCGCTTCAGGTGCACTTAAAGGGATGGTTGGACCTGAACTGTTGAAAGGGGTCATCCTTCCCAAAAAAGGTGTTGGTGAAATGAAAAAAATAACCGAAGAAGACAGCGGAATTCTTCTTTTCGGATTTATGGACAATAGTGCTGTCATCAAACGTGGCGATTCTTATATGGTGATGCGGTTGGTGGATGGAGAATTTCCTGATTACAATAGAGTTATCCCTACATCCAACAACATGATAGTAACAGTAAGAAAAGAAGATTTTACTCATTCTGTTCGCAGGATGGCAATTCTATCTAGTGAAAAATTCAAAGGCATCATGCTTGAAATATCTGCGGCAGGAATCAGAATATCGTCTAGTAATCCAGAGTTGGGCGACGCGATGGAAGAGCTGGATGTAACTTACAAAGGTGAACCTTTCTCAGTCAGATTTAATGCACGTTATCTTCTGGATGTACTGGCCGTGGCCGAAACAGATAATGTGGAAATGAAATTTAGAGATGAGTTGTCCCCATCCATTATAGTTCCGGAACATTCAGATAGTTTCCTGGCTGTTATTATGCCTATGAGGCTTTGATAGCGTACAGATGCGCCTTCTACACTTGGCGGTTGCCAATTTTCGCAATATTTCTTCGCTTCGAATAGAACCGGGTGAACGATTCAATCTATTTTACGGTCTCAACGGCCAAGGTAAAACCAACCTGCTGGAAGCAATTTATCTGCTGGGCAGCCCCCGTTCATTCAGAACTTCTAGATTACAGGAGTTAATTAAACATGGCGAACGGATGTCCAAGGTCAGGGGAGCTGTTGAATCAACAGGCATTAGAAGTAAAATAAATATTATACTAGAAACAGTCGGTCGCCGAGTTGATATTGACGGCAAGGGTGTTCACAGGGCCTCGGACCTTCATGGCAGGTTGAACGCCGTGGTTTTTTCACCTGATGACACTGGTATGGTCAGAATGGGTCCGGAAGCCAGACGCAGGTATCTTGACCGAGCTGTCTATACCGGCGATGTCGGTTACCTACAATGCTGGCATAACTACCAGAAGATTCTTAAACAACGCAATCAACTGTTGAAATGCTCTGATAAAACCGGTCTTGATGCCTGGACCGAAAAACTTGCCGAGGCCGGTGGCGAAGTTATTGAGCGCCGCCTAAAGTTTGTTGCTGTGCTGGATAACAAGTTCCGCAAGCATTATGCGACCATTTCGGATGATAGCGAAACTTCCAGGATCAGCTATCAACCAGACGGAGTACTCTCGGCGGAGCGGGAACACATTCGCATGGAATTGCTTGAATTGTTCAGGCGCCACGAATGCTCTGACGAACGTTACGGTACGACAACTGCAGGTCCGCATCGTGATGATCTGACGTTTTTGCTTGATGACAGGCAGCTCAAGGCCTTTGGTTCTCAGGGGCAGCAGAAGAGTTTCATACTCGCTCTGAAGATGGCTGAGATGGACAACCTAAATGACGTTTTCGGCGAGTCGCCTCTGTTGCTCCTCGATGACATGAGCTCCGAACTGGACGCCCGGCGTAATTATAATTTGATGGCGTTCCTTACCGCAAGGGATATCCAGATTTTTGTTACAACCACGGTACGTTCTCCAGCCTTGCTGGATGCCGCTTCACACTGCGCCGTCTTTCGAATGGAAGACGGCAATCTGACGTATGAGGGAAAATAACCACATGAATGAACAGGAAAACATTACACACAGCTCCGAAGAGTACGGGGCGGATAATATCAAAGTTCTGGAAGGATTGTCGGCGGTTCGCAAGCGACCGGCCATGTACATCGGCTCAACCTCGGGTTCCGGATTGCACCACCTCGTGTACGAGATCGTGGATAACTCCATCGACGAGGCCCTGGCCGGTTATTGTGACGATGTTTCAGTAACCATTAATACCGACGGCTCGATAACAGTCGTAGATAACGGTCGCGGAATTCCGACCGACATAATGCCGAACGAAGGCAAGTCCGCTGCCGAAGTCGTCCTGACGGTACTGCATGCCGGCGGCAAGTTCGACAACGACTCATACAAAGTCTCCGGAGGCCTGCACGGAGTTGGCGTTTCTGTTGTTAACGCCCTCTCCAAATGGCTGGAGCTCGAGATCCGCCGTGACGGCAAAGTGTTCCGCCAGTCCTACCGTCGGGGCGATCCGGTTGCGCCTCTGGAGGTGACCGGCCAGACCAAAAAACGCGGCACCAAGGTAACGTTCATGCCTGACGAGGAGATCTTCGAGACGACCGAATTCTCCTTTGATATCCTTTCCCAGCGTCTGCGCGAGATGGCTTTCCTTAACGCAGGGGTAAGGATCAAGATAACCGACGAAAGGGTGGAGAATAAATTTCATGAGTTCTTCTACGAAGGGGGTATCAACTCATTCGTAGAATACTTAAATCGCAACAAGACGGCCATAAACCCCAAACCGATGTACTTTAAAGGCGAGAAGGGGGGAGTGGAGATGGAAGTCTCCATGCAGTACAATGACTCCTACGATGAAAAGATTTTCGCTTTTGCCAACAACATCAACACTCACGAGGGGGGCACCCATCTGGCTGGCTTCAAGGCAGCCCTTACACGCACCATGAACGCCTATGCGGCGGCCAACAATCTTCTCAAAAACGAGAAGGTGACTGTTTCCGGTGATGACTTGCGCGAAGGGCTTACCTGCGTTATTTCGGTCAAGATTCCGCAGCCGCAGTTCGAAGGGCAGACCAAAACAAAGCTGGGAAATTCAGAGGTCAAAGGCTACGTTGAATCACTACTCAATGAGCGCCTGGCTGTGTATCTGGAAGAAAATCCCAAGATTGCCAAAGATATTCTTAACAAATCAAGAACTTGAATTTGCTATTGAAGTTGCTGAATATTTTAGAGTCTTTGCAATAAAAACTATTGGGATTAGTAATAATACTGACTAAAATTAAGCAATAATTTATTTCTTGTTTAAAAAAAAGACCCTGCATATTTATTGAGTATGCAGGGCTTTTTTTGAAGTAATCTAACATAAATTGAGAGATATTTGCTCTTCTTCTCAAATCATAAAAAATATTATTGTATTGTAATCAATACAATAATATTAAATAAGCATTCAAAAAGCACGAAAAAGCCCAAATTTAACACATCTGCGTTCACATTGCATCATTGTGCGTTCAGTTTTGATCATTGTGAAGTCAGCTATGAACATTGTGACTTCACAATGATCATAACTGACTTCACATTTAGCAAGGGTGGCTTCAGTTTGCATCAAGGTGACTTCACTCATGCTTAAAGTGAACGCATGTTTACTCAATGTGACTTCACCTTTAACAATTGTGCGTTCACATTGCATCATTGTGAACGCACTTGTACGCAAACTGAACGCAACCTTAATTTTCGGGTGTTTTCATCTAATAAACATCAATTTTAATAAAATAAATGAGGAAGAAATCTTAAAATTATTCATGTTTTTTAAAACTAAACATAAGTTTAGAAGCAAGCCAAATTATATACAAAAAAGCTTCCCTTTATAAAAAGGAATAAAATTATTTCCTTATTTAATATTATAATCCGTTGAATATCCTATCTAAAATGTTTTTTATTATAAAATTAAACAAATAGTGCTCTAAGTAAAGTTAAAATTAGTAGTTTTGCACCTTCATTCAATATAACAGCTAATAATGAATAATCAATTCGATCCTAAGCAAAACTACGAGGAATCTAAAAAGATAATCGGGTATGTGTCACGCAAAAAAGCGAAGCAGGAAGATTATAACCGTATCGGATTTATGTCTGGTTTGGAAGTTCATCAACAACTTTTAACTAAAGAAAAACTATTCTGTCATTGTCCGGCAGGCGTTTTTCAGAAACCAAATGTATTCGATGCAGAAGTTGTCCGTCACATGAGGCCAACCTTAAGTGAACTTGGCGAGTACGATGGTACTGCTCTGATGGAGTTTAAAACCCGTAAGGAAATCATATACCGTTTAAAGAACGAAACTACTTGTACTTATGAGGTAGATGATACTCCTCCGTTTCCTATAAATAGAGAAGCTTTGGGTATCTCAATAGAGATTTCTTTATTATCTAAGTTTAATATTGTTGGCGAAGTGCATATTACTCGTAAGCAATATCTTGACGGTAGTATCCCAACCGGTTTTCAGCGTACAGCTATTATCGGTGTCGAAGGGGAGATTCCTTTAAAGAACAAAAAGATACGTCTTATTCAATTAAGTATTGAAGAGGATTCATGCAGAGAGGTTTCCGACATTGGTCACACTCGTATTTATCGTACTGATAGATTGGGGATGCCTTTGATAGAAACAGTTACTTATCCTGAGATGCTTAATCCTGATGAGGTGATGGAAGCCTGCAATTATATCCGTTTCCTCAACCGCAGTACTAATCATGTGCGAACAGGTATTGGTGCAGGTCGTCAGGATGTAAATGTAAGTTGCAAAGGCGGAACACGTATCGAGATCAAAGGAGTAGCTCATACCAAATGGATTCCTGAGTTAACTCATAACGAATGTTATCGTCAGTGGGCTTTACTTCACGTAAGGGAATTATTATTAGCTAAGATTAAGGATACTGCTGCTTGGAAACCTGCTAATAAGAAGCTTGACTTCTATAAACTGAAGTTTCCTTGTGATGCTATTAAGTTGGCTAAGGAAACAGGTTTGAAGATATATGCTGTTAATCTTCCTGATTTTAAAGGGATATTATCGCATTTTACACAACCCGGCAAGATGTTTGCTAACGAAATAAGTGAACGTTTAAAGGTTGTTGCCTGTATTGAACAACCAAACATGACTCATTCTGAAGAGCTTTCAGCTTTAATATCGGGTGATGACCAGAGTTATATCCGTGGTTTGTTTAATGCTAATGATAACGATGCTCAGCTTATTTTCTGGGGGCCAGAAGCTGATATTAAGACTGCTTTAGAGGTTATCGAAGAACGTTGTCATATGGCTTTTCTTGGCATCCCACAGGAAACAAGAAAATCATTTAAAGATGGTACAACTATCTTCGAAAGAGTGCTTCCGGGTGCTGATAGAATGTATCCTGATACCGATTCAAAACCGATTCCTTTACCTGAAGACTTGATTGTTGAGCTAAGAAAACATCTTCCTGAAGAGGTTATCGATCGTTATCATAAACTAAAGGCCTGGAACGTTCCTGAAGATACCTATACTTATATCTTTAAGAAGAACTTGTTCCCACTTGTCGAGAGAATTATCAACGAGCTTAACATTAATCCTGTGTTTGTTGGCACTTTCTTTGGGCATTATCTTAAATGTGTTGAAGGGCAATATACCAAAGGCAGAGAGTTTAAATACGAGATGATTTTTGGATTGCTTAAGTATCTACTTAATCATAAGATTGATCTGCAACTTGCAAAACGTATGATAACTGTTATCTACGAACATCCTAAGATGGATTTCGAATCGGTACTGACAAGTATTAACTTTAAAAAGATCAACAAAGAAGAGATTGTTAAGAATATTCCTTTCCTTAAAGAAAAGTTTGCTCAGATTCGTATCTCAAACCGTGTTGAGGATGAAGTCAACTGGATAATGGGCGAGCTGTATCAAATGGCTTTGGGAAATATCGCTTTAAGCGAACTTAAGAAACTAATATAAGTAAGAAGAGTGCCTTAAGTACTTAAAGTTAAAAGTGCCTTAAGTTAAAAAAAAGAGCGACTGTCTTTGATAAGGCAACCGCTCTTGTATTAAAGTCCTCTCCTTAGGAGAGGATTTAGGAGAGGTCATTCCTTTACAAATTTCCTTACCACCGTTTCTTTATCTGAGCTTAGTTTTAAGATGTACACTCCTTTCGCGAAAGCGGAAGTATTAATTATACCCTTCCTATATATATAAGTTGTATATATGGTTTGCCCGATAAGATTTACGATCTCTAATCTTTGTTCGGTATTTAGGTTTGTTTCTATTATAAGTTCTTCTTTTGCAGGATTAGGATAAACTGCTATGTGGTCAATCAAGTTGCTTTCATCTATTCCATCATAATTAAAATGAACTATATTTGAAGTATCGGAGCTACATCCAATCACCGGAGTAGCTATTACAAAATAATCACCGGTTTGTTGAGGGGTGTAATTTGTACCGTTTGCATTATTAATTAGTCCTGCTGCTAGATTATACCATTGATTGCCTGTAGTGGCATTAGATAAAAGCATAAAGCCTATATTAGTAACTACCGGAGTTGGGGGTTTAGGACTAACTATAACCACAGCGCTGTCGGTCTTTACGCAACCGTATGTATTTACTCCAGACACTACGTAATTAGTTGATGTATTTGGAGAAACTATCCTAACAAGATTGGTGTCACCATTTGCCCATTGATAAGAAAGGGCGTTTCCTGTAACGGTTAAAACTACGGTATCGCCTAAGCAAACAGCAGCTGAATTAACATTAACGATTGGTGCCGGAAGAACTGTAACCACAGCAGTATCATTAACAATACATCCTTCGGAACTAATAGCTGTAACTACATAAGCAGTTGTAGTATTAGGGTTCACAACTTTTGTAGCGCCCCAATATAAACCATCATCCCAAGTAAATGAATCTGCACCGGTTGCGGTTAATGTGGCAAACGAACCATCGCAAATTGTATCGCTATTTACAGCTATAATAAATGCCGGAAGTATCTGAATGGTATGTGTCATGGTAGAAGACATCCCACCTGAATTTTGAATATGCAGACTAACATTATACACACCGGTATCACTATAAGTATGAGGTGTAGGAAATTGAGTGGTATCATGGCTACCATCACCGAAATCCCATGAATAGTTAGTTATAGGCAAGGTACTTACACTATTGTCTGTAAAATTAACAGTTAGACCATTACAAATAACAGTACCCGAAGCAAAATTAGCTATCGTCTTTTCGCAAACAGATTGAGAATTCCAGCAACCACCTGTTGAGGCACTTATACCCCAATAAACATTTGGATTGCCCGAAAAGATGTTATCAACAAAATTGCCTGTATATTTAATAGTAGGTGTGATAGGCAGCGTAGTAGCATTGCCAAAATATATCTTTAAAGTCCCTATACCCGTAAGCGTTGGAGTCCAAACGATACGAAACAAATGATCTAAACCATCTGATACGTTGGCAGGAAAACCAACTGCGGAATCAGGTGGAGCTAACTCATTTGTAGTGCCATGAAGTTCGTCGCCATTTTTATTTATAGAGATGTGAGGATAAGTGGGATCGGTTGAGTTAAAGGAATAAGTATCCATAATTACACCCAACGAAGGAGTGATGCCATGAAAACCTACTCCGCCACCTCCGCCAAACACACCGGACCCAACCGGCTGTAGGATAAAAGATATACCATCGCCACCACAGTTAGTTCCTCCATCATAATTTATATCAGGACGGTTTCCGAAGTTAAGCGAAATAGTTATATCAAAAGCTTGCGTTAGATTTACCATATAGGCATTCCAAATTGCTCCGGCCTGGTCTGTTGTGTTGGTAAGATTATAGCATCCCGATGTACTCATTGCAGATGTTGTACCGGCCAAACTGTATTGTTGTGCTTGCGCAAAGTTTATTGTAAAGATTGTGATTAAAAGAAGATATATGTTTTTCATTGTATATATGTTTAGGAGAAAGCTCTCTGTTTTTAAAGTGTAAAAGTAAGTAAAAATAATAACGCCACAATATTATTTGTTGTTTATTTTGTAAAAGAACTCTTTTAAATTCTTTTTCTTTATAAATCCATCTTCCAATATTTTTTGATTATGATATCTTATTATTATTAATACTGTAGGTCAAATTGATAGTATAAGCAAAAATTCGGTGGATGCCTTTCCGTCACCACGGAATACAACCCATGGAGTAATTTGCCTTATTCCTTCGCCACGGAATACGACCCATAGAGTAATTTGCCTTATTCCTTCGCCATGGAATACGACCCATGAAGTAATTTGCCTTATTCCTTCGCCACGGAATATGACCCATGAAGTAATTTGCCTTATTCCTTCGCAACGGAATACGACCCATGGAGTAATTTGCCTTATTCCTCCTCCACGGAATATGACCCAAAAGCCTTTTGGTGTCATCGCTCAGTCAGCCGATACGACCCAAAAGCCTTTTAGTGCCTTAGCACCGTCAGCTTATACGACCCAAAAGCTTTTTAGTGCCTTCAACATTTTTGCTGATAAGACCCAGAAGCCTTTTAGTGCCTTCAACATTTTTGCTGATAAGACCCAGAAGCCTTTTAGTGCCTTCAACATTTTTGCTGATACGACCCAGAAGCTTTTTGGTGTCTTCGCTCCGTCAGCCGATATATTAAATCAAATTTTTAATAAAATAAACAATTAAAAAATGATATCAGTTGTTGTAGTGATAGATTAATCTGTTATTATCCAAATTAGATTTTATTATTTTGAACACTTTAATATTATTTATAAAAATAGATAGGTCTTATACCAAATCTTTATAGTAATTTTGGAAACTGATTAAGAACCCTATAATTTGAAAAACTTTTTAGACCAATTAAATGCCGAACAACGCAAAGCCGTTGAGTGTTCCGAAGGTCCTGTGATGGTAATTGCGGGTGCCGGATCGGGCAAAACTCGTGCGCTTACCTACAAAATAGCTTACCTCTTGAGCAAAGGTGTCGACCCTTTTAATATATTGGCGCTAACCTTTACCAATAAGGCTGCTAAAGAGATGAAAGAGCGTGTAATTAACCTGGTTGGCTCAGCCGATGCACGCAACGTATGGATGGGAACTTTCCACTCTGTTTTTGCCCGTATCCTAAGAGTTGAAGCCGAAAAGATAGGCTATCCCACCAACTTCAGTATATATGATACCGACGATACCAAGAGCTTGATACGAAGTATTATCAAAGAACAAAATCTGGATCCTAAACAGTATGTTCCCGGCTTTGTTTTAAGTCGAATATCTTCGGCTAAGAGCAGCCTGATTTCGGATATTCAGTACAATAGTAATGCAGAACTTCTACTTCAGGATAAAAATGCCGGAAAGCCACTTGTTGGTCGTTTGTTTACTTTATATAATTATCGTTTAAAGAAAGCTTCGGCAATGGATTTTGATGATCTATTGTTTAATACAAATGTTTTGCTTAGAGATTTCCCTGATGTATTGTATAAATACCAAAGGAAATTCAACTACATTTTGGTTGATGAGTACCAGGATACAAATTATGCACAATATCTTATTATTAAAAAGCTTGCCGCTAATAACGAAAACATTTGCGTGGTTGGCGATGATGCACAAAGTATTTATGGCTTCCGCGGAGCTAATATTCAGAATATATTAAACTTTAAATCAGATTACCCCGACTTAAAGACATTTAAATTAGAACAAAACTACCGTTCCACAAAAGTGATTGTTAATGCAGCTAACAGTGTTATTGCAAAAAATAAAGACCAAATATTTAAAGAAATCTGGACTGAGAATGAGGATGGGAATAAGATTAAGCTGTTAAAAGCACAAAATGACAACGAAGAAGGCTCATTGGTAGCTAATTCTATCTTCGAAAACAAGATGAATAACCAATTAGCTAATGATGCCTTTGCTATCCTTTACCGCACCAATGCCCAATCCCGTTCGATGGAAGAAGCGCTGCGAAAGCTTAACATCCCTTATAGAATATATGGTGGCTTAAGTTTTTATAAACGTAAAGAAATAAAAGACCTTATAGCATATTTTAGGATATGTATCAATCAGAATGATGAAGAAGCGCTAATGAGGGTTATTAACTACCCTGCCAGAGGAATAGGGCAGACTTCTCTCGACAGGCTTCGTATTGCCGCCGACGAAAGTGGCAGAAGTTTGTGGCGGGTTATGGAAGCACTAGAGTTCTTTAAGATTGATATTAACCAGGGCACAAAGAATAAGATAGCTGACTTTATTGCTATGATTAAAAGTTTCAGCATCCAGATAAAGACTCAGAATGCTTACGAAATTGCTAAAAAGATAGCTATTACTACCGGTATCATGAAAACGCTTAACGAAGATGATACTCCCGAAGGTGTTAGCAGACTGGAGAATATTGAGGAGCTGTTGAATGCTGTTAAAGACTTTACTGAATCAGAGCAATATAATCCTGAGATAATAGAAACAGGGGAGCTTAGTATTAGAACGCTAGATGAGTTTATGCAGGATGTTGCCCTTTTGACGGATGCTGACACTGACGATAAAGATGATAATAACAAAGTTTCGTTAATGACCATACATGCTGCCAAAGGCCTAGAGTTTCCTTATGTGTATGTTGTAGGTCTCGAAGAAAATCTTTTTCCATCTATAATGTCTATAGGTTCAAGAAGTGATCTTGAGGAAGAACGTCGCTTGTTTTATGTAGCAATAACACGTGCCGAACAGAAGTTAACGCTTTCATATGCTGAGAATAGGTATCGCTGGGGGAATCTTGTGTACTCAGAACCAAGCAGATTTATTGACGAAATTGATGTTAATTATATTGATTTCCCTATGAAGAATCCTATGTTTAGTAAATTTATTTCAAATGAAAGTACTCCTAAAAAAGAATTTAACTTCAATTCAGGTTTACCTTTAGATAAAAATAAACTTAAGAAACTCGAGACTGTAAATGATAAAATTATTGGCCAGAGCGAAAACATAGAATTTGAACTTATCCAAACCGGCTTCGATGTTGAGCATGATAGGTTTGGACGAGGTAAAGTGTTGCAGGTTGAAGGGGCAGGTGCAAGTAAAAAGGCTACTGTTTTCTTCGAAAATATAGGACAAAAACAATTATTACTTAAATTTGCAAAACTAAGAGTTATCAAATAGGAAATAAATGATTACATTTGCAAACTATTTATTGAGATAGTTTTAGAAGTAATCCCGTTTAACATTAGTATTACTTAAGTAACAAAGCACATAATAGCTATCTGAATTTTAATATTTAAATTAAATAAAGAATAATTCAATTTACATTGGAATTATGGAATACAACACAACAAGAGGAAGGTTAATTATCCCGGAATATGGCAGAAACGTTCAGAAAATGATTGAAGCTGCGGTAAAAGAACAAGACAGGGAACAACGTAACAAATTAGCAAGAGTTATTATTAAAGTGATGGGTCAGATAAACCCTCATTTAAGAGATATAGCAGATTTCAACCATAAACTTTGGGATCATC
>Ga0118677_10001864_pt1 | contig 43612 bp, 31 predicted proteins | sample AliMusrvi5mmetaG_FD_86154 | JGI IMG/M metagenome (GOLD analysis project Ga0118677, IMG submission 86154)
CAGCCAGGTCCTGCTTCGTCAGCCCGAAGATCTTGGCCGGGTCGGCCAGCAGCCCCTGCAGGTAGGTGATGCGCTCGCGGATGGTGCGGTGCTCCTCCTCGACCTTGCCGCGCTCGAGCCCGGTGAGTTGGTAAAGACGCATCTCCAAGATGGCATCGGCCTGCTTCTCGCTGAAAGCGAAGCGGGCGATCAGGCGGCCGCGGGCCTCGTCTCGGTTGCGCGACTCGCGGATCGTGCGCACGACCTCGTCGAGGTGGTCCAGCGCCAGCAGCAGCCCCTCGAGGATGTGCAGCCGCGCCTCGGCCTTGGCCAGCTCGAAGCGCGTGCGGCGTGTGATAACATCGAAGCGGTGGTCGATGTAGCAGCGGATCAGCTCCTTGAGGTTCATCACCTTCGGCCGGTTCTGGTCGATCGCCAGCAGGATCGCGCCGAAGGTCATCTGGAGCTGCGTGTGCTTGTAGAGGTTGTTCCGCACGACCGGGCCGATCGCGCCGCGCTTGAGCTCCACCAGCACGCGGATCCCCTCGCTGGAGCTTTCGTCGCGGATGTCGGAGATGCCCTCGATCACCTTGTTATTGACCAGCTCGGCGATGGTCTCGATGAGATTGGCCTTGTTGACCGTGTAGGGGAGCGAGGAGATCAGGATCGTCTCGCGGTTCTTCTCCTCTACGATCTCGGCCGTGCCGCGCACGGTCATCTGTCCGCGGCCGAGCTTGTACATGGCCTCGATCTGGCGCGTGCCGCAGATCGTGGCGCCGGTGGGGAAGTCCGGCCCCTTGATAAACCGCATCAGGTCGTCGACCGTGCAGTCCGGATTGTCGACCGCGTGCGTGATGCCGTCGACCAGCTCACAGAGGTTGTGCGGCGGGATGTTGGTGGCCATGCCCACGGCGATGCCGGTAGAGCCGTTCAGGAGCAGGTTGGGGGGGCGGGCCGGCAGCACGAGCGGCTGCGTCAGTGACTCATCGTAGTTGGGTCCGAACGGCACCGTGTCCTTGTCAAGGTCCTCGAGCAGTTCCTCCGCAAGGCGGTTCATGCGTACTTCGGTGTAGCGCATGGCCGCCGGCGGATCGCCATCGATGGAGCCGAAGTTGCCTTGGCCGTCCACCAGGGGATAGCGCATCGAGAATTCCTGCGCCAGACGCACAATGGCATCGTAGACGGACTGGTCGCCGTGTGGATGGTATTTGCCGATCACGTCGCCGACCACGCGGGCGGATTTCTTGTAGGGCTTGGCGTGGGTGTTGCCGAGATCCTGCATCGCGTAGAGCACGCGGCGGTGCACCGGCTTGAGTCCGTCACGGGCATCGGGGAGGGCGCGACCGATGATGACGCTCATCGAATAATCGATGTACGACGAGCTCATCTCGTCTTCGATGTTGATCGGGCTGATGCCGCGCTCGATGGGACTTTCGTCGGAACCGGTTTGCATGATTCTTCCTGTGCCGCGCCGGCGCTGTCACGCCCGCGCGCTTCGTCCGCACGCCGTTTCGTCACCCGCCGGCGTTATTTTCCCATGGCGGGTTTGTAGTAGACGTTCACTTCGGGATTACAGGGCTGCCCGTTGGAACGCATGAGGCGCAGATGCTGCAGCTGCTCTTCCAATCCGTGGAGGCTCAGCTCCAGTAGATCGTTCTGCATTTCTTCGCTCGATATCCGCGCAGGGAACACGGGCGCCGTGACCGGCCGCGATGGACGCACCTGGAGTCGGAGCATTTCGTGCGCATCGCGGGCCTGGATGACCTCCGTCACGAAATCCGCGGCCTTGCCGTAGAACAGCACCCAGAGCTGGGATCCCCCGGCATCGGAATGGCCCGGGCCAATGGTCCACGTCCGGTTGTAGGGGTTGAACAAGTACGACTCGCGGTCAATCGTGCTGACAACCACCAGCATCTGGCCATTCGAATGCACCAGGGCCTGCGGCTGGCCGGCGAAGCATCCCTGCCACGCGACCCGCGGATAGTCGTTGCTCTCAACCAGCGGCGGCGGAAGGGTGAAAACCGTATGCAGCACCAGGTCGGTCTCGGTCATTCCGGATTTCTGCAGCACCTCGGCGAGTATCTCCCGCGCGGAGCGCCTGTCCGGCATGCTCTTTTCCTTGTCGTCGGCCGCGCCGCTGCCCGTGGCCTGACATCCCGCCGCCAGCGCCAGGGCGATCAGGCCGCAACCAAGACAAAATAGGTTCCTGTTCATGAGACCCCCCTCTTTCGGATCTGCCGCTCAGGTGCCCGTAACCACGCGACACTCACACCGGCTGCATGGTTCAAGAGTATAGTCCGGTTACCGCCTGCATACAAGCAGCCGCCGCGATAAAAACACCTGCTGCAATCGCGTTCAGCCGGCCTTTCGTTGCCCTTGGCACACCCCGGTCTCCGCTCGCCTCACAGCACCTGACCCAGCTTGCTCTCCAGCGCCAGCACACGCGCCTGGAGATCAGCCACGCGTTGCTCCAGTTCAGCGATCCTCTCCTGCGCCGCAGGACCTGCCAGAACCGTCGCAGGAGCCGCCGGCGCGGCCTCCGCAGCAGCGCCCGCCACCGGACCGCAAAGCAGGTGCGCATAGCGCGGCTCGCGCCGCCCCGGTTCCCGCGGCAGACGTACCGTCAGCGCCCCGCCGGCATGCGCAGCCAGCTCCTGCAGCAGTGCCTCGACCACTGCCACATCGGCGTGCGGATGCATGCGCTCGGCCCGGGCGCGCAGCTCGGCCACGGTCTGCGGACCGCGCAACAGCAACTCGGCTAGTAGTGCTACGGCTGCGTCCGGCACCTGGTAGATCTCTGCAAATGCGTGCCGGTACTTGACCACGCGGTTTCCGGCCAGCGTCATCTGCCAGACCAGCTTCTTTTCGCGCAGCGCGTCCGTGGCCGCCAGTACGGTCCCCTCGTCGAGCTGCAGCACCGGATCGCGGTTGTTCTTCTGGTTGCAGGCTGCCATCAGGGCGTTGAGGGTCATCGGATAATAATCCGGCGTGGTCCGCTCCTTCTCGATCAGCGCGCCCAGTACGCGCGCCTCGATTGCGGAAAGGATGGGCCAGGAAGAAGAGGCGGCGGTCTCGTCGTTCATAGCGTTTCTCGCTCTCGTTACTTGCGTCGGTTATTTCTTTTTTGTCTCCACGCGTGAAAAACGGAGGCCCCTGCGCAAACCGTCGCACCGATCAAATCCTAATCGTGATCTTAATCGATTAAACGCACGATTCGGATTACGATTAAGATACCGGTTTTTTAACGGACTTCCCTCTTACCGCCGCCTCGTACACCTGCCGCGGCGCGACATCGTGCCGCCGCGCCTGTCGGGCGCAATCTTCAAACTCAGGCGTGCGCACCAGCACCTGGCCGGCGCGGCTGCCGACCTTGACGCGCACCGGACCGAACGGCGTGGACACCGTTTCGAACCGGCGCTCCAGCATCTCGCGCGCCACGGCGTACGATCGGATGCCGAAGGTGGTCGTCGCCCGGAAAATCTCCTCGCGCAGCGTCTCGGCCGCCTCCGGCGCCGCCAGCACGCCCAGAACGATCCCCGGCCGCCCCTTCTTCATCAGCTCGCCGATCCATTGCGGATTGCAGTCGTCAAGGTTGGTTTCGAGAACAAGCAGGGACGATCCGCTTGTTCCGACGGCTCCGTTCGATCTGTCGCATTTTTCTTCCCCCTCCAGCAGCGTGGCGCGCAGCACATTGGCGCGGTTGTGGAGTTCGCGACGTCCGAAACCAAACCCCGTACAGGCCACCCGGCCGGATGTCGGCGGCGTGCGCAGCTCAGCGCACCATGTGGCCAGCAGCGCCGCGCCGGTGGGGGTGACCAGCTCGAACGGCTCGTCCGTCTGGCAGACTTCCAATCCGGCCAGCAGCGCAAGCGTGGCCGGAGCCGGATTGGGCATGACGCCGTGCGCACATTGAATGCTCCCCGTGCCGCAGGGGAGGGGGCCGACACCGATACCTGCCACGCCCAGTAGCCGCAGCGCCAGGCAGCAACCGACAATGTCCGCAATCGAGTCCGTCGCGCCGACCTCGTGGAAATGCACCTCGCCTGGCTTCTTCCCGTGAATCTTCCCCTCCACTGCGGCCAGCCGGGTGAACACAGCCAGCGCCAGGCGGCGGGTCTCCGCATCGAGCGCCGGGGATTTCAGCAGCCGGGCGATCTCCTTGAGCGTGCGGTGCGGCGCGTGGTGGTGCCCATGCCCCGGATGCGCGTCGGGCCAGTGATCGTGGTCGTGCTGGTGCGCGCAACGAACCTTCACACGGATGCCATGCAGGCCGCGGTCCGCAGCCGGCTCAGAGACGATGCGCACGTTGTCAGGCAAAAACTTCCGCACCGTGTGCTCGATGTCTTGGAGATCGGCGCCGAGCGCCGCCAATGCACCCAGCAGCATGTCGCCGCTCGCGCCGCCCACGCTGTCGAACCGGATAAAGCGCATATGGGGATCCCTTCTGATTCATTCCCATCAACAATCAGCTTCCCGTGTAGGGCGGCCGGTCCCTTGGCCGCCGCCGGCCTGCTTGCCTTTCATCTCCACCGCTTCTGGTTCTTCCGTACCAGCGCAATCACAGCGTCGATTTCCCCGCGGGCAAGCAGCAGTTCCTTCCGCCACCCCTCCAGCGCCGCGCGGCCAGCCGGCAAGAGGGTATACTCGCGCCGCGCACGCCCAGCTTTCGATGGACATTGCCGGCCGCGAACCCACTTGCGCCTCTCGCACCCTTGCAGAATCCGGTAAATCCCCGGCGCATCCGGTGCCGCTGCCGCGAACAGCGGCAGCGCAGCCAGCGCCTGGCGCACATCATAGCCGCTCCCCGGCCCGCGCGCGAGCTGCGCCAGGCAGAGCGGCTGCAGGTGGCGCAGGCGGATGCGAGCCGGGCGGAGTGGTTGGGCGGTGCGGGGCAAAAAGCGTCTCCTGTTGGCGGATATTGTGCGAGGCCGCCGGAAGATTGGGAAGCACAATCGAAAGTCGCAACGGGCAAAAAGAATACATGGCAAGGACACTGAGGTCACCGAGCGAATAGAGACCACAGAGGGAGGTGCGGGACGCCCCTTTTCTCTGTGTGCTCATTTCTCCTCTGTGTTCTCTGTGTCCAAGCACCATGAACCGACTCTCGGTCGCCCAATAACCGTTTCTTGGATTCTGCCCCTGCCGCCGTCTATAATCCCTGCTGTCGATTCGCCGGAATTCCACCATGGCGGTTTCCATCCAGATCGAGAACCTTGTCAAGTCCTTCGACGCGCTGCGCGCGGTGGACAATGTCTCGCTGCGCATCGAGCCGGGCGAGCTCTTCTTCCTGCTCGGCCCCAGCGGCTGCGGCAAGACCACGTTGCTGCGCGCTATCGCGGGGTTCCACCAGCCTGACTCCGGCGCGATCCGCATCGACGGCCGCGACATGACGCGCCTCCCACCACACCAGCGCAACACCGGCATGGTCTTCCAGAGCTACGCACTCTGGCCGCACCTGTCCGTGGCCGAGAACGTCGCGTTCGGGCTGGAGCTGCGGCGCGTTCCACGGGCCGAGCGCCGCCGCCGCGTCGCTGCCGCGCTCGAGCGCGTCCACATGGCCGACCGCGCGGATACCAAACCCAATCTTCTCTCCGGCGGACAACAGCAGCGTGTGGCGCTGGCCCGCGCGCTGGTGATCGAGCCGCAGTGCCTGCTGCTCGACGAACCGCTCTCGAATCTTGACGCCAAGCTGCGACTCGAGATGCGCAGCGAGATCCGTCGCATCTGCAAGCAGGCCGGCCTCACTGCGGTCTATGTGACGCACGACCAGAAAGAGGCGCTCTCCATCGCCGACCGCCTGGCAATCATGCGCAGAGGCGCCATCGAGCAGATCGGCACGCCGGCCGAGGTCTATCGTTACCCCGTGAATCGCTTCGTGGCCGGCTTCATCGGCGAGGGAAATTTCATCGAGGGCCACGTGGCAGGTGTTGCCCATGGCCTGCTGCGGGTTGACACGGTGCTGGGTTCCTTCACCGCCATTGGCGCGACGCCCGCCGCTGGCGTTGCCGTCACTCTCTGCATCCGCCCCGAGTCGATCCGCCTCGACGCCCCGCCAGCCAACGCGCCCAATCGGTTCGACGGCCGCTGCCTCCAGACCGTCTACCAGGGCGAGGTGGCCCAGCACATCGTGGCGCTCGCCGGAAACGTCGAGTGGAAGGTTGTGGAGCTCAACCCCGCTGCCGGCGCCGACCGCGCAAACGCACCGGTCCGAGCCTGGGTTGCGCCGGAAAACGTGATCGTGTTGACCGCGTAAATACAGGCGGGCCGAGCTGTCCCTGCACGGGCAAGATGCGGACACGAAGAAGAGGGAGTCCGTCGAAGGGTTCAACGGAGTTTCTGGAGGGCGACCATCCCCGGTCGCCGGCAGCAGCAAAAACACCTCGCATGAAATATCTCCTCGTCATCCTCGCTGCCGCGCTGCTGGTGGCGCTGCCGTTTTTGTTCCAAAAGCCGACCGCCCTCGGCGACTGGCGCAGCGGCGATCCCGTGCTGGTGATCATCTCGCCGCATAACGAGGCGGTGCGCTATGAGTTCGGTGAGGCGTTCAGCCGCTGGCACCGCGAGCGCTTCGGCCGCCCGGTGAAGATCGACTGGCGCATGCTCGGCGGCACGAGCGAGATCATGCGCTATCTCACCGCTGAATACGTTTCTTCCATGAAAGGATATTGGATGCAATGCGGCGAGCTGTGGGGGAGTGACAGTGCAGAGATGATCCTTGATCGTTCTTTCAACCCGAATCAACCGCTCGCAGAAGCTGCCACAAACGAAATCGCGCGCGTCAGGTTCGAACGGCAAAAAAAAATCTACATCGCATTCCGCAATACGGACGATCCTCGCGCGATTTCGTGCGGTGTAGATCTTTTTTGCGGCGGTGGCGCATACGACCACGACCGCGCCGCGCGGCAGGGGCTGACCGTGCCGCCGTGGAGCGCCGAGGAACGCCGGCGCCCAGAGATCGTCGCACTGCTCAACTCCTTCCCCGCGCACTTCGGCGGCGAGACCTGGCGCACTGACTTTTTCTTCGGCACCGTGCTCAGTGCCTTCGGCATCTGCAGCAACCCCGACCGCCTGCGCGACTGCGGTATCACCACGACACCTGCCACCTGGAGCGACCTCGCGGACCCGCGCCTCTTCGGTCAGATCGGCCTGGCTGACCCCACCAAGAGCGGCAGCGTGGCTAAGGCCTTCGAGATGATCGTGCACGAGCAGTGCTGGCGCGCGGTTCTCGCAGCCGGTTTCACGCGCGAGCAGGTCACCTCAAACGAAGCCGCCATCATTGCCGCGCGTCTTCCTCCCGGCCAGCTTCCGCCGTCCGTCCCCGTGGTCTACCAGGTCGCGGTCGAACGTGGCTGGCTGGAGGGGATCAACCTCCTGCGCCGCATCGGCGCCAACGCCCGCTACTTCACCGACAGCGCGGGGAAGGTCACCATGGACGTCAACGCCGGCGCAGTTGCCGCCGGCGTAGCGATCGACTTCTACGGCCGGTTCCAGGCTGAGACCGAGCGCACACCGGATGGCACCGAGCGCCTGCGCTACGTCACGCCCGTCGGCGGCTCGAGCGTAAGCGCGGATCCCACCAGCCTGCTGCGCGGCGCGCCGCACCGCGAGCTGGCCGTGCGGTTCCTGCAGTTTGCGCTCAGCCTGGAGGGACAGAAGATCTGGAACTACCGCACCGGCACGCCGGGCGGGCCGAAGCGCTTCGCCCTGCGGCGGCTGCCGATCCGGCGCGACTTCTATCCGTCAGATGATCCCGTCATCCAGGCCGCCTGTGCCAGCAACCGGCCATATCTGTCCGACGACCTCTCCGATCCGCGCATCAACCCCTACGCGCTCGGCGCGCAGTTCTCCTACCAGCCGCGCTGGACCGCCGCGTTGTTCGATTTGCAGCGTGACCTCGTGCGCTCCATGTGCATCGACTCCGGCGACGAGCTTCGCGCCGCTTGGGGCGCAATCATCCGCCGCGGCGGTCCGGAGAAAAACCCGCGCGCCATGGCTCTGCTACTGGCCATGCCAGACCGCCCCGCGCCGCTCGACTGGCTCACAGCAGTAAGCGACTACAAGCGCTTCGACCGCCTCGCCTGCCTGCGCGAATGGACTGCCTTCTTTCGCAGAAAATACCGGGAGGCGGAGCAGGCGGCGGAGGGGCGGTAATCACAGGACAGGCGCGGCGGTCGAGGCCGGCCGCCATCCCGAGACCCTTCGTGATCTTCTGCAGCCTTCCTCTTCTTCGTGTCCGTATTTTACCCGCAGCTCCAGTTCACGCCCACAGCTGCGCGATCATCCCCCAGAGCGCGACGAGGCCGGACCAGCTTTTGACGTAGACCAGCGCGGTGCGGGCGACGAGGTGGCTGCCGAGGGCAGTGAACGTGGCAGGGGTGGTGCAAATCACCCAGACGCAGATGCCGGCCAGGTTCAACAGGTAGATCAGCGCCAGCGAAAAAACGCGGCCATTGTCCACCACGTCCGGCTGGCGGATCAGGAGCGTCTGCACGGTGAAGGTGAAGTGGAATCCCCAGGTGAAGCCGACGAGGAAGAGCCAGATCAGCTCGTACGGCGCAATGGGAAGCCAGATCGAGAGGAGCGCGCGCAACAGCAGCACGACCATGGTATAGAAAGGGAAAAAGTACGGCGCGAGCGCGATTAGCGTGTTGGTCTTGGAAAGCGCAACCGCGCCGCCGGTAGGCTTGGCGCGGATCGAGTGGATGCGCGCGCCAAAGAGCAGCCCCCAGAGCGCATGGGTCAATTCATGTGCCCAGACGTAGGCATGCGTGGGGCGCACGATCCCGAGATAGACGCCAAGCCAGATGAAGTAGCCGCCAAGCAGCGCAAGCGCCTGGGGCGAGACGAACTCGCGGCCGGAGGGGAGTTCGCGGATCAGGTCCACCAGCGCCCAGCTCATGGCCACGCAAAGCGGCAGCAGGAGCACGCCCACCAGTAGCCGCAGCAGCTTCTCCCCCATGCCCATGTCTGCGGATGCTAGCACGCTTCGGGGCGCTTTGCTATGGTGAGGACATGCGGTATCTGCTGCCGATACTGGTGGTGGGGACGTGCGGGTCGCTGGGGGCAGTCCTGCGTTACGCGTTGAGCCTGCTGGCGCAGCGCGCATCCGTCACCTTCCCGCACGGCACGCTCTGGGCGAACCTGCTCGGGTGCCTAGTAATCGGCATGGTGACGACGCTGGCTACATCCACCAGTTCCCTGACACCCGCCATGCGGCTCTTCCTCGCCACGGGAATCTGCGGCGGCTTCACGACCATGTCATCGTTTATCTACGAGCTGGTGCAGTTCGTGCGCGACCGTGAGTTCTTCTACGCGGGCGCCTATTTTGCGATCACGCTGGTCGGGTGCATGGCTCTGTTTTGGGTCGGCGCCTGGCTGGTTCAATGGGCCTGGAAAGCGTAGGAGGTACCATGGAACTCGCGGGTGAGGCCAAGCTGCTGCGGATCTTCCTCGGCGAATCGGACAAGCTGGGCCACGTGCCTCTGTACGAGGCGATCGTTCGCGAGGCCAAGGCGGCCGGGCTGGCCGGCGCCACGGCCTGGAAGGGCGTGACAGGGTTCGGCCTCTGCAGTCGCATCCGCACGGCCAAGATTCTCGACCTGTCGTCCGACCTTCCCCTGGTCGTTGAGATCGCCGATACTGAGGAGAAGATCAACTCATTCCTCCCCAGGCTGCACGACATGTTCGAGCAGGCCCGCAGCGGCGGTCTGATCACCATGGAAAAAATGCAAATCATCCGTTACACGCACGGCGGGTAACCGATGGCCCGGGCGGTCCCCGCATGGGCAGAATGCGGGTTCAAAATAGCGGAAGCCCGCCGAAGGGTCACGCAGGGGTTCCGGCCGGGAAGAGGACGGAGAGCCTGATTGTGGGTGACGATCATCGACCTGTTGATGTTGGGGTGTAAGGATAAAATGATGGAAGCGATGAACTCTATAATGAAAGCGCTTGATCACGTAGCAGTCGCCTTCGTGATCTGTTTCCTCCTGCTGGGCATCCCATTCCTCACCGGAATGCTACTACGCATTCTTCTCAAGCGTCCCTCAGCTATGTTCGTAGCATTTCTCGCAGCATTTCTTTTCTTTGTGGCCGGAGGAACACCAGAAAATTTACCTTCCGGGTTTGGAAGATTGCCGGCGGGATTTATGAACTCAACCGGTAATGGCGCTTTCTTGATATTGGAACTTTCCATTGTCCTCATCATAGGAATAGGACTTCCCTTCCTATTTGCTCGATGGGGAACAATGGTCGTGGACAGACGCAGAAAGAAACCGTGAAACCCCAACCAGCGGCAGCAGAAAGCACAGAATCGTTTCAAAGTGTAGGCCGCTGGTTAGCGCTGGCGATGTCGGCGCGGTGACCAGCACCCCCACCTGTGCCAGAAGCGCTTCGTCATGTGCCTCCAGGCGGAGGCGTCGTCTCAAGTTTCAGATAGGCTGCCAAGAACCTAGCCGCCTGCATCGAGCCGGCATGCGTCAGGTGGTTGGAGTCTCCGTACAAGGGAACCGGGCCGTTGGAATCCCGGGCAAAGGCCGGGTACCGGTCGCCCTGCCGCAGCGCCGTGTGCAGGGGAACGAACTTGGCCCCGGTCCGCACGCAGATCTCCGCGAGGGTGCGGTTGATCCCGCCCTGCGTCCGCTCGTACTCGGCGGCCGGTTGCGCGTGCTCGACCCAGTCGGGTTCCACCCGCCGCGGTGGAATGATTGCCATCCGCGCGGCAATGTCCGACGGCGAGTACGGAAAGACCGGGATGTCCGACGTGATCAGCACCGTGCGGTTCATCGCCGCGAGGCGGCTGGCAAACGTCTCCAGCTTCCGGCTCCACGCCTGCGGCTGGGAAGCCGCATAGTCAACCCAGTGCGCGGCCAGGATCACTTGCCGCGCCGCCGGACGCCGCGCAACCTCGTCCAGCACGGCCTTCCCGGCCGGGTCGTCTACGTCGTACAGAAAGGTGTTCGGGTGCGACAGGGAGTAGCCGGCCCGGTTGTGCTCCTTGAGCACCATGGCCAGCCCGTACTGCAGGTTCCACGCGTGGCTGTCGCCCACCAGCAGCACCTCGACCGGGCGCCCTACCACGCCGAGGGCGCCCGACAGCGCAAAGCAGTCACGGAACGGATTTGCAAGCTGCAGCCCCACAATGGCGCCCGCGCGGATCCCCGTGTCGACCAGCCGCTGCACGAACAGCGATGGCAGCTCGTTCTTCGCCAGGCGGTTCGCCCGGGCATGCAGCACGCGGGGCCACCCCAGCGAAGCAGTGCAGGCCGCCCCGATGCCCACCAGCAGCACGATGCCGCAGGCCGCGAAAAGGAAGGTCCGGCGCGGCGTCCAGGCCGGCGAGGCGCGCACGGGAAGCTCGATGAAGCGCCAGGAGAGCGCCGCCAGCGCCAGCGACACGAGGAACATGCCGACGTAGTCAGCGGCGATCAGCTGGTTGTAGACCGCGTATTTCCAGAACACGATCACCGGCCAGTGCCAGAGATAGAGCGAATAGGAGATCTTGCCGGTCAGGACAAACGGCCGCCACGTGAGCACGCGGGAGACCCAGCCGGCGTTTCCGAAGCGGATGAGCAGGACCGTGCCTGCCACCGAGGGGAGCGCCGCCAAGCCAGGAAAGGCGCTTTGCGACGACAGCCACACGTAGGGCGCCAGCACCAGCAGCAATCCGCAGGACGCGAGCGCACTGGCCCAGGTAGCCGAAAGACGGCGTCCGGCGACAGCCCCCGCACCACCCGCAGCATCCTTCAGGCAGGCCCGGGCCAGCAGCGCGCCGGCCAGCAGTTCCCATGCGCGGCAGTGCAGCAGGTAGAAGGCCGCGTTAGGGCTGCCGCTGCGCAGGGCCCAGACAGAGGCGGCCAGCGACCCGGCGGCCAGTGCCGCCAGCACCGGCGCCACCAGGGCGCGCCGCCAGCGCCAGAGCACGGCGCACAGCAGGGGGATGCCCAAGTAGAATTGCTCCTCCACGCTCAGCGACCAGAGGTGGAGCAGGGGGTAGTCGTGAATGTCCGGCGCAAAATAGGCGCCGTTGATGTGGCTGTAGTAGATGTTCGCGGAAAAGAGGGTGGCCGCCATGACCGTGTTGCTCAGATGCACGAGCGGCCGAGAATAGTAGAGAGCGCAGCCGACCATCAGCACGATGGCGATCAGGGCAAAGTACGCGGGCAGGATGCGGCGGATGCGGCGGTGATAGAAAGCCCTGACCGTGAAGCACCCCTCCCGCAGGTCGCGCAGGATCCCGCCGGTGATCAGGTAGCCGGAGATGACAAAGAATACGTCGACGCCCGCGAAGCCGCCGGGGCAGAGCAGCGCCAAAATGTGGAAGGCCACGACCGGCAGCACGGCGAATGCGCGAATGCCGTCGAGGTGCGGATGGTACTCTCCGTGGATGACGCGGGCCGCGTAGGTGTCTGGGGACAGCCGTTGCATCGGTCGTTTTGAACGGGGTTCGCTTTTTTGCGCGCGCGGGTGCCCCTCACGAAAGGCGCTCTTCCGCGTCCTGTCAGGCCACACCTAACGGGTGCAGGATACGCTCCGCCGCCTTGTTTTCGCAAGCGCTTTCAACAACCTACCTTGATCACTGACTTGAACCGAGTTGATGCTTGCTTCCCATCCAAGACCTGTCCCGGCCAGCCGAGGAAAGTGGAAGTCCCGCCGCGTCGCAACTCGTTACTGTTCAGCGCCTGAGTCGCGGCACGCCGCGCAGGGGCAACGTGGCGTGCTTGGTTGCCCGACTAGGATTTGAACCTAGACAAACAGATTCAGAGTCTGTTGTGCTACCATTACACTATCGGGCAGGCTTCGAGAAGGTCAAAACCGAGCGGACAGAATACAAAGGCATGGGGTCTAAAACAAGCCCGAACGCCCAATTTTATCAGCCCAATTACCCGATGCGCAGGGGCATCAGGACATAGAGGAAGGGGACGCCGCCGCACTTGATCAGCGCCGGGCTGTGGCCGTCGCTCATCTCGAACGTGACCTCGTCGTGGTCGATGTTGCGCAGCGGATCCATCACGTATTCGGGATTGAAGGTGACGGTGATCTCCTTGCCGGCGTATTTCACCGGCATGGTCTCGCGCGCCTCGCCAATGTCCGGCGTGTTTGACAGGATGGTCAGCTGGTTGGCCGAGAAGGTCAGGCGTGTGGAGTTGGATTTGTCCGTGGTCACCAGCGACACGCGCCGCAGGCAGGTCAGCAGCGCTTCCCGCTCCAGCACGATCCGCTCGTCACAGCCGGTTGGTATGACTTGCCGGTAGTTCGGGTAGACGCCGTCAATGAGCTTGCTGCTCATCGTGATGCTCCCCAGCTCGAAGACCGCCTGGCCCTTGTGCGCGTAGATCTTGAGATCGCCCTCGTCCTTGAGGATGTGCATCAGCTCGTTGACCGCTTTGCTGGGCAGGATCATCTCGATCTCGGCGCTCTCGGGAAACTCGACTTCCTGCTCAACCAGCGCCAAACGCCGCCCATCCGTCGCCACCATGGTCAGCTTGCCGTCCTTGAACGCCAACAGCACGCCGTTCAGCACGTGCCGCGTCTCGTCCTGCGAGGCCGCGTAGGCCGTCTTGCGCAGCATCTCGCGGAACGTCCCCTGGTCCAGCCGGTAGCAGTCCTTTCCGTCCGGAACCGGAACCGGCGGAAAATCCCGCATGGGGAGACCGATGATCTTAAAAAATGACGACCCGCAACGGACTTCCGCCACATCTTCATCCGAAATATTGACCGTGATTTTTCCTTCCGGGAGTTCGCGGACAATGCCGGCCAGTCGCCGGATCGGCAGGGTTGTGCCGCCGGTTTCGTCGCTCTCCGCTTCGATCGTGCACTTGACCGTGATATCGAGATCCGTGGTAGTCAGGTGCAGTTTGTTTCCTTCGCTTTTGATCAAGGCATTCGAAAGAATCTGCAACGTGCTCTTGACCGAAACCACGTTCTGCACGGACTGCAGGGCTTCGAGTAACTTGGAACGAACAATGGCAAATTTCATCTGGTGTCTCCAATCACAGGTTCGCCTGTAAAGTTGTATGTTATACAGGTAGTTTAATATAAGTCAACAGTATCACCACTAGAGGAAAGAACAATGAATACAACTTTATAACTGCCTTGAGGGGAGAGACTTTAAGCAGGCGTGGCAACAACGTGAAATTGTTCAGAACAGGTGAAACCTGGTTCATAACCACGGAATTATTCGGGAGGTTGTGAATAACTGTCATAAAAAACACAGGGGTTCATCAACGTATCAACAGGATAATCACCCGGTCATAACTGAAAAGAAATCGGATCGCAGTTCAGTTTTTTGGCGATCGTACGGATGGAATCGCACAGGTTGGCTTCCACGTCCATACGGTCCTTGATGGTCTTGCAGGCATGCAGAACTGTGGCATGGGTCTTGCCGAAGGTATTGGCGATCTCCGGCAGAGACTGGCTCGTCAGACGACGGCAGAGGTACATGGCGACCTGACGCGGCTGGGCAACCGACCGGGGGCGCTGCTTGCTCGACATGTCGGTCAGGCGCAGGCCAAAGTGTTCCGCCACGGCGCGCTGGATCGCATCACAGGTCAGCTCCTGCCGGTTTTCCTTATCCAGGAGATCCTTCAGGAGGTAGCGCATCGCTTCCAGCGTCAGCGGCCGGCCGGGATTCATCGAGACAAAGGAAAGGGCCCGCAGCAGGGCGCCCTCCAGGCTGCGGACGTTGGATTTGACTTTTTCAGCGATGAAGTTGAGTAACTCGTCGGAGAGGTGCACCTTGGCGTGGGTCTGCTTGTAGCGCAGGATCGCCAGGCGGGTTTCCAGATCCGGCTTTTCCAGCTCGGTCACCAGCCCCCACTCGAAGCGGGAGACGAGGCGCTGTTCGAGCCCGGGGATCTCGCTGGCAGGTCGGTCGCTGGTGAGAATGATCTGTTTGCGGGCGTCGTACAGGGCGTTGAAGGTGTAGAAGAACTCCTCCTGGAGGCGCTCCTTGCCGCCGAGGAAGTGGATGTCGTCCACCAGCAGCACGTCCACACTGCGGTACTTGTTGCGGAACTCGGTGGTGGTGCGGGTCTGCACTGATTCGACGTACTCGTTGAGCATGGTCTCCAGGGAGATGTACGCCACGGAGATGGCCTCGGACTGCAGCGCGCGATGGCCGACCGCCTGCATGAGGTGTGTCTTGCCCAGGCCGGTTTGTCCGTAGATGAACAGCGGGTTGTAGGCGCGGCCGGGCGCCTGCGCCACGGCCAGGGCCGCCGCGTGGGCAAAGCTGTTCGAGGGGCCCATGACGAACTCCTCGAAGGTGAACTTGGCGTTGAGCGTCGCGTTGAGCGACGCGCCCTTGGGTGGCCGGCGCAGGCGGGGACGCGGGCGCGGCTGGTCCGGTGTCGGTTGCGGCACAGAAGCGTCTGCCGGTGCCGACAGCTCGCCGGCCTGCACGTCGAAGCGGATCAGGAGATTCTCGTTGGCGCCGGCTGTGCGGAGTGCGCTGACGATAAGCTGAAGATAATTGTCCTGCAGCCAGGTCTGGTAGTAATCGTTGTCCACGCGCAGAATCAGGGTGTCGCCCTGCAGCGCCACAGGGTGGATGATGGCGATCCAGCGATTGAACACATCGGGGTGGAGCACCGCTTTCAAATGCTCGCACGCCAGATTCCACAACGACTGCGCTGCCATGGGAACACCTGCAACCGAAAATCGGATTTAGAAAGTCGACAGCCCACAACCCGGCGGCTAAAAACGCGGCCCAACAGGAGCGCCACGCATCTGCGACAATGGCACCCATTCAGCGATGGGAACAAGGGAAATGAATAGCAAACTCCCGAACAGGTTATTAACAGCCTCGGATTTAGGTTTGTTGAGTCGGTATTGCAGTGAGTTGCGTCAAACTCGGTGAACCGGAGATCGAAAAAATGCAGACCACTGCAAACGAGTTACTAACAGGGTGTTTGCATCGCGCCGACTCGAATGATCTGAAACCCGCCGATGTCGACACGGGGAAAGAATGTTGTAATTTATTGGTAATCAAGTTGTTATATAATAAATTAAACACAAGATGTTCATTTTTCTATCAAAACGGACGATCTGAAAATTAACCGGATTCAAATTGCCGCAGGAATCAGGTATTTTTACACATGCGAGAAAGGCTCGTGGTTACAAGATGCGTTGGGTATTGGATCTCTGCGATGCATTTTTCTATCATAGGCAGGAAATGAACAAGGTCGCGGGTAAGCTCCGAAGGGGTTGTCCGGCACAATAACCCATGGGGATGTGCGTTATCTACCTATGTCCGCTGCATGGCGGGGAAATGCGGAAGGGGTTGCTGTGAAAGACAGAAGCAGGGCTCGATTGTTCTTCCGCACGGTGTTTGCCCCGTGGCTGTGTCTGGCGTTGGCGGTCCGCGCAGAGACGGAACAACTGCCGGGCAATGCGGCAAGCAGCAATGGCACCGGCCGGGCGCTGCTGCGGCGCGGGGATCGGCCGAACGGTCCGATGGGGCCGCAACCGGGTAAGATGCTGATCGACCAGCTGTTGTCGGGCACGACGCTGACCGGGGAGATCGGCCTGACCCCGGAGTCGGCGGCCCGTATGCGCGATGAACTCCAGGCGCTTCAGGCGCAGCACGGCGAACTGGAATCCCAGATCAACAAGCTGTCGCTCGAACAGGAAGGGCGCGTGAAGAGGTTGTTGCACCAGCCGAATGTCGATACCGGCGAGATCATGAAGACTATCGACGAGATCGGCCGGTTGCGCGCCGAGCAGGCCAAGCTGACAATCCAGAATCTGCTGGTCATCCGTAAGCACCTCTCCCCCGAACAGATCCGCAAGGCGCACGAGCTGCTGCGCGACCGGGGGCCAGCTGGCAGGGATGGCGATACACGCCCCGCAAAGCGCGAGCTGCCTGCGGGCGGCAATTGACATCCATCCGCCCCCCGTCTACGCTTCTTTCCGTGCGGGCAATGAGCCCGCGGGCGGCAACGCAAAGGAGCGCACCCATGGCGGAACTCAAGGGCTCGAAGACCGAACAGAACCTGCACGCGGCCTTTGCCGGCGAATCGCAGGCGCGCAACAAGTACACCTACTTTGCCTCTGTCGCAAAGAAGGAAGGATACGAGCAGATCGCGGCAATTTTCCTGGAGACTGCGGACAACGAGAAGCAACATGCCAAGCTCCATTTCAAGGCGCTGTCCGGCATTGGCGACACCCGGGCCAACTTGCAGGCCGCGGCCGCCGGGGAAGGGCACGAATGGACCGAGATGTACCCCACCATGGCAAAAGAGGCCCGCGCCGAGGGGTTTGATGAACTCGCCCGAATGTTTGACCAGCTCGCAAAGGTCGAGAAAAGCCATCAGGAGCGCTACCTGGCCCTGCTGAAGAATGTCGAGGGCGGCAGGGTCTTCAGCAAGGACCAGCAAGTCAAGTGGGTCTGCCGGGAATGCGGCTTCACGCACGAGGGGCCGAAGGCCGTCGAAAAATGCCCGCTCTGCCAGCACCCGCAGGCTTTCTTTGAGATGGTTGCCGCGAACTATTGAAAGTTCGCGAGGCGCGCGCGAACGTGTCCTGCCTGTCCGCAACAAGGGCGGGCAGGACCATGTATATGGCGGGTGGATATTCATCAATCTGCTGTTCGCTTGTTCGCTTGGATGGAGCAGAAAGGCGTTCCCGGCCGCTCGCAAAGAATCGCAAAGATTAATTATGGCATGTTACAAGTTTCAACTCTTTGCCGTGTAGCCACTTACAAATAATGTTAAAGTTTAATGAATTCTCAAAAGTGTAACATTTTGTAACATGTAGATGGTCATGAAGCCAGCCACCCAGACCTGCCTCACGTACGAGGCAGCGCCTCCATTCCATGCGATACGGATTTCTTCAGAAAAATGTCCGATTCTGTCCGATTGATGCGTCTTTCTCTTTCGCCGGAAGGTAGGGGAACAAACGCGAAAGTGGGAGGCATCCGCCGGGATTTGCGCCTCTTACGCCCTGCCGCCGTTCTGCTATGATTGCCCAAATCTGTGTGGTCTGCCTCTTGGATACGACATGACGTCTTCCAACACAATCCAGCTCTCCCACGGCGGCGGCGGTGTCCTGTCGCGCAACCTGATCCGCGACGAGATCGTGCCGCGTTTCGGTGCCGGCCCGCTGCGGGGTCTGCCGGATGCGGCGCGCGTGCCGTTCGCCGCCGGCGAGGCCATCTTCACGACCGATAGCTACGTGGTACAGCCGGTCGAATTTCCCGGCGGTGACATCGGCAGCCTCGCCGTGCACGGCACGGTGAATGACATCGCCGTCAGCGGCGGCCGGCCGCGCTGGCTCTCGCTGGCGCTGATCCTCGAGGAGGGGTTGCCGCTGGACCTCCTGCGCCGAATCCTCGATTCTGCCGCCGCCGCAGCAGCGGCCTGTGGCGTGACCATCGCCACCGGCGACACCAAGGTGGTCGCGCGCGGCCAGTGCGACCGGCTCTACATCAACACCGCCGGCCTGGGCGAGCCGCTCCCGGGGTTTTGCCTCGACCCGGACACGCTCCGGCCCGGCGACGCCGTGCTCGTCAGCGGCACGCTGGGCGACCACGGCATGGCCGTGCTCTGCGCGCGTCAGGGGATCGGCATCCGCAACGGTCCGGTCAGCGACAGCGCGCCCGTGCACCGCCTGGTCACGGCGCTCGCGCCCATCGCCCCTCAGGTGCGCTTCCTGCGCGACCCCACGCGCGGCGGCGTGGCGGCTGTGACGAACGAGATCGTCGAAGGCCGCCCGGTTGGCGTCCGGTTGCGCGAGGCAACGCTGCCGTTTGCACCTGGCACGCGCGCCGCGGCCGAGCTGCTCGGGCTCGATCTGCTGGATGTGGCCTGCGAGGGGCGCGTGCTGGCAATGGTCGCTGCGGACGCGGCAGACGCCGCCCTGGCTGCCTGGCGCGCGCTTCCCGAAGGTGCGCAGGCCGCGCAAATCGGCGTGGTTGACTCGCGCGGCGGACAGGTCTCGCTCGAGACGCTCATGGGCGGCCACCGGTTGGTGGACGTGCCGCAGGGCGAAGTGCTGCCCAGGATTTGTTAGAAGATGCACGAATTGTCATTAGCCACCGCCTTGGTTGAACAGGTGGAACGGGTCTGCGAAGCCGAGCGGGCGACGGCGGTGGAGGCGATCCGGCTGCGCCTTGGCGCGCTCGCCGGCGTGAACCGCGAGGCGTTCGAGTTCGCCTTCCCGCTGGCGGCCGAGGGAACGCGCGCGGAACATGCAAAGCTGGAGTTCGAAGTGGCCCCTGCAGAGATCGTCTGCGACGACTGCGGCCGGCGCACCACGCCGGGGAAGATATTCCTGACGTGCGGCGCTTGCGATTCGCACCGCGTGCGCGTCACGGCCGGTCGGGAATTCGAGATCGTGTCGGTGGAGGTGATCGGGGCAGGTGAGGGTTGATTGTCTGCAGAAGGTGACAAGGCGGCTGGTTTTCGCCCAAAGCTGCGGAAAATCTTTCGGGGTCGGGGTCGCTATCGGAATCGGTATCGATTACATGCTCGACCCCGATACCGATAGCGACGCCGACCCCGATGAGGTTTATCATCGGTTGCAAGACGGATACCTGTGCATTCACCCGAAGGCCAGGGACTTTGGGAAGGAAGACGGACCATGTGCAAGGATTGCGGCTGCGAAGAGGCGGGGAAGTGGAACCGGCACACACACCGGCACGCCGACGGCACGGTGCACGCGCATGACCATGCGCAGCCGCACGACCATGACCACCAGCACGCCCCGGCGCTGCGCACGGTGACCGTGGAGCGGCGCGTGCTGGCGCGCAACGACGAGATCGCCGTCCGCAACCGCGCCTGGTTGAAGGAGCGCGGCATCGTGGCGCTGAACCTGATCTCCTCGCCCGGCACCGGCAAGACCCTCCTGCTCGAGAAGACCGTGGCGCGGCTGAAGGACCGCCTCGGCGTGGCCGTGATCACCGGCGATCAGCAGACCGACAACGACAAGCGCCGCATCGCACGCACCGGCGTGCCGGTGGAGCAGATCGAGACGCACGACGCCTGTCACCTCGATGCCGCGCGCGTGGCCGAGGTCCTCCCCCGCGTGGTGCGACCGGAAACGAAGCTCCTCTTCATCGAGAACGTCGGTAACCTCGTCTGCCCCGCGGCCTTCGACCTGGGCGAAAACTTCCAGGTGGCGCTCCTCTCCGCCACGGAGGGCGAGGACAAACCGGTGAAGTACCCGACGCTCTTCGCCGGTGCGCAGGTGGTAGTGCTGACCAAGATGGACCTTACGCCGCACCTCGACTGGGATCTCGCCGCCTGTCGTCGCGCGATCCAGAGCGTGCACCCCGGCGTCTTCACATTCGAACTCAGCGCCCAGACCGGAGCAGGCATGGACGCCTGGTGCGACTATCTTCTGCGGCTGGTGCCATAATCCGCCGATTACACAAACGCCTCGTACAACTGGGCCCCCATATGACTAGCCACCAGAATTCCGTCGCCGGCAGGAACTGTGTTACGATTTTCCCCATGAACACATGCATCCTCCGGCGTGGCCTGTTGTGCGCCGCGGCGCTGCTGGCGCTGGCGCAGCCGCCTCGCGCGGCCGCCTCGCTCGACGACCTGCGGCGCTCGGTGGTCAAAATCTACGTGACGATTCAGCGTCACGACTACCTACAACCCTGGCAGGCCGCGCAGCCTGAACACGGCAGCGGCTCGGGGTTCATCGTCGAGAAGCGGCGGATTCTCACCAACGCGCACGTGATTTCCGATGCCACCTTCATCGAGGCGCAGCGTGACGGCGACACGCGGCGTTTCCCGGCGCACGTGGCGTTCGTGGCGCACGACTGCGACCTCGCCATCCTGACCGTGGACGACCCCGCGTTCTACGAGGACTCCCGGCCGATTCGCTTTGCGAGCGACCTGCCCAACTTGAATGACGAGGTCATAGCCCTCGGCTTTCCCATGGGCGGCACGCGCCTGTCGCTGACCCGCGGCGTGGTCTCGCGCATTGACTACAGCGGCTACTCCCATTCGGAGGTCGACTCACACCTCGTGGTGCAGATCGACGCAGCCATCAATCCCGGCAACAGCGGCGGGCCGGTTTTGCTGGACGGCCGCGTGGTCGGGGTTGCGTTTCAGGGCGTCTCGGGCGCCCAGAACATCGGCTACGCCATCCCGTTCCCCGTGATCCACCATATGCTGCGCGACGTGGCCGACGGCCGCTATCACGGCTATCCCGAGCTGGGTGTCCGCACCTTCGACACCCGCAACCCCGCCCTGCGCCGCGCGCTGCGCCTCGCGCCGGACAGTGGCGGCGTGGCGGTGGATTGGCTCGATCCCTACGGCGCCGCCTACGGGCATCTGCACAACGGCGATGTTCTGCTGCGTGCCGAGGGGCAGTCGATCGCCAGCGACGGCACCATCGTGCTGGATGGCAACACGGTCGAATTCGGCGAGCTGGTCGAGCGCAAGCAGTGGGGAGAGGCCATCCGGGTCGACGTCGCGCGCAGCGGCGTGGTGACGAACGTCGAGATACCGCTGCGTAATCCGCCTGACCCCTTCTGCTACCGCATCCAGTACGACGAGCCGCCGGAATACCACATCGTCGGCGGGTTGGTTTTCATGCCTCTGTCGCGCAACCTGCTTGGCGCCATCGGCGGCGACGCCGAAAACCGCGCTGCGCACAGCCTCTACTACCTTTCAATCTTCGCCAAGCCGGAGGGGCTGTACCGCGGACGCACGCAGTTCGTCGTGCTCGCCAACCGCCTGCCGCACCCGGTGAACACCTACGATGAATCGTTCCGCTACCAAGTGGTAACCGAGACGAACGGCCGCCGCATCGGCGCGCTGGCCGACCTCGTCGCCGCGCTGCGCGAGCCCACGAACGGCTTCCATGTCATCCGCTTCGAGGGGACGGAAAATCCGCTGGTGCTGGACGCCGTGCAGGCGCGCCTTGCTGACGAGCAGATCCGCCGCCGGTACGAGGTTCCGGGCATGACGCGGCTGCGATCGGTTTCGCGAAGCGAAAACTAATTTTTGAGGAGAAACCGTATGTTTCACAATCTGCACAAGCCGGGTAGGGCGCGCAGCCTCTGGCGCGCCGGATTCCGGAGGCGAGGGGACTTGCCACGCTACCTGGCGCTCGGGCTGGCTCTTGTGCTGGTGATGCCGTCAATCATCTGCGCCGCCGCGGAAACGCCCGGCGGCGGTGTGCAGGTGGTGGACGTCCTAGTGACCTGCCAGACCAGCGATGAGCATATGCCCTGGCGGCTCAGCCGGCCGCAATTCCGGCAGGGATACGGCGTGGTCATCGATGCCGGCCGCGTCCTGACCACCGAGGAATTGATCCGGCAGGCCACGCTGGTCGAATTGCGCCAGCCCGGCCAGGCCGTCAAGCACGCCGCCACGATCCGGCAGGTGGATCCGCGGTTGGCTGTGGCGCTGCTGGCAGTCGACGATCCCGCCTTCTGTCGCGAGCTGGTGCCGGTGGCGCTGGCCACCAACGTGGCGCGCGGCGCCCGGACGCGCATCGTGCAATACGACGACTCCGGCCTGCGGCAGGAAGGCGCAGGACGCATCGTCGAGATCGGCGTGGAGGCTCTCCCCTCCGCGCCCGCCGCAGTCCTGACGCTCCGCGTGCTGTCGGACCTGCGTGTGCAGAATCCTGGCGCGCCGGTCTATGGCGACGGTGGCCTGGCCGGGATCATGATGCGCTACGACGCCCAGCACCAGACCGGGTTCGTGCTTCCCGCACCAGTGCTGGCGCGCTTCCTGCGGGCGGTCTCGGAACCTGTGTATCTGGCGCCGCCCAGCGGCGGCTTTCGGTGGACGCCGCTGGTGGACGCGGCCAAGCGCCGCTACTTCAGCCTGCCCGGGGAGTCGGGCGGTGTGCAGGTGCTCGACGTGTTTTCCAATGCGACCGTCTCCGGCACGCTCAAGCCGAACGACATCCTGCTGCGCTGGGACGGGTTCGCGATCGACGAGCAGGGGTTTTATCAGGATCCGGACTACGGCCGGACACGCCTCAGCCATGCCATCGAGGGACGCCGCCGCGCCGGCGAGCGCGTGCCAATCGAATTCGTGCGAGAGGGGCGGCTGCAGCAGGCCGAGGTTGCACTGCGCCCGCGCAACGACGAAGACGCTCTGATCCCCGAGAACACCATCGGCGCGCCACCGGACTACCTCGTGGAGGAAGGGTTGGTCCTGCGCGAGCTCACCGGGCGTTATCTGCGCTCCGGCGGCCGAAGCGGCGGACCCTCGGCCGGCCTGCGACTGTCACACCTCTACCTCGCGCGCAGCGAGCAGCCCGCGTGCGTCGGCGACCGTATCGTGATCCTGTCCGGCGTGCTGCCGGACCCGGCGAACGTCGGCTACCAGGAGCTGCGCGACGAGATCGTTACTGCTGTCAATGGCGAGCCGGTGCGCAACCTGCGGGATGTCGCGCGCGTGGTGGACCGCGACCGCGGTATCCGGCAACTGACCCTCGAGGGGCGCGGTGTGGACATGGTGCTCGATCCCGCGCAGCGCAACGAGGCGAACACGCGCATTGCGCAGAGTTATCGCATTCCCGATCTGCGCCGCCTCACGGCGGAAGCCAGGCCGTAGGAGACGGATGTCGCGTCTGAATTTCACCCTTGCGGCCGAGGCTGCCGGATCGGGCGCGCGCGCTGCGGCCTTCGAGACCCGGCATGGCCCGGTGGTTACGCCGGTGTTCATGCCCGTAGGAACACAGGCCACGGTCAAGGCGCAGCAAATGGATGCGCTGCGTGCAGCCGGCTTCACCGTGCTGCTGGCCAACACCTATCACCTGATGCTGCGCCCGGGCGTGGAGGTGTTCCGTCGGTTCGGTGGTATTCATCGCTTCATGGACTGGGACCGCCCCGTGCTGACGGATTCCGGCGGCTACCAGATCTTCTCCCTGCCGCACGCCTGCACGCTGACCGAGGAAGGCGCGCGGTTCCAGAGTTACGTCGACGGCCGCTGGTTCCTGCTCTCGCCCGAAGCGAGCCTTGCTGTTCAGCGCGAGATCGGCAGCGACATTATGATGGCACTCGACCAATGCATTCCCTCCACGGCCGGGCGCGACGCGGCAGAAGCCGCCGTGGATCGCACGCATCGGTGGGCGCAGCGCAGCCTGGCGGCGCGAGGCGACTCTCCGCAGGCGTTGTTTGGAATTGTGCAGGGTGCGGCGTTTCCGGACCTGCGCGCGCGCAGCGCCGCAGGCATCGCCAGCCTGCCATTCGACGGCTTTGCCGTGGGCGGGCTCGCCGTGGGCGAGAGCAAAGAGCAGCGCGAGGATTTGACAGCCGCGACCGTGGCCGGCCTCCCCCGCGACCGCCCGCGTTATCTGATGGGCGTGGGAACGCCCCTCGACATCCTCGAAGCGGTACACCGTGGCGTGGACATGTTCGACTGCATCATTCCCACTTCACTGGCGCAACGCGGCACCGTCTACACGTCGGAGGGGCGGCTGCAGTTGCGGCGCGGCTTCTATCGGCTGCAGGATCAGCCGGTGGATCCGGCCTGCTTGTGTCCGACCTGCCGCCGGTACGCGCGCGCCTACCTCCACCACCTCATCAAGGCCAACGAGGTGCTGGGCTGGCAGTTGCTGGGGCAGCACAACCTCCATTTCTACCACCGCATGATGCAGGAGATCCGCGAACGCATCCTGGGCGGCACCTTTGTCGACTACTATCATGACCGGCGCGACCGGTGGGCGCGCATGGACGGTGGCGAATCGGGCGTGCGGCCGCCGAAGGCGTCGACCCCACGCCGTATGGCGCTCGGCAACTACGAGGTGGTGACGTCGCAGCGGGGATTTTCAAGCATCCGGCAGAAAAGCTCCGGCGAGGTCATGCATCCGGTCGGGAACCCGATGGACGAAGCCCGGCGGCTGTATGTCGACCAGTCGTGTCTGGAGGCGCGGCTGCGTGTGTCCGGCGCGCCGGAGTTGGTCATCTGGGACGTGGGTCTTGGCGCGGCCACCAACGCAATGGCGGCGATCCGGTGCATGGAGGCGGTTCTGGCCGCGCCCGGCGGCACGCCGCCGCGGCGATTGCACCTCATCAGCTTCGAGTGTGACCTTGATCCCCTGCGGCTTGCGGTTCGGCATGCGGCTTTCTTTCCGCACCTGCACTCGCCCGCGCCCAGCGCCATCCTGCGGAATGCCCGCTGGGAGCACGCCTCCGGAGGGCTTCGCTGGACCTTGCTCGAAGGGGATTTTCTAACGCGCCTGTCGGCGGCTGACCGGCCGGACCTGATTTTCTACGACCCCTTCTCGTACAAAACCGACGCGCGGCTCTGGACACTGGAAACCTTCGCGCGGATTTTCCACGCAGCGGCGGGCGGCGACACGCTCCTGTACACGTATTCCGCATCCACCGCAGTCCGCGCCGCGTTGTTGTGGGCCGGATTTCATGTGGCGCAGGGCGTGTCCGTTGCGCCCAAGGAGGAAACGACCGTGGCCGGCACGCACCGCAGTTGTCTGCAAAGCGTGGGGCATCCACCTCCTGCGCTTCTGGGTCGACAGTGGCTGGACCGCTGGGAGCGCAGTGGCGCCCGAATTCCTGCCGGCGTGGTGCCGGAGGCGGTTGCCGAGTTTGAGAACCGGATTCGCACGCATGCACAGTTTGTGCGAGCCCCGACGATCATATGGGCGGCTGACGGAGCGTGACGCAGGCGTCGCCACAGCCGGGCCAGCCAGGCCGATTGCGCTGCAAACAGCTGCGACGGAAGTGCCGAAAATGCGCTAGCCAAGTTTCAGCAGCGTGGCTGCGCGCGCCAGGGCAGGGGCGAGGTCAATCTTGCGGCGGGCGTTGCCCAGCGTGCCGTCGAAGATGTGCGCGTGGCCGTCGCGCGCCAGATTGCGTACCAGCCGGCCAAACTTGGAGTCGGTCCGGCGCAGGTTCATGACGATCTCCACGCGGGCGTTGCCGCGCGTGACCGCCTCGCTGATCATGCCGGTGGAGTCGCTCGTCACGAAGAGCGTCTCGCAGCGTGTCACGAAGGCGGGGAGCGGGTTGAACTGGTCGCGGCTGTAGATCGCCTTGAAATCGAACGGCAGGCGATCCACCAGGTCCTCCACGGCAAGCGGCGTGCGGCGCGAGGTGGTGACCCACCGCTCGCAGCCGTCGGTTGCGGCAAAGATGCGGTCGAGCTGGCGGGCCATGTCGTCGGGGTCCATGCGGGCGAAGGGGTTCGGCCCCCCCAGGATCAGTCCGACGGCCGGACGGCCTGATGGCGTGTGGCGCCGGAGGAAGGCGGCAGTGCCTTTCTCATAGAAATCGGCATTGGTGTTGGTCAGGTTGACGGGGACCGGGACGAGATTCATCAGCGGCGGCGGGTTGTCGAATGCCGGCGCCACGATGCAGTCGTAGTCGAGGCGATAGCCGCGCGGGAAAAGAATTGCTGCGCAGGGGATCTTCAGCTTGCGCGCCAGCACCTTGACGGGGAAGAAGGTTCCGGAGCCTGCACCAATCACGGCGTCGAAAGTTCCCTCGAACGGCGTGACGTCGAACCAGCGGCGGGACCGGATGCCGAGCAGGTCCCACAAATAGGTCGCAGCCTTGGCGAGGCGCCAGGGGTAGGCGACGCGCGCCACCTCATACGGCACACCCAGCCCATCGCACAGCGCGCGCGACTGGTTTTCGTGTCCGGCCTTGCCGTCACTGAGAATGAGAATACGCTTGGACATCGTTAACCCCAACGCCCGCACCATATCACCGGGGTAGACGGAGCGTCAAAAAAGAATTCGCAATCCGGTTCGGGACACGAAGGAAAAAGAAGGGAAGCCGAAGAGCACGAAGGATTATTGCCGCGCGCCGGACGGCGCGCCGACGGGCCCTTCGCATCCCTTCGGTCCGCTTCCTCGTCTTCGTGTCCTCTGGATACTGCCCGTGTGCTGGGAAAAGCCTTGCCCCGGGCAGAAGGGCGGACTAGATTGCAATTTCGCGCAAACGCAACGGAGTTCGCTGCATGTTCAAGATCGCGCCGGAAGGACATCCATTTGTCGGGACCCTGGCCTTGCTGTCGCTGGGCATGGCAATGACGGCGCGGGTCTGCGGCGGGGCCTGGGACGGAGCCGTGGCGCTGGCGACCCTGGTGCTGGTGGCGCTGGCGGGCTTCATGCTCTATTTCTTCCGCGATCCGGAGCGGAAGACGCCGGACCGGCTGGACGCCTTTGTCTCGCCTGCGGACGGCCGGATCATCGTGGTGCGACAGGTTGTGGAGGCGCGCTACTTCCACAAGCCGTGTCTGCAGATTAGCATCTTCATGTCACCCGCCGATGTACACGTCAACCGCGCGCCCTGCGCCGGCACGGTCGTCTCCTCGCGCCACAATACGGGGAAACACTTCGCTGCCTACCGCGAAGGCGCGTCGATCCGCAACGAAAACAACGAGTTGGTGCTGGAGAGCGCGCACGGCCGGATCCTCGTGCGGCAGGTGGCGGGGTTCCTTGCGCGCCGCACGGTCTGCCGTGTCGGCCCGGGCGCCGCACTGCGGCAGGGTGAACGGTTTGGCATTATCAAGTTCAGCTCGCGGGTGGATCTCTACCTGCCGGCGGACAGCGTGGCGCAAGTGGCGGTTGGCACGCGTGTCAGGGCCGGCGAAACGATCCTGGCGGTGATGGAGCAGGGATCGGGACGCACAAGTCATCGAGAATGATCGGCATCTGATCGAGGGCGGTATCGGCATCGGGGTCGATTGCGATACCGATGCCGAACCCGAAAAGGAATTTGTGTCCACTTCGGGAAAGGCGTAGGCACGTGAAAAAAGGCATCTACCTCATCCCCAACAGCATCACGCTCTGCGGCATGACGCTGGGGTTTTACTCGATCCTCTCCTCGCTCAAGGGCGCGGCCTGCGCCGCGGACGCGCAGGCCGCCGGGTATTTCTCCTATGCGGCCTGGGCCATCCTGTTCGCTAACATCTCCGATGCGCTGGATGGATGGGTGGCGCGCCTGACCAACAGCACCAGCAAGTTCGGCATGCAACTTGATTCGCTCTCAGACATGGTCACGTTCGGCGTGGCACCCGCCATCCTGATCTTCAGCTGGGGGTTGCACGAGCTCGGGCGCGGCGGATGGGCGGTCTCGCTCTTCTTCGTGCTGATGGCGGCGTTGCGGCTGGCCCGCTTCAACGTACAGGTGGACAACGCCGAGAGCCGGAGTTTTACGGGGATCCCCACGCCTAGCGCCGCCACCATCCTGGCTTCCGGCATCCTGGTCTGCATCGAGGACCGCATCCAGTTCCCGTGGCTCGAATACGCATTTCTGGGGTTGGCGCTCCTGCTGGGGCTGCTGATGGTCAGCACCGTGCGCTACCATTCGCTCAAGGAAGTCATGAAGCTGAAGGGGAAGAAACCATTCTGGATTCTCCCAGTAGTGGTGATCATTGTCGTCCTGATCTTGATCAACCCGCCCCGGACGATCCTGATCGCTTCTTGCCTGTATCTGATTTCCGGTCTGGCGGAAGATGCCTTCCGGCGACTCAATCCCCGACGTGCGCCACAGCCGCTCCGTCCTGCCCCCCCGCCGGCGCCCGGCGGAAATCCGGCGTAGTGGGGAAAGCTTCGGAGGCCCTGACGCCGTGCGGTGTCCGGCTGGTGTGAACCGCGAAACCTACGATCGCAGAGCGTCTACAGGCTGCCTGCGAAATTGTCGCAATAGTAGCCGTACGTCTTGTCGACATCGTCGAGCAGCATGAACCCGGCAACGGAACGCATGCGGTTGCCGGCCATGATGTACTCGGCCATGGTCCGCCGCAGGGTCGTGTCGCGGCGCGCGACCGGTACGTCAACGGTCGTGAGCCCGAAACCGTACACACGCTCGACAGCCTGGGCGTCTTCCGCCAGGATGGGCACCAGATAGTAACCGAGCTGGAACTTCAGGATGTTCGACTTCTCGATTGACAGCAGGTTGTGCAGCTGCGGGTCGAACAGCCAGGTGTGCGTGGCGAATCCCCTGGCCGGGCGTTCCGGGAAGTGCCGGGCGAAAAAAGCCAGCGCGTCGTGGTAGGACCGGATGCACTCCTCGTGAAGCAGCTTGCTCCCCTCAGGGACGTGGACCTCAAAAATAGTGTCACCGCCCTGCAGCTGGAGCGCCCACTCCTGCAGAGAGAGTGTTACGGCCCGGTTCACGGCCTTGCCTGATGGCAGGATCGGGTTGCCCGTGACGCGCTGGCCTTCGGCGGCGAATGTCGAGACCCAGACGCCCAGCGGGTCGTGCACGCCGTTGGTACCGTTTACCTGCCCATCGCTGCGATACGTGTCGCCGCCGCCGGAAAGGGCCACCACCTTGCCGGTTTTCCGGCTGCGATACACCCGGATATGGTTGGGCAGCGGGGCGATCGTGTACTGGAGTCGGCCAACGGAGAACACGTTGCAGTTGAAATGATGCACCAGCCAGCAGGTTTCGCCTAGGCCCCAGACGCCATGCTTCCGGTAGTAGTGCTGCATCCAAACCAGAATGTCGGTGAACGTCTCCCGCAACACCTGCTCCGGGATGCCCCGTTCGCGGTAGAACGCCCGGGTGCGCGGCAGCGCCAATAGCAAGGCGATCAGCCCCGACATCCCTGTCCGCTTCCCCATGGCGCGCGGCAGCAGCGGCCAGTTGGCGATGATGATCTCGGATGTCTCCTTCGGGGTGGGCGCCACGAACAGCAGATAATAGCCGTGCCACAGCAGTCGGCAGAGGTCTTCGCGCGACCGGACTAGGGCCAGCGCTTCCTGGAACTGCGCCAGGACCTCGCCGGGGAGCTGCATGACGTCGTTGGCTTCTCGGATGAAGGCGTCGTCGAACAGCACCATCCGGCGGCCGGGATAGGCTGCCTGCGACTCATCCCAGCGCGGTTGCCAGGATTCGTGCAGCGCCGGGATCTCCAGCGATTTCTCGATGGCGCACAGGGTCGGCGGGGCCTTGCCCGTTCCGGATTTCGCTGGTTTCTTCATGCAGTCGGCTCCCAATCTCGATGTCGTGGCATACGGCAACGCAGAAGCATTCCTATCCATACGCAGGGTAGCCCAACGCTAGCATGGGCAGGGGGATGGGTCAAGGCGGTGCGCCCGCGCTCCCGATTGTCCAAAACCACGTGGTCGCGTATATTGATCTTCCTTGTCGCCGGCCGCAGGGAGCGGTCTGGGGCGGGAGAAGAGAAAGGTGCCGCATGCCTTGCGAAGCTGCAGAGACATTTCAGGCCTGCCTAGATCGAACATTGCTGACCAACGTCTTTCGTTTTAACCGGCGGAGCGAGTTTGCCCCGCGCGCGCTCGGCTTGAGCATTGCCTCTTGGCCGCGTCGGGCCGCGCTGTGGCTGCGCGACACGTCGCGGGATTGCGTGGAGCGGTTTTTAGAATGTCTGGCCGCGCTGCCGTTCCGCTGGCGACCGGAGGCGCGCCTGGCGTGGCTGCTCCGCAAACCAGGAACGCAGCGTCTGCGCTCGCAAATCCTCGAACGATTCGCCTTTCTGCATGACCGGCTGGATCCGGCCGGGCGCGACCTGCTGGCACACGTGGCTGCCCTGCGTCTACTTGGCCCGCGCCGCATCTCCATTCCCGGCAGCGCGGAGCGCATGCGCCGTAACCTGCCGCCCCTGCGCGCCGCGCTCCGGCAGGGCGTCCCCGCACCTGGCGCGGGGCACGGCGAGGCCCTGTTCGACTTCCGTCCGTTTCCCGCGCTGCGGTTCCCTGTGCAGTGCGTCAGCCACCGGCTGGTCCTGACCGATCTGCTGATGCTCGACCAGTACGAGCACGCTGAAGTCCGCGCGGAGCCGGGCGACATCGTGCTGGATGGCGGTGCCTTCAAGGGCGAGACCGCCCTTTGGATGGCCAGCCGCGTCGGCGCTGCTGGCCGGGTTTTCGCCTTTGAATTCATTCCTGCGCACGCCGCCATGCTGCGCGAAAACCTGGCGCGCAATCCGGACCTTTGTGACCGCGTGGAAATCGTGTCCGCGGCGCTCTGGGACCGCTCCGGGTTGCCGGTTTATTGCCAGTACGCCGGCGGCGGCGCGCGGGTTTCCTTCGAGGACCCGGGCAACGGCGCCTGCGTGGCCGAGACGCTGGCCATCGATGATTTTCTCGCGCGGCGGAACCTGCCAGGGCTCGACCTGATCAAGCTCGACGTCGAAGGCGCGGAGCTGCCAACGCTCAAGGGCGCAGAGCAGACCCTGCGCGCACACCGCCCGAAGCTGGCCGTGGCCGTCTACCACAGCCTGGAGGACTTTGACACCATCCCCCGTTTCCTTGACGGCCTCGGCCTCGGCTACCAGTTCCGCCTTGGCCACCATGCGCCCGGCAATAGCGAAACCATCCTCTACGCTACAGCTCTTCGGGCTGAACGGGCATAGCAACTCTTCCGGGGCTGCCGGCGATAGCGGCAACAGGCAAGTAAGGCCTCAATTATGGGGGGCGGCCCCGCCGAACCGAAAGTTCTGTAGAAAAGGCGCGCGGTTCTCCTTTCCTCCAGAACTTCTTCACCCGCGGCGCAAGGCCGCGGGGGCGCCGCCTCCGTAACTGACCCATTACACAGGCAACGGTTCCTCGGTTGTTCAATTTCTACCGGTCGCGTATATTGATCTGTTCGCCGCAGCCTGAAGCCAGGGCGGTCCGGCGAACGCGGGGGGAAAGTTGCCGTGATCGTTCTGCATGGTTCGTGGCTGGAGGGCGCGCTGCATCTGTGGGCCGAACAATGGTCCACAGAGGCGGAAGCTCTGCCGCCCGCCCCGGTCGGTTCCGGAGCCCCCCCTTCGCCTTGCGACCCCGGCGAGGACGGCTTGCTGGCCGCCTGGCAGAAGATCCCGGACGCGCCGCTGGACCACGATTTTGTTGCGCGGACCGCATGGCTTCCCACCATCGCCGGCCGGCTGGTGCACTCACGCGAGGTTTGGCGCTTTTCCGGCGATGCGGCAGCGGGCACGACGCTGGCGCCGTGGCAGGTGACCGCCCTGCCGCTCTCCTGGCGTGCGCAATTCGCCCTGTTCAACGCCTGCCGCGACCATGACCGCCGCCTGGCTCCCGGCGTAACAGCCGGAGAGGATCTTCGCGTCTGGGCTGAGATTTTCCGCTATGCCGGCGCGCTGACAGCTCGCGAAGCATTCCTGCCGGCGCTGGTTGACTGCGGCGGACGCTACGAATCGCGCTGGCAGCCGGCCTTCGACGGCGGGGACCGCCACCGCCTCTTTCACCTTGCCGCGCGTTTGCCGGCTGCGGCGCGATGCCTCACCGCGACGGCTGCGGCCATGCCCGCCGCAACCCCAACCGCTGCGGCCGAGGCGTTTGTGGCCGAGTCCGTGGACTGGCTTGTGCGCTTCGCTGCCGTCACCACGCTCTCCCGCGCCTATGCCAACAAGGGGCGCTACTTCAGCGCGCACGATGCCTGGCTTGCCTCGTTGCGTGGCGACGGCCGCATGGTGCGCTGGGATCGAGCAGACGAATTGGCCGCACTGGCCACGGAGATCAACGCCTGGCGGCGGCCGGTCGACCTGGCGTCGCACGCTGACACCCGGCTGCTGCTGCGGCTGGAGGAGCCCACCAGCCACGCGCCGGGTCGCTGGTTCCTGAGCTGTCTGGTTCAGCCGTTCGCGCACCCGGAGCAGGCACGGCCCCTGGCCGCGGAGGGCGGCGAATTTGCGCTGACATCGCTGGGGCAGGCGGCAGCGCTCTATCCGCCGCTCGGGCGCGGCGACGGCACGCACGACACCACAACCGGCTGCGCGCTGACCACCGGCGAGGCCCATGAATTCCTGACAACGTATGCGCCGCTGCTCGAGGCCGCCGGGTTCGGCGTAGCCACGCCGGCTTGGTGGCGCGGTGACGGTCGTCGGCCGCGCCTCGAACTGCTTGCGCAGGCGCGGGACGGAGCGCCGGCCGATCCGCGGCGTTGCACGCTGGCGTCGTTGGTCTCCGTGAACTGGCAGGTCGCGCTGGCCGGCGAACCGGTCAGCATCGAAGAACTGGAAGCGCTGCGACGCAGCGGCGAGAAGCTCATGCATTTCCACGGCCGCTGGATCGAATTCGACGGCCGGCAGACCGACGAGGCGCTGCGGCTGCTGCGACGCCAGAAGGACGAGACGCGCAGCGCCGGCGATCTGGTGCGCCTGATGATCGGCGTGGATCAGGACGCGCACGGCCTGCGTGTGGGCGGCGTGGCTGCGCAGGGTTGGCTTCAGGAACTGGCCAGTCGCATGCGCGGCGAGACGGCCCTGGAAGAGCTTCCCTTGCCGCAGGGCTTTTGCGGCGAGCTGCGGCCGTACCAGCGGCACGGCCTTGCGTGGCTGGCGTTCCTGCGCAGTTGGGGGCTGGGTGCATGCCTCGCGGACGACATGGGGCTCGGTAAGACTATCCAGGCGCTGGCGCTGCTGGCGCGCGAGCGGGAGCGCGGCGAGACGCGCCCCGTGCTGCTCGTCTGTCCGTCCTCCGTCCTCGGCAACTGGCAGCGCGAGGCCGCGCGCTTCACGCCGGGGTTGACGGTCCTGCGCCACCATGGACCGGAGCGCTGTTTCGGCGAAGCCTTTGTGGAGGAGGCGGCCCGCCACGCGCTGGTGGTGACGAACTACGCGCTGCTGCCGCGTGACTATGCCACACTGCGGCGCGTGAAGTGGGCTGGCGTGATTCTCGACGAGGCGCAGAACGTCAAGAACCCCGATACGCGCCAGTCGCAGGCGGCGCGCGCACTGACGGCCGACTACCGCCTGGCGCTCACCGGCACGCCGGTCGAGAACCACGTTGGCGACCTCTGGTCCCTCATGGACTTCCTCAACCCCGGCCTGCTCGGCTCGCGCACAGCCTTCCGCGACCGCTTCCTGCGGCCGATCCAGTCCGGGATCGACCCGGCGGCCCGCGAGCGGCTGCGTCGCGCCACTGCGCCGTTCGTCCTGCGGCGGCTCAAGACCGACCGCACGATCATTGCCGACCTGCCGGAAAAGATCGAGGGCAAGGTCTACTGTCCGCTGACCCGCGAGCAAGCCGTGCTCTACGCTGCGGCGCTGCGGGAACTGGAGACGGGGCTATCCGGCGCCGCGGGGATCGCGCGGCGTGGCCTCGTGCTGGCTACGCTCACGCGCCTCAAGCAGATCTGCAACCATCCGCTGAACTACCTGGGCAGAGATCCGGATGGGCCGCGTGGTTCCCGCGCGGGCGACGACGCTCCTGCCGCTGCGCCGCGCGCAGAAGGGTCGGACACCGAGCTGGCCGGCCGTTCCGGGAAGATGGCTCGGCTGACCGAGATGCTGGAGGAGGTTGTCGACAGCGGCGACCGCGCGCTGGTCTTTACGCAGTTTGCCCACATGGGCGGGTTGCTGCAGCGGCATCTCGGCCAGACGTTCGGTTTTGAGCCGCTCTTCCTGCACGGCGGCGTGCCGTTGCTCGAGCGCGACCGTATGGTGGCGGCATTTCAGTCGGCGGACGGCCCGCCGGTGTTTGTGCTGTCGCTGCGCGCGGGCGGCACGGGGATCAACCTCGCCCATGCCAGCCATGTGTTTCATTTCGACCGCTGGTGGAATCCGGCCGTGGAGAACCAGGCTACGGATCGCGCCTTCCGTATTGGCCAGACGCGCAACGTGCTGGTGCACAAATTCGTTTGCGCCGGCACGCTGGAGGACCGCATTGATGCGCTGATTGAGGCCAAGCGCGCCGTGGCCGAGGATGTGATCGGCCGAGGCGAGGCATGGTTGACGGAACTCTCGGACGAAGAGCTGAAGACCGCGCTGGCGCTGGCGCCGGAAATGGTGGTGGATGAGGCGGATCAGTAGAAACCACAGGGTGCCATGAGCAAACGCAAAAAACACGCCCCCCGCATCCCGATCTCCGTGACCGGCGGCATCCGGGCGCAGACGGGCCGGGGGCGGCACGTGCGCCGCGGATGGGGGGCGCGCTGGATGGCGCTGATCGAGAAGCTCGTAGTCGGGCCGCGGCTCGGGCGCGGGCGCAGCTATGCCGCGTCGGGGCAGGTGGCGGAGCTGCAGCCGATTGTGGGCGCAGTCGAGGCCTGCGTGCAGGGCGCCAGTCCGCAGCCGTACCGCGTGGCGCTTCGGTTCCGCACGCTCGACGAGGCCGGGCGGCGCAAGGTCCTGGCAGCGCTCCTGCGCCGGCCGATCCTGGTTGCGCGGCTGCTGGTGCGCGACCTTCCGCCGGAGGTGGAGGAGTTGTTTTGCGCGGCGGGGTGTCCGCTCGTTCCGGAACAGCGGGAGGATCTGCGGGTGGAATGCAGTTGTCCGGACTGGTCGGAGCTCTGCAAGCATGCGACGGCGGTGAGCTATCTGCTGGCCGAGGCGATTGACCGCGATCCGCTGCTGCTACTGGCGCTGCGCGGAATCGGCCGCGACGAGCTGCTGGGGCATCGCGCAGCGGAGTCGCGCTCGGCCGACCAACAAGATTCCTGTGCAGCCGAGGCGCCTTTGTCGGCCGATCCGGCCGCGTTTTGGGGCTCGACATCGTCGACCGAGGAGACGCCGACGGATTTCGGGCCTGCTCCGGATTGCGCCGGCGCCGCACCGCTGGCGCGCCGCCTCGGGCCGCTGCCGTTCTGGCGCGGCGAGGAGAAGTTTCTCGACGTCCTGTGCGCGGTCTGCGCCCGCGCCGCACCGCGCGGCTGGACGGTCTGGAGTGGCGAGCCGCTCGATCTCAGCCGCGCCGGCGCGAAAACGCCCGCGCCCAGCGGTGTCTTTCGGCTCCGCCGCCACCGGCTGAACATGGACCTGACGCTGCAGTAGTCTCTTCGGTTTGCGAGGGTGAGTACGTGATTTCCTTGGAACGTATGCGTCGGCTGGATGCCTGGATCGGGTGGCCGCTGGCCACCCTGCTTGGATTCTTGCCGCGGAAGGCGCGCCTGCTGCCGGCCTCGCCGCAGCGGATTGTGATCGTGAAGCTTTCCGGGATTGGCAGCCTGCTGGTGTGCGCCGGCGTGTTGCGCGCGCTGCGCCGGAGCCAGCCGCAGGCGAGGATCATGGTGGTGGCGCTGGAGGGGCCTGCCGCGGCCGCGCGCCTGCTGTCAGAAGTGGACGAAGTGATGGTGATCTCAACGGCGAGCCCGTGGACTCTGGTGCGCGATGGCTTCCGCGCGCTGCGTAAACTGCGACAGCAGCGGGCAGACGTGATTGCGGACATCGAGTACTTCTCCCGGCTCAGCACGCTCTTCTGCGCGCTGAGTGGTGCGCGCTTTCGGCTGGGTTTCGGTCTGCCGGCATGGTGGCGGCGGCGGCTGATCGACGGTGGCACGGCTTTCTGCGAAGAGAGTCATTTCTGCGCCTGCGTAGCGCGCCTGCTGCAGCCGCTGGGCGTGGATGAACAGCAACTGCCGGCCGTGACGCTGGCGCTACCCGTCCCTGCGGAAGCGGCGGCCGAAGCCCTGCTGGCGGCGGAATCCGGCGGGACCACGGGAACGACGTGGATGGCGGTCAATCCGCACGCCGCGGAGCTTTGCGTGCAGCGGCGCTGGCCTTTGGAGCGATTTGCAGAGGTGTCGGATGCGCTGCTGCGGCGGCACCCGGAGCTGCGAATTGCGATCCCCGGGACAGCCGGTGAGCGCGAGCGCACCGAACAACTGCGGAACCTCATTCCAGCAGAGCGACGCGGCCGCGTAAGCAACCTGGCGGGGCGCACGGACCTGGCAACGCTGGCAGCGGTGCTGCGGCGCTGCCGGCTGGTGCTGACCAACGACACGGGCGTGATGCACCTGGCCGCGGCAATGGGCTCGCCGCTGGTGGCGCTGTTCGGTCCGGAGTCGCCGGTGCGGTACGGACCTGTCGGCACCGGACGGGTTCATGTGTTCTGCGGCGCAGCGCCGTGCGGGCCGTGTCTCAACTACAGCAATCGCAAGCGTGCACCCTGCGGAGAAGAACCGGCCGCCTGCCTGCTGGCGATTCCGGTGACAGAGGTGCGGAGTTGCTGCGAGGCAGAGCTGGAAAATCGTTGACAATCCCGGCAGAGGGGGCATAAATTTTATTAGCGCCGGAGGCTTGCCCCGGTGACTGTCCCGAGAGAAGGGTTGGCCATGAAATGGGATAACCAAGGTTCATCTCTTGTAACCAGTGGCTGGAGGCGCGATAGCCTGCGGATCGCCGGCGTCTCCTTGGCGTATTTCATCGCCCATCACCTCTCCTTCTTCTTTCCGGACTCCGCAAAAAGCATCATGCTGATCTGGCCGGCTGGCGGAATCGGGCTGGCAGCCTTTCTGCTGAATCCGCGCCGGTTGTGGCCCTTCTTGGCCGGAGTCTTGTTCGTTACCGGCGTGTTGGCGGATGTGCTGGTCGCACACCGACCGCTTTTGGCCGGGTTTGGATTCATGCTGGCAAACATGGCCGAGTCCATCGGCTGTGCCTGGCTCATTTTGCGCGTGTCCGATGGCTCTTTTTTGCGCTTCAACCGAGTCCGTGAGGTGCTGGCGCTGATAGCCGGAGCGGTAGTGATCAACGCGGTGACGTCCTGTTTTGGTGCGGGCATCGCTACACTAGTGAATGGAGCCCCCTTTGCCGAATCCTGGCAATCCTGGTTGATCGCGGATGGCCTCGGGCTTTTGCTGGTGGGCCCCTTTGTGGTCGCGTGGCTCGATCGCCCCCGGAAGCTTTTCCGCATTTGGAACGTTGCTGAGTGGTGTGCCTTCTTCCTCTGCTGGTTGCTGGCTGTCGCGGTCGTATTCCACCTGTTTGGCAATCAACCGATCATCGGGCTTCACCCCTACATGCTGCTGGGGTTGCTGCTTTGGGCGGCGCTGCGGTTAGGGGTACGGGGCATTTCCCTGGCTCTGGTTGTGCTTTTCGTGGTCGCCGTCCTCAGTCCGGCCATTCAGCAGGGTCCCTCGCCCTGGGCTTTCCGCAGCGTGTGGGATGCCTCCCATCGTTTGCTAGATTTGCAGATGTTCCTGGGGCTCTTGTCCTGCGTCGGGTTTCTTTTGGCAGCTGAGATTGCCGACCGCGTTCGGGCAGAGGGCAACGCCAGGGAAAGCCGGGAAAATTACAAACAATTCTTCAATCTGGTTCCCGACATGGTTTGTGTGGCAGCTTCGGACGGATTCTTCAAGGAAATCAATCCGGCCTGGGCGAAAGTCCTGGGTTTTACCCGAGGCGAACTGCTGGCAAGGCCATTTCTCGAGTTCGTGCATCCAGACGACCGGGCGGCGACGCGCGCCGAAGTGGAGCGGTTGATCGCCAATCCTTCGACCGTTTCGTTCGAGAACCGCTTCCTATGCAAGAATGGCTCGTACTGCTGGCTGGAATGGGACGCCAACCCCTCGGACAACGGATTGTTTTTTGCGGTGGCCCACGACACCACGGCGCGCAAGCAGGCCGCGGAAAACTTGGCCAGGGAGCGCTCGCTCCTGACGGCCACACTCGAATCTACGGCGGACGGCATTCTGGTGGTCGATCACACCGGTCGCGTCAGCGATTTCAATCGGGTATTCCGGGAAATGTGGCAAATTCCAGAGGAACTGGTCGCCGCGCGCGACGATCAACGCCTGATCGAGTATGTCGTTGGGAAACTTTCTGACCCGGAGGCGTTTCTTCGCCAGGTCCAGGAACTCTACCAGACCCCGGAGGCCAGCTCCTTTGACGAAATCCGGTTTCTTGATGGACGGATTTTCGAGCGCTATTCCCAGCCACAGTTGCTGGAAGGTGCCTGCGTGGGACGAGTCTGGAGCTTCCGCGATGTAACCAAACGCCGACAGGCCGAGGAGGCGTTGCGACAGAGCGAGGAGCGCTACCGGGTGCTTTTCAACGCCAGCGGCGATGCCATGTTTGCCCATGGCATGACCGAGGACGGCCAACCGCGCCCCTTCAACATGGTCAACGAGGTGGCCTGCCAGCGCTATGGCTACTCGCAAGAGGAACTGTTGCGCATGACGCCGCTGGATCTCGATGCGCCCGAAGGACGGAACATGGCGCCGGCGGCGATACAGAAACTGATGGGCGCGAAACGGGTGACTTGGGAAAGCCAGCATCAGACAAAAGACGGCCGCTACATCCCGGTCGAAATTGCAGCCGTGCTGATTCGCTATCAGGGCGAAGTTATGGTTTTCTCGGTCGCGCGCGACATCACGCAGCGCAAGCAGGCGGAGGCGACGCTGCGCGAGAACGAGGAGCAACTGCGACAGGCGGTAAAGCTGGAATCCATTGGCCGGCTGGCCGGTGGCGTGGCGCACGACTTTAACAACCTGCTGATGGGCATCATGGGGTATATCGAGTTGTGTCAGGGCCACCCCGGCGTTCCGGATCCGATTCGCCACTGGCTGGACGAGGCCATGAAGGGCTCCCGGCGCTCCGCGGAGATCACGCGCCAGCTGCTGGCCTTCGCCAGCCGGCAGACCATTGCGCCCAAGGTATTCGACCTCAACGACCGCATCGCGGAGACGCTGAACCTTCTGCGCCGCCTGCTTGGCGAGGAGATCGACCTGAGCTGGTCGCCTGCCGCAGGCCCTGCCGTGGTCAAGATGGATCCGGCGCAGCTGGACCAGATCCTGATCAACTTGGCAGCCAATGTGCGGGAAGCCATCAAAGGAGTCGGCCGTCTTGCCATCGAGACCCGGATCGAATCGCTAAAGGCGGTGCACTGCGCCGGCCATGACAATGCGGAGCCCGGCGAATACGTGATCCTAACGGTCAGCGATACCGGCCATGGCATGGACGCGGAAACACTGGCACATATCTTCGAGCCGTTCTTTACGACCAAGGAGGTCGGCAAGGGAAGCGGCCTGGGGCTGGCCACCGTGTATGGGATTGTCAGGCAGAACAAGGGGGTTGTCGAAGTCCACAGCGCTTCTGGCAAGGGGACAACCTTCCGGGTCTGTCTGCCCAGATGTCGGGAAGAGGCGCTTGAGCCTGCGGCTGCGCCCGGGACAAGGAAGACAGCGGAACCGAGAAAACGGGAAACCATCCTGCTGGTTGAGGATGAAGAGGCCGTACTGGCGACCACGCGCATCTTTCTGGAACAGGCTGGGTACATGGTCCTCAGCGCGGAAATGCCGGAGCGTGCGCTGCGGCTGGTGGCCAATCATGTCGGCCGGATTCACCTGCTGGTCACGGATGTGGTGATGCCGGGCATGAGCGGCCGCGACCTTGCCGTGCGGCTGGTGCAGCAACATCCGGAGATGAAGTGCATCTACATGTCCGGGTATTCCAAGGAGGTGATTGCCAACCACGGGGTCATCGACCGGGACGTGAATTTCCTGGCCAAGCCGTTCAACCGCCTGGAATTGCTGCACTTGGTACACGAGGTGCTGGATCGGTCCTAACGACGGTGTTGATCCAGTGACTAGCGACTATAGCGGGCAGGCCGCGTCGTCCGCAGCATAGGCCGCAACCGCGCTCGTTCATGGTTCGACAGTCGCCTACAGCAGCGCGTCCGTGAACGTCTCCACCCACGGCAGGCCGTGCCGGGGGAGGGCGGCCATGAACGGGTCGGGGTCGAATTCCTCAACGTTGAAAACGCCGGGACGATGCCACTGGCGCGTGAGCATCAGTTGGGCGCCGATCATGGCCGGCACGCCGGTGGTATAAGAAACGGCCTGGGCCCGGACTTCGCGGTAGCAGGCGGCGTGGTCGCAGACGTTGAAAATGTAATACGAACGCGCTCGCCCGTCCTTCACGCCGCGGATCAGGCAACCGATGTTGGTCTTGCCGGTGTAATGCTCGCCCAGCGAGGAGGGCTCCGGGAGCACGGCCTTCAGGAAACGCAGCGGCACGATCGGGTGGCCCTCGAACAGCACCGGATCGATGCGCGTCAGCCCGACGTTCTGCAGCACGCGCAGGTGGGTCAGGTATTCCTGGCTGAAGGTCATCCAGAACCGGATGCGGCGCAGCCCCGGCAGGTTCTGCACGAGCGACTCGAGCTCCTCGTGGTACATCAGGTACATCTCGCGCGGACCGACCTCGGGAAAATCGAAGGTCTTGTGCATGGCGAACGGTTCGGTGTCGATCCACTGGCCCTTCTCCCAGTAGCGGCCGCGCTGGGTGACCTCGCGAATGTTGATCTCGGGATTGAAATTGGTGGCGAACGCCTTGCCGTGGCTGCCGGCGTTGCAGTCCATGATGTCCACCTCATGAATCTCGTCAAAGTGGTGCTTGCGTGCGTAGGCGCAGAAGATGTTGGTGACGCCCGGATCGAAGCCGCACCCGAGCAGGGCCATGTTGCCACGCTGCGCGAAGCGCTCGCGAAAGGCCCACTGCCAGCTATATTCGAATTTGGCGACGTCCGGCGGCTCGTAGTTGGCGGTGTCGAGGTAGTCGACGCCGGTTTCGAGACAGGCGTCCATGATGGCCAGGTCCTGATAGGGGAGCGCGACGTGCAGCACGAGGTCCGGCTGCACCTTGCGGATGAGGTCGGCCACCTGCCGCGCGTCGTCCGCGTCCACGAGTTCCGTGCGGACAGGGCGGCCAAGCTGCGCGGCAATGGCGTTGCATTTCTCCCGGTTGCGGCTGGCCAGCACGATCTCGCCAAAGACCTGCGGCACCTGGGCGCACTTGTGAGCCACCACGCTGCCCACGCCACCGGCGCCGATGATAAGGACTCGGCTCATGGTGTGTTCCTTGGAGAATTCAGAAGCCAGAATGAAGAAAGATGCCCCGACTGTTTGTCCTTGTTCATTTCTCGATTACGTCGGTGTGGTTGATCAGTACCTTCCCGATCCGGAAGATGCAAAGCGGTAGCGCTAGCCCCGCTGTCAGAAGGACAAAGGCAATGAACATAAACGATTCACGAAGGAGCGTGGATGCCGATAATTCGCAATCCAGTTTGAAGGACATCTTCTGTGCGTTCATTGACTTCCCTTCTGAATTCTTCTTCCCCTCACGTCTCAAAATACGTATACCCGCGCAGCCCGGCGTCGTAGGCGTCGAGGATGTCGCGGCGCTCGGCCGGCGAGATGCGCTGGGAGCGCACGGCGTTCTCAGCCAGCTCACGGAAGCGCTCGAGCATCTCCTTGGGCTCGTACTCGACGTAGCTGAGCACGTCCGCCACGGTGTCGCCGTGCATCTCCTCGCCGAATTCGAACTGGCCATGGCTGTCCACGTTGATGTTGACGATATTGGTGTCGCCAAACAGATTGTGCAGGTCACCGAGCGTCTCCTGGTAGGCGCCGACAAGGAAGACGCCAAGGATGTACTCCTCGCCGCAACGGATCTCATGGACGGCGAGGGCATCCTTGACGTCGTGCAGGTCGATAAATCGGTCGATTTTGCCGTCGCAGTCGCAGGTGATGTCCGCGATGGTGGCGATGCGCGTGGGGCGCTCCGCCAGGCGGTGGATCGGCATGACGGGGAAGAGCTGGCCAATGGCCCATGAGTCCGGCAGCGACTGGAAGACGCTGAAGTTGCCGTAGTAGGTGTCGGAAAGCGTGGCCTCGAGTTTTTGCAGTTCCTCGGGGACGTAGCGCAGGGTCTGCGCCTCGCGGGCGATGCGTGAAACAATGCGCCAGAAGAGTTGCTCGCCCACGGCGCGCTGCCGTAGCGAGACCGTGCCGCCGAGGAAGGCGTTGCGCAGCTCGGTGCGGTAGTGCATGGCGTCGTGGTAACACTCCTGCAGATTCTTGGAGGAGAGCAGCTCGTCCACTTCCTTGAGGTTGCGCACTTGCACGGGCGTGGTGGGGGCCAGCTGCTCGGGGATCTGGTGCGACTCATAGCGCGCGGCGTCGAGCACGTTAAACAGCAGCACGGAATGGTAGGCGATCAGGGCGCGCCCGGACTCGCTGATGATGGTCGGGTGCTGGATGCCGGCGGGGTCGGTGGCAGCCATGACGCCCTCAATGATATCGGAGCAGTATTCATTGATTTCGTAGTTACTGCTGCTGGGGAAGTTGGTGTGCGAGCCGTCGTAATCCACGGCCAGTCCGCCGCCGATGTTCAGGACCCCCATGGGCGCGCCCTCGCGCACAAGGTCCACATAGAAGCGGCTGGCCTCTGCGATGGCCTGGCGGATGTGGTCGATGTTGGGGATCTGCGAGCCGAGATGGTAGTGGAGCATCTGGAAGCAGTCGAGCATGCCGGCTTCGCGCAGGCTGTCCACCACGTCGATGATCTGCACCGGCGTGAGGCCGAACACGCTCCGATCGCCGCCGGATTCGGTCCAGCGGCCGCCGACGCGCGACGAAAGCTTCACGCGCACGCCGAGGCGCGGCTTCACGCCGAGCTCGCGGGCGACTTTGAGCACCAGGGCGAGCTCGCCGGGCATCTCAAGCACAATGACGGTCTGCACGCCCATCTTCAGGGCGTAGAGCGCCAGGCGGATGAACTCCTCATCTTTATAGCCGTTGCAGACGAGGTAGGCTTCTGGATCGTGCAGGTAGGCCAGCGCAGCGACCAGCTCGGCCTTGCTGCCGGCTTCCAGGCCGTGGTGCCACTGCCGGCCGCAGCGGGTGATCTCCTCGACGACCTGCTGCTGCTGGTTGACCTTGATCGGGTAGACGCCGCGGTAGACGCCCTGGTAGTTAAGCTTGCTCATGGTGGCGTTGAACGAGCCATTGATCAGGCGGAGGCGGTCGCCCAGGATGCCGCCGAACCGCAGCACGAGGGGGAGCATCAGTCCGCGGTCGCGCAGGCCGGCCACGAGGTCGATGAGCTTCACCGGCGCGGTGTCGCCATTGTTGCCGCTGGGAAGGCGGACTTGCACGTTGCCGTCAGCGGCAATGTCGAAATACCCGGCGCCCCACGTTCGGATTCCGTACATCTCCACGGAATTATCCACGGTCCACGGGTCGAGTGAATCCACCTTCATGGTAGTCCCTTTCGTC
>Ga0118677_10001865_pt1 | contig 43601 bp, 44 predicted proteins | sample AliMusrvi5mmetaG_FD_86154 | JGI IMG/M metagenome (GOLD analysis project Ga0118677, IMG submission 86154)
CCCCGACCCAGATCCCCCGGGCATGGCCCGCCTCAATTGTGTTTTTGATCAGGCGCAACACAGCCGGATGCGTCGGCTCATAAAGATGGGCCACGCGATCATTCACCCGGTCTACCGCCAGGGTGTATTGGGCTAAATCATTAGTGCCAATGCTGAAAAATGAGACATGCTTGGCAATAATGTCTGCCGTCAGGGCAGCCGAAGGGATCTCGATCATGACCCCCACTTCAATGGAGGGATCAAAGGCGATATTCTCCCGCCGCAGTTCGGCCTTGCACTCCTCCCATATGGAGTTCGCCCGAATCACCTCGCCGACGTTACTGATCATCGGATACATAACCCGGACCTTGCCAAATGCACTCGACCGCAAGATGGCTCTCAATTGGGTTTTAAACATCTCCGGCTGCGCCAGACAGAACCGGATGGCCCGGAACCCGAGAAAGGGATTCATCTCGGGAGGCATCCGTACCGATGACGCGAATTTATCCCCCCCCAGATCCACCGTGCGGATAATCACTGGATCGGGTGCCAGCAAGGAGACTACCCCCCTATAGGCGGCCAACTGTTCCTCTTCGGTCGGCAAAGCATCATGTGAAATATAAAGATATTCTGACCGCAACAAGCCAACCCCGGTGGCTCCATACTTGCGGATTTCCTTGGCTTCCTCAAGAAACTCAATGTTTGCGGAAAGAGTCACCCGGTGACGATCCAGAGTCTCAGCAGGAAGATCGCACAACCGTGTCAACCGAGCCTCGATCATTTTTCGATGCTGCGCCAGTTTATTATATTTCTTCAGCGTTGCCTCGGACGGGCGGAGAATGACAACCCCCTCGGTCCCATCCATCAAAATCCAGTCACCCGGGAAGAGTTTATGGGTCACGTCCCCCAAGCCCACGACGGCCGGAATCCCCATGGCCCGGGCCATGATGGCCGAGTGGGAAGTTCTGCTCCCCATATCGGTAGCAAAACCCAGAACCAGACTTCGTCGCAAGGTGGCGGTTTCGGAGGGCGAAAGATCCGGGGACACCACGACGCTTTTTTCGTTCAGTCCGTCCAGTGCATGAGTCATTTCCCCGATCAGATTACGTAGAACACGGCGGGCAACATCCTTGAAATCCGACACACGCTCCCGGAGATATTCGTCCTCAATCGCCGACAGCGCCTCGACATAGCGACTCGTTACCACCCGCACCGCCGCCTCCGCATTGAGATAATCCGAATGAATCAAACCAATCGTTTCGTCAAAAAAAGCGGCATCATCCAAGATTAGTTTATGAACATCAAAAATGGTGGCATCCTGCTGCCCGATTGCCCGTTTGACATTTTCTTGAATGACAGTGATCTGGCGCCGGGTTACGGAAACTGCCGTCTTGAACCGGGTGACTTCATCGCCCACTTCCTCAAGTCTCAGGCGTCGTTCAGAAAACTCGGTTTCTTCCGAACTCACCTTATAGACGGGTCCAATCACCACCCCCGGAGAAACCCCCACCCCCTGCAGGGTAATATCCATAGGCCTGCTGAGTCCCGTGAGATTGCTCATCGTGGTTAGCCTTCGAAAAATTTGCTGTCCATTAAGGTCTGGATTTCATTCAAGGCGGCTTCGGCATCAATCCCATCGGCAATAATCTTCAACGTCGCCCCGAACCCCGCTTCAAGCGTCATGAGTCCCATGATGCTTTTACCTGAAACTTTATTACTCCCCTTTTCAACGGTAATGTCTGCGGCAAACCGGTTGGCCGCCTTCACAAAAAGGGCAGCCGGACGGGCATGAAGTCCAAGCCTGTTCTGGATTTTGACCTCACGCACCAGAATCTTCTCACCAGATTCATTTTTGGGACTGGCACTACTCATCTGCTTTCTCATCCTTTGCCAGCACTGAAATCAATTTTTCATCCAACTCCTTGGCCGCATCATGCCCCAACCGTTTCAGCATCTGATCGAGGGCGGCGACTTCCACAATATTGGCCACATCCCGACCGGGGGCAACGGGAATTTCAATGCTGGGAATATCGACGCCAAGAATCGACCGCTTCAAGGACATTTGCCCACTACGATCTTCCGAAGAGATCGATTCCGGACTGCACAGGTTGATGATCAAATCCAGTTGTTTTTCATTGCGGACCGACGCCACGCCGAAGAGGCTTGGCACATGGATAATTCCTAATCCACGAATTTCCATGTGATAGCGGATCACCCCGACTGGAGAACCGATCACATCATTGGAACTGTCCACCCGGAGGGCCGTGACATCATCGGAAACCAGGCAGTGACCTTTTTTAATGAGTGCCAAAGCAGTCTCGCTTTTGCCCACACCGGCTTTCCCGACCAGCAGCACCCCCACCCCCAGTATCTCTACCATCGTCCCCTGCATCACCATGTGCGGGGCCAGCAGGTTACCCATAATGATGGTAGCCCCATTGACAAAATTTTTCGTGATGGCGGGAGTGCGAAGCACACAGGTCTTGAATTCCTCCGCCAACTCAAGCAGTTCCGGCAAAATCCGGTGCCGCCGAGTCACCACAATGCAGGGAATATGCCTCATGAAAACCTGTTTCAAGCGTTCCCGGCGTTCGCCCTCCGTCAGGGATGCCAGATACGCCATTTCGGCATGTCCAAGGGTTTGAATACGACGGGGAGCAAAATACTGGAAGAAACCGGTCAAGGCCAAGCCGGGACGATTGATGGCAGATTCCTCGATCCGCCGGTTCAAGCCGGACGAACCCGCCACTAAATCCAAGCCCAGACGATCTTTCGCTACCTTGAAAAAATCTTCAACCGTAACCTGGGCCTTCTCCACCGTCGCATCACTCATGCTTAATCAACTTCCACTATGGGTTCCAGATCACGCAGTTTACTGTTTCCCTTGTGTTCATGCCGCTTATCCAGCGTTTTCCGTAATTGGGCCTCAACCTTGTCGACGGCCTCATCAATGGATGCATACATGTTCTCCGAAGTGGCCTTGCCTTCCAATTGAATATGGCGTGCCGCATGAACAATCACCTCGGCAAGGTGGGTAAATTTCTGGATATCCAAAATCATGTGAACTTTATCAATCCGGGGAAATTCAGCCACCAGTTTATCCAGCCGCTTCCCGGCGTAATCCCGCATGCTGTTACTCACATCAACATTTCTGCCTGTAATTTCAATAGTCATATTTTTTGTCCTCCCGTCCCTTACATACTAAATCTCGGGCCCAAATACAACTCCCGACTAACCTCATCATTAATCAGAAATTCACTGGTCCCCTCTCGTAACACACGTCCCTCACAAATGAGATAAGCACGATCCACAATAGACAGTGTTTCCCGAACGCTGTGATCTGTAATGAGAATTCCCAATCCCCGCTGGCGCAAGCTTTTGATAATCTCCTGAACATCATAGACCGCCAGCGGATCCACGCCGCTGAAAGGCTCATCCAGCAGAATCATAGCCGGATCCGTCACCAGCGCACGGGCAATTTCAAGCCGCCGCCGTTCCCCTCCACTCAACGTATAGGCCATCTGATTGGCAAGGGCGGAAATCCCCAGATCTTCCATCAATTCCCCCATCCGTTGTTTGCGCTGCCGGGAACTGAGATTCCGGGTTTCCAGAATCGCCATGATATTGTCCGCCACGGTCAATTTCCGGAAGATGGAGGGTTCCTGCGCCAGATATCCCATGCCCATGCGCGCCCGTTGAAACATGGGCTTATCCGAAATATCCTTGCCCTTGAAAAATATCTTGCCACTTGTGGGACGGATCAGGCCCACAATCATGTAAAATGTCGTGGTTTTGCCGGCGCCATTGGGTCCTAACAAACCCACAATCTCACCCGCATGGACATTCACACTGACACCATGGACAACTGTACGCCCATGATAGGCTTTGACCAGTTCTTCGGTTCGAATTAAGGGATCCACAAAAACCTCACTTCTGGGACTTGGCTGGAGTTTTGGGTTTCATCAGGTCGCCAAAATCACTTTTCCCCTCAGCAGGCAGAAAGGATCCTGATGAATTGTCAATGTGGACCTTATCTTCATCACGACTGTATATGATCCGTGACCCGCGTAATGTCATGCCTTCTTGCGTGATCACGGGCTTGTCTGTCAGGACGGTAATTCCGGAACGGACACTGTAAACCGCCCGGCCACAAACCGCCCGGCGAAACCCCTTGGTTGCAGGCACCTTTTTCTCGGAATCCGGCGTCACCGCCGGGCTCAAATCCTGCTCAATGTCGACATTGCCAACCGCCGTGACCATTTCCGGTTCACGGTTGGTACTCATCAGCATGGTAATCTGATCCGCCTTGATGGTCACCCGGGGATCACGGACCACTACATCGCCATCCAGCACCAGCACATTCCGGGAAATATCGTAGTCGGCCCGCTTGGCCGTCACATGGGTCTCATTGGAGCCGTTCCCCATCGTCATTCCCCCGGTTCCGATGGAACTCACATCCTGGGCTGAAATCCACGGGGCCAGCAGCAGCAAGGCCAGGCCTCCAAAAACCACATTTAAACAAAACTTATTCATATCATTTTTTCTCCTTCAGCAGGGGCCACATCTTGACGCGTCCCGTCATCACCATGTGAAAGTTATTCAGGATCTCGATCCGCTGACTGTCAGCCGTCCATCGGAATCCCTTTCCCGTAATCACCACATTATCCCGCACGATTTTCATTTCTGCATTTGAAAACGCATCCTTGGTCTTCTGGTCCACCGTGCAATGTTCCGAAGATAACACGGCATCAATCACATTGGTAGTGCTGAAGTCAAACCGCTTCTTGTACATGATAATCTGCAGCCCGGTAACCCGGATTTTGTTGTCCGACAGCATTCGGGCCTTTTTGCCAAAAATTTCGGATTTCAATGCCCCGTTGGCATCAAATTCCGGGATGCGAAAATCGTCAATTTCACGATCTTCCATGCCGGCAAGCTGCTGGGCCATCGCCATCGTCCCACAGGTGATGAAGGCTAACACCAGGAGTTGGATTCGATTTTTACGCAAGACGAACCACATCATCAATTTTCCTTAACGTGCGCCAGAGTTGCCCCATGGCGGAAAACGCAATCGTATTGTCCTTGTCCGAAAGGGCTTCCTCGGGTTTGACATGAGTCTCGATAAATACCCCGTCACACCCTGTCGCTACAGCCGCCCGCGCCAGAGCCGGCGCCCAACAGCCATCCCCGCAGGATCGATCCCCGGCCCCACCCGGCCGCTGCACACTATGGGTGGCATCAAAAATAACCGGATAGCCGAACTCCCTCATGATCAACAGGCTACGCATATCTGCGACTAAATTATTATATCCGAACGAGACCCCCCGCTCGGTCAGAATAATCTTCTGATTCCCCGTCGATTCAATTTTCTGGATCACATTCCGCATGTCGCCCGGGGCCATGAATTGGGCTTTTTTCACATTGATCGGAATGCCCGTATTCCCCGCCGCCACAACCAAATCCGTTTGCCGGCATAGAAAAGCGGGGATCTGGATGATGTCGACCACTTTTGCCGCACGCGCCGCCTCTTCCACGGAATGAATATCCGTCAATACCGGCACCCCGTAGCGGGATTTGACTTCCGCCAGAATTTCAAGACCACGTTCCAGCCCCGGTCCCCGGTAGGATCGCACGGAGGACCGATTGGCCTTGTCATAAGAAGCCTTGAAAATCAGTGAAATTTTCTGGGTTTTGGCCAGACGAACCAACTTCCCGGCAATCTCAAGGCAGCCTTCCCGGCTTTCGATCACACAAGGGCCTGCGATCAACACCAACGGGCGTTTCCCGCCCACGCTCACCCCACCTACATCCACAATTTTGGTTTTGCTCATGATTCCACGCTCACCATACCACATTTTTTCAACGCCGCTTCTGCCAATGCCACATCTTCAGGAGTGTCCACCCCGAGCCCGATTTCCTGTGTCTCCACCACCCTCATTTGGGCTCCTAAATGAAGCGCACGCAATTGCTCAAGTTTTTCAGTCATTTCCAACACGCAGGGTGGAGTCTTCACCAGCCGATCCAAAAAAGCACGCCGATAAGCATAAATCCCGACATGCCGCCAATGCGTCAATCCCGCCGGCGCCACATCCCGCACAAACGGAATCACCGCTCGCGAGAAATAGAGTGCCTGCCCCTGTTCATCAAAAACCGCTTTTACAACAGAGGGCTTGTTCAACTCTTCCGCCGTATGAATCGGGGTCACAGCCGTGGCCATATCCCATTGCTGAGACTCCACCATAACCTCCGCCAAGCCATTGATCAACCCCGGATCAATCAGCGGTTCATCGCCCTGGATATTGATCACGATTCCGGCCTCCCGGCCAACCACAGCTTCCGCCACCCGGTCCGTGCCGGAAGGATGATCCACCCGGGTCATCACAGCCGTCCCCCCCAGCGAGGCCACCACCGCGCGAATCCGTTCATCATCAGTAGCCACCAGTACTTCATCCAGCCGGGACGCCAGCCGGACCCGCTCCAAAACCCATTGAATCAAAGGCTTACCGCAAATCGGCACCAACGCTTTCCCGGGCAACCGTGTGGACGCCCATCGCGCCGGAATCACCCCAACCACTCGTTCTCGCTTAGACTTCATTGAGCTCCACGCTGGCGATGAGTTCTTCGGGGGAACAGGTCGCCGTCCCCAGTTTCCCCACGACCACACCGGCGGCGTTGTTCCCCAGTACCGCCGCCTCATCATACGAAGCGCCGGATGCCAACGCCATCACACAGGTGGCAATGACGGTATCCCCGGCGCCGCTGACATCATAGACTTCACGGGCCCGCGTCGGAATCACACGGGGTACGGCATTTCGGGACACCATATACATTCCATTTGCCCCCAACGTCACCAGCAGTTGCTCCGGCTCCCAGATTTTCAAAAGGGTTTCCGCAGCCACCCGCAGGGAGACGTCCTCCAAGGGGTCTCCGGGAGGCGGCGCTTTGGCAGGGAAACCGGCACACAAGTGGGCCTCCTTATAATTCGGCGTCGCCAAAGTGATGCCCTTGATGGTCAGATTCAAGTTATCCTTGGGATCCAGCCCGACGGGAATCCCCTTCTTTTTGGCCGCGCTGAGGACCGCATCCATGACTTCCTGGCAAACGATGCCCTTGCTGTAATCTTCCACCACCACCCCATCACAGGAATCCATTTCCACCGCAATCAACTTGCAAAAAGCCGCGATATCGTCTTCGGGCAAATGCGAATCACTCTCCCAGTCCACACGGACCACCTGCTGGCGATCAGCCAACACGCGCATTTTCACCGTCGTCGGCAGACCCGCCACAGTACGGACAGCACGGGTTGAAATACCCTGAGCCTTCATCAATGCCAGCAGGTCTTGACCGGCAACATCATTCCCGACAACCCCTGCTATCACGGCATGTCCGCCAAAGGCGCAAATATTGCTCGCAACATTCGCGGCGCCACCCGGGACTTGTCTTTCCCGGCCTACTCGCACCACAGGAACCGGCGCTTCAGGCGAGATGCGCTCCACACTGCCGTGGATATATTTGTCGAGCATCACATCACCCACGACCAGTATTCGTTGTCCTCTCAACTTACTCGTCAATTGTCTTGCACGGTCAATATTCATTTGCCTATGCCTCTTTTCCCCGCAACGGGCGGAACGGACCACCAATCCTTAATACCGGACGCATCCCCTTCCCATACGCCGCGGTATTCAACCTCAAGATAGGGATTTTCAAAGGTTGACACCCACATCCGCTGCATCAGTCGCCCCTTGACGCCCCCCGACCGGAACACCATTCTCGCCGTCACGTCGAATAATTTAAGACTCTTCTCACCCAGTAACACCGGTCGCATGCTCAGGCTGAAGCCATCCACAGCCGACAAACGTTCCCCATCCGGGCTGTTCCACAAAATCGCACTGTCTGCAACATCCAGACTCGTCAGATTGGGGTCTTCGGATAACAGGGCCACAGTATCACGCACATCCGCCAGCACGCCGATTTTCGCAAACGGTGCGGGCGCCCAGCCATCTGCCAGCTTGACCAATTCCAAACGCACCCCCCTTAACATTAACCGCATCTCACCGCCCCAGCGCCAGCCGATCTGAATCTCACGGGCCTTGAAACTGCCGAAGGGTGTGGTGCTGGGTTTGGTTTGGACATCGGTCAGGATGAGGTCCAGGGGCGCCGCCAACTGGGCGCCACCTACCGACAAATCCAAACCGGTTTGTTTTTTCAGGTAGTTTGCGACCATATCACTTCCCACTTTGGTCTGGATCCCGAACACCGCCATGGCAAGCACGAAAACGAGACTGAGTCCAAGCACAACCAGACACCCCGCCGCTTTCGGCGCCGGATGGTGGTCACGCCGGACCTCCGGCTTAACATCCTCATCCCAGTCAGTTTTGGTCGGGCTCATCAGCTTCCCTCCGTTTACGGGGACCAAACAACAAGGTGCCAACCCGTATCCAGGTAGCCCCCTCTTCAATGGCAACTTCAAAATCGTGGGACATCCCCATGGATAGCTCCGGCAAACCCAAACCCGTTGCCAATTGCATCCGGTCCCGGATTTCTCTTAACGCCCGAAAAAAGGGGCGTGCCTCCTCGGGCTCTTCGGCAAGGGGGGGGATGGTCATTAAGCCCACAACCTTCACCTTGAATAACCGGTTCGCCGCCGCCAAAGTCTCCTCAACCTGTTCAGGTGACATACCGAACTTGCTGCGCTCACCGGACACATTGATTTCCAGACAGACGGGCAACGAACGCCCCTCGTCCGCCGCAAACCGGTCAAGGGTCTCCAGCATACGCAGGGAATCCACAGAATGGATCATTTCAAACAAATGCACCGCTTCCCGAGCCTTATTTGATTGCAGGTGACCGATCAAATGCCAATGAAGGCGACTGGAGCACAAAGGAATCTTACCACGCGCCTCCTGAACCCGATTTTCGCCAAACGTCTCAATGCCCAAGGCCGCCACCGCTGCAATATCATCGGGGTGCTGCGTCTTCGACACCGCCATCAACTGGACCGTGGACGGATCCCGCCCCGCCCTGCCGCAAGCCGCGTGAATCCGCCGTACAACGTCGATATACCGGTTTTCCAAATCCGAACACATAAGGTGTTATAATTACTATGCTTAACCCCTTTTCACAAGTTGATTCAAATAAAGTTAATTCAAATAAAGGAGAGATGACATCTGACATTCCAGCCCGGGCCCACCTCCTGAAAACCGGGCTTATCCGCAAAACATTTTTCAATGGCATGACCACACCGGGGGGCAAATGCACATCCCGTTGAGGGCTTACCCATTGGCTGTTTTCCCGGAGCAACTAAACAGGACCGGGATTCCTGTCGCCGAACCCCATCATCAGGATCAGGAACTGATGCCTTTAACAACTGCGTATAAGGATGACGCGGATTACTGAACACCTCCTGAGCCGACCCCTCCTCCATAACACGCCCTTTATAGAGGATCAAAACCCGCTGACAGACATAATTGACCACAGCCAGATCGTGGGCCACCAACAACACCGCCATACGCCGTGCTTCACTCAGATCGCGGATCAAATTCAGGATTTGGGCCTGAACGGACACATCCAGTGCCGAAACCGGTTCATCGGCGACCAGCAATGATGGATTCAAGACCAACGCACGGGCGATACCAATCCGTTGCCGCTGGCCGCCGCTGAATTCATGCGGATAACGCCGGGTGTAGCTGTTATCCAATCCGACCTGCTGCAGAAGTTCCTTGATCCGCGCAGGTTGCTCCGCCGGGGAGGCTAATTTATGAACCGACAAAACCTCGCCCAAAGCGGTTCCAATGGTCATCCGCGGATTTAATGACCCCATGGGATCCTGAAAGATCATCTGGGCTCCCAACCGGAAGGCTTTTAAAGCGCGGCCCTTCAGGCCATGCACATTCTGGCCTCGAAACAAGATGGTCCCTTGTGATACCGGTTCAATGCCCAGCAGGGCTTTTCCCAAGGTCGTTTTACCTGATCCACTTTCACCGATGATTCCCACCCGTTCCCCTTCCCCTAAAGCCAGGGAAACGCCATCAACGGCCGCCCATAATTGGCGCCGCCCCCGCTCATCATGGCCTTGATAGCGAACCGTTACGCCTGTTGCTTCCAATAATGACATCGAACGTTGTGTCCTTCCTTTGCCGATTCCATAACAGGCGCGCTCTGGCGACACTTGTCACCGACCAACGGGCATCGCGGATGGAACCGGCATCCGGGGGGAAGATGCGCCGGATGTGGCACAGCCCCGTCAATCCCGATCATCCTGCCCATCGGACGGTTTAATCGGGGAACTGCCGCCAACAGCCCCTTTGTATAAGGATGTGCCGCATGCCCCAGTACCTCGCCCACTTGCCCGGACTCCACCACTTGACCGGAATACATGACATAAACCCGGGCGGCATTGCGCGCAACCAAGCCCAGATTATGCGTAATTAGGAGTACCGACATCCTTAATTGCAATTGGAGATCACTTAGCAGGTCGAATATTTGCGCCTGAATCGTCACATCCAATGCGGTCGTCGGTTCGTCTGCCACGAGAATTCTCGGCTGACAGGCCAGGGCCATGGCAATCATCACACGCTGCTGCATACCTCCGCTAAATTCATGCGGATAGGCTTTCCACCGTGTTTCTGGATTGGGCAATCCCACCAGATTCATCAACCGGATCACTTCCGCTGTGATATCCGGGACCTTCCGGTGGAGGCGAATGACTTCGGCAATCTGATCCCCCAACCGCAAAACGGGATTCAGGGAGGCCGACGGATCTTGAAATATGTAAGACAGGGTCGCTCCGCGAATGGCTCGGAGCTGAGGTTCAGGCATCGTCAGGATGTCCTCCCCCGCCACTCGGATACGTCCAGTCAGTTTTAACCCGGCGCCTGTTACCAGACGTGCCAATGCCAAAGCCGTCAGGCTCTTCCCGCACCCGCTTTCCCCGACAAGCGCCACCGTCTCGTTCTCATTTACAACCAGATCGACCCCATCCACGGCACGAACGAGCCCCTCTTCCGAAGCAAAGGAGATCTTCAGATCAGTGACAGAAAGAATGGGCTCGAGATTACTCATTTTAGAAAGGCAGGCCATTACCAGGTTCTTCGGCGGCGTCTTCCACCGGAGCCGGACTATCCGCAAAAGGTTGCGCAGTAACAGTGTCCCCCTCTTTAACCAGAATCTCGATACGCCGCTCCACCTGATTCAGTTTCCCTGAGCATAGCTTCACCAACGCCTGTCCCTCCTCAAAGCGTTTCATCATATCTTCAAGGCTCAGTTTCCCGCTTTCCATCTCCTCCACAATGGTTTCAAGCCGGCTCAAAGCCTTCTCAAAACCGATCTCTTCCGTCTCCGACTGTTCATCTATTTTCTTTTTTGCCATGTGTCACCTCTGATGTAAATTCGCCTTCACCCACTTTGGTCAGAATCTGTTCCCCGGGTTCAACATCCTTGGCACGCCGGATGGCACGCCCGTCAGCATTGAGCGTGATACTATAACCGCGTTTCAACACCGCCAGCGGATTAAAGGCATTCAATTGCCGTTCCAGTCCGTGAACTTGCTGAACCCGGTTTGCAAACACCAACCTGAGCGAATGCGTCATCCGGATCGCCAGGTCATCGGTCTGCTGTTGTCCTGACCGGAACTGGCGTTCGAGAGCATGGCGGGTCTGGGTTTGCAGGCGTTCCAGGCGTTGCCGATAGACCCGTGCCGCATTACCCGGCTCCCGGAAAACATAACTGCGGGCGGCGGCGTTGAAGCGGCTCTTCGCCACGAGCAGGGAGTGTTTCAACTGGCGCGTCATCAGCCGGGATTGATTCCGGATCGCCTCCACGAATTCTTCCTTGCGCCCCACTACGATCTCCGCCGCCGCTGAGGGCGTGGCCGCCCGCAAATCGGCCACAAAATCACAAATTGTAAAATCCGTTTCATGACCTACCGCCGAGATAATCGGGATATCCGACCGGGCAATCGCCCTGGCCACAACTTCCTCATTAAAGCACCAGAGATCCTCAAGGCTTCCCCCGCCCCGGCCGACAATCATCACCTCAACGATTCTCTGTTTGTTCAGCAAATCAATTGCTTCCGCGATTTCTTCGGCGGCCCCGGCGCCCTGGACCCGGGCGGGCGCGATCACCACATGCAAATTGGGGAAACGGCGGCGCAGGACGTTCAGGATGTCCCGGATGGCGGCACCCGCCGGTGACGTCACCACACCGATATGTTGTGGCAAAAGAGGGAGTTTGCGCTTGCGGTCCACATCAAACAATCCCTCTGCCGCCAACTTTTTCTTCAACGCTTCAAAAGCGGCCTGAAGAGATCCTTTCCCGGCTTCCTCAAGGCGCCGCACCGCAATCTGATAGCTGCCATCCCGCTCATAGACGGTCAAGGCGCCATGCGCCCGTACCCGCAGGCCATCCCGCGGCACAAACAGCAAGCCCCGCATATCGCTCCGCCAGATCACCGCCCGGATCTGAGCCGCCTCATCCTTGATGGTGAAATAGCAATGCCCTGAAGGCGGCATCCGCACATTGGAAAGCTCGCCCTCCACCGTCACGTTCCCGAAATTTCCCTCAACAAGACGTCGGATCTGCTTCGTTAATTCAGTGACCGTAAAAACAGGGGTGCTCATTTGGAATGATCCAGAAACTCCCTGACACGGGTAATCTTACGGGCCCGCCCGGTCGTTTCATCCACATCAATCAAGGCGCCTTCCAAGGCGACATTGCCTTCGGCAATTTCAAATTTAGAAGGCATCCCCGTGATAAACCGGCCCATCACTGACACATAGTCGCGACCAATGATGGAATCCTTGGGTCCCGTCATCCCCAGGTCGGTCAAATAGGCGGTTTTTTTCGGCAGGATGATCTCATCCGAGGTTTGGACATGAGTATGGGTCCCCACCACGGCACTCACACGCCCATCCAGATGCCGCCCCATGGCGATTTTCTCGGATGTGGCCTCGGCATGGAAATCGACCAGAATGACCTTCCCCATGTTCGGTTCCTTGCTCAAAATCCCATCCACCGTGCGGAAAGGACAGTCCATGGGCGGCATAAATACCCGCCCGATCAGGCTAATCACGGTCACCCGTCCCTTGGGAGTGTCGATTGTCACTACGCCACGTCCCGGGCAACCCGGGGCAAAATTCGCCGGGCGAATGATCCGTTTCTCAACCTCCAAGTACGGGATGATATCCTTCTGATCCCACATGTGATCACCCATGGTCAGGATATCCGCACCGGCATCAAACAGTTCCCCCGCCGTAATCCGGCTGGCCCCTTTGCCCCCCGCTGAATTTTCGGCGTTGGCGACAATTACATCCACCTGGCCGCGCTGTTTCATCTGACCGGCGATCCGGGCAAAAATCTTACGCCCCGGCCCTCCCACCAAATCTCCCACCATCAATATATTCATCGGGCATACTCCACCGAGCGGGTTTCACGCACCACCATCACACGGATCTGCCCCGGATACTGCAAATCGCTTTCAATTTTCTTGCAGATATTGCGGGCCATCGCCATGGCTTCATGCTCATTCACCTTTTCAGGTTGCACGACCACCCGGACTTCCCGACCGGCCTGAATCGCATAACTCTTCTCAACGCCGGGGAAGCCATCCGCAATAGCCTCAAGCGTTTCCAGCCGCTTGACATAAATATCCGTGGTTTCCGACCGCGCCCCGGGGCGTGAAGCCGAGATGGCATCCCCCGCCGCCGCCAGGATCGCATAGAGACTCTCTCCGGGCACATCATCATGATGGGCGGCCACGGCATTCACCACAACGGCGGGCTCCCCGAGGCGCCGCAACAGATCGGCCCCAATCACCGCATGACTGCCTTCCGTATCATGATCCAAGGCCTTGCCGATATCATGCAACAGTCCAATCCGTTTGGCCAACGTGACATCCAATCCCAGCTCCCCTGCCATCACCCCCATCAGTTGGGCCACCTCAACGGAATGCATCAACACGTTCTGGGAATAACTGCTCCTGAATTTAAGCCTGCCCAACGTCTTGATCAGTTCGGATTCAAAGCCTTGAATTCGCAATTTGTAGAGGGCTTCTTCACCGGCTTGGCGGATCGCGTCCTCCATTTCATCCTGCGTTTTGGCAACCACTTCCTCAATCCGGGCCGGGTGAATACGTCCATCCTGAATAAGTCGCTCCAAGGATAGCCGGGCCACTTCGCGGCGGACGGGATCGAACCCGGAAATCACAACGGCCTCAGGGGTATCATCCACCAGAAGATTAATTCCTGTAGCCGCCTCCAAGGCCCGGATATTACGCCCCTCGCGCCCGATAATCCGACCTTTCATCTCGTCATTGGGCAAAGCCACGCTACAGGTCATCATTTCAGAGGCATGACTTGCAGCATAGCGCTGAACAGCCAGCGTCACGATTTTTTGGGCCTCACGTTCGGCCGTATCCTTGGCTTCCGCTTGCAATCGGCGGATCAGTCCGCCCACCTCGTTGTGAACTTCAGACTCCACCCGGGCCAGCAGGGTCGCCCGCGCCTCGGCTTCAGTCATCCCGGCAATGCGTTGCAACCGGCCCTTGTTCTCATCGATCAACCGGGTCAACTCCTCGCGGCTTTTTTCCAGATCGGTGGCCTGTTTTTCAACTTCCCCGGTGCGTTGCTCCAACGTCCGTTCTTTCTTTTCAATCAGGGATACTTTCCTGTCGAGATTGGCTTCTCGCTGGGCAATGCGGTTATCAAGGACCATCAACTCTTCACGACGCGTTTTGGTTGATAACTCAAACTCCTCCCGAGTCTTCAAGGCCTCCGCCTTGGTCTGCAAGGCCGCATCCCTTAGAACATTGTCCGCCTCCTTCCGGGCCTCTTTCAAAAGTTGACGAGCATCCTGCTCTGTCTGACTGGACCGCACAGAACTCATCCAAGTCCTGACGCCATAGCCCATGGCCAACCCGATCAAAGCCGCTATTACCGCAGCAATAATAATTTCCATTTCAATCCTTTCGATAAACTTGATCTTCCGTCACCACCACATTCATTCCCACATCCGTCTCGATCACCGGCAATTCCGGCGCCAATTGAAAGGAAAAACAAACGCCCACCTTGCAGGGTACTTTCGCCCCCAACCGGGCCAGCATCCGGTCATAAAATCCTTTCCCATGTCCCAACCGGGATCCCCTTGCCGTAAAGGCCACGCCGGGCACCACCACCAACCCATAGGCATCCGGTTTGGCCCAGAAGGGCGTCACCGGCTGACACACATTAAAGCCGGCTGGAGTCAAAATATCATTGGGAGTCAGCCAGACTGGCATATATTCCCCATCATCCCGGACTGCAGGAACTGCCACCTTTTTACCCGACTTCCACGCCACCGATAAAACCTCATCGACATTGACTTCCCCGGGAAGGGACAGATAACCCAGTATGACTTCGGCGCGTAGAAATTCCGGAAGAGCCACCACCCGCTGGGTAATCGCCTGACTTTGAGTTAACACCCAGCCCGCATCAAGGGTCGCCCGGCGTTTCCTCATGACTTTTCGAATGGAATCTTTCGTCAACATGGTCACTTTCCGCTTTCATCGGGTTCGCTTGGAGCCACCTTTTTGCGCCGTGAAGTCCACGCCGCCATACGTTTGCCAATCACGTCTTCATAGCCCGCTGTCGTAGGCTTATAATAGACCGCAGATGTGGGCACGTATTCCTGGTCCACAAAATGGCCCTCAAAATCGTGGGCATATTGATACCCCGCATGCCCCAATTTTTCCGCCCCCTTATAGCTGGCACTCCGCAGATGTTTGGGAACCGGCAAAACCCGGCCTTTCTCCACATCCGCAAGCGCTTCCTCAATGGCCAGATAAGCCGCATTGCTTTTGGGAGCGGTGGCAAGATAGGTGGTGGCCTGGGCAAGAATGATGCGCCCCTCGGGCATCCCCACAAACGCCACCGCTTCCATGGCTGACGTAGCGACCGTCAGCCCGCGTGGATCGGCATTGCCGATATCTTCCGAAGCCAGGATTACAAGACGGCGAGCGATGAACCGGGGGTCTTCCCCGGCATAGATCATTTTGGCCAGCCAATAGATCGCCGCGTTGGGATCGGAACCCCGTACGCTCTTGATAAAGGCGGAAATGGTGTCATGGTGCCCGTCCTCATCACGATCATAGACCACGGCCTTCTTCTGGATGGATTCCTCCACGATGGAGGCGGTGACATGAATGCGATACCGCTCGTCCGGGGGAGTCGACATCACGGCAATCTCCAGGGCATTAAGGGCTCGCCGCCCATCCCCTTCACAGACCCTTGCAAGATGCGCCAAGGCATCCGGGTCCACATCCGCCGGACGTCCCCCCAGTCCACGATCATCAACCAGTGCCCGACTCAGAATCGTGATGATAGCCTCTTCCGAGACCGGGTTCAGTTGGAACACCTGGGAGCGCGAGGTTAAAGGACTGTTAATGAAAAAAAAGGGATTGTGAGTTGTCGCCCCGATCAGAGTTACCGTACCGTCTTCCACATGCGGCAGCAGAATGTCCTGTTGGGACTTGCTGAAATGGTGAATCTCATCAATAAAAAGGATCGTCTCAATCCCGTCTGTTTTTTTCCGATGATCGGCGGCGGACAGAATCGCCCTTAGCGAGGCCACATTGGCGAGCACCCCGCTGGTCCGCTCAAAACGGCGACGGGTAACCGAGGCAATGGCTTCCGCGATCGAAGTCTTCCCGCAGCCCGGGGGACCATATAAAATGATACTACCCAACCGGTCCGCCTCGATGGCGCGGCGCAAAAGCTTGCCTTTGGCGAGAATATGATCCTGCCCCACCACCTCGTCCAGGGTCTTTGGACGCATCCTTGCCGCCAACGGCTGCTGACGCATTACTTCATCAGCCAGTTCATTCTCAAAAAGATCCATTTACCCGACGCCCTCTAGAAGAAAACCCCACCTTACCGCAGGGGCATGATCTCCAAGCCTCATTTGATGAGGTGGGAGCTTTACGATGTGGTTTCCAGATCCCGTACTTGACGGGCTTGCGGGCTCCACATCATTCAAACTCCCGGATAATATATATCGGGTTAGAGATTTCAGCCCATACACGAATAAGGCAGGGAAATATTAATAATCCTAAACCTTCAACCCCGCACCTTCGTCTCTACGCTTTAATAATACCCCTTCTTGATTCCTTCCGTCAAGTTAAGGGTGGTCTAGTTGGATTGAAACCGCCATGATATTGTGCCTCACCAAGTTTGAGTGGCAGATTCTATTGTGACGGCCAATGTCGCACGTAGCCAACTGAACTGCTCCTTCATAAAATCGAAATCAGGGCCGGATGTCACAAACCTCGCCTTTCCCTTGATCAGGAAACCGGCCCCCACTCCATGCAGGCCCTGAACCTTACTGCTTCCCAATGTAATCAAGACATCCGGATTATGGGTAATGTTAGCCTCCGTCTTGTGCATGTAACCTGCAGGGATAAAAAGCCGTTCATCTTGCGATATTCTTAGGTAACTATTCCACGTATTGACCATGTGGGGCCCATCCGGTCCCAGGGTGGCAATAGCAACAACTCCGTCCTTCTTCATGATTTCCTGTAGTTTATCAGCGATCATCGTGCGTTCCTCCCATTGTTTGGCGAATTTTTGATTGATGTTGTCCTTGTTTACCTAGAGAACAGGGTTGCAGAGAGCCGGTCGAAGGGATGTCTCCCCGCTTGCGGTTCGTTCGCTCGCAGCGGCGATCTTGGAACCAGCTTTCAGTCGATTGGCAGAACTGGGCGGGGGCCTTGCATCCGAACTCATGCCCCAAATCGGCGAGCGACTTCGCTGTCAGGACATTTCGAAACGCGGTTTCCGCCTCTTGCATAACGAGATGGATGCGACAGGGTCCCTTCACGCTCCAAGAGGGCGGCTCACCGTCGTACAGCTCGCAATTCCGCCGGATCTCGCCGCACTCGAAGAGCGAACGGTTCGGATCAATCGCTTCGAGCACGTCCCTGACCGATATATGCTCCGGCGGCCGCGCCAAAGCGAACCCGCCTTTAATCCCTTCGGTGCCCGAGACGATCCCGGACTTCTTAAGCCGTGTGAACAACTTTGCCAGAAATCGCTCCGGAAGTTTTTGAAAGCGAGCCAAGTCGCGCACACTCACCGAATCCGTGCGCGCCACCATGATAAGCAGCGAATGGAGAGCGTATTCAGCGCTGGCACCATACAAGGATGATTTGGAACTAGCACCTTTCATGTCGCAGTACTATGGAGGATGATCGTCGCCACGTCAAGTCCCCAAGTTAAGAATATTGCTCGGGGACTCGTGGAGGGGACAAGCGGATGAGGACATCCGCCCCACAACGATAATCCAAACGTGAGATGCGCCCCTGCACAACACGCTGTTTATTGGCTATTGTTGCAGCGAGGCAGATGAATATGGAGACGTACCCCTGATGTAGGGCTCGCCCTCATCTCATAACACGTTAACCAAAAACAGTATGCATCCTGTCACAGTAATACCGCACGTTATCCCATTTCGCATCAGGTGCAATCCTGTGATCGGGACAAGGGATGTAACCGCCCAGATCCACCAACGGCTTGAGTCGTTCAACCTCCGCATCCACCGCGCTTCTGTCAGAAGCAAAAACAGTCTTATTCATTCCCCCTACCCCCCGCAATTCTTTGCCAAACTGCTTGCGCCAAGGCGCTATCGAGGCGTTCCATGTGCCCACCTCGATCGGGAACATCGTATTGACCCCGTTATCAAACCAAGTCGGTATTAACGCATCGATCCAGCCATCACAATCCAGGGATACAATGTCGATGCCATGTCTCTTGACCAGATCTGTGATGCGCTTGTAATGCGGGCCAACACATTCCCGGAAGACGGTGGGATTGATCAAGGGGCCATTCTTGAAACAAATATCTTCCCAAAAATGGGCAAAGTCAAAACCGACATCGGACCCCAAGGCCAAAGTTAACTCCACGTTGGAATAGCAAATCCCGCCGACGGTATCGATGATTTCCCGAAACAGCGGTTCATCGTCCACATACAGATAGCTGACCCCCTCAACCCCCAGCACATCACGGATCTGCCCGAACAAACTTCCGCAGTGAAGCCCTAGAGGGACATCCCGTGGGGTCTGCCCGAGCTGTTTCAGAAGTTTGTCATTCACCCGTTTCTCCGACCACGTGAACCGATTCTTGAAGTGCTCCTCCCACGATGCCCGATCCTTCAGAAGATGGTCAATTTCCGCCGGGATGCTCATCGCGTCATTATGCTGGACAATGACCACGCCCTGTTGATTTATAATGTGCCGGCTGCCATCAGGGAATTCCTTGAGCACCTTGCTCTCAAACGCGGGATCGAGACCCCCGTTGGTATAAAACATGGATTGCCAGTTGAAATCGAAGCCCAATTTGGCGGCAATGTTCACATCCTTCTCGTTTCCGTCGGCATAACCGGACACCTCATCCTGGCGCAAGTGCTTTTCTGCCACCCATTTCGCCAGCGTTTCCCACCAATACCCAAAGTGGACAACCGGCATCCGGTCATAGGATTGATACCGCAATACCGCCAGCGTTCGGTCCCGATTTGTCATCGTCTTCATCACTTCATTCCTTATATCAATGCGATCATAAATGTCGTGTATCAGCGCCGCCACTTGGCGCCGGGGCGCATCTGACGGGGGCCGGGTTGCTTTGGCTGCTTGGGTTCTTCCAACAACAGGGCATACCAGGATTCCCCTAAATCTGCATTGGAAAATTGGCCTACCTTGCCATTGGCTATAGCCTCCCAGTTCCGCTCCAACGTCTCGTCTTCTGTCGCGGTTTTCCCATCCACAAGAACTTGCAGCGCCTTCTCATTCAATTTCTTGCGGAGCAACATCCATGAGTAAGTGGCATAAATCAGAACGGAGTCCCGCTTGAATTTCTTCCGGTACTTGTTATAGGTTTTCTCCAGCTTTTCCAACTCGCCCTTCTGGTATTCACGACACATTTTCATGCAGCACAATACAGGATCACCCAGCATCGTTTTTGGAAGAAGGCGGTCAACTTCCTCAAACCGTTTCAATTGGAAAAGGAACTGCACCCGGATGGCGTTGATCTGCCGATCCAGTAAAAGGCTCCACTTGCTGTAGGAATCCATCTTTTTACTGGATTCGAGCGCTTCCACCAGCATGGCGTCCTGATCCTTGCGCGCCTGATCCATCAGAAACCGCACATTGCCGCCACGACTGGCCATCTGCTCGTATTTCCGACGCAGCGTATTGGTACGCTCCGTAATACGCGCCTGAATCGCCGTCATCAGGGCGGTGATCCGCCGGCGAATAAACAAGGTGGCCCCGATCTGCATCCCAAGACCGACGAGAACGGCGAGTACAATACTCCAATTCCCCCAATGCAGCCCAACGTGGAGCCCAATCCAGCAAGCAATCATTCCCAACAACGATAAAATTAGCGTCAACATATCTACTTATCCCTTTCCTGATTTCAAATCACTTCTGTGCAATGGCTTCAAATTTAAGGGCGCAGGGGTGACCGTTCAGATCCCACTCGGTTGCCCCCTCCGGCATGACGGTTGCCGCCTCACACGACACACTCAACGTTTCGGTTGTGATATATTCCAGATGGGCCAACACCGCCTGCTGGACCGCTTCCGGCCCGACAAACTGAACGCGGATACGCTGCGTCACTTCGAGATCCGCCGTCTTGCGCATATTCTGAAGTTTGCTGACAAACTCACGGGCCAATCCTTCCGCCACCAGTTCCGGGGTTAGGGCCGTATCCAATGCCACCACAATGCCCCCTTCCGCCGCCACCACGCTGCCCTCCCGCGGCAGATACTCAATCATCACATCCTCCAACGTCAATTCAACCGTCTTGCCATCCAGCCCCACAGCCAACGGTTCACCTGCAGACAGAATTTCGATCTGCTCGCTCTTCAGTCCTGCCACAAGGCCTGAGGCCTTCTTCATCAGAGGCCCCAATTTCGGACCCAACCGCGCAAAATTCGCCTTGGTCTTGACGGTCGCAAAATCGGATTCACTCAACCGGAACTCCGCCTCTTTGACATTCAGCTCTTCCAAAATGATGTCTTTAAGATCACTCATGCACTTGAGCAATTCGGCATTACGGCAGGCGATATGCAATTTCTTCAACGGTTGCCGCACCTTCAGGTCATGAACCGAACGCAGGGTTCGACCCAGGGCCACGACCGTCATGACCGCGGCCATCTGCCCCTCCAACGCCGGATCTCGGCGGCTGGCATCCCCTTGCGGGAAATCACAAAGATGCACGGATTCAGGCATGTCAGACGTCCGCAAATTCCGGTAAATGGCATCACTGATAAACGGGATGAACGGGGCCGCAATCTTGGAGGTATTCAGAAGCACATAGTAAAGCGTCTCATAGGCCTGCGCCTTATCGGCATCATCCTGTGACTTCCAGAAACGCCGGCGACTGCGCCGGATGTACCAGTTGGTGAGATCATCAATGAAGCGGACAAAAGGCCGTACGGCCCCCTGAAGATCATAATTATCCATGGCTTTCGTGACATTCGCCGACAAGGATTCCAATGAACTGCGAATCCAACGATCCAGCAGGTTCTCCTCTTGAATTCCGTGTTCCGCATCCCGTGTTCCCGTCTTTGGAACCCATCCATCCACATTGGCATAGGTGACGAAGAAGCCATACGCGTTCCACAACGGAATGAGCAGATTCCGCATCAAATCCTGCACACCGGCCTCTGAGAAACGGAGATCTTCCGCTCTGACAACCGGCGAATTAATCAGATAAAGCCGCAGCGCATCGGCTCCATAAGTATTGATGATGTAACTCGGGTCAGGGTAATTCTTGAGGCGCTTGCTCATTTTGCGCCCATCCTCGGCCAGCACCAACCCGTTGACAATGACGTTCCTGAAGGCCGGTTTATCAAACAAGGCCGTTGAGAGCACCATTAGGGTATAAAACCAGCCGCGCGTCTGATCCAACCCCTCGGCAATAAAATCGGCAGGGAAATGGCTTTCAAACTGCTGGCGGTTTTCAAACGGATAGTGCGCCTGGGCATAGGGCATGGCGCCACTCTCAAACCAGCAATCCAAGACCTCGGGAATGCGTTTGAGCGTGCCTCGCCCTTCCCGCGACGGGATCTCGATCTTATCCATGAAATGCTTATGCAGGTCGGTCACCTTCTGTCCGGAGAGTGTCTCCAATTCGGCGGCAGACCCGACACAGACCACCTCTTTGCCATCATCGCTACGCCAGACAGGCAGCGGGGTACCCCAATACCGGTTACGCGAGATATTCCAATCCCGCGCCTGTTCAAGCCACTTGCCAAAGCGACCATCCCGCAAATGATCAGGCACCCAGCGGGTTTGGCTGTTGGCCTTCAGGATCTGGTCACGCATCTGTTCGACCCTGACATACCAGGCCGAAATCGCACGATAGATCAACGGTGTGTCACAACGCCAGCAGTGCGGATAGCTATGATTAATCACAGCGTGGTGAATCAGCTTCCCCTCATGCTTCAACCGCTTGATGATATCGTGATCGGCTTCCTTGACGGCCCGTCCGACATAATCAGTAATCTCGTCAGTGAACCGGCCTTCCGCATCCACAGGACAGGGCGCAGGGAGTTTCTCCATCTTCCCCACCCGGCTATCATCTTCACCAAAGCCCGGCGCGATATGCACCACCCCGGTACCATCGGCGGTGGAAACAAAATCACCTGCAATGACCCGGAAGGCCCCTTTGGCTTTGTAGTCGGCGTAATACGGGAAGAGCGGTTCATAGCGCAGGCCGAGCAAGGCGGCACCGGTGGTTTCTTCCAGCATCTCAAAAGCCGCCCCCTTTTTGTAATAGGCGGAGACCCGGTCTTTGGCAAGGTAGTAGAAATCATCCCCATCCTTGATTTTGACGTAAGGGATATCCTTCCCGACCGCCAGCGCCATATTGGAAGGCAAGGTCCAGGGGGTGGTCGTCCACGCCAACACATAAAGGCGGTCCTGGCCCTCGACCTTGAACCGGATCGTTACAGCCGGGTCCTGTACGTCGGCATACCCCTGGTTTGTCTCGAAATTGGAAAGCGGCGTGGTACAACGCGGGCAATACGGGACAATACGATGCCCTTCATAGACCAGATCTTTTTCCCAAAGTGATTTGAACACCCACCAGATTGATTCCATGAATGCCGGATCCATGGTCTTGTAATCGTGGTCAAAATCAACCCATCGCCCCATGCGGGTGACCACCTGGCGCCATTCACGGGTATAACGCAGGACAATACTGCGGCACTGCTCATTGAAAATATCCACGCCAAGCGCTTCAATATCGCGTTTCCCGCTGAGCTTGAGATCCTGCTCCACTTCGTATTCAACGGGCAACCCGTGACAATCCCAACCGAATCGTCGATTGACATAATGCCCGCGCATCGTCTGGTAACGGGGCACAATGTCCTTGATAGTTCCGGCGAGGAGATGGCCGAAATGCGGCAACCCCGTGGCGAAGGGCGGCCCGTCATAGAAAACATACTCCGGCGCATTCTTCCGCTGCTCGAGAGATTGCTCAAAGATGTGCTCCCGATCCCAAAACCCCAGAACCTCCATTTCCTGTCCTGGAAAATCCACTTTTCGCGAAACCGACTTAAACATATCACTTCTCTTTCTTGGCCACAGCCTGCCGGATCGCTTTACGGAAGGCGGTCGGGCCGAACTTCAACTCATGGGAACCCCTTGTTATCTTGCAAAGGCTGATCCCCAACCTGGTGGCAATGGCCCTTTGTGTGACCCCTTTTTCCAGCATGCAGACCAATTTCCACCGCAGGGCGATGTTCGCCCTTTCCCTGGGAGTCAATAGAGCTTGAAACACATCATTCACTTCCTTCTCATCCATCCGGGAGAGAACGGAAGCGAGTTCCCGCAGGACACGATCCGGATGATAGTGGGGTTTGACCATAGATAAAAAAGGTGAAAGGACCGATCAAATTCCAAACGACTAGAATTTGTAGCCCAAGGATCCGCCATATTCAATGTCGGACCACTTGAATTTGCCCAGGGAACCCCAATCTTTAAAAACATAATATGCGTTGGCCTGCAGGCAGAAACTCTTGCCCAGGGGAACGTTCAGCCCTAATACCCATTGCCAATACATATCCATCCAATCACCCTTCCCCGACCCATCGCGGGTATAGGTGGAGAGGATGCCCAACCCGCCCTGAAGCAGGCCATCCTTCAGCAAGAGATTGGCTTCCGGCGTGATGCCATAGTCGTAATCCTTATGATCCGCAAACTCCGGCGTAAAACCGCAAATGAGTTGCAATAGAGAATTATCTTCATGAATTTCATAGCCCAATTCGTAAGTCAAATCGCCGTCGGCATATGGCAGATCGACAAATTCCGAGTGTTTCTGATGATAACGGGCTCCCAGGTCAATGACCTGTGCCGTCGCCGCCATTGCCCCACCGGCAAACAACCCCATCAGCAAACCGACAAATAATACTAATTTAAGTGTTTTCATGGCCCGAATCATAAACGCCACGCCGTTCGGCGCAAGCTTTTTCAAATGATCCTTTCCGGCAGACTTGCGGGGAACGGCTGGACCATTTTTTGAATAGAGCGCTAAAGTGATGAGGTTCGGGAAACCCACAAGCCAGCCCCACCTCGAACACCTTCATTGTCGTGTTCGTCAACAGATACACCGCCTGCTCCATGCGCAGTCGCAGTAGCTCCTGATAAGGGCTCCGCTTCAACACGGCTTTGCAACGCATTTCAAGCAAACGGCGCGAAACGCCTATCCCATGTGCCACAGCCGCCACATCATGGAAAATCCCGGAAATTCCCGCGAACCCAAAATACCGCACCCCACCCTCCACAAAAACACGTGCAGCCATGCGTCCGACCTCACGATCATCCGGCGTAACGGCATCCACACTTTTAATATCCGACAAATTGCCCACGTTGACCATCGGCACCCTGGGGAGACCCAGACTCTGAATCCACTTGTCACTGACAAAGGGACCTATGATCCCTCGCAAGCGTCCGGCGGCCAGCAAGGCCCCCAGCGCCGCCTCACTCCCTGACGCCAAGGGCAGTACGGGCCATCCTGTCGCCGTGGAAATATGCTCCTGCACCCCCTGATAAACAGCCGTGGCATAATCCAAGTCATTATCAAACAACACGGCCACCCCACGCCCGGCATTGCTCTCACCCCTCCGATTTTCGTCCTTTTCCGCCACCTTCATGCGCATATTTGTACCAGTATTTTACGTATATACGCAAATACAACTGAGTCAAGGGGTGATATCGTATGAATCATGAAAAGAGCACTCATTACTGGCATCACGGGGCAGGATGGATCCTATCTGACGGAACTCCTACTGGCAAAGGGGTACGAGGTGCACGGCGTCATTCGCCGTTCGTCCTCTTTTAACACAGGCCGCATTGATCATCTCTATTGCGATCCGCATATCGCCGAATCCAGACTATTACTTCATTATGGCGATTTGGCGGATCCAGTCCAGATGGTGCAATTGGTTTATGAACTTCAACCGGACGAAATCTACCATCTTGGCGCCCAGAGTCATGTGCGCGTCTCCTTCGACATTCCGGAATATACCGGCGACATCACCGGCCTGAGCACCGTCCGCATCCTTGATGCGATCCGTCGGGCCGGCTTGCAGGGAAAAACACGATACTATCAGGCCTCATCATCCGAGATGTTCGGACCGTCCGCCAAAACGCCCCAAACGGAGCAAACACCCTTCCACCCCTGCAGCCCATGCGCCTGTGCTAAAGCTTATGCCTATTGGCTGACAGTGAATTACAGGGAGTCCTATAAGTTACATGCCAGTAACGGGATCTTGTTCAACCATGAATCCCCACGGCGGGGCGAAACCTTCGTCAGCCGCAAAATCACCCGGGCCGCCACCCGGATCAAGGTGGGACTTCAAAACAGCCTCTATCTCGGCAATCTGGAAGCCCAACGCGACTGGGGCTTTGCCGGTGATTACGTGGAGGCAATGTGGCGGATGCTCCAGCAGGACAAACCTGATGATTATGTCATCGCCACGAACGAAGCCCATTCAGTCCGCGAATTCTGCGATGAAGCCTTCAGTCTTCTCGATCTGGATTGGAAAGACTATGTCCACCATGATCCCCGTTATGAGCGACCCTCCGAGGTCGCCCTCATGTTAGGCAATCCAGCCAAAGCCAAACGGGTACTTAACTGGGAACCCCGCATTCATTTCAAGGAGCTGGTCTCCATGATGATCGAGGAGGATCTCAAACTGGCCCTGCGGGAACTGGCGTCGGCCCAGACGGACGATGCTACCCTGTCACCCGCAATTCCCCCACCCAAATCGACCCCCGTACCAAATAGGACCTCCAAGAAAGGTAAGAAACAATGAACACGCCCATCCTCCTCACCCCCGCCTCCCGCATCTATCTGGCCGGCCACCAAGGCTTGGTAGGATCCGCAATTCAGCGCGCCCTGCTAGCTCGTGGCTTTAATAATGTCATGACCCAGTCCCGGTCCGAACTGGATCTGACTGATGGCCCCAGCACCAAGGCATATCTGGAAGCCCAGCGGCCCGATATTGTCATCGTTGCAGCGGCACGTGTCGGGGGCATCGGGGCCAACAGCACCTATCCGGCTGAATTCATTTACCAGAACCTGGCGATCGCCATGAATCTCATCCACGGCTCATGGCAAACAGGGATTCAACGCCTGCTTTTTCTCGGGAGTTCCTGCATCTACCCCCGCGAAGCGCCACAACCCATGAAGGAAGAATGCCTGCTCACCAGTCCTTTGGAACCAACCAATGAACCGTATGCCATCGCCAAAATTGCAGGATTGAAACTCTGTCAGACTTACCGCAAACAATACGGGGTTCTCTATCATTCCCTCATGCCAACGAACCTTTACGGGCCGGGTGACAACTATCATCCCTACAACGCCCATGTCATCCCGGCACTCATTCGTCGCTTTGATGAAGCTCGTGAGGCCAACCTCCACGAAGTAGTCATGTGGGGCACGGGGAAACCGCGCCGGGAATTTCTGTATGTTGATGATCTGGCGGATGCCACGCTTACGCTTCTGGAAAATTCAAATCCGCCTGACGTGATCAATGTCGGTTCGGGCGAGGATCAAAGCCTTCTGGAAGTAGCCCACATGATCCGGGATACCGTCGGCTTCAAAGGGAAAATCGTGTTTGACGCAACCAAACCGGATGGCTCCCCCCGAAAACTTCTGGATATTTCCCGCATTCGCTTGATTGGGTGGAAACCATCGATCGCGTTACGAGATGGCCTGACCCGCTCTTACGCCGCCTATCTAGAAGCGAAACAGACCGGGAGATTGAGGGAAGCCTAAGATCGAGAGTGACGAACCGGGATTGTCGAGCTGAGCGCCGCTATCGCTGCTGGGGCAAAGAAAGCATGTCTTTTTGAGCTTCCCTGCCTTTCAGTGCACGCCCCTTCTCAATTTCAATGCCTTTTCCCAAGTCCCCTAACTTCGTCTTCAAGAGCTTTGAGAGCCGGTCAACTTCCTTCTTCGAGTGATCTAATTCACTTTTCAGGATCACAATCCACAATAGAAAAAAGAAACACACCAGACACAAAATCGGGACTATCATGGCACGCCTTCCTTTCGGGGGATAATTCCTAACTCATCCTATCTCAAAACACAAGCCCAGCCCTATCACGAGGAATAAGAGACCATTAAGGCGTAAGCGTCGTCTTGCCTGGAGGAGCGGATTTCTTCGCGAAATCACGGCAGGTGTCGGTGGCTTCCACGACCTTGCCGTGTTTGCCGCAACGCTGCACAAAAGGATTCACCACATAGTGTTTGCAGTGCCGGCAGAGTCGTTCTGCCTCGGTTTCATCAAATACCCGGATAACGCGGGGTGCATCACTGTCATCGAACACCTTGGGTTTGCGACGTTGCTTGAAGGGGACCTCCGCCTCGTCCGCATACTCATGCCCGCATGACGCACAGATCAGGCGCTCCCCTACCTTCTTAAATCCGTCATACGCCGGAACCCGCTTAAGCAAACTTTCCTGCCCACAGGCTCCACAAATGATTTCGACATTAGATGTCACGAATCACCAATAACTGATAACCTACAACAATTCAGAGGCTTTCGCCACGGCATCGGCAATCTTGCTCACGTCCTTACCACCGGCCCGGGCCATGGCTGGCTGCCCCCCGCCACCGCCGCCGGCAACCTTCGCCACTTCTTTGATGATCTTCCCGGCGTGGATCCCCTTCTTCACCAGATCAGGGCTTACCACCACAATAAATTGAGCTTTCCCCTCTGTCGTTGCACCCAACACCACCACTGATGTTCCAGCCTTTGCCAATGCCGCTTCAGCCAAATTCTTTAAGGCATCAGCAGATACTTCCCCAACGGCGACCGCCATCAGTTTGATGCCTTTCACCTCCGTCGCGCCCGCCAGAACGCCATCCAACTTCTGCATCGCCGCCGCGTTTTCATTGTCCTTGATTTGCTTTTCAAGGATCTTCACCTGGTCTATCAAGGCGTCCACACGTCCTGAAATCTCGGCCGTGGAAACACTGAAACGCTTGGCCAACCCTTCCAGCATCACCCGGTCGCCACACATCGCGTCATAAGCGGGCACGCCGGTGACCGCCTCAATGCGGCGAACCCCGGAGGCAATAGAGCTTTCGGATACGATCCGGAACAGGCCGATCGTACCCGTGGCCGCAACATGGGTTCCGCCGCACAACTCCCGGCTGAAGCCACCCACATTCACCACCCGTACGGTATCGCCGTATTTCTCATCAAAGATGGCAACTATGCCCGAGCCCGGTACATCCTTGAGCGCCATTTCGCTGATGCTAACGGAGGCGTTGTCGAGAATCAGTTCATTGACGCGACGTTCCACTGCCGCCAGTTCAGCCGGTGTCAAGGCCTGGAAATAGTTAAAATCGAACCGCAGCCGGTCGGGCGAAACCATCGAGCCCGCCTGTTTAATGCTGGGGCCAACAATTTCTTTTAAGGCAAATTGCAGCAAATGGGTGGCGGTATGATGGCGAGCGGTCGCCGCCCGTCGCACCGGATCAACCGTGGCTGATAAAGTAGTGCCCGCAGATATTGTTCCACGGATCACGCGCCCCATATGCAGGACGATCCCTTCTGTCGGCTGCCGGGTATCCATCACTTCGAACTCACCATCGGGACCGGTTATCATACCCCGATCCCCCATCTGGCCGCCTTTTTCAGGGTAGAAGGGCGTTTCAGCAAGAAGGATTGCCCCTTCCTGTCCCTCGCTCAGGGATTCCACCACCGCACTGCTTCCAGCCGCGTCTTTGCCAAGAATTTTGAGAACGGGCGCTTTTCCTGAAAGTGTGAAATATCCGTTAAATTTCGTTTTAACGCCGTTTGCCACCAGATCCGAGACCAGATCGACGTCCGCATCCGAAGTGGCCGCCTTGCGGGCATCCCGTGCCCGTTTCCGCTGCTCATCCATCAGGACGGCAAACCGTTGTTCATCAACGTCCAGGCCCTTTTCCTTGGCCATCACGACAGTCAAGTCCAGCGGAAACCCGTAGGTGTCATAGAGTTTGAAAGCCGCATCACCGGGAAATACCGTGTTTTTCGAGGCGACAACAGAGGCCGCCACCTCATCAAACAAGGAAAGACCGCGGTCAAGCGTCACGGAGAAGCTCTCCTCCTCTGCCAGAATCGCCCGGGCAATCTCTTTGCGGTGCTGAATCAACTCAGGGTATTGGGCCCCCATGGTTTCTTCCAAAGTCGGCAGGAGTGCCGTCATAAAGGGCTTGGTAAACCCGATCTTGCGTCCATAACGCACCGCCCGGCGCAACAGGCGACGCAACACATAACCGCGCCCGTCATTGGAAGGAAGCACGCCATCGCCAATGGCAAAAGCCAGGGTGCGAAGGTGATCCGCAATCACCCGCATGGCAACGCCACCCGGTCCCTCATAGGGAAACCCGCTCATCTGGGCCATTTTCTGGATCACTGGCTGGAAAATATCGGTGTCATAATTTGAGGTCTTCCCCTGAATCACGGATACCACACGTTCCAGCCCCATGCCGGTGTCGACATGCTTGGCAGGAAGTTCCTCGAGGGCCCCGTCCTGGCGGCGGTTGTATTGGATGAATACGTGATTCCAGATTTCGATGACCTCCTGCAAGCCGGCATTGATCATGTCAGGAGTACAGCCATTCGGCGTCCGGTCAAAATGAATTTCAGAGCAGGGCCCACAGGGACCGGTTTCGCCCATTTCCCAGAAGTTATCCTTCTCGGCAAATTTCAAGATGTGAGAGGGGTCAATATCCGTGACCGCTTCCCAAATCGCGATCGCTTCCTCATCATCCTTATAGACGGTGGCCCACAACCGGTTCTTCGGAAGCCCCCATACCTTGGTTAGCAGTTCCCATCCCCAGGCGATGGATTCCCGCTTGTAATAATCGCCAAAAGACCAATTCCCCAGCATTTCGAAAAACGTATGGTGATAGGTATCGTGTCCGACTTCTTCCAAATCGTTATGCTTGCCGCTGACGCGGATGCACTTCTGGCTGTTGGCCACCCGCCCGTACTGGCTGACCCGGGCACCCAGAAAGATTTCCTTGAATTGATTCATGCCGGCATTGACGAATAGAAGCGTCGGGTCCGCCTGCAGCACCACAGGCGAGCTGGGAACAATTTCATGCTGCTTGGACTTAAAAAAATCCAAAAACGATTGCCTGATTTCCACCGCCGTCATTGCCGATTTCGTCATAATAGTCATCCTTTTCCATCCGATCCCTGAACCGTCCGCCAAGACATTAAACATCATTAAAATCGGGCCAGAGGCTATAATACCCGCCGTTCGGATTCAAGATTCGAATCCTGTAGTTTGAACATGCAACTAACCCACCAACTGGAGTTTCTCCCGCCGGGTGTAGATCGTGCACAGAACGATATCCACAAAAACAAGGGTCGTATTCAACAAATAGAAGGCAATGACAAAATCACAGCTATACAGGAGTTTGTGGGCAATCCCGAATACATACCCAAAAAAAACCAACCACAGGAAAATCAGGCTTTTACCCTTATTGGTTTTGGCCTTCCACGTCTTGTAAACCGAAAACGGCCAACTTGCCCCGAAACACAGCAACATTCCCACCTCAAAAATACTCATCAATACACCCTTACACGATTGAACCCGATCATACCCTTTTCAAACACCAGTCCCGCCCCGCCACAACCCAGTTTGTCATCCTGGCCTTCCAGTATTTTCTTCCCGTCACAAAAGGCCATGATCGCCCGGCCTTTGCAAACCAACTTCAAGCGATGAGGTTGGTCCAGCTTCCATCGACAGGGAATTTCAGCCAAAACGGTATCGCCATAATAACGCGCAATCAACTGCAGTTTCTGGTTACGGGTCCACACGAGGGCGAGGTACCTTTGCATGCCCTGATAACGGACAAGGATGCCGCCCTTGTCCGCCATATGAACCTTCACATTTGCCTCAAAGGTATAATCTTTCCAGGCGGAAGTTCCCGTCACCAAAATACCACGCTCGGAATTTTTTCCGGCATGGGTGAAATCACCCGGGTCATCCGAAAACGAACCGCCCAAATGATCTGCATAACGGATCCAACCCGGAGCCTCCCCATCCCGCGGGATCTGGTCCGGGAAAGAGACTTTTACCGGTCCCGTAAAGTGGACGCTATCCACAAACAACTCGCCCTGCGTCGTAACAGGAGAACTAATTTCCAGACCGAAATCGAGGATCGCACAACCCTTGGTATCCGGCACCGTGAAGACAAGATTAAACGGGGCGACAGGGTTCAGGGGACTCAGTTTACCAAAAGACAGGGCCGTCTCATTCCATTTGCCCCCCGTCAACGTTCTGACAAAAAGGCGGGCATGCGAAACGCCCTCAATGGCCCCCGTTGAACCCGTTACTTTGACCGTCATCCCGGAATACAATTGCGGCGTGGAAACGGTGGCATACCCCACGACATCCGGGCGTGCCAAAACCGGAGTTGAAACCCGCGCCTGATGTCCGGCATCCACCTCGAACTTGATCCGAAGTGAGCGATGTCCAAGACGGGAATGCCCGACCACATTTTCCACAGTGGCCGTATTCCGACCGCCAAATGAGTCGGTCTCAGCCATGTAGCCATGACGGGCACCGGGAAGATCAAAATGATGCCACGCCCCTTTTTTCGGGATCGGGAGGGCTGCCCAACCCATTACCCTGCGACCTATGCGGGCGATGTGCAAGGCCTCCTTCAAACAGTCACTGGTACTCCGCGTACCGTCCGCCGTGGGCAGTAAAATACGATCGGCAAAAGGCCCTTGAAAGTCATACCGCAAATTGATGCCTTTCAGCCCGACCTTAACCCCCATGACGCTCCCGACATTGGCGGCATTACAGTCCGTATCCCACCCGGCGGTGTTGATGATCCTCTGCGCCTCGTAGAAATCGTCAGGCGCATAGCACCACGCCATAACCATGATCGCGTGGTTCGGAATGACATGACAGTTTCCGCCATATTTCCGATACCCATATTTCCGGTCAATCCGGGCATAAGTTTTATGCCAATCACAATCAACTTTACACCAGGCACGCACATCACGGTGGACCTTTGCGATTAAACAGTTGTCAGGAATCAGGCCCACGCCCACATCCAGAAGCTCGGATATGCGTTTCTCGGTGAAGGCGGCGCTCACCATCGCGGCCACGACAACCGCTGCATGGATCGCTTCGCCATCATGTGAGACCGAAGCGGCCTGCCGGGCGAGATGGGCAGCCAATTCCGGTTTACCCGGCGCAACCAATCCGAAAGCGTCAATAAATATCTGCGCGCCGATCTGTTCCGCCACCGTCCTGCCATTCAACGCCATGGACCCGGAGGCAGGGGACTTGATCCCCTCCTTCAACCGCAGAAAGGCGGTATGTTCGGTCGAAAGCCCCATCCCGCCCCACCAGAGAATCGTTTTATTTTCGAGGATATAGTTGAGCCAGGTGTCACCATAAAATTCCGGTGGGGTATCCCTATAGTGACCGGAGTCCTCGAGGGCCCGGATAAAAGTGAAGGTACCGGTAATATCATCGTCAGCAACCACCAGGGGTTTGCCCAGGTCCTCGTGCACATACCCACTGACCATACCCCATTTCTTTGTAAGGGCGGCCTTAGGCCAACCTTCAAAGGGGCGTCCCATATATACCCCGATGACTTTCCCGAGAACACCGGCATAAACGAGTTCTTCATAGTTTTTCATAATTTGTCATTCCGTGTCACATCAACAATCCGCATAATAGGGATATCGGGAAGGATCCACACCGGGGAGGCGCCGTTTCCAGCGCTTATAGCTCCACAACCAGTACCCCGGATTCTTACGGAGCTCCTCTTCAAGAGCCGAGGTGATTGTCGCCGTCAATTCATCCGGGCTCATTCCCGCAATCTCTTCAGGGAGAAAGAGTCGCCCTGCGTAGCCATGATAACGGCCATCAGGCCTACAAACGCAAAACACCATGAGGATTGGAGCCATGAGTTTGATGGCCAAACCCGCGCCCGCCGTAGAGACAGGCACTGGAACACCAAAAAAGGGAACAAACACGCCCCCTTCGTTAGGAAGCGTATCCTGATCCAAAAGCAAGGCCACAGTCCCCTCGTTCTTTAAAGTCCGCACCAAGGCCCGTAGAGCCCCATCCCTGGGCACGATCTGCTGCCCGGACTGCATGCGAATCCGATTAATCTCGGCATCAATCATGGGATTTTTTACCGGCTTGGCTACACTGGAAATACTGGCGCCATGGGAAACAAAAAGCCATCCCAGCATTTCCCAGTTCCCAAAATGGCCCGTAATACCCACCAACCGCTGCCCGGGTCTCATCCAAACCCGTGCGGCCTCATCCACCTCCACCCAATCCCGCATCCGCTGTTCCCTGTCGCGGGAGAACCAAAAATAATCCAATCCGGTTTGAGCAAAAGTCCGGAAGGACTGTTTCACAATCTGATGTTTTTCACGAATCGTTTTGGTTTGCCCAAATGCCAGATCCAGATTGGCCAATGCAATACGGCGGTCCCGTTGCGAAAATATCCAGGCAAGATATCCCCCCAGACAGGAGAGACGCATAATCGTCGCACGGGAAAGCATCGGGACCAGACGCAAGGCCAAGGAAAACAACCCGGCCTCGACACGGAGACGTATTCGCTTTCTTATCGATATGGCATTGCTCATCGTCAGGCTCCCGACATTCTCTCCGCTCTCAAATGAAAAGGCCCGAAACATTGCTGTTCCGGGCCCTAAACATTCACCGTGAATTATTTCTTCTCAGGCACAACAACAGCGCCCACATTATTGACTTCCACCTCATTCAGGGGCGCCCGGGGTGGAGGCAGCCCTGATTTGCGGATGTAAACCTCCACGCGACGGTTCACCGGGTTCCCAAGAATGGGATCATTTTTCGCTTTCGGACGGCTAAAGCCATAGCCCACCGGCGTCATGCGTTCAGGCTTGATGTTCCATTTTGCGGTCAGATAATGGGCACAAGATTTGGCACGGCGCTCGGACAACAAGTCGTTGTGCTTCTTGTCGGACCCCTTCTGCTTGTCGGCATGCCCTTCGATACGTGCCGTGGCACCGGGGTCGCGCTGCAACACCTTGCCGATGATATCAAGATCCCTGAAGTACTCAGACTTGATTACATCCTGATCGTAATCAAACTGGATCTTCAGTTCGAAAAGCTGCAGATCATCCGCTCCGTGTCCCGCGCGGGGATCGGTTCCATCCTCGATCACTTCATGCCCATCCGAAACGCCGCCGCCATCGGTGTCGGGATTAAGCGGATCCGTGTGATAGTTATGAACCTCGGCGCCATCCTTAAGCCCATCAAAATCGCTATCAGGATTCAGCGGATCCGTATGGTAGATTCTCACTTCTTCATAGTCGGTAAGTCCATCATGATCCGTATCCGGATCAAAGGGATTCGTACCCAGCGCCCGCTCCTCATCATCCGTCAGACCATCCGCATCGCTATCCTTGGGGCCCCCGGAAACAATGAATTTATGCGGCACATCGGCGCCAAACACATAGCGGACACCAACCTCATAAGTGGCACTGGGGGTTCCCTTGTTGTTAATATTTCCAATACCGCCACGGTAATCCGCGCGGACTGACCAGGAATCGTTGAAATTATAAATTACACCACCACCGGCACGCAGCCCCAGATTAAATTGGGACTGATCCCGAAATTTATCAGTGTACTCAATAGTCATGGCGCCAATCGTCAAATAGGGGTCAACACGTTTCCAGGGAGTGAAATGGAAAAGCGCATCTCCAATCGCTCCGAAGGCGGTCGTCTCACTTTTTCCAGTTCCCGGAACAAGCGCACCGGTAACCGGATCGGTCCGTCCGGTCTGCTCACGAAGACGGCTGATCCGTTCCCAGCTTCCATCGGTCTTCTGGTGATAGTAGAATTGCTCTTTCAGGACCGGAGCCAGAAATACTCCCCCTTCGAGACTCCACCAGTCGTTGAGGTCATACCCCACTTTGACAGTGCCCATAAATCCATCCTTGGTGGGGAAATTTCCAACCATGTCCAAATATCCACCTTCAACGGACATATTCAGGGGGTGTCGGTCCCCTGTTTCCTGTTCCTGAGCAAAAGTTGCCTTTGTCATTATGCCAGTAGTCAGACCGGCAACCATCACAAACCGAAGAAAACTCGCGTATTTCATAAATATATCCCTTCTCTCAACTGATAAAAAACTCAAACGCCCAGAATATGCTCCATGGAAACGCCTTTAATATCAAAACCATGGCGTTAAACAAAAGAAAAATCAAAAACCATCATTCATCCTGCGAACTGCATATCATAAAGCCGCTTATACTGTCCCCCGAGTCTCAACAACTCATCATGGGTACCCGACTCGATGATATGGCCTTTATCCAGCACAATGATCCGATCACAATCGGCAATCGTGGAAAGCCGGTGCGCGATGGCAAACACCGTCCGCCCCGTCATCAACTCATGAAGGGCGGATTGCACCAACCGCTCCGACTCTGTATCAAGCGCACTGGTCGCCTCATCCAAAATCATGATGGGGGGATTTCGGAGCATCGCCCGTGCAATGGCTAAACGTTGTTTTTGTCCACCGGACAAGCGCACCCCAAGGTCCCCGATCATCGTCTCGTACTGCTGCGGCATTTCCATAATGAAAGAATGGGCATAGGCCCGCTTGGCGGCAGTAATCATCTCTTCACGGGAGGCTTCCTTGGAACCATAGGTAATATTGTTGGCCACCGTATCGTTGAACAAAACGGTGTCCTGCGTCACGATCCCCATCAACCGCCTGACAGACGGGATGGTGAATTCGCGGACATCCCGCCCATTAATTTTCACTGCTCCACCGGTTGCATCATAAAAACGGGGCAGCAGACTAACCAGGGTTGTCTTCCCGGATCCGGACCCCCCCACAATGGCAATACGCTGCCCTCCCCGCACATCGAGTTCGACGCCGCCCAAGATTTGCCGTTCGTTACCGTATGAAAACTCGACTTTATCAAACGTGATGGCTTGTACCGGACCCGAAAACTCCACCGCCCCAACCCGTTCCTTCACATCCACCGGCGTATCGAGTAAATCAAAAATCCGATCCGCCGAGGACAGCGCCTGCTGAACCTGGAGATGAATGCGGCTGATTTTCTTGACGGGCTCATACATCATGAACAATGCCATTGCATACGTAAGGAAGTCACTGACAGGCATGCCCCGCGCCCAAACGTATATCAGCACCAGACTGCAGCCAAACGAGGAAATGAAAACAATCATCGGCTCCACGGACGCATTGGCGCGAACGCCCCGCATCGTACGCCCGAAAAACGCCAGATTCTGTTCCTCGAAGCGGCGCCCCTCATAGGCTTCCATCCCGAACGCCTTGACGACCCGCACCCCACCGATCATTTCCTGCAAGACAGACACCAGATCTGCAACCCGTTGTTGGGCCTCCCGCGTGAAACGCCGGACTTTGCGCCCGAAGATAGCCACCGGAATAATACAAATCGGGAATAGCACCAGACTGATGAACGCCAACCAGGGATCGATATAGATCAGATACCCCACAGCCCCGATCAAGGTCAAGGGTTGCTTGGCAAGATCCTCCACGACCACGGAAACGGCATTTTCTGCCGCCATCGGATCGTTGGTTGTGCGGGCAATGAGCTCGCCTGCGCGACTGGAGACAAAGTAAGAAAGGGACAATTCATTCAGTTTCTTGAAAATCGCATTCCTTAAATCCATGACCACCCGCGAGCCCACCCAACGGATCTGATAGCGGGTAATGAAATCCGAAACGCCCCGGATCAAGGCCACCACCGGCAGCACCATGGCAATTAAAATGATGGTAGAGCGCGGCGTATTCGCATTGTAAAAATACGGAATCCCCTTATTTACAAACGCCAGAAGCCCTGTATTGGCCCCGGCACAGATAAACCCGAAAAGAATACCCAGAGTCAGCCGCCCCCAATAAGGACGCGTGTAATGCAAAAGCCTGCGGTAGGACGCGAGGTCACTGCGATTCAGCTTTTGTTTTGGTGATGATGACATGCGACCGGTCTTTCGTTTACAGGTTCTGCCGCCCCTTGATGGCACGGCCCAGCGTCACGCCATCGGAATATCCGATTCCACTTCCCACGGGAATCCCCGTTGCCAACCGGGTAATCTTGAGTTTCCGGGATTTGAGCAACTCGGCAATGTAGCTGGTCGTGGCCTCACTTTCAGCGTCCATGCCCAACCCCATGATGACTTCCTGGAAACCTTCGGCATCCACTCTCCTCAGCAGAGCCTGAAGGCGGATATCCCCGGGCCCCTCCCCATGCATCGGCGAGATAATCCCCATTAACGCATGATAACGCCCCTTGTAGGTCCCCGTCCGCTCAATCGCCACAATGTCGCTGGGATCCTGCACCACACAGACCGTCAAGGCGTCACGAGCAGGATGCGTGCAGAGCCGGCAGGGCATTTCGGCTATCGTGGTAATGCTTCCGCAGAGATTACAAAGCCGGATATTCTCTCGTGCTTCCTGCAAGGCCTGAGAGAGTTCCCTCATCACGCCCTCGGTATCCCCCGCCAGCCGATAGGCCATCCGTTCGGCAGAACGACGCCCCACCCCGGGGAGTTTCCCCAAAGCGACAGTGATCCGATCTAAATACTCTAGCCCGTTCATCTGATTAGGTTGACGTCAGAAAAGCCCCGGCATCGACAGTCCGGCAGTCACTTTCTGCATATCTGCGGCCGCCAGTTCACGGCTCTTTTTGATGGCGCCGTCGACAGCGGCCAGAACCATATCTTCCAACAGCTCCTTGTCCGAAGGCACAATCACCCGGGGATCAATTTTGATACCGACAATGCTCCCATCCCCCGCTGCTGTGGCCGTCACCATGCCCCCGCCACTGGAAAACTCCACTCGCTTTAAGGCCAGAGCCGCCTGAACACGCTCCATGTCCTTCTGCATCGTCTGGGCCTGTTTCATCATTTTCATCACATTCATCGTATTTCTCCCTCGCTCACTCTCTGATGTCCACGATGCTGCCATTGAAAAACTCCAGAGTTTTTCGCACCACCGGTTCCTTGTACCAATCCTGTTTAGATTTCGGCCCCTTGCCGCCAACTGTTCCTGATTTTTCTGCGACATGATCCGCCGGGATATCCACCGGCCCTTCGGTCGCGATCAATTGAAACTCCACGTTCACCTGCCGCTTCAGAAACTGGGTCAACACCCCTTGGATGGCTTTGATGTAATGCGGCACCTTGATCTTCTCAAGATTCCCGGCAAACTCCGGATCAAACCCGATGACCACGCGCATCGGCTCCACCGAAAGCGGCCGCGCATCCAACAGAAGATTCCGAGCCAAAGCGGCCGTCCCAATCCGGCCGACACGCTCGACGATTTCGCTCCGCCATTGCGCCGTCAAATGTTCCAGCTCATTGGCGGGCGGAACAGATGGGACCGGGGCAGGTTTCACCGGGCTGGGCTTAACAGCCGCAGGCGGCGTCACCCCCGTCGTCACAGCCGATGCCGCCGGGGCCTGCGGGCGCACAAAAGCGGCAGGCGCGGTTTCCCGCACAACAGGAGTTGCCGTCAAAGTCGCCGGTTCCACCCCCAACGCCTGGCGCAGGGACTCCACCCGTTTCAGCAGCTCATCGACCGACACCAGGGTCGAAAGGGCACAGCGTATGAGCGACGTTTCCACCAGCGTTCTGCGGGAAAGGGAATAGCGCATGCGGTCTTCCGTCTGCGAAAGAATTTCCGCAATCCGCATCAGCCGATCCGGCGTTGCCAGCCCAGCCTGCTTTTTGAAACTCTCCAATTGACTCTCCACAATATCCAAACTTGCGGCACTGGTTGGCGCACAAATATAAATCAACAGGGACCGGAATTGATCCAGCAATTCCAACACCAACCGCTGCATATCCTTCCCCGAGGCATCCAGTTCGCCGATAATCCGCACAATTTCCGAAACGTCCCCCTTCAAAACGGCCAGGCCCAGGGTTTCCAGGGTTTGGCGCGACACCAGACCGAATACCGCCAGGACATCAGCCTCGGTGATCGCCTCCCCCCTGAAGGCGATCAATTGATCCAAGGCGGACTCCGCATCGCGGAGTCCGCCTTCCGCACCCCGTGCAATGGCAAGGGCGGCATCGCTGTCGAGCGTGATGTTCTCGGCCTTCACAATCAGATTCAGCCGCTCCACAATCAATTCCGTCCGGATACGGCGCAGGTCGAAACGCTGGCATCGCGACACAATGGTGGGCAGCACTTTGTGCGCTTCGGTCGTGGCAAAGAAAAACTTCACATGCGGCGGGGGTTCCTCAAGCGTTTTCAGCAGGGCATTAAACGCCGCCGTACTGAGCATGTGAACTTCATCAATGATGTAGATTTTATAAGCCCCATGCACCGGGGCAAATTTCACGTTGTCCCGCAAATCCCGAACCTGCTCCACCCCGTTGTTGGACGCCCCGTCGATCTCCAGGACATCCATGGAAGTCCCGGCCACGATCTCACGGCAGGAATCACAAACATCACAGGGGGTAATGGTCGGCCCGTTTTTGCAATTCAAGGCCTTGGCAAACAGACGGGCGAGAGAGGTTTTCCCGGTCCCCCGGGGCCCGACAAAGAGATAGGCATGGGCAATGCGGTTGGCCTTGATGGCATTCTGGAGTGTTTGCGTTACATGTCCCTGCCCGACCACATCCGCAAACTGCTGCGGACGCCATTTTCTAGCCAACACTTCGTAAGCCATAAACAGATCTCCCCACCCAATGAATTATCCACCTCAATGCACAACCTGATTCCCGACAAGCCGGGCCCCGGCTCGCGTCAGAAAAACTACGGCGCCCGGAAACATGGCATACCGTTGCTACCTTCCGGTCCTGGCGGGATTTTGCCGGTTTCCGTCGCATAGCCCCCGACCCTTACCGGGTCCCAGCTTATCGGGAACCAGATCAACACTGTCTCAATCGGCCACCTAAGTTACCTGATAATCGGCCAAAGCGTAAAGGAAAACGTATAAGTCAGGCTCCTTTCGCTTTTACGTTTACACTTTGGGCGTAATTGTGCTGATATTACGAAATGTCGAGAAACAAAAATCGAACCATTGCTGTCGGTTTAAGCGGAGGCGTGGACTCTTCTGTTACGGCCTATTTGCTGAAAAAACAGGGGGCTGATGTCCTGGGTTTGACCATGCAGATCTGGGATGGCTCACTCCCGTTGTTGGACGAAGGTCTTTCCGGATGCTATGGCCCCGGTGAACCCCGCGATATCGCGGCGGCCAAGGCTCTGGCAGACCGTCTGGGCATTCCCCACCATGTCATTTCCCTGGCCCCTGAATACAACACCGAGGTCCTCGATTACTTCCGTTCCGAATACCGGGCCGGGCGTACCCCAAACCCCTGCGTCCGCTGTAACCGCAGCATGAAATTCGGATTGCTTCTGGAGCGCGCCAGAACCCTGGGTATTGCTTTCGACACCTTTGCCACCGGCCATTATGCCCAGATTAGTCAGGATCCCCCAGTCGGCCGCTGGCAGTTGCGCCGGTCCGTTGACCGGGCCAAGGATCAGACCTATTTTCTATCACACCTCTCCCAGGAACAACTGGCTCAGGTGTTGTTCCCGCTCGGCGGCCTGACAAAGCCGGAAGTCAAAGCCATCGCCCGGGAAATTGGCTGGAATGATGTCGCCGACAAGCCGGAAAGCCAGAACTTTATTGAGAGCAAAGACTACGGCGTTCTCTTTGGCGAACAGGAGCAAAAGCCGGGCCCCATCGTCAACACCCAGGGACAGGTTCTGGGTCAACACCGCGGCATCATCCATTACACCATTGGGCAGCGCAAAGGCCTTGGGATCGGGGGCACAGCCGATCCTCTTTATGTCCTGCGGATCGATGCCTGCGCCAACACGATCATTGTCGGCGCTTATTCAGAACTATTTGCGACCCGGTTAGTCGCCCGGGATTTGAATTGGATCGGAATCCCCGCCGCCCCCACCAAACCATTACGCGTCCAGGCTAAAATCAGGCAACAGCATCAGGAAGCCCCGGCGGTCATTCACGCCGTGCCGGGAACGAACGACATTGAAGCCCTTTTTGATGAACCCCAGATGTCCATCACCCCAGGACAGATCGTTGTCTTTTATGACGGCGATCTTGTGTTGGGGAGTGGAACCATTTCCGCCCTCTGAATCCTTCCATGAAATTTCTTCTCTACAATGTAAGATACGGCGCCGGGATCGGACGACGCTTCCATCTCCCTTTCCCGGGCTCCGGTTATCTCAAGCAATCCGGTCAAATGCTGGATCAAATTACCGCCTTCATTCACGCCCAGCAGCCCGACATTGTCGGGCTGGTAGAGGTGGATGGCGGCTCGTTCCGGTCCAGCCGCCAGAATCAGGCAGAATATATTGCTTCTGCCCTGGGACATTATCACACCTATAAATCAAAATATGGCGACCGTTCCTGGGTCCGCTTCATGCCCGTTGCCAATCGGCAGATGAATGCCTTCCTGACGCGGGACGCCATCAAAGAACAGCGATTCCTGTATTTTGATCACGGCGTCAAACGATTGGTCATTCAATTGGAACTGGAGGAGGTCACCCTTTTCCTGGTCCATCTCTCCATTAAATTCCGTCATCGCCAGCACCAGTTGTGCGAGTTGTATTCGTTGGTAAAGGACTTGAAAAAGCCTTACATCATCGCCGGTGACTTCAACGTCTTCTGGGGGGATCCTGAAATTGAATTATTCCTTGCCGCCACCGGCCTGAAAAGCGCAAATGCCGACAAATATGCCACCTATCCCAGCTGGTCACCAAAAATGGAACTCGACTTCATCCTCCACAGCCCGGGAATTGTCATCCGTGATTTTCAGATGCCACCCGTTACTTTTTCCGATCATCTCCCCTTGATCTGTGACTTGGAAATCTCCAGTTGACGTGAATTAACCCCTATCGATTTGAGGGGTAAACCCCTCTACGGGTTCGCCAAGCTCAGGCGGACTCATTCCAGGGGCAAGTTGATTTGACAGCTCTCCTCTATTTCTACATAGTATGCACATGAAATCTACGTATTCTATATCCCAGGCCCAAAGCCACTTTCCAGGCTTGGTACGTGAAACTGCGGACGGCGGTACCATCGCCATTACCCGTCATGACGAGACTGTGGCCTACGTCGTTTCGCGCGACCGCATGGAAGCCATCGTCGAGACGATGGAACTTCTGACGAATCCAGCCGCCATGCGTACAATTCGTGATTATCGAAAGGGACGGATGAAATTCAATCCGATTGAGGCCCTGGATGATGAAGGTTGAGATTTCCGACCAGGTCCGGGATTTCGTCCGGTGCCAAGCGCCCGAACCCCGGCAGAGATTACGTCACGCCATCCGGCGACTTACCCTTGAACGGGGCGACATCCGGGCGTTTGAGGGGCCGCTGAAGGGATTTCACCGCTTACGTATAGGCGCATACCGGGTCGTGTTTGCTTATGCAGTCGAAGCCGGAAAACCCATGACAATCCGCTGTCTTTTTGCCGAGACGCGGGACATTGTATACGGCGTATTCAGCGAAAGACTCAAAGCAAAACTTCTGCGGCAGGACTAATGCGAAGCAAACTATTTCTGTTCATTCTGAGCACAGGGGCTGTCTTGACGGCAGGGCCGCTTCAGGCCGCCTGGTCTGAACCCACTGCAGATTCATGTTACCGGCTGGATTTAACGTCGGCCACCAATACGGCGGCCACTGTGGGCTACTTTACCCTGTGCCCCAATGACCGAGCGCTCAGCAATACCTTCCTTCAAGTCGTTTCCACCAACGGGACTCCGGTTGGCCATCAAATCCTGTGGGCCGCAGAAGGCGAACCCCTGAAAGTGCTTTTTGACTGTTCCAGTCATGCTTCCGCATATGACGTGTATACAGGCCCGGTGCCCATGACAGCCCCCCCTTGGACGCCAAACGCCGGATTGATTCTGGAAACAAGGAAAAGGGCTGGGGGTGAGCCTGAAACCGCGGCGGCCATCCGGAAAATCTGCAACGAGTCGAGTCCAGTCCTCGGAAGAAGCCTGATTCCGGAAATCTTTCTGGGTATCCATCCCCACGGCCCCACCGCTGACTTTGTTTCCATCATAAAAGGCACATTCTCGGTGGAACAG
>Ga0118677_10001866_pt1 | contig 43593 bp, 34 predicted proteins | sample AliMusrvi5mmetaG_FD_86154 | JGI IMG/M metagenome (GOLD analysis project Ga0118677, IMG submission 86154)
AATCTTGCGCAAAGGCATCCAATACCTAATCGAGGCGGCGATGCTTCTGAGGAATGAGGCGATTCACTTTGATATCGTGGGTTCGATTGGGATCTCTGATGAGGCTGTCGCCTCGGCTCCGTCGAACATGACTTTCCATGGGCTGGTGAGTCGGGATCGGACGGACGAGTTCTACCGCTCGTCTGATCTCTTTGTCCTACCGACTCTCTCGGATGGATTTGCCCTGACCCAGCTCGAGGCGATGGCGCATGGTCTGCCAGTGATCGCTACGCCGAACTGCGGGGAGGTGGTGACCGAAGGAGTCGACGGGTTGATCGTTCCTGCGAGTGATCCGAAGGCTCTGGCGGAAGCATTCCAGTTGCTGATTCAGGATCCTGGTAGGCTGGGGACCATGAGTGTTGCTGCAAAAATTAAGGGGGCTGAATTCAGCCTTGCCGGATTGGGAAAACATCTTGAAGGGATTGAGCGGAAATTTTTTTTAGAGCAGTAAAAACTCTTTCTCAAGAGCTCTCGGCACTCGACTCCTGTCTTGCAACTCTGTTAGCTCCTATCCGCGTGAAGGTCGCCATCCTCTTCGATAATTTCGGTCCATACCATCTGGCCCGTCTCAAAGCGGCTTCTGACAGGTGCGACGTTCTAGCTGTGGAATTCGGCTCATCCAGCGCGGAATATGATTGGGTTGCCTCCGAGGCTTCCGGATTGAAGCGGGTCGTCCTCAACCAACAGGGCTCCAGCAGGGCCCTTGACAACCGGGAGTTTTCCTCACGGATCGAAACGATTTTCAAGGACTTACGACCCGATGTGGTCGTTGTGCCCGGATGGGGATCTAGGGGAGCTCTGCTCTCTCTTCTTTGGTGTGTTCGTCATCGAGTCCCGGCCATTGTCATGTCCGAGTCCACCGCCTGGGATGAGAAGCGGTCCGCGGTCAAAGAGTGGATCAAGGGCCTGATCGTCTCGAATTTTTCGGCAGCACTCGTTGGTGGTACACCGCACAAGTCCTACATGGAGAGATTGGGCTTCCCTGGGGATCGTGTCTTTCTCGGTTATGATGCCGTGGATAACAGCTTCTTCTCAGAGGGTGTGAGATCTAGCGTGGAGGGTCTAGAGTCGAGGGAGGAGGGCGAAAAAGTCCCGGCTCGGCCCTATTTTTTGGCGTCCGCACGATTCATCGAAAAGAAGAACCTGCCTCGCCTGATCCGAGCATATGCGACCTATCGCAAGAAGCTCGCACCCTCGACCCTAGACTCTCGACCCGTGACACCAGATTCTTCCTGGGATCTTGTTTTGCTCGGGGATGGGGAGCTTCGGCTGGAACTGGAAAAACTTCGTTCCGAGCTTGGCCTGCAGGAGTGCCTCCGGATGCCTGGCTTCAAGCAATATGCCGAATTGCCAGGTTTTTATGCGGGAGCGGGGGCCTTCATTCATGCGAGCACGACGGAACAATGGGGTCTTGTTGTCAATGAAGCCATGGCCTCGGGACTTCCCGTCATCGTAAGCAACCGATGCGGATGCGCGGCAGACCTTGTGGAGGAGGGAGGGAACGGTTGGACCTTCGATCCCACCGATGAGGGGAGATTGGCCGAGTTGATGTTGAGGATCTCTTCCGGGAAAGATGAGCGGGAAGCGATGGGTCTTAAAAGCCTCCAGATTATCGAGGCTTGGGGCCCCGAACGTTTTGCAGGGGGACTAATCTCTGCAATCGGAAAAGCTCAGGCGCCCCTCCGCACTCTGCCTGTGTTCTTGTTATCTCCTTTAGTCCAACTTTCACTCAAACGATGATCAATTGCGTCAATTTCACCACAAGCCTCTCCCGAAATGCGGGGGGACTCTATGAAAGCGTCCGCAGTCTTGTAAAGGCTCAGAAAAAACACAAAGTGAATGTCTCGATTTTTGGGAATTTGGACGATCATTCGTATGTCGACTTGGTTGCATGGTATCCAATTGCTGTAAGAGCTTACCATCCCAAGTTCAACAAGCAGTTCGGCTATTCAAAATATTTTGCTCGGGACTTGGAAAACATAAAACCTGATATAATGCACACGCACGGTCTCTGGACCTATCCGAGCGTGTTGACTCATTCCTATTGCAGTCAAAAGAGTATTCCTTACATCATTTCTCCGCACGGAATGCTTGATCCATGGGCCATGAACAATTCTCGTTTCAAAAAGATTGTTGCCTATCATATTTTTGAAAAAAAGCATCTTCAGGGAGCCATGTGCCTGAGAGCTCTCTGTGAGTCCGAGGCAAATTCCATGCGTCTGCTTGGTTTGAGACAACCGATCTGCATCATTCCTAACGGAATCAAGATGCCCAAAGGAGTCCAATGCGAAAAACAAATGCCAAAAGGCCAAGAGAACGGTAAAAAAACTCTCCTCTTCTTAGGAAGAATCCATCCCAAGAAAGGTCTGCTCAATGGCTTGAGAGCCTTCAAGAAGGCCCTCGATGCGAGTCCATCCACCGGTGGTAAGGCTTGGCAATTTGTCATTGCAGGATGGGATCAGGGAGGGCATGAGGCGGCGCTTATGCAACTCTGTGAGGAGATTGGGCTGAGCTTTATCCACAAGATCCACAACCATCTCAAGGGGAGTGAAAGAACCGATGCAGAGGTCATCTTTTACGGGCCGGCTTTCAAGGAGGAAAAAAAGAGGCTACTCGAAAATACCGATGCATTTATTCTCTCCTCCTTCAGCGAGGGCCTTCCCATGTCGGTCCTTGAAGCCTGGTCTTACGGGATCCCCACACTCATCACCCCCGAGTGCAATCTGCCCGAGGGGGAAGCGGCCCATGCCGTGATCCCAATCAAGACCGATGTGGAGGCAATCACAGGAGGGTTGAACACCCTATTCAGCATGAGCGATCAGGACCTTCGTGACATGGGTTCCAAGGGCGAGAAACTCGTGTTGGAACGCTTTACTTGGGATTCTGTGGCCGAACAGATGAGGGACGTCTATGATTGGATGCTAGGTCGACGGGACTCCGCGGCGACCCTTCGTTTTCAGTGACTGATTTCAATGAGATTCCGAAAGTCGGAAGTTTATTGACTTGCTAGCCATTTATTCCGCCTGATCTTCCACTTGTGAGTAACTCCACAACAGCCTATCCCCTCTGGTATTACCTCTGTGTGGCCGTCTCGTTGGGGCTTTTCTACTTTGCATGGTCCAAGCGCCATGACGGGTGGGGGGTCCCCATGATTGCCGTCGTCGGAACTGCGGCAGTCTGGTATCTACTAGACCCCATCTACAACGGATACGAGACGTATGCGCGCAGGTTTACTCCCGAGGTGCTTGATCATGCCTGGATGGAGGTGCTCCTCTTCCTTGTGAGTCTAGGCGTCTTGACCCCTGCCATCCACAACAAGCTCAATGCGGATTATCTGCATAAAAAAAGCACCATTTTCCGCATGATGGAGAGTCATGAACTGGACACACCTTATTTTCAGGATCAGGTCGATAAACTCACTTACGTCGTCTTCATTGCCTTTTGCGCGCTCTCCTTTATTGGATTGATGCGCACCAATTTTGACTTCATCGGTCTCTTCTTTCCCTACCTAGGTGAAAAAGCATCGCCGTGGGACAGAGGGAGGATCGGTTCAGGTTTAGACTTTCTGCTGGCGTTGGCGATCTATCTTCAAATCATGCTGAACGCCCTGCTGGGGGTTGTTTTTGCCCTGGCAAAACGACCCAGGTCCTTGATTCTTGGCGGATTGGGCTTCTTTTTGGCGACCCCGTTTTTCCTCTTTGACCGCACTCGCAGTTACATGCTTGCGGTGTTGGTCCCGGGGTTGATGGCGTTGGTAGCCCTTCGAATGAAGGGGTTGGTGCTCAGGTTGATCGTGGTCGTCGTTGGCTTTGTCCTGATGGAGGGATGGTTCAAGTTCGTGATTGATATGCGGGATCAGGGAGGTATTGCCGCCCTATTTGCTCAGGGAAAAATGAATGAGTACAAGAATGAAATGAAGGATCGAAAGCACCTCGGGTTTAATATGTTCGAGGAGTTGTGCAACGTGAACTTCTTCATCGATAATGGATCCTACCACCCGAACTTTGGACAACGTTACTTTGCCGAGTTGGTCAATCCGGTCCCAAGGTTCCTCTGGCCGAATAAGCCCCTCATCGGCATCGACTACGCCATCGCGAGGGGAATGACCTACGGCAATCAGGATTCCTCCCAAGGAGGGGTTGCCTGCACGGTCTCCACCGGCATGATTGGCCAGGGGATCGTGAACTTCGGGTATCTATTCGGTCCGATCGCAGCGGCCGCCCTCATGGGACTTTGGGTGGCCGTGCTGGCCCGGCAGGATCTCCAAGGACAGAAGTTGGGAAATCTTCTTCTCTATTCCATCGGCTTGGTGCTGACCTATAACATGGGTCGGGACATCACGCTCCTGATCATCTACCCTTTTCTCTTTGCTTGGCTCCTGCTTCTCTGGATCAACAAAAACACTCCGGAAATGCTGATGTCCGATGAGGAGGCACCTGAAACCGAAGAAAAAAAAGAGAGTCCTGGATTGCTTCCCCCAATGTGAAAACCCCAGCATGAGGCTTGATCTATTTGACAACTCCGGGTTTTCCCGGGGGATCTCTTCCCGTAAGGAGGCTCTCTGGTGGGTTATTCGCTCTCTCTTCTTCGCCCCTTGGTTTCCTGTTCCCTCAGCGATCAAGGTTTCGTTGCTCAGGATGTTCGGTGCAGATATCGGGCGGGGTGTGGTCATCAGGTCGAGGGTCAATATTACCTTTCCCTGGAAATTAAAAATTGGCGACCATGTCTGGATCGGGGATGAGGTGCTGATCCTGAGTCTGGCTCCCGTTACTATCGCTTCCCACGTCTGCATCTCTCAGCGGGCTTTTCTCTGCACGGGATCCCATGATTTCCGGAAGGAAAACTTCGATCTGGTCACAAAACCGATCACAATCGGCATCGGGTGCTGGGTTGCCGCCAATGTTTTCATTGGTCCCGGAGTTAATCTGGCCAACGGAACGCTCTGTGCGGCAGGGGCTGTCGTGATGCGAAGTTCCCAACCCGGCCAGATCCTCTCAGGCAATCCCGCCTTGCCCCGTGCCTCCGGCACCCGTGCTTAGGTCTGCACGGTCTCAGGTTCACTTCTTTGTTCAAGGCACCTTCCCATGAAGAGGATCCTTCTCGCTCTTGCTCTCCTGATCGTTGCTGCACTGACAACGACCCTTTTGGTCTCCCGTAGTGAATCCTTCAAGAGACTCTGGAATCGATGGCTTGTGGTCTCCGTTCCGATGGATCATGCGGATGCCCTCATCGTTCTCGGAGGGGAGCCGCTGGCTCGTCCGAAAGAGGCAGCAAGGCTCTATGCCGCCGGGGTTGCCCCGAGGGTTTTCGTCACGGGAATCGGGGATGCCGAGCAGAACAGGCGTGTGCTCCTTGAGTCTGGGGTGCCTGCCTCAGCGATCACCGTGGAGCCCTCCGCCTTCTCGACCTTCACCAATGTCCTTTTTTTGAAACCGATGCTCTCCACCTGCCATGTGAAGTCTGCGCTTCTGGTGACCTCCCCCTTCCACACACGTCGCGCCCTAGCCACCTTCCGCAAGGTCATCCCGGGTGTGAACTTCGGCATCACCCCAGCCTCGATCGGTTGGTGGAATCGCCCGGAGGGACTTGGGGATGTGAACAGGTTTGCGCTCGTTGAGTTGCTGAAGACCCTTGAATACTGGCTGCTCTACGGAGTGAATCCGGCAAGCGGGAGTGCGAAGTAGCCACAAGAGGAACAGGATGGCGCGGAAAATTATGAATGATGAATGATGAAGTATGAGGGCAGAGGGCTTGAGCATGCGCCCGCCCACCTTTGATGGCTGATTGGTGAACACTGAAAACCTCAGGACGGAACAATCATCATTAAACAATCAAAAAATTGTCGCAACTCGTCCTCCGACCTCTTCCATTCCTGGCAAAGCCGGAGGCTGCTGTGGCAAAAAACTCTCGACGCTCGACACTCGTCCCTGGACAAGTTTTCCTTTGCCATCATGCCATCCATTCTCTTTATCAACAGGGTCTACCCCCCTGATTCCGGGGCCACCGGACGTGTCTTGGAATTGGTGGCCAAAGGCTTTTCGGAGGCAGGATGGGAGGTTCGTATTCTGGCCACTGCGGGACCGGGTTCACCTTCAGGAACCCAGATCAGGGATAATGTGACGGTCATTCGTGCGGGAGTTCCCTTCTCCAAGACCAACCTCCTCCTTCGTGCTGCCGGCTATGCCCTGATGATCCCATCGCTCTTTTTGCGCGCCCTCCTGCTCCCTCGCTCTGATCTCGTCGTCACCAAGACCGACCCCCCGATGCTACTGGTCATCGGGCCGTTTTTGAAACTGATGAAGGGATCTCGTCTGATTCACTGGGCGCAGGATCTCTACCCTGAGGTGGCTGAAGAGGTGGGAGTGTTTCCCAAAGGGAGCGCCTTGGCGGGCATCCTGAGAGGACTCTCCACTCTCTCGCTCAAGAGCCATGATCTTGTCGTTGCGGTCGGTCGATGCATGGCCGGGAAACTGCGTGAAAGGGGGATCGATCCCTCCAGGATCAGGGTGGTTCCGAATATCGGCATCGAGCAGGAGATCCGTCCCGCTCCCCGTCTTCCCAATGAGTTCCGCGAGAGGCACGGGTTGGGTGATTCGTTTCTGGTGATGTATTCGGGGAACATGGGCAGGGCGCATGATTTTTCCACAACGTTGGAAGCTGCCCGCTCAATTCAGGAAAAGGGGTTCTCGACGATCCTTTTTCTCTTTGTTGGAAGTGGACCGATGGAGTCTTGGCTTCGGAACGAGGTGCAGAGGCTCGATTTAAGCAATGTCCGATTCCTACCATCCCAAGCCGAGGAGTCTCTCTCCACGAGTTTGGCGGCCGCCGATCTCCACCTTGTGACCATGAAGTTGGAGATGACGGGTCTGGTTGTTCCGAGCAAACTCTATGGAGTTTTAGCGGCGGGTCGTCCCTGCCTCTTTGTTGGACCTGCAACTTCCGAAGTGGCCTGCGTCATTCGGGAGCTGAAGGTCGGAGCGGTCATCGAGCCGGGAGACCAGGAGAGCCTTGTCGATATCATTCTGGAGTCTTTCAAGAATTCGGGGGAGCTAGAGGGGAGCAGCAAAATGATCGAACGCTCAATGAAATACTTGAACACAGAGAGGGGAATGGGGCACTTCCTGGCATCCGCAGAAGGAATTTTGCCTGATTCGTTTAAAAATTCCTAGTTGAAGATTCAGTATTAGATTTTAAACATCAGTAACTCTCAGACCGTAACCTAATCCATGAGGGTCTTATGTAGTTGAGAGAGGGTACTTGCGGAGATGTTTGAGTAGGATGAGGCAGATTTTACGATGTCTGTGGTTCCAACGCCACTCACATTCTTTGAGATGGGTGAAGAACTTTTCCTTTCGGATGCTACGGAGTTTTAGGAGGCGGGAATGGAGCAAATGGGTGTCCTGAAAACGCCGACCCAATCCCTTGTCACGACACCCTCGCTCGGATTTTTACAATCCTGTTTTGTTTGTGGGGGGGCTCAATAGGTCCTTCTCTTCCGTTCTCAGCTTGGACGTAGTAATCGTTCCCTTGACGGACTCTGCCGAGGGATCACCGGTCCCCGCCAGCACGGCATAATGAACGGCCCTCCAAGGTTGCGGAGCTTTTGCCCAGTCGATCGATTTGCCCTCGTAGAGGTGCAAGGCCCCTTGTGCATCACCCTGTCTCAGGAGGGCAAGGGCCGCGGCACTGATTCTGGCAAGGTTCATGGGATCCGCTTTCAGGAGTTCTTGTGAGGTCTTTGCCGAGCCCTGGATATCCTCCCCGCTCAGCAAGCGCAGATAGGCAAGATCACCCACAGCCACTGAGAATTCAGGAGCGGATTGTATCAGGTCGACATACAGTGGAATCATCTTGGAAGCGGGAGTTGTTACGGGTTGGAGCAGGATCAATTTGATGAGAGCCTCCTTTCTGGTCTCGTTACGCCCTGCCATCTCCCTCATCGTCTTTATCTCTTGATCCGTGGATCCGATCCTCTCTTCATATTCTGCGATGTAGGCTAGGGTCTCAGGTTTTTCAAGTGGGAGAAGCGAGCGGACGCTTTTCCAGGCATCTTCGGCGTCTGTCTGGTTGCCCAGGATGGTAGCAATCCTAGCTTTGAAGAGAGACTTTACGGCGTCGGGAATGCCCGTGCTGGAGGGTGACTCAAGCATGTCCGAGACTTCCTTCCAGTGACTCTGGGAGAACTGTGCGTCGAGTACCACCAGAAGCCAATGCGTGTCGTTTCGGGGTCTCTCGGGTCCGGCATACTCGACGGTACGGGCATAGTTTCCACGCGCATTAAGCCATCTCGCCACATTAAGCATCTGCTCACGGTCGGCGTTGGAGTAGTTGGCTGTAAGGTCCTTGATCACGGCATCTTTCCGGGACGGATCCGACAGGATTTTCAGATCGGCCAGCATGAGTTGATCTTGAGGCGACGCTTCTTTGAGAAATCTTGGCTGTTCCGAGAATTTCAGGGACTCCTTCACGGGAAGTTTGCTAACGACCTCTTTTGGCGAAGAGAGTAGCGTCTCGGCGATTATCTTCCATGCCGGGAGGGAGGCGGCATTATCCTCCGTAAGAACCGAATCTAGAATCGTGAAGGCCTGTTGGGTTGCCTCGAGTTGGTTGAGCGAGAGCAGGCTGACAGCCGCCTGGTTTTTTAGATAGGCCGCCCTGACACCCTCGAGTCCTGCGGCTTTGGCTAGGCAGAGATCGGCTCCTTCATTTCCCTTTCCCTGGCTGGTCTTCATGGCGGCCTCAACCAGGATCTGGGCGATAGATTCGTTGGCGGATAGATCTTTGGGAAGGAGGGAGAGGGCCTCCGAAGCTGTTTTCAGATCGCCCTTATGCGCCGTGATCTTGGCGAGTTCTAGCAATTCGGCAGGACTCCAGGTTCCGGAGTGTAGTCTGGAGAGGACGGCCTCTAAGGAGGTCTTGTCACCCGCACCGGCATTGTGGAGTTGTGCGGCATGAAGGACTGCGGGGGTTCCCAAGGAGAGAGTCATGGCCTGTTTCAAGAGGGGCAATCCGGTGGCCGTATCACCAAGAATGAAGGCGGCATTGGCTTCCCCGGCGAGTTGAGTGGCACGCCAACTCTTCAAGGCCCGATAGGCGGACGGCATCGCTAAAAAGAGGGCCAGGATGATCAGGCCCCATACAATGATTCGGAGATTCTTGGGCTCGGAGATCCATGATTTGGGTCCCTCGTAAGAGAGAGTGATCTCAGGTTCCCGGTTGGGAAGTTCCTCCTCTGATCGGGGATCCGGTTCGGAATGGTCTGGTTCTGTCTTGGAGGTCATCGGTTGGAAGGAAGTGGGTTCCTGAGCGTTGTTCTATCCTGCTTTGGAGGAGACGTTCGTGACATAACCGACTGAGAGAGATAAGACTCCAGAGCCTTGCGTGCAGATTCCTCATCGTGGATATTCCATAAAGCGATTTCAATCAATCTCTGACCGCGATTGCGGATGCCTCTTGCAAGGTTCCTAAGACGACTTTGGAGGGAATCGTCCTGAACCATGATGGTGCCGTCCCCATCTTTCAATCCCTCCAGCATCATGGAGTTATAGACACGGACGGGTTTGCCTCCGCTTTCGAAAAGCCAGGCGGTGAAGACAACGGGTGTTCCATGAACCATCACGGTGACAGGGGGAAGGTTTTGACGGAGTTTCATCCCGATGCTCGAGAGGCATGCCTTCGGGTTGTGCATGAATTGCACAACCTGCACAGCCGTGCGTCCTGCAGGCCAGCGGAAGTAGAAAACCTGGCCATGCTCACCGAGGGGCGTGATCCATTTCTCAGAGAAACCTTGTGGGTTGAAGAGCAGTTCACGGGTCCTCGGGGCAATACCGACGGAGGCGATCCCGGGTCCGGAACGGGGGGTCAGATCCCATTCCCCTAGAGGACTCACGATTACGGGCGTCTCGTGGGAGAAGAACCACCACTCGGTACCCGTGAAGGATGCCATCAGCAAGAGCAGGAGGGAAAGTTCCCAGAATCTGCCAAAAGGATTATAGGGAGAATAGACCCGGGAGGGTGCAAGTGCCAACTTCCGGGCATTGACCGTATTTTTCCAGATCAAGGCACACGAGATCACGGCGCCCACGGTCAGCAGGAGGATCATCAACCCAGCGGGATCGTGCCATGACTCGACGGAGGCGAGCCCGTGTTTGGTGGCGATGACAGCAAGAAGCGCGCTTCGTGCAATATTGCCGAGAAGTGCCGCAAGTAGTGCGATGACGAGAAGCACGACGCGCCTCAAGAGTTGCAGACTAAAGATCTCGCCGAAGAAGAGCGCTACCATCATGCCGCTCTGAAGAGATCGGATTCCACTGCAGGCCTCATCGATCCCTAGGATCCCGGCAGGGATCATGATCAGGTTCCCCTGTTGCATTGCCTCGTAACCGAGCCAGTGGAGGATTTCGATCGTCGTCAGCGAGTTCCACGACACGAGGGTTGACATGACCGATTGCTCGAAGTTCCGAGGCCAGGGCACCGAGACCAGAAAAAAGAGAACGGGAAAGGCAAGGTGGTAGAGCCATGACTTCCCCCCCTGCAGATAAATCAAACCAAGCGAGAAGGCCACCACACTGATCGAGGCGAGGGCGCCGAGAGGTCGCCAGTCAGGGTTGGCTTCTGACATGGGAGTGACAAGGCAGAGAAGGAGCACTGAGAGCGACGCTGTGAGACCGGCGATCACAGAACCCTCCTTGGAGGGGGTATCCCGGGCTGGGAGGATCGACCAGCGCTTCAAAAACAGTCCCAACATCAGGAGAGGGACCAAAAATCCATAGCTATACTGCTGGTCGGCACTCCAATCCCTCCAGAGGATCTTAATGACGAGAAACCATGCTGCCAGCGAAACAAGGATCAGCGATAGGGGGAAACCTGTGGAACTTCTGGGTTCCCGGGATTCGTCATGGCGACCCTCAGCGAGGTGATTGATGGCATCCGAGGCGGATGAACCTGTCGGGAGATCACTCATCCAGATAGTTCGTCCGAGCCAGAGGGGGTGTCCAAGAGGAAATCAAGGAAACGAATCCAGTCAAGGGAGTGATCACATCCCGAACTCCTGGAAAATATCCTTGAGTTTTTGGGAGGCGGCCCTGCCGATGGAGAGTCTCGCTTTGGTGTTATGGAAGGAGACCACGGTCTCGTCCCTGCTAATCCACTCGGTGGAACTGATGAGGGAGACCTGGACAATCACAGAACGATCCAGCTTCTTGAAAAGATTGGATTTCAGGAGGCCCTCCCATTCCATGAGACGTCTTCTGTGGATCTCGGTGGCCTGGGCGCTCAAGAGTTGAACATGGGTGTAATTCTGAGCCCCCTCGACCCAGACGATATCGGACACTTTCAGGATCACCGATTTTCCGTAACGCTTTGAGGAAAGGTGGATGGAATCCATCTTGGGACTCACAACCAAGGCCTCCTCCTGAGGATTTTCGTTGGGGGACGTTGATTCCGGGGCCTTGATACGCTTGATCCGTGAAATAGCGATCTCCAGTCGCTCGGGTGAGACCGGTTTCACAAGATAATCCAAAGCACCGGCCTCGAAGGCCTGCAAGGCATAGTTCTCATTCGCCGTAACAAAGACGACTAGGGTTTCTGGTTTAAGATCACCCAGAAGTTGCAATCCGGATTTCTTCGGCATTTCCACGTCCAGAAAGATAACGCCCGGAGTCACCGATTTAAGCACGCTCCTCGCTTCGGAGACGCTCTCCACGGAGTCGATGACCCTGAAATCGGGATGAGCCGAGAGAAGATTTCTCATCAATTTGTTGGCCGATGGCTCATCATCGACAAGAAGCGTGGAAAACATGGTATTGTTTTTCGAGGGCGATCCGCAGGATCCCTTAGCTAAGCGGTCAAGGTTCAGGAATCGGGGATTATGGATTGGCCACTCTTAGCTCGGGTAATGGGAATTGTCACCACAATCCTGACCATATTAGGTTCCTTCATGACCTCCACATCGGCTTTATTCCCGTGAAGTAATTGGAGTCGTGTTCTAAGATTGCTGAGTCCTGTGTTCGGGGAGCGCTTGGGATCCGGTTTCACCCAACGTCCGTTGTTGGAGACTGTGATCTTGAGGAACTCTCCCGTGATCGAGGCATCCGTTTCGACTCGGAGAGGTTTTTTGCAGGTCGAATATCCGTAATGGATGGCGTTTTCGATCAGCGGTTGGATCAGGACCGGCGGTATTAGGACGTTCCGAGCATTCAGTTCGCACTTGACCCGAAATTTCAGATTCTCTCCAAACCTGCACTGCTGGATGATCAGGTAGTGCTGCAGGTTGTTGAGTTCCTTAGAAAGGGGTTCCTCATCTCTAAACTCGTTCATGCTATTCCTCAGGTAAGCCGCGAGGTTGTAGGTGATCAATTCCACATCGCTGGGATTATCCTTTTGGGCCAGGATCACATTCAGCGCATTGAAGAGAAAGTGAGGATTCATCTGCGACTGGAGATGTCTGAGTTGATAGTTCTGCGCGGCAGACTCGGCTATGGAAAGACTGATCTGCAGTCGGTAAAAGTGCGTGATCATCCTGATGGATAGAAACCCTATGCTCCACATGGAATACATAAGAAAACGTAGGGGGAGGAGATTGATTACAATGAAGCCCCTGTCGTCCATGAGATGGGAGAACGAAGAGGGGCCTCCCATTCTTTCTAAGAAATTCTGTTCCAAAAAGGAACTGCCGGCACAGGCGATCGTTAAGATCAGGATCTTTTGCGCAATTTTGAGTTGATCGAACCATGGCCTCGTGTAGATCCACCAGAGAGGCCCCGTGAACAAAATCCCTGATAGGAATCTTAAGATGGCAAAGTGGACCAACGAAACAGATGGGGTAAGGTTTTGCATTGCCAACGTTGAGGCAATGGTAATCCCCATCCAGAAGAGAAGGAGATACGTTACAGAGAGGGCCTTGTAACGGCCTAAGTGTTTTGCTGCCTGTCTGAATTGAGGGAGAGAGTGAGTTCCACCCGAGCGGATGGGATTTTCCTTCGATCCTTGAAATTTGGTGTCATGAATCACAAGGAGGCAGATATCCGATCAGGATATCCAGGGCGAGTCTTAGTTGCCGATAATCGCGGAGAACGAACTGAGAAAAAGTCTGGAGATCAAACGGGTAAAAAGGAGTAGGCGGAGGAAAAATGCACTTTGGGGAGTTATTCACAGAGAGAGGCTGCCCGATTCGTGATAAAATCTGCCTGATTCGTGATGAAATCTGCCTGATTCGTCACATTAAGAATGACATCATAGCGTACCTTGGTGAAAATCTAGGGCTGCTCAAGAATCTTTTCCAAACTAGCAAAAAATGCACTTCTTCAAATCCGAGCTAAAAACTTAATCGAACAAAAATTTGACAAAGAGAAGTCTGCCACGATGGTAACGATTATAAAATTTATAGCTAACTGTAGAGCACTCGATAACAAGAGCGCTCAGAGTGACAAATGGGTGAGTAGTGCCGCGTGCACCTCATCACTCACCGCCTTGATCGTGCTGGCAGTGTTGTTAACAGGCCAGAGCGCTCAGGCAGCCACTCAATACCTTTCAAATAGTGTGGCCGCCACCAATACGTGGTCAACAATCACTGCGGTCTGGGTTACTAACGCTAATGGCACAGGAACGGCTGCGAATTGGACGAACGCCAACCAAGCATTTATTGAAGGCACGGCAGCTTCGACACTATTAATTGGTGCCACCGTTCCAACATGGTCATCCATCATTTTCTCCAACTCAGCATCCACCCTGCTCAGGTCGTCATCAGCCACCACTCAAAGCATCTCTAGCGGAGTCGGTGGATTTACGGTGGCATCCGGAGCGGGTTCGGTAACAATTGGCAATGCTAGCAGCAACCTCGCGCTTACGTTAACTGCAAGCCAAGGATGGACAAATAACTCCTCCAGCCTTTTCTCCGTGGTCGCCAATGTCACGAATGGTGGATACAATCTTACTCTAGCAGGTTCTGGATCTACAACGATTGGCGGAGTCCTCAGTGGTTCGGGAACGCTTATCAATGCTGGAACTGGCACAAATACCCTTGCCAACGCCAACACCTACAGTGGCGGAACCGTTTTGAACGCTGGCACCCTGGCCATCAGCAATAACGCTGCCCTCGGCACGGGCGCGGTGAGCTTTGCTAGCAATTCAACAATCCAAGCTTTGGGTAATCTTAATGTTATCAACGCCTACTCGATCGCCACGAATGTTACTGGAACCTTCGATGTGGGTGCCTTTACCTTGACCAACAGTGGTATCATTAGCGGTTCAGGTGGGATCACTTTCACGGGAGTCGGCACTTTGACGCTTTCCGGCGTCAATACCTACTCGGGCAATACGATCTTGAATGGCGGCACCCTGCAGTTGAACAATGTCTCTGCTGACGGTACGGGCACGGTGAGCTTCGCCAGTAACGCCACGGTTCTTTACATTGCAAGTCAGTTGGAGACCAATGCCTATTCGATCGCCACGAACGTCACCGCTAACCTTGGCGTTGCTTCGGGGCTTAACGTCACCAACGCTGGTATCATCGATGGAGCGGGAGCGCTGATCAAGACCAACACCGGCAACCTTGTTCTCTCGGGAGTCAACACCTTCTCAGGCGGAGTGACTGTAGGCCAAGGAACAATCACGTTGGGGAATGTCGCCGCGCTGGGCAGCATCAGCAACGACGTCACCAACAACGGCACGCTCAACCTGAACGGGTATTCCATCACGAATGATATTCTTTTTGGGGCGGGAGTGATCACGAATTCGAGCTCCACTAACAGCATCCTCACGATCGGTGCGGCCAATGGCACGGGCACCTACACTGGAACGATCGCTGGAAGTGGGATTGCATTGGTCATGAGTGGTACTGGATTCCAAGAACTCACTGGATCCAACTCCTACAGCAACACGACCAAGATTACATCCGGCACCCTTGATTTCTATACGACGAATTCTCTCTATGGTGGCAAATCCAATAGTTGGACAGCCTCAAATATCATTGTTCAGTCGAACGCCACGATAGCTGTCGGAGTAACTAACTTTGGATCGAGTAACACGCTGGCAGTATTAAAAAACCTCACCAACTCTTCCTCGACCAACGGGCTCGAGGCTGGTGCTATCTTCGGCTTTGACACGTCGGGAACGAATTTTGTCGTCACCTCCAGCCTCAGCAACTCGGCAGCAGGTGCCTTGGGCTATGCCCAGGTTGGATCCGGAACACTCACTCTATCCGCTAGCAATTCTTACACTGGAGGAACCACGATTAATGGTGGCCTTCTCGTTGCGGGCAACAACTTTGCTCTAGGTTCCACGAACAGCGCCTTGAATATCACCAATGGCACTTTCAACCTGAATGGATTCAACGTCACCCTCGATCGATTGAATGGTTCTAGCTTAGCTGTCATCACCAACTCGGCCGTAGGTGTATCGACACTCACTGTAGGAGTTAATAACTCCAGTTCTACTTTCGCCGGAGATATGGATCAAGGGAGCGGGTCGATCACTTTTGTAAAGAATGGAACCGGAACATTTACCTTCGTCGACCTAGCAGCAACTCCTACCAACGTCCAGCTCGTCACTACGACCATTGTGAATGGTGGAGTCTTAGCATTAGGCGATGGTGTGCTTTTCGGAACTGGTGCCGTTACAAATCCTTACAACTTCTCTGGCTCTATAGCTGGGAGCTTAACGATCAATAGTGGTGCAACTGTCCAGGCAGGTTCAGCTTGGGGGCTCGGTTTGGCCTCTAACGCTGTAGTCTCACAGATCAATGTGAACGGTGGAACTCTCTCCTTTGGCGAGACCAACAATACACTGGGCGGAACGGTTGCCCGTCAGATCACCCTCAACGGAGGCACGATCAATGCTTACGGGGCCGCTGCCACGAGTCCCACAGCCGCATTCGATTGGTATACGGGTGGAGCTATCGACCAAACCACGAACAATGGTTATGGCTCGGCTATTTCACTTGGTCTAACCAATAACCCCATCCTCGCTTCGGCTTCCAATTCCATAGCCTCTACGGTAACGACCGGCATCAACCTCCGACTTGGAAGCGTTACGAACGCCCTGATCATCAGCAATGCTCTTGGATCCACTGCAAACGGGGTTGATCTACTCATTAGTGGCTCCCTGCAGACCGGTGCCAATGGTGTCAACGATGCCTTTGGAAGCATCGTCAAGACAGGCCCTGGTGTCACCAAACTCTCTGGTAGCAATAGCTATAACGGCACCACCACCATCAGCAATGGACTCATTGCCATCGGAAACAACTCTGCATTGAGTACCAACCAAGTGAACCTCTCCGGTGGCGGACTTCTTACCCTCAGCAATGAATCTTATTCGCTGGCCAATACGCTGAACCTCGCGAGCAACTCGACGATCACCAATGCAAGCGGTAGCTCGCTCACCCTCTCCGGGACAGTGACCAATACGGGATCCCTCACCAAGGTGGGTGCAGGCACCCTGGTGCTCACCGGCTCCAACAGCTATTCCGGCGGCACCACCATCAGTGCGGGTGCGATGAATGCCCAGAATAGTGCTGCACTTGGCAGTGCCGCTGTGACTGTCAACACCAACAGCACGCTTCAACTTCAAGGGGATATCACCTTCACTAACAGTGTCTTTTACAGCGGATCCGGGACCAACAATAACGGAGCGATCGAGAACATCAGTGGCTCCAACACGCTCTCTGGAACCCTCAAGGCAAACACTGCGAGTAGTCGTATTAACTCCGATTCGGGAACGCTCACGATCACCACTTTTGATAATAGCAGCTTTGGACCATTGGTTGTGGGTGGTGCAGGAAACGTGATTTTGCAAAATGGGATGTTCAACAACTCAAACCTTCAGAAAGATGGTACCGGAACGTTGACGATCAACTCTGGGTTTGGCGGGAATCAAAGCGGTCTTCTCAGCATCTCCAACGGGGCTGTCGCCTTAAATGCCGGTGTAAACCTTACTGCAAATAATGGTATCACCGTTTTCAATGGAGGAACGCTCCAGCTCTTCGGAGGATTTAATGGGGGAGTAGGGAATAATTCCTCCCCCGCTCTAACCCTGTATGGTTCTGGGAATAATGCCAGTGGGGCCCTTGAGAGCACCAGCGGAACGAATACGTGGAATTCCGCGATCAATCTCAGTAATTCAGCCACGATCACGGCAGATGACGGCAGCGCGCTCAATCTCACAAGCTCAATAGGCATCACCGGAGCGACCTATGGACTGACTCTGAACGGCGCGGGGAACATCTTCATCTCCAGCGGTATCAGCACCACGACCGGATCGCTGACCAAGAACGGCACAGGAACCGCAACGCTCTCAGGATCCAATAGCTACAGCGGAGGAACGAAGATCTCTAACGGCGTGATCAATGTGCAGAACTCCTATGCGCTTGGCACCGGGACGGTGACCGTGACCAATGCCAGCGGGTCAGCACTTCAACTGCAGGGTGGGATCACCGTCTCCAACACCCTTCTTCTCGGAGGTTCTGGTATTTCCAATAACGGTGCCCTCGAGAGCGTGAGCGGTACTAACACCTACAGTGGCGCCATCACGGGAACGGGCACAGCCCCCTACATCGGTGTCGACTCGGGCATCCTGACCTTGTCGGGGGCCATCACAAACACGACTTTCCAGCTTCACAAGGAGGGTGCGGGCACCTTGGTCTTCAACACCGCCTACAACCCGACTGGAGTGATCACGATTGACTCTGGCACCTTGAAGTTGGGTGCGGTGGGAAGCATCGCCGCAGATGCCATGGTGATCAATAGCGGGGCCACCTTTGATCTGAATGGAAGGAATGCCACCCTCGGGGCTATTGCCAACCAAAGCGTGACATTGAATGGGGGTACCATCACCACAGGTGTCGGGACAGTAACACTTGGGTCTGCAGCAGGATTCACGCTGACTACACAGAGCAACCCGCTCTCATCCTCCATCTCGGGCAATGTCAGCCTGGGGGGCTTCACAAGTACCTTTAACATTAACAACGGCCTTGCGGGCCCCGACCTACTTATCTCTGCCAATGTGAGTAACGGGGGCATGACCGTGGCAGGAGGTGGCGAATTGACCCTCTCCGGATCCAATAACTTCTCCGGGGGAGTCACGCTCAATGCTGGAACTTTGAACATCAACAACTCCTACGCTCTCGGCACGGGGACATTCACCATCGCCAGCAACTCGACCATTGACAACACGAGCGCGCGATCCCTGACCCTCTCCAACTCGGGAAGCATCCAGTGGCTTTCGACCAACTCCACCTTCATCGGCACCCAGAGCCTGAACCTCGGAAGCAATGCAATCAACTTCACAACCAATTCAACCATTACGGTCGTTAGCAACGCACTGACCCTTGGCAACCTGACTAATAGTACTGGCATCGCTATCACGAAAGCGGGTGCTGGCACGCTCGTTCTGGCTGGGACCAACAACATGGGTTATGGATGGATTGTCTCTGCAGGTGCCCTCAACCTCCAGAATGCCAACGCGATCGGATCCAAAGCTAAAAGCAGTGTGACTGTGAGCAACGGAGCGGCCCTTCAGCTCCAAGGTGGTCTCACGTATGTATCCGCATCAGGAGCTAATGCATCAACGACCATCAACGGAAACGGTATCAACACCAATGGGGCCATCGAGAACGTCAGTGGTAATAATACGTACTCGAGCGATATCATCCTTGGTAGTGCAGCCAGGATCAATTCCGATGCGGGTCTGCTCACGCTCAACAGCAGCACTGGCATCGCGGGACCGGGGCTAGGACTAACTCTTGGAGGTGCCGGAAATATCACGGTATCAAGCGTCATCGCGACCACCACGGGGTCCCTCACCAAGGATGGCACAGGAACCGTCACACTTACCGCTGCCAACACCTACAGTGGTGGAACTATTCTTAACGCTGGCACTCTGGCCATCAGCAATAGCGCAGCCCTTGGAACCGGAACGCTGAACTTCGCCTCCAACGGGACGACCCTGCAAGCCCTGGCGAACTTGAGTATTACGAATCCCCTCACCAACTCGGCGAACGGCACCATTAACAACGGAGGCTTTGCCTTCACCAACACTGGGGTGATTTCCGGTGGTGGAGGTACGCTGACCTTTGCAGGAACTGGCACGACCACGATTTCTGCAACCAATACCTACACGGGAGTAACAGCAATCACCGGTGGTGTCACGAGCCTAGGGAACGCAGGTAAGCTTGCGTCCACAAGCGCGATTGTCACGAACGGAGCGACCCTCCTCCTGAGTGGAGCAGCCAATGGCGGTCTGGCAACCGGAACGAGCCTCTCACTCAATGGAAATGTCTCCCTCAACTCGACTTCCGGAACCAGACCGTCCGGTGTGAACGCCGGGAACCTGACCCTCACCGGAACGAGCTCGATCAACTTCGGTGCCACGGCAACCGGCAATACCGAGTTCTCCTTCTACACGCTCACTCAGAATGGGAACTATCTGGATATCTTTAACTGGAAGGGAAGCTCGAGTACTCCTCTCTTCAATAACGCTGGATCCACTTCTTATACAACCTACTCCAACATCCTCTTCTACAGCGGAGACACCACTGCTTCGGCCTTCCTGGGTGCGGGTCAGTCCTTTGCCGGAAGTAAGGAGATTGTTCCGGTTCCCGAGCCTGCAGTGTTCCTAACGGCCTTACTGTTGCTTGGAATTCTGACTTATATTCATCGTGCCTTGATCACCCGCTACCTCGCAACCTTCTTGGGACTCTGCTACTCGGTCTTCTTCGTCTGGAAGTAGGCGAGCTCGGAGGTCGTGTTGCGACAGATTGATGATTGTTCATTGTTGATTCCTGAAGTCTTTTAGTAATCAGAGGGAAGATGGGTCATGCCACATCATGCTTCATAATTCTGACTTCATCCTTTTGATGACTCAGGTTTGCTTGCCCAGCCGTTGCTTCGCAGCGGTTACGGCAAGTTTCAGGTTTCATCCCTCGCCCCATCCTGGCCTGTGCTGCCCTCCGACCTCTGCCTACAACTCCTGCTTATCCAATTCCTCCCAGTTCACTGCGTGCTGATCGAGGCCCACTCCCATGGTCTCCAGGAAGCAGGCCGTCATCTCGTAAAACCCTGCCAGAAGCGTCGCCTCGGCGATTTCCGACGTAGAAAAAAGAGCCTCGAGGCTCTGAAAAGTTGCGTTGGAGATCTTACCCTGTTGGGCAATCTCCTCTGCTAATGTCATCATCAGCGAGAGCTTGCCATCAAGTCTTGGTGGCTCCGTTGAAGTGATGCTGGCGATCTCCTCATCGCTCAAGCCAGCGAGTTTTGCTGCCGGCACATGATGCTCCAGCTCGTAGGGACTACAGCGTAGGGTTGCCATCCGCAGGATCACCGCTTCCCGGATCCTGGGCTCTAGGTTCCCGGAGCGGAACGTCCAGCCAAAATCATAGAAGGACTTCACCATGGGGCTGGGGCAATGGAGAAGCATCCGCGTCAGATTGATCGGGGTGCGATCAAGCTCTGCTTTCTGTTCGGAGGTGAAGGTGGATGGGTCCGCGTATTCGACTCGATGCATGGCTTGAGAGTTTTTCATAGAAGGTTGTTTTTTATTGTGTTGTTGTCCGGTTGTCGATTTCTAGCGTCAGGAGGTCGCATTTCCACGGGAGAGGAAGGGATTGATGGATGATCTCATGCCCTCAGAAAGCAAGAAAATCGCCACTTGATTGGAATGTTGCTATCTCTTTTTCAATGCACGAGGAAACACCTTTAAAAAGGGAAGGCGGGTCTTGGGGAGGCGGGTCTTGGCCCTCTGCTCTCTGGCAACGCAAAAGCACGATGATCGCGGTGCTGGCCGTCACAGCGATCAGTGTTTATCTGCTTCTCCGCTTTGTTTTTCAAGCAACACCTCAAATTTCTGAGCTGCCTTTATTGGTAACGCTAGTTGTCGGCGGTTTACCGCTTTTGTCCGACCTCTTCTTGAAGTTGATAAAGCGTGAGTTTGGTTCGGACTTGCTCGGTGGGATTTCCATCATCACCTCTGCACTGCTGGGTGAATACCTCGCTGGTTCCATTATTGTTCTCATGCTGTCAGGAGGGGAAGCCTTGGAAGGATATGCTCTGCGCAGTGCCTCCTCCGTGCTGGCAGCACTTGCAAAGCGGATGCCGTCCATCGCTCATCGTAAAAGAGACTCCGGAATCGTAGATGTAGGACTTGATGAGGTTGTCGTGGGCGACACGTTGGTGATTTATCCCCATGAAATATGTCCCGTGGATGGTGAGGTCATTGAGGGGCATGGCGTCATGGATGAATCCTATCTGACCGGCGAACCGTTTCTGATTACCAAAACCTCCGGTTCACTCGTGATCTCAGGAGCGATCAACGGCGAATCCGCCCTCACCATGAGGACGACTCAGCGTGCCGCGGACTCGCGTTACGCAAAGATTATGGAAGTCATGCGAGAGTCCGAGTCAAAGAGACCCCGGTTGCGGCGTCTGGGGGATCGCTTGGGAGCCATTTATACTCCGGTGGCGCTGATCGTTGCCATCCTTGCGTGGGTGATGAGCGGTGACGCGCTTCGTTTCCTGGCGGTTATTGTGATTGCCACACCTTGTCCTCTGCTCCTTGCGATCCCAATCGCTATCATCGGTTCCATTTCCCTGTGTGCCCGCCGTGCGATCATCATCAAGAGCCCTGTTGTGCTGGAGCAGATCGCCGAGTGTCGAACCGCAATATTTGATAAGACGGGAACGCTCACGTATGGCGAGCCAAAGTTGACGGATCAACTCATCGCCCCTGGATTTTCGCAGCGTGAGGTTCTGACGCTTGTGGCCAGCCTTGAGCGATACTCCAAACATCCCCTGGCGAGAGCCATTCTTTCTGCGGCATCGGAGGATGGGATTCCGTTGCCGGAGGCAGCCGAGGTTAGCGAACGGCCGGGACAGGGACTGCGAGGGAGGGTCTCCGGACACCAAGTCCAAATCACAAGCCGCAGCAAACTTGCGGCTCAAAATCTCCCGAACATGGATCCTCCTCAGCAGGTTGGTGGACTGGAATGCGTGGTTGTCATTGATCTACGCTACGCGGCGGTCTTTCGTTTTCGGGATGCTCCCAGGGCGGAGAGTCATTCTTTTGTCAACCATCTCGGACCCAAGCATCAATTCAAGCGCATCATGATTGTATCGGGAGACCGTGAATCCGAGGTGCGCTATCTTGCAGAGGAGGTGGGCATCAGCGAGATTTACGCCCAGAAGAGTCCGGAGGAAAAACTCGCTATCGTTCGCAACGAAACCGCGAAGGCCAAAACTCTTTATGTTGGTGACGGCATCAATGATGCCCCTGCAATGATGGCATCGACCGTTGGACTGGCGATCGGACAGAACAGCGAAGTGACAACCGAAGCAGCAGGGGTCGTCATCATGGATAACTCCCTGAAAAAGGTGGATGAATTCATGCACATCAGTCGCCGGATGCGCTGGATTGCACTCCAAAGCGCTGTGGGAGGAATGGGACTCAGTGTCATCGGCATGGTATTTGCCGCCTTGGGTCATTTAACTCCGGTCAGCGGGGCCGTCTTTCAAGAAATCATCGACGTGCTCGCCGTTCTTAATGCTTTGAGGGCGGCCATTCCTCCCAAGGTTATTCATGATCTCTGATGGATTCTACTCGTCGGAATCTTTCGACTCTTTCTGCCTAGATAACCCATGAACCAGCAGCGTTGGCTTCGCATCATCCCGATCGCATTGGTCATGTATACGATTTCTTACGTGGACCGGACGAATGTGTCGTTGGCTTTGGACCCGGGGATCTCCTCCCTCATGCACGATCTGAAGATGGATGACCGGATGAAGGGGGAGGCGGCCGGCATCTTTTTTCTGGGCTATGTCCTTCTTCAAATGGCTGGCGGTTATCTCGCCGGGCGATGGAGTGCAAAACGCTTGGTCGCCCTGTGCCTGGTTTTCTGGGGGAGTTGTGCAGTGGGTTGCGGTCTCGCAAAGTCGTTTCATCAGTTTGAGTTGTCTCGCTTTCTTCTGGGGGCTTCAGAAAGCAGCGTCTATCCGGCCACCGTGGTGCTTCTGGCTCATTGGTTTCCGAGAGCTGAGAGGGCTCGGGCCAATGCCTTCTGGAACTTGTGTCAACCGCTGGCGGTGATGGTCTCGGCCCCCTTGACCGGATGGCTTCTCGGGGTCTATGGCTGGCGGACGATGCTCATCCTGGAGGGACTTCTTCCTTTCCTCTGGCTGCCAATCTGGTGGTTTTTCATCAGTGACCATCCGAGGGAAGCTGCCTGGATTTCTTCCTCGGAGAAAACCTTCCTCGAAACCACCTTAAAAAAGGAGGCTTCCTCCCTTGAACCAGTGGTTAGGATTGCCTTCTGGAGAAGGCTTCTACGATGGGAAATTCTTGTGATGATCCTGATGAATTTTCTCCACAATTCCGCAGCCTATGGGTGTATGACCTTTTTCACCGAGGGGCTGAAGGGAAAACATTTCTCCGCCGTCCAATATGGATGGCTCTTCGCTGCTCCCTATGCACTTACAGCTGTGATCATGGTGCTGAACTCCTGGCATTCCGACAAAACCGGTGATCGGCGCGGTCATGTCTCGGTGGTTTATGCGATGAGCGGGATTGCCCTGATTCTTAGTGTGCTGACACGGGAGAATTTCTGGCTTTCTTACGGATTCCTGTGCCTGGCAATTCCTGGCCCCTTTGCCGCCCTTGCCCCGTTCTGGGCGATTCCTACGGAAACACTCCCCTTGAATGTCTTCGGTCCGGTGATCGGGTTGGTGAACGCTTTGGGCAATACGGGCGGCTTCGCCGGACCGTATATTGTCGGATGGCTCAAGACGGCCTACCAGGGTATTGCGGTCCCGTTCACTGCACTGGGACTGGGCCTTCTGGTTGCCGCCGCACTCGCCTTCCTCTTGCCGAAGAGTCCGACGAGATCCTAGAAGGAGTCCATGACCCGGAGGGTGGGAGCGAAGGTTGAAAATCAAGGGAGGATTCGATTCATCGACCCTGCACAAAACTTCCAACCCGTCTCTTAGTTTATTTTGTTTCCGCGTGCTTACGGTTCTGGATGTAGGAGCTGCGGAGTGCGAGGTAACGGTCGAGTGTGTTCTCCGTTGCGGCGTCATAGGTTGCCATCCGATCGTGGAAGTTGCGCAATGCGTCCGGAGCAGTAAAGGCTGTCGTCCAGGCCGCGCTCGGGAAGATGAAGAACATCCAGGTGAGGGGACTCAACGCCATGTCACCCGCAAAACCGACGAAATCACGGGAGCTCTTGGGGCCGATGATGGGCCAGACGTGGTAGATGCCGTGACCCATGCCCCACTTGGCCAGGGTCACACCGGTGTCCGAGTGGGGGACGTCTGCGATGGCTGGGATATGGTTAGAGACCTTGATGATGCCGCCGATCCCGACAACGGAATTGACCAAAAACTTCTCGGTCTCCAAGCCTGCGGTGGAAAACCGTGCCTGAAGAAGGTCGTTCACGACACGGTCGGGATACTCGAGGTTGTCATAGACGTTGAAGATGCCGGTGCGAACGGGGCGGGGAATCACGGTGTCATAGGCACGTGAGATTGGTTTCATGACGTAACGATAGAGCTGGTGATTGAACCAGAAGATCCCGCGGTTAAAAGGAGACACGGGATCGGGAATGCTGGCGGTCTTGGCGTAGTCGTCGCCTGGGTCGTCTGCGGTTGCAGATGTTACCGAACCTTTCTTTGCCCCTGTTTTTGCGGTAATTTTTACAGCCTTTTTCCCTGATGGGATCGAAGAGGTGTTCCCGTGGGTGATCTTGGGTGCTCTTGGGGAAACATCTCCCGAGTCGGAAGACTGGTCTGCACTCAGCTTAGGGGAGAATGCCAGGACGGCGATCAGTCCGAGGATGAGGAAAGAATGGAGAGAGGGCTTACGGATGGGATTCATTGTTGAGGGGATGGTTTTTGACTTTGGGGGGCTAAGAGTATTTTTGGAAATGTGGCGAATGATGATCAATCAAGGACGCAGTGTGTTGGGGGTAAGTGTGGTCCCGGGAGTCGTTCTTTCTTATGGATCGTGACCCTGATTGCTTGACCCGATTTATTTTGATTCCGAGACGGCCCGGTGTAACGAGGCAAGGACTGCAACCGCGCCTCCCTGCTTGTACTCCTCGTCAAACTGCGTCCTGTAACTTGCGACCATGCTGACCCCCTCGATGACGATGTCGGTGATGGTCCATCCATCCTTTTCTTCGAGCCGGTAGACAACCTCGTAACGGCTCCCCCTATACATTGCCGTAGTGGGGATCTCCACCCTGCCGGGGGAGGGGGAGGTGGCGGTTTTGTAGATGACGGAGGGATACTCCCCGGGAGTGAATTTCGCAGTGTAGGTGCGCAGGATAAGTGTGGTGAAGAGTCTTACTGCCTCGGCTTGCTGGTCCGGGGTGAATTCCCTCCATCCGGGACCCACGGCACGACGGGTCATGGTCTCGAAACTCAGGATATGTTCCAGGACCGGCTTGACGTGGGCGATGAGAATGGAGCGGTCGGAGGCGTTCTTGGCGATGGTGACGACCTGATCAATGGAGGACTTAAGACGCGTCTCGGCCGCGCTATTATCCGACGCATTCAGGGCGACGGGGCAAACAAGGAGTAGTGCTGTGACGAAGAGATGCTTCACGGTGTTGTTTTCACTTCTTTTTCTTGATTCTTCTTCTCTTTGTCAACTGATCCGAATGCCATTTTTCCGATGAGGGACTCCATGTCGACCGCAGACTCCGTGAGGGTGATTCTGCTCTTGGGGGCAAGATAGGCCTCATCGGCTCCCGGGGAGAGGGCGATGAATTTGTCACCGATCAGGCCCGATGTCTTGACGGAGGCCATGGAGTCTGTGGGGAGCTTCAATTTGGAGGAGACCTTCATGGTGACGATGGCGCTATAGTCCTTGGGATCCATGGCGACGGCCTCCACGCGCCCCACGGTGACGCCCGCCAGCAGGACGCTGCTTCCGGTATGGAGTCCTCCGGCATTGGCAAAACGCGCCTCGATCGGGTAGGACTCTCCTCCGATCATGGAGCCGGTTCCTGTCTGGAGGCTCAGGTAGGTCACCGCCGCGATGCCCATGAGGACAAAGAGTCCGACGAGAAGCTCAAGATTGTGTTTTTTCATAAGTTATTCAGTGATCAATTCATCAGGAGATGGTCCGTGGTTCCGTACGGATCGCCGCCAGGGAGCTCTCGAGGGACCCCACGCTGTCGCGAAAGGCTTGCACGACGGGATTTCCGGAAGCGTGGAATCCATCGGGAGTTCCCTCGAAGCATACCCTACCCTCGTTGAGGAGTGCAACACGGTCGCTCGCAACGAGGGCCTCTACAATGTCGTGGGTGACGACGAGCGCCGTGAAATCGAATTGTCGCTTGTATTTGGCAATCATCTCGAAGACCGCATTCCTGCGCAGAGGGTCGAGACCGGCGGTGGGCTCGTCGAAGAGCACAAGTTCGGGTCTGGTCACGATCGCCCGCGCAAGGGCGAGCCGTTTTTGCATGCCACCGGAAAGCTGGGAGGGATAATGCCCGCCGAAGCCATCGATCTCAAGCTGTCGGAGTGCCTCGAGGCTCCGTTCCCTGATCTCCTTATCGGCGAGTGTCGTGGTCTGTTCAAGGGGCAGGGAGACGTTTTCCAAGGCCGTCAATGAATCGAAGAGCGCGTTGCTCTGGAAGAGGAAACTGCAACGCTTGCGAAAGTCCATCCGGGCTTCGGAATCCGAGTGATCAAGAGACCTGCCGTCAAAGCTGATTCGTCCTGAGTCAGGCCGGATGACGTCGGCAAGGCACTTCAGGAAGACGGACTTGCCGGCTCCGCTCGGCCCGAGGACGGTGAAGAGACTCCCACGGGGAATCTCGAGTGAGACTCCGCTGAGAATGGTGCGATCCCCGAAGCCTTTCCGGAGATCCTCTACGCGGAGTAAAGGCGATTGTTTAAGTCTCTCCATGATCAGATGAAAAAGGAGCTGATGACGTAGTCGGCCACCAGGACCATGATGCTTGAGAAGACCACGGCCCGTGTCGTGGAGGCGCTCACGGCGCGGGCTCCGGTTTCCGCCCCACTGCGATGGGAATGGAATCCCTGGTAAGCGCAGATACTGATGGAGAGAAGTCCGAAGGCAGCGGCCTTGAGAAAGCACTCCCTGATGTCGCGGGACTCCACGGCATTCTGAATTGATGACCAATAGACTCCCGAATCGACTCCGAGCAGCAGGGATCCTGACAGTCCTCCCCCCCAGAAACCAATAACGACAAAGAGTGCTGTTTGTGCGGGAAAGACTAGCAGTGAGGCAAGCAGGCGGGGAGCCACCAGATAGCCGTGCGTGCTCACCCCCATGGTCTCCAGTGCGTCGATCTGTTCGGAATTCCGCTGGATCCCAAGTTCGGCTGCAAGAGCGGATCCACCCTGCCCGATGAGCATGAGGGCGGCCAGTACCGGTCCCATCTCCCTGACCAGACTGAGTGATACAAGCGACCCTAGCAGTCCGACCGATCCGAATCTGCTGAGGACGTGGTATCCCTGCAATCCCAGCACGAGTCCCGTGAAGAGGCCGACGATGAGGATGACGGGTAGGCAGACCGTACCCTGCTCGTAGACGGCTCGGATGATCCTTTTCCACATCCTTTTGGAATGCATCACCGCAGAGAACGATCTGCCCGTGAAGAGGGCGTAGTCGCCGAGTCCAAAAACAGTGTCGAGCGCCTTCCGGCCAATGAGATGAAGCATTGCCATCATTCTTGTCATGAAGTGGCTCCCTGCACAATCCAACAGCGTGATTGCTTGGAGGAAAGAAGGGATGATGGGGAAGGATATGGAAAAGGATGAAACTTGAAACCTGAACCAAATCCGTAGGAACGGAAGCAAGGCGAATGACATCAATGATGAAGTATGGACTAAGGCCGTCGAGGGTCGTGCCATCTGTCCTCCTATTGCTGATTGCTGAGGCACGGGTCAGGACATATGTACCCGGCCCTAAAACTTTAGGAATAAACAATCAACAATGAACAATCTGTCGCAACGCAGCGCAACGCGACTTCCGACCTCTGCGCTCGGGATCACGTTGCTTCGCCATCTCTCAGAGGGTAGGCTCCCTCCGTGTCCTTTTCCTCCTCCGGTAGAATGTCACCTTCGTCCAAGTGTTCCAAGGACGCCAATTCGTCCAAGTGGGTGGTCCTTGGCCTGCTCTGGTTGGTCTGCTTCCTGAACTATGCCGATAGGCAGGTGATCAGCTCCCTCTTTCCCCTGCTGGAGCACGATTTTGGTTTTAGCAAGGCGCAGTTGGGGCTGATCGGAAGTTCCTTCATGTGGGTCTACGCATTCTCCTCACCGCTTGCAGGTTTTGCCGGGGACAGGGTGTCCAGAAAGGGGTTGATCTTGGGAGGTTGCCTGCTCTGGAGTGTGATGACCTTTTTTACGGGTCTTTGTGGAAAGTTCTGGCAGTTTCTGGCGACCCGGGCGGTGATCGGTCTCGGGGAGTCACTCTACTTCCCGTCCGCGACTTCGTTGATCAGCGGGTGGCATGGGTTGAGAACCCGTTCCACGGCCCTTTCCCTCCATCAGTCGGCGGTCTATGTCGGGACGATTGCCGGGGGTGCCCTCGGAGCTTATGTGGGTGCCCGCTACGGTTGGCGATGGGCCTTCTACGGCTTCGGAGGTGCCGGGATCCTAGTGGCCATCCTCATCAGGAAACACCTTGCGGATCCTGATATCCCTACTGCGGACCTCCTTGAACGGGATGCGGAAACCACGATGAACACGACGGCCACGAATGGTTTGATTCCGACGTTTCAAAAACTTCTCACCAAACCCAATGTTCTTCTCCTTATGGTTGCTTTTGCATTCGCCAATGGTGTTGCCGCGATCTTTCTGCTCTGGGCCCCGACTTTCCTCTACGAGAAATTTCACCAGAGCCTTGTGGTTGCGGGATTCTCCGCTGTGGCCGCCATCCAGATTGCAAGTGCCGTGAGCGCCCCTCTCTCTGGTCTTTTGGCTGACAGGCTCTCGATCCGGATCAGGGGTGCCAGGATGATCGTGCAGGCGGTAGCCCTTCTCCTCGGTTCCCTCACCATCGTTGCGGTGGGAAGGGCGGCGACCATGGAGGCACTGATTGCGTCCATGATCTGTTTCGGAATCTGCAAAGGGGGCTACGATGCGGGAATCTTCGCTTCGGTTTTTGATCTTGTGCTCCCCGGTGAGCGATCCTCGGTGGCGGGGTTGATGAATACCCTGGGATGGATCGGGGGTGCAGTCAGTGCGATGATGGTGGGAATATTCTCCACCTATGGATCGGGAACCCCGATGGAGAGGATGAGTGGTGTGATCGTCTGGAGTTCCGTGGGTTATCTGGTGGCTGCCACACTTCTCTTATCGGCCCGCACCCTCGACGATACGAAGCCCGCAGAGACGCTCCATCTCGGCTGATGAGGAGGAGCGGTACTCAAGGGAGGCCAGATAGCGGTCGGTAGGCGGGAGCAAGGAGGCTCGAAGAATCGCCTCGGGATGCTCGAGGCGTGAAAAGAGCATCCTATGAATCCTCCTTAAGGGGACCGATTTCTTTCCGAGTCCCCCGGGGATGTTGCTCGACCAGAAGCTCACGCAATCGACTCCCTGGATGGATTCCCTCCCGAGGTAGATGACCGAGTGACCGTGCTCGCTGGCTCCTATCCCCTCATTCCAGAAAATCTTGAGAAAGTCCCCGGACCGGGCTTGGTTCAACTCAGTGAAGTTCTTCCCAAGACCAAGCTCATAAAAGAGCCGAGCTGTGCCGGGGCCGTTGGCATTCCAGCGACCCCAGACGCCATGGCCATCGGGCTGTCCCGAGGGCTTCAGGAGGGCAAGAATACGGGGAGTGAGCTGAAGTTGATCGCGGGACTGCAGGGAGGAGAGTGCGCTGAGGAAAATCAGGTAGGTGGCACCCGAGCAGTAACTCGGCATTGCCTCGGCAGGGGAGACCTTGAGGTGATCTCCCGCGATGCTTACCGAACGCGTCAGGGCATGATTGGCGGCTCCCGACGTCGAGTATCCGCCACCCGGTGGCATCGCCGCCACGGATTCCATCACAAGGGCATTGAGATCAATCTCTGTGGCCCTGATCTGCGATAACGAAAGAAAAAGGAGCGAGATCGAAAGGAGGACTTTCATGAATTTCACCATAGCCCTCAAAATCGTACTGGTCACCCATCAAGAAGGATCAAGAGCTAGGGGAAAGAATTAAGGCGGAAGAGATTTGCCACAAGAGGCACAAGACGAAACAAAGGGAGAAGTCGAAGATCGAAGACTTGAGCGGGAGGCATAAGGAAAGCTGATGACTGATTGCTTAATCTGTCGCAACGCGAACTCTGCCCTCTCCTGTGACCCTTGTACATCTTGTGGCTAAGTCCCGCCGCCATCTGCCCTCCGACCGCTGACTTCTGATTGATGCCCTCTGAAAACCTCAGGAATTAACAATCTACAATCAGCAATCTGTCGCAACGCGACCTCTAATCTCTTCTTCACATTTCTCCCTCCATCAACTCGTGGTTAAAAATCTGGAAATCGGTTGGATTGCCTCCGTTTTCCCCGCTATTGCAGAGGGGTGATGAAAAGAAATTCCGCCCGCTTTCTTCCTGTCGTAGCCTTGACAGGGCTCGCTTTGACTCCTCTCACCCCCCTGACACCGATGCCCCTTTCAGCCGATGTGACTACAGCGAAGGCAGCCAGGATCGACCTTGGAGGCAAACCTCTTCTGACGGCGCCCAATCCCACCCTTCCACGGGAAGGAAAGCCTCCCGCCATTCTTAATGTCTCGCTCCCCAACCTGCAACTTCACCGGACTTCGATGACTCCCGCCAAGGGGACGATCCTCCTCCTTCCAGGTGGGGGATATCGTACGCTGGCTGTCGTCCATGAGGGACTGAGTGTGGCCGAGTTGCTCAACCGCTCGGGTTTTGATGTGGCGATCCTGGAGTATTCCGTCGGCAAGGAGGATGCCACGATCCGTCCCCAGGCGCTCTCGGATGCGCTCCGGGCACTGGATCTGATCCATCTTCACGGCAAGGAGTTTGGCCTTAGTGAAGCTTCCTTTGGTGTGATGGGATTCTCGGCAGGGGGGCATTTGGCGACAAGATTGATTCATGAAAAAGGCGGGGATGTCCGTTTTTCAGATATAATTCTCATTTACCCCGCATATCTCGACGCATCGAATGGTCTGAAACCTGAAGTCATCCTCCCGAAGGGTATCTCCCCATCAACAAGGGTTTTTGTCCTCATTGGGGAGAAAGATCTCCCTGAACGGGTGGCCAGTTCCCGATCCTATGCTGATTCCGCAAAAGCTGTGGGACTCGATTCGGAGTTTCATCTTCTCCCCGGAACTCCCCATGCTTTCGGGATTCAACCTGGACAACAGGGAGTCGTTGGAAATTGGCCAACCCTTCTGGAATCATTTCTGAAAAAGGGCGGGAATCAGAGCGGTTCATAAGATTTGAAATCTCTCCAGAGAGTTTTCGGTCTCCTGCCCCGCGTTCTGGGCGGCGTAACCTTGCTCACCACAGGGATTTTATTGATGCTTTGGTTCTGGAGGCATCCTCTAGGTCCAAGGGGTGGGCTTCCTTTTCCAAGTGAGTTGGTGGTCGATGTGCCTCAGTTTTTTCAGGCCGACCCGAGATGGGGGGATGACTTCTTGGGAAAGACGCCCGGAACCCTGGGAGGGGAGGGGTGCGCCGTGACTTCTGCGGCCATGGTCTTGAAATTTTACGGGGTCAGTTTGGATCCAGGACGGCTGAATCGTTTTTTAACGCTTCGCGAGGGCTATGAGGGAAGTGGGTGGATCAGGTGGGAGGTGGCCGCGTTGTTCTCTCCCGGAATCGTTGAAAAGGCTTATGAGGACCTTCCCTCTTACGGACGGATCGATTGGAATCTTTTAAAGAGAAATCCGGTCATCATTCGCTTGCGCCTGCCGGATGGAATCACCCATTTTGTGGTGATTGTGGGTAAAAGAGGTCTGGATTATCTGATACGTGACCCTTCAGGAAGGGGAGGTGGAAGGGTTTATCCACTGACCGATCTCGGCGTCCCCATCGAGGCCCTGCGGTATTACAGGAAGCTGCGTTGAAGAGCGCTGGTCGGAGGTCGGGTTGCGACAGATTGTTTATTGTTGATTCCTTACGTTTTCAGAGGTCAGCAATTAGGAATTAAAAATCAGAGGTCAGAACTCAGAGGGCACGCTATTTCATACTTTATCATTGATGTCATCCGCATTGCGTTAGTTCCTACAGATTTGGTTCAGTTCTCAAGTTTCAAGTTCACAGCCATCCCATAGAGGAGGCAAGTGGAGGGTAAAAGTGGGTGGGATAAAGTGGTGATGGACGGGGAGATTTCAACCTGCCACATGGCAGGGGTATGCAAAAACAACCCCGCCCATCGGTAGGCAAGTTCACGATTTTGAGGCAGCTCTGCAACCTCATTCCGAGCCATCTGGTACCAAAGCTTGCCAGGGAGACGGGAGTGGATCAATTGAGTCGTAGTTTTTCGCCATGGAGTCATGTCGTGGCGATGCTCTATGCGCAGTTGACCCATTCTATCGGTCTCAATGATGTGTGCGATTCTCTAAGGCTGCATCGAGGGCCCCTTTCCTCGATTCGAGGAGCCACGCCACCGAGTCGCAACGGACTCTCCCATGCGGGCAAGCAGCGCAAGGCAGTTCTTGCCGAGAGGCTCTTCTGGGAGGTGCTGGCTCACCTTCAGAGCCTCTCCCCGGGATTTGCTCATGGACGCCGAGGCCAGGGCGTCACCCATCGTTTCCGCAAGACGATCCATCTGGTGGATTCCACCACCATCGAACTGGTGGCCCTCTGCATGGACTGGGCCAAGCATCGCAGACGCAAGGCCGCAGCCAAGTGCCATATGAGGCTGGATCTCCAGAGTTTCCTTCCAAGCTTCGTTCTCATCGACACTGCCCGTCACAACGATGCCAAGCGAGCAAGGGAACTCTGCTCGGGTGTTCAAGCCGGTGAGATCGTTGTCTTTGATAAAGCCTACGTGGATTTCGACCACCTCTTTGAGTTCTTACTGCGGGGCGTCTTCTGGGTCTCTCGCACCAAAAGCTCTCATCTCTTCACTGTCGTGAAGAGCAGGCCATCTTCCGACCCGAAGATCCTTGCCGATGAGGAGGTGGTCCTCTCCCGTAAGGCTGCTTTTGAGGGGAAGTACCCTGAGCGGATGCGCCGTGTTCGCGCCCTCGTAGAGATCGATGGCTCGGAACGGGAGATGGAGTTCCTGACTAATAACATGGACTGGAGTCCCCGTAGCGTCGCTGATCTCTACCGCTCCCGTTGGTCCATTGAGGTCTTCTTCAAGCAGATCAAGCAAACCCTGAAACTCGCCGACTTCTTGGGCCATAGCGCCAATGCCGTGCGTTGGCAGGTCTGGAGCGCTCTGCTCACTTATCTCTTGCTGCGCTTTGAGGCGTTCCTCTCCTCTTGGAGCGGGAGCTTCACCCGCCTCTTCACGCTCATCCGCTCCTCACTCTGGCAACACTTCAATCTGCTGGATCTCTTAAAAAGCTGTGGGACAGCCGCCGGCGGCTTTCGCGCAATGGCTACTCCCAATCAGGCTTATTTCCCCTTGTTCAGGTCATAACCTATGGGACAGCACCCATCTCAACTGCTCGCCCAGCACTTCAACCCCAGAAATTCTAAAACCACTTCTAACCAAAATCACCCTTCCTACCCCTTCAATACTTAATCAGCACTCAGTCTTTATGCCCCTGTGGGATGGCTGTGAATTCAATCCATTAATAATAAGGAGATTCTGTATGGAGGATATCGCATGATTCGGATCCCAGGTAGCTAAGTTGATCAGCCTCGATAGCGCAGCTGTGAATTAGCCACGGCGTAGGGATTTTCGATGCAGGAGCAGGCGCGTGAGTGAAGCTGTATAAATTATACTGCGAACGAGCAGCAACGAACTCCTGCGCGAAAAGCGCAAGCCCCCCTAAAACCAGTCGATGTGATGGGATAGCATGAGATCCTGGTCAAATTGAAAATATCCCTTAAAGATCCTCCCCTCCAGCATCCCCGGCAACCAATACTGATCATCTTGCCACATGTCGTGATAGGGAATCGCTGAAGTCTCCATCCAGTGGGGGATCGCCTCGTCGGTCTCGATTGGATCTCCGATGCATCCCTCGGCGGTGAAGACAACGCAGTGAAGCGCCAACCCATCCACAAACTGGAAGTGTAGCTCTCCCCGCTCGGAAAGATTCAGCGGTGTCACACAGAGCTCCTCCTGAGTCTCGCGGATCGCGGCCTGCAGCGGGATCTCCCCGGGTTCCAGCCGTCCACCGGGTCCGTTGATCTTACCCGCACCGAGGCCACGCTTCTTCCGGATCATCAGGATCTTACCCTCTTGTATCACAAAACAAAGCGACGCCCTCATCGTTGGTTGCCAGTTCTGCCAGAAGCCGGGGTTGTGGGGTTCCATTCGAAGGGAATTAATATGGCCTTAACGGATGCGAATCAATGGCCGGATAAACTAAACAGGAAGCAAAAATCTAAAAGCCAAGGGTACTGGGATGCTGGGAGCTAAGATTGGGGCGCTTCTGTAATCGCAATCTGCCTGGCATTCATCTGCTCTCTTTTCCTTCTTTGCTACTTCCAGATTCAATCTCGCCCCCTTTCGGTTGCAAAATTGTTACAAAAGCCCCCTTGAACACATCCGGAAGACGTCGCACCATAGTAGTTTATGGAAAAAGGGCACCACTCCCACTTTATCAACCGGGGTCTTAGCTGGCTGGAGTTTAACCATCGCGTGCTCGACCAAGCCCTTGACAAAGAGAATCCATTGCTGGAACGGTTGAAGTTCCTTTGTATCGTCAGTTCCAATCTGGACGAATTTTTCGAGGTTCGCGTCGCCGGACTCAAGCAGCAAGTGCAGACCAACACGGTGGCGCTGGCACCCGATGGAATGTCCCCCAAGTCCGAGTTGGCCGCGATCGCCAAGCGTGCCCGCAAGCAGGTCGATGACCAATACAAGTGCTGGAACGAAGAGGTCGAGCCGGGCCTCGCCGCAGAGAATATCAAGTTTCACAACTTCCCCGAAGTCCCTGAGGCGGAGAGGGCTCACTTTGAAAAGTTTTTCCATGAGCGGATCTTTCCGGTGCTCACACCCCTTGCCATCGATCCCTCGCACCCCTTTCCTCAACTCCTGAACAAGAGCCTCAACATCATCGTTCACCTCGAGGGAGAGGGCCTCAATACCGATCTGGCCGTCGTGCAGGTCCCGAGAATCCTTCCTCGCGTCGTTCCCTTCTCAAATCAGACCGATGAGCAGGGGCACGATTTTGTCTTCCTCGGCAGCATCATCAAACACTATGTGGGATCGCTCTTCCACGGAGTCAAGGTCCATGGGGCCCATCTCTTCCGTGTCACCCGCAACAGCAATCTCTACATCGACGAGGAGGAGGCGGATAACCTGCTCCATGCCATCGAGGAGGAACTCCGCCACGTGAACCGCGGAGCCGCAGTGCGTCTTGAGGTGCAGGATGACTGCCCGGATGAGGTGGCCCATCGGTTGCTTGAGATTTTCAATCTCGAGCCCGGGGATCTCTACCGTCATCACGGCCCCATCAACCTGACCAGATTGATGCCGCTTGCCCTGTCGATCGATCGTCCCGATCTCCGTGACAAGAGATTCACTCCGGCCATGGTCGTCTCACTCAACGAGGAGGCCGATATCTTCTGGCACATTCGCAAGGGAGACATCCTGATGCAGCATCCCTACGACAGCTTCCAAACGGTGCTGGATTTCCTCGGGCAGGCGGCGGAAGACCCGAACGTCCTCGCCATCAAACAGACTCTTTACCGCACCAGCTCTGACTCTCCTCTAGTCGCTTCCCTGATCCATGCCGCGGAAAACGGAAAGCAGGTCACCGTGATCATTGAGTTGAAAGCCCGCTTTGACGAGGCGGCCAACATCAAGTGGGCACGACTCATGCGCGAGGCCGGAGTGAATGTCATCTACGGCATTGCGGGGCTCAAAACCCATGCCAAGGCCATGCTGGTCGTGCGTCAGGAGGGGGATGTCATCCGTCGTTACGCTCACCTCGGAACGGGCAACTATCATCCCTCCACCGCTCGGCTCTACACGGATCTTGGTTTCCTGACGGCGCGCGAGGAACTCACTTCGGATGTGGCGACCATGTTTAACATCCTGACCGGCGTCTCCAAGTTCCCGGGCATGAGGGAGCTCCTGATGGCTCCCTATGACCTGAGGGAAGGGATGCTCCACCTCATCGATCGCGAAATCGAGCACGCCCAGGCGGGGCGACCTGCCGCAATTTTTGTAAAAATGAATGCCCTTGTGGAGGAGAGCATGATCGAGGCCCTCTATCGGGCCTCTCAAGCCGGCATCAAAGTCAACCTGCTCATACGCGGTATCTGCTGCCTGCGTCCGAACATTCCCGGCGTCAGTGACAACATCGAGGTTCGAAGCATCGTCGGACGCTTCCTCGAGCACAGCCGTATCATCCGCTTAGAGAACGGGGGGAGTCCGGAGATCTATCTGGGCAGTGCCGACTGGATGCCGCGCAACCTTTTCCGCAGGGTGGAGACGGGCTTCCCCATCCGCAATCCCCGGGTTCACGAGCATATCGAGGAGATCATCTCCTGGTTCTGGAAGGACAACGTGAAGTCCAAGGTGATGGGACACGACGGACACTACCAAGCCCAGGAAATCATCGGGGAACGTTTCAATGCCCAGGAGGAATTCGTCGCCGAGGCCCAACGCCGCAGGAAAGCCAAGCCAGTCTTGGCCCAGTAGCCGCCTCCCGCTCAGGCCGGTAATCTAGGGCTATCTCTGATGCAGATAGCCCTTGGCCAATTCCGTAAACTCCCTCACCTGATTCTCCTCCCAGAGAAGATCTCGGCCAAGTTCCCTGGCGAGAAGCTTGGCGACGGTTGGAGCAGCCTCGATCGTCGCCTGCGCATCGAGTAAAAGGGATCTGGTGCGGCGGGAAAGAATGTCCTCAAGGGTCCGGGCCTGCTCATGTCGAACTCCCCATACCACTGTGGCGAGGGGATAAGGAAGACGGGGGTGCAGGACCTCCTCAAGGGCCGGTTCGGCAGTCATCAGGGCCATGAGTTCATCGGATTCGCTCCCGTAAACCGAGAGCCAATCAGGCAGGGCTGACGCATTAGGACTTCTCCAACCGTGCAGTTGGAGATGATCGGTCACGCATTTTCTCTCTTCAAGTCCCCCCAGGACGATCGCATGATCAACGGTGTCCTCAGCCATCTTCCGGTAGGTGGTCCACTTGCCACCCACGATCGTGAGGAGGCCACCCTCGGAGACCAAGACTTCGTGATTGCGTGAGATGGCCTTGGTGGCCGACCCGTCCTTACCCGGCTTGCGCACAAGCGGCCTCTGACCGGCAAAAATGCTGAGGATATCCTTTTCCTGAGGGTCTCGCGCAAGATACCGCGAGGCGTTGCGAAGGATGAAGCCCACTTCCTCGGCAAGGGCCCGGGGCTCGATCTCCGGATCCTGCATCGGCGTGTCCGTCGTCCCGACCAGGACCTTGCCGTGCCACGGAATCACAAAGAGGACTCGTCCGTCATCCGTGTGAGGCACCATGATCGCCGAATCGCCCTGCAGAAAAGAGCGGTCCAGGACGAGATGGACGCCCTGGCTAGGTTGCACGGCTTTTGTCGCCTTCGGGTCATCCATATGGCGGATCTCATCGCTAAAGATTCCGGTCGCATTGATGACCACGGCGCTCTCCACGGTGTGGCTCACACCCGTCTCAAGATCCGTAAAGGTGACGCCATTCACGAGACCCTCCCTCTTGGTAAGAGCCGTGACCTTTGCATAGTTCAGGACGCAGGCCCCGTGATGGACGGCTGTGCGGGCAAGAGTCACTGCGAGACGGGCGTCGTCAAACTGACCGTCAAAGTATTCGACTCCCCCGAGGAGATGCTCCTGCTCGATGTTGGGAATCCTTTCCATCGTTTCCTTGCGTGAAACGAGGTGCGAGGGAGAGAGGTTCAGTTTTCCGGCCAAGGCATCATACACCTTCAGGCCGATGCCGAAGAAAGGCCCCTCCCACCACTGATAGCGGGGAATCAGGAACGACAGGTGATGAACAAGCTGGGGCGCATTCTGGTGGAGGAGTCCACGCTCGCGCAGCGCCTCGAGGACGAGCGGGATATCACCCTGCTCCAGATAGCGGACGCCGCCATGGACGAGTTTGGTACTGCGGCTGGAGGTTCCCTTGGCAAAGTCGGATCCTTCCAGCAGGAGGGTCCTGTATCCCCGCGTGGCTGCGTCAACGGCCACACCCAGACCCGTTGCGCCACCACCGATCACGATCACGTCCCAGCGCGGGGTTTCTCCGATATTTTTTAGCTGTTGCTTGCGGTTCATTGTTGTGTTGCCCATTTTTGGGCACGCTTGACGGCCCTCTTCCAGATCTTGAGGCGGGATCTGCGACTTTGTCCCGTAATTTCAGGCTCGAAGCGGTGCTCCACGGAGCGGATCTTGGACAGCTCCTCGATGCTGGGCCAGATCCCAGCCCCCAAGCCCGCCAGCATCGCTGCACCTAGAGCCGTGCTCTCCAGATTCGCCGGCCTCTCGACCGTGCATCCGAGCAGATCCGACTGCGTCTGCATCAGGAGATTGCTGGCGGAGGCTCCTCCATCCACCCGAAGGGTTGTGATTTTTTTTCCGGAGTCCTTCTCCATCGCCGCAACCAAATCGCTGACCTGAAAGGCAATCCCTTCCAGTGTGGCCCTCGCAATATGTGCCGAAGTGCTCCCTCGTGTCAGGCCCAGGATGGTACCCCGCGCCTCGGGATCCCAGTATGGAGCCCCGAGTCCGGTGAAAGCAGGCACCAGATAGACTCCCCCGCAATCGTTGACCCGGTTGGCAAGCTCCTCAACCTCGGGGGCGGACTTGATGATGCCGAGGCCATCCCTCAACCACTGGATTGATGCCCCTCCCATGAAGACACTCCCCTCCATTGCATACTGCATGGCACCCTCCCCAATTTTCCACGCAATAGTCGTCAGCAGGCGGTTCGCGCTGGAGATTGCATCCTGTCCCGTGAACTCAAGGAGAAAACAACCCGTCCCATAGGTGCATTTGACCATTCCCGGCTTGGTGCAAAGCTGTCCGAAGAGTGCCGACTGCTGATCCCCGATTGCGCTGGTGACGGGAATGGAGGCACCGAAATGAGCGGCCACCGTCACTCCCAAGCTTCCACTGCTGGGGGTGATTCGGGGCAGGATGGCAGCCGGGATATTAAAGAGGGCCAGCAACTCCGGGTCCCAATCTCCTTTGCGGATATTCATCAGCATGGTTCGGGAAGCGTTGCTGACATCGGTGACATGGGAAGCCCCCCCAGTCAGTTTATAAATCAGCCAGCTGTCGATCGTGCCGGCGGCAAGCTCGCCCGCCTCGGCCCTCGCCTGTCCGTCTGGAATCTCCTGAAGGATCCATCGAATCTTGCTGGCTGAGAAATAGGGGTCCAATAGGAGTCCGGTCCGCTGCTGGATCAGAGGCTCCTTACCCGACTCCCGCAAGGCATTCATTGCCTCACCCGTCCTCCGGTCCTGCCAAACGATGGCATGATGGACGGGTTCCCCCGTCTTGCGGTCCCATACAACGACCGTCTCGCGCTGGTTCGTGATACCCACTGCCGAGATCTCAGCGGCAGAGACTCCGGCTTTTGCGATCGCTTTCCGGGCGGTTGAGAGAATGGTCTCCCAGATCTCCATCGCGTCATGTTCCACCCACCCCGGCTGGGGAAAGTGCTGGGGAAATTCTTTTTGTGCTGAAGCGATCACCCGAAGGCCTTCCGTGTAAATGATCGAGCGGGAGCTGGTCGTGCCCTGATCCAGTGCGAGGATGTAGTTCATGGGGGTAGAAATTAAAAGCGGCCCAGCGCCATGTAGACGACAGCGGCCAGGGAAGCCCCGATCAGGGGACCGGCAACGGGGATCCAGGCATAGCTCCAATCAGATCCACCTTTGCCCGCAACAGGAAGAATCGCATGGGCAATACGGGGCCCGAGATCGCGGGCGGGGTTGATCGCATACCCCGTGGGGCCTCCCAACGAGAGGCCGATCGCCCAGACCAACAGTCCCACAGGCAGTGCCCCGAGGGCTCCGAGATCAATCGGGAAGACCGCATCGCTTTTCGGCGCGCCCACAGCACCCTTCATGCAGAAGATACAAAAAATCAGAACGAACGTGCCGATGATTTCGCAGGCCAAGTTTGCAGGCATGCAGCGGATCGCTGGGGAGGTGCAGAATGCCGCCCTCTTGAGAGAGGCATCCTCCGTGATCTTCCAATGGGGAAGGAAGGCAATCCACACGATGAAAGACCCAAAAATCGCCCCCAGGATCTGGGCCTCAATATATCCCGGAACCGAAGCCCACGGAAAATCTCCTGCAATTGCCATGGCAACAGAGACAGCGGGATTCAAATGTGCACCGCTGACGCGGGCCACGGAAAAAACCGCCACGAAGACGGCCAACGCCCAACCAGCAGTGATGACAATCCATCCGCTGTTCTGTCCCTTACTGCGGTTCAGCAGGACGGTCGCAACAACGCCGTTTCCTAAAATGATCAGGAGCGCTGTTCCAATGAACTCTGCAAGGGGAGGGGACACCACTGATTACGTTAACCAACCACTATCCTCCAGCAAGTTTTATGATATTGTCTCAGCCCCATAGATCATGCCTTTCACGAGAAGGCATGGAGATTGGGTAGAGGGAACACCGAGCGCCCCAGGCACCATAAGGCCCGTGTCGATGGACCACAGCTCAACCCTTTAGGGCGATGGTTGTGGGAACAACCGAGTCCGAACCCTACCTTTATGAAAAAACCCCCACTAAAGTGGTTGAAGAGAGTATCCTGAAGCTGCTGTTCCAGGATAAAACGTATAAGAAATGATCGCTTCAGAGGTACCTCCATCGCGGGGAGATCCCGAGAAACCCAACATTTCGGCCAGTTTAATCGAGCCTTCACCAATGTGGTTTGAAGGACCGATGTCTCCGCAAACTGCCTCAACGGTGATATTTGTCGCCGTATTAACAACGATCACCTTGCATCCTAGAACAGCGCCCACCGACTTTTGTGCAAGAATCCCAGGGCAAACAGCATAGGGAACGAATTCCGCATTCAGGTAACGTCTCGGATCTGTTACCGCATATTGTTTGAATTGAAGACTCGTGGTGGAAATATAAAAGCCAGGCGCCGGGTCATCTCCGCCTTGGACAACAGGGTTGCCTGTGGCGTCTGTCAAAACTCCAAACCAATTCCCTGGATGCCCGGCATCGATCGTATAATCCAAACCGGTATCATTTGGCCCATAACAGCGAGGGCATCCATCTCCATCAACGGTTAAGCCTGTTTTAAAGGAAAAAGAATCGTCGTCCAATTGCGTGATCGACTCTCCTTGAATCATCGCAAGGAATTTCCTCATTTCTGGGTGACTATTCCGTTGGTGTCTACCCTATTGAACTTATCAAGAGATCTCCACCCTGACATTCCAAGCAAAGCAAGGAGCAGATTCATCAAAACTGCCGAACTGACTGCGGGAAAATGCACTTGGCTACCGCACAGGACGGCAACCCATTCAAGCATCGGCTGAAGAACTGTCGACCAGGCCAAACCTGCAACACAAAGCCATCCTGCGGTTGGTCGCCAGCCTTCAACATAAAATGAATCGACGATCATTTTTTTTGCCGCTGGCTGTATGCTTTGTTGCTCTTGGGTGCTATTTGGGTTGTTCGGGTCAGTCATAGGGAAGAATTTTTGCCTTATAGATTCTGCGCATCCGCAACGGAATTATTCAAAAAAAATGAGCGCTCTATTTTCTCAAAAGAAGAATTTCCGGGATGGGCGCTTGCACGGCCATGCTCTACCCTTGGGAGCGGGTAGAGGAAACACCGAGTGCCCCGGATACCAAAAGGGACTGTGTAGATTGACCGAAGGTCAACCGGTTAGGGCGAGGGTTGCGGGAGCAACCAAGTCAATCGAACCAACACGATATTGAAAACCGATCACCAACCCAAAGCCATAGGTTGAAGTGGAGCGGGTAGAGGGAATCGAACCCTCTTTTAGACTTTTTTGACGCTTCGTGTGATTGCGTTATTTTAGACATAAACCGCAGAGAATCAGTGTATAAGAGCCTTTGAAAGCGATTTTCGGTCTCGCAGTCTTACGCATTCAAATACTGCACCCTGTGTCCCAAAGTGTCCCAAAACTTTCTAGAGCCTCCATCGTCATATCCGAACCATATATTCCACTCGTCGGCTCAACCCGATTCCTAGTCCGTCCTGATGCGTTCTAGATTATCTTTAAGGACTTCACATAGACTTGAGACACCTTGGGCGGTAGCAGGTCTTGAACAGGAACTTTTAGAACATTGGAGAAGATTGCCATTTCCTTGTCTGAAATCCCACGGATACCTGTTTCGATTCTCGCTAGTACATCTCTGCTCAAGTCCCATCCAATCCTCTGGCATTGACCCGCAAGAGCCTCTTGTGAGAGGCCAGCGGCTTTTCTAGCAAGAATAACTTGCTTGCCGATCAAATTTCCTTGGCGGGTCATGCTTTTGACCCTTGACCATATCGTGAATTGAAGAGTAAGCGTGTGATGCACACATCACACTACAATCATGAAAACCACCATTCTCGCTCTCACCCTCATCATCGGGGCAGGACTTACCTCACTCGTAGGAAATGCAAAGGCGCAGTTAATTGTAGCAACTGGCGGTACTGATTATAATCATCAAGGAACGGTTGGCACATACGATGCCTCTTCAGGAACCGCTATCAGTGCTTCGCTCGTGACTGGTTTGGGGGTCAGTTCGGTTAGTGCAATGGCTGTAAGCGGCAATAATGCTTATGTACTGAAGGCAAATGGAGTGGCGAATCAAGGTTCAGTTAGCGTTTATGATATTACAAGTGGAGCCTCGATAAACTCCTCTTTAATTACAGGACTGAATTTTCCTACAGGAATAGCAATTTCAGGTAATAATCTGTTTGTTGCAAACCAAACAATCCCCAATCAGATAATCCAGTATAACCTTTCAAACGGGCAATTGGTAAATAGTGCCTTTATTACTGGTGGTCCTTTTTATGCGATAACAATTTCTGGTGGAAAGCTATTCACCTCTATTTTTAGTAGATCAGGATCCATTTCTGTTTATGACCTTTACACGGGTGCTTCCATAAATAGCTCACTTGTATCAGGATTATTTTACCCAATTGCACTAGCTATTGATGGTAATAACTTATTTGTATCTAATTTTGGAGACGGGACAATCGGAGAATATAATATAAATACAGGGTCAACAATAAATGAAAGCCTTATATCTGGGAATGGAATAATAAACCCAAAGGCAATAGCAGTAGCAAATGGCAACATATTTGTTGCACATGATGGAATAAATAGCATTTCAGAGTATTCAGAATCCACAGGAGCATTAATAAATGCCAACTTTGTATCCAACTTGGATGCCCCTGTTGCATTGGCCTTAATCCCCGAACCTTCATCTTTTCTCCTTATTGGCCTTGGCTTACTCGTCCTAGTGTTCTGGCGTAGGAGGGTGGCTTGACTGAAC
>Ga0118677_10001867_pt1 | contig 43568 bp, 38 predicted proteins | sample AliMusrvi5mmetaG_FD_86154 | JGI IMG/M metagenome (GOLD analysis project Ga0118677, IMG submission 86154)
TTTTTTCTTAACAAAGGGTAATAATAAAGGACGCTCAATCAAACCATCTCGCGTGTATGTGCCTTGCAAAATAATATGACCTAAAAGTAACTCTCTGATATTAAAAATGCTGTAACATCCTTATTGAAATCCTTTTTAGAATCTCTAAAGCTGGTTGCGCCGAAATATATTTCATGACCATATATTGTTATTGAAAAATCAATCTCTTTGTTTTTTCCATCTATTGTTCTTATATTTTTTTGAACTTGACTTGCAGATGTTGTAAATGAGATATTAAAATGTATTAGAAGTTCTAATATGTTTTCAAAAGCAGTTTGCTCCCAATGGATAGATTCTTCTTTCTTAAGTGCCAGTTCCCTTGACGGATATTTTTTAGGCAGTTCTTCACAAATTAAATCATACTTGTCACAGATAAGCTTCCATTGTGGAAATTTCATTTCAAGTGTCGCTAGTTTTGGGGTCATAATATGCTTGTTATGAAGTGGTGTGCCTAGCTTTGTGTTAGGTATAGGTATGGCATATAACGTCAAAGTTACAATTTATGCGCCAACTCATACCACGTCACAATAGCTTTTGAAGTATTGTGTTAGATTTTCGCACATAAATCGTGGACTTGTAAAAATTACTAGCATTTTGATGAGCTTTCTCACATTTGGAAGCGTGGTGGCACTGAATCCTGTATTGGCCCTCATTGCGGCAACTTGACTTCAAGCTTAGCCGGCCAAGCGGTGGCTGCATCGAGTTTGACATAGGCCATACCGGGTACGCCGGTCTTGATTTGCGCCAGATGTTGTTTCAGCAGCGCCGGGTCGATTCGCGCCCGCACCCGGAACATCAGCTTCAAGCGTTCGCTTTCGGTTTCCACGGTTTTCGGCGTGAACTGCGCGACGCTGGCGACGAAGCTGGCTTGGGCGGGGATCACATAATCCGGTGCAGCATCCAACACCAAGCGAATTTCACTGCCGAGTGCGACCTTACCCGCCGCCGCCGTGGGCAAGAAGAAGGTCATATAGACATCGGCCAGATCGACTAGGCTCAACACCCGCCCACCCGCATTCAACACTTCGCCGGGTTCGGCGATGCGGTATTGCACCCGGCCATCACGCGGTGCTTTCAAGTCGCTGTCGTCCAAATCCGCCTGTAAACGCACGACGGTTGCTTTGACCGCTTCGATAGCCGATTGCGCTTCCACGCCCTTGGACTTGGCAGCGGTGATGCCGGCCTGCGCCGCCGCGACTTGGGCCTCAGCGGCAACGACGGCGGCGGTCATGCCCAGTACCCGTGCGCCGTTGTCGTCCACTTCCTGTTGCGGCGTGGCGCCTTCGCCGACCAGCCGTTGCGAGCGCTTCAGGCGCTTATCGGCGGCGTCGAGTTCGGCTTGGCGTTGGGCAACGAGTGCTTGCGTGGCATGGTGTTCGCTCTCGCGCTGTACAACGACGGACTTGGCCGTCAAATAGGCGTTCTCGGCTTGGCGCACTTGGGCCAATGCTTCGGCCCTACGCGCCAGCAGCACTTGTGTGTCCATCCGCGCCAGCACTTCACCGGCCTGCACGAAATCGCCTTCGCGGGCCAGAATCTCGACGATACGGCCTGCGGTCTTGGTGGCGATGTCGATTTCGGTGGCTTCGATGCGACCATTGCCGAAAACGATGCTTGGCGGTAGCGGGGCTGGGCGCATCATCCACCAAACACCTGTACCCACCGCCAGCAAGGCGATACCGAGTAATGCAAGCATCCACTTTAATCTTTTCGATACGGCTGGTTTTACCGGCTTTTCTGACGCTACCGGTTTGACCGGTTCAGTGGGTTTTGCCGGTGTGGCTGGTTTTGTCGTTTCGCTCATCATTCCCTCTGTGACAGTTGCGATTGGGCGTTCGCGCCGCCGCCAAGCGCCTTGTAAACGGCAATCAGATCAGTGGACGCCTCGGCTTCGGAGCGGGCCAGTTCGATTTCACCCGCATATTGCGCCCGTTGTGCGTCCAGCACATCCAAAAACGAGACGGCCCCTTCGTGAAAGCGTAGTTGCGACAAGCGGACGGCTTCGCGCAAATCCGCCACCGCGCGGGTCAAGGTCTGCCGCCGGATTTCCTCGTTCAAATAATGCGTCATTGCCGTTTCGGTTTCTTGCAGGGCTTCCAGCACGGCTTTTTGATAGGCCAGATAAGCCTCTTGCTGCTTGGCTTCGGCCAAGTCGATACCGGCCCGGATGCGGCCAAAATTGAGTATGGGCTGCAATAGATTGGCTCCGGCGCTGTAGGAGAAAGCTGCCGATTTGAACAAGGCATCAAGGTCAGTGTTGCGGAAGCCCAACAAGGCCGACAATGAAATTTTGGGAAATAGTTCAGCAATCGCCGAACCTTGTAGCGCAGTGGCTGCGGCCAGCCGGCGTTCGGCGATGCGCAGATCGGGGCGGTGGCGGATCGTCGCGGCGGGTGTCGCCAGGATTTCTTTGCCCGGTGCCAAGGGGACAGCCCCCAGACCACTCAGTTCGGCATCCAAAGTGCCGGGTTGGCGGCCCACCAGCACTTCTATCTGCCGCAGTGCGCCAACTTGCCTTGCCTCCAAGGTGGGAAGCTGAGCCGTCGTCGTTTCGGTCAAAGCCCTAGCCCGCACGACTTCGTAGCGGGTACCAACGCCTTCACGGAATAGCGTTTCGGTCAGAGCCAAGGTATGTTGTTGTGCAGCCAGATTGGAGCGTGTGATGATCTGTTGGTTTTGCAAATTGCGGTATTCGATGTAACCCCTTGCCAAGTCGGCGGTCAGTGTTACTAAAGCAAGCCGGTATTGCTCGTCCGCCGCATCCAAATCGGCGGAGGCCGCTTCCAAACGGCGTCGCTGGCGGCCAAACAGATCAATTTCCCACACGGTGTCAAAACCTAGTTGAAAAAAGTTGAAGCGGGTTCCAGGCACAAGCCCCGGCAGAGGGTTTTCGTAGCGGGTGGCACCTATGCCTAAATTCACTTTCGGAAACAGTTCAGCGCGGGTGCCACTGCGTTCGGCGCGGGCTTGGGCGATGCGGGTCAGGGCAATCTTAAGATCCAGATTACCAGCCATGGCTTGCCCCATCAAGCGATCCAAGCCGGTGTCGCCGAAGCTTTTCCACCAGTCTTTCAGCGTTTGCGGATCGACGGCTTTAAGTTCGGCGCTGGCATCCTGCCCGGCTTGCCAGTGAGCGGGGACGGTGGGCGGGTTTTCCCGATAATCCGGCCCCAGCATACAGCCGCCCAAGTTGCTTAGTATGAATAGCCAAGCCCATGGTGCTTTCATCCGGCTTATTGATAGAACTGCCGGACTTTCGCCACTATCTGGGGATTGGTCATCTTGTCAGTTGTTTCAATACCGACGATGTGCCCACCTAGCCCTTGGTGGATGAGGCGTTTCTCAAATTCACCCTTCGCCTCGCCGGGGCCGAAGATCAGCAGGGATTTCGCGTCGCGGACACGCGAAATCACCTCATCGTAATAACCGTCAAGATGGGCGGTGAATTGCCTGTCCACTTGGTCGTCCGCCGTGCCTTCTTCCGATCTGGCATGTCCGGAAAAGCGCACATGCTTTTCCACGCCTGACTCTATCAGTTCCGTGCTTTCCCCGCCTTCACCAATCAACACGATGAATGCGGCCCGGTGGTCGATCCAAATACCAACTTGTTTATTCACAATGTTCTCCTTAAGTTTTCGGCATTGAGCGTGGTTTCATATCGTAGCCGGACATTATCAGTTCCTTGACCGCGCTTTCGGCATCTTCATGGCTACCAAAGACGCCAACGGCTGATCTGTTTTTTCCTGTCATGAAGTTTCTCCAAAGGGTGGGTTGAATAGATGCGCAGTTTAGCTTGCACAACTATTATTCCCATTACCCACAGGCCAGTCTGTTCGTTAGCGTACATTTCGGAGCATTTCCGGCTACAGTGTGCAGGCTTTCATGGCCTATCGGGTGCGATTAAAAGTGATGCACACGAACTTGGCAATACTTGAAATGACGCCAGGAGTGCAAGGCTTGCCTTGCTTGCACACCCCATAGCAAGGCAAGCCTTGCACTCCTGCATCACTTTTATCGCACCCTGGCCTTATCCCTCCACAGGAACCAGAATTTCGTTCCGGCGCAAAAACCAGGGCGTGAAAGGTGAGTTGTAGCGCGCCCAGATGGGGTCGCCCACAGTGGCCAGCCCCTTCGCTTGAATCCATGCTTCCAGTTCGTTCTTGTATCGAAGGTAGCCTTTTTTATCCCAGAAACCGGGGTAACGCACCGCAGCCATCCGCCGTGCGGGAACCTTTCGCAATACGACTTTATTATCTTCAGGGTCGGGCAGGGTTTCCAGGCTCTGTGTGGCCGGCATTATGAAACTGACAGCCCAGTTTCCCTGGGCCTGCTGCTGCACGACAGGGGCTGTCATCGCCAATTTGGCCCGCGAACGATTATCGCCGGAAATATAGCGAAAGAGTTTTGGGAATGCCTCGTTTCCAACCTGTTCGAATCTGCCCTGCACGAGGGTTTCGGCGATGACGTGGGCTGTGTAATCGCGTATCTCAAACCTCCCATCTTGCTCCAGAACATGGTATCTCACTTCTTCTATCGCCATGGCAAGCACCCTATAGCCCGTTTTAACTTTATTTGAGTCGGAAATGACATCGTTTTCCCTTAAAATGGAGCATGGAGGAATGCCCATTACGGGCATTTCGGTGAGTTCACATCACAGGGCATATTGAGGTTATCTGAAAATCCAGCCGCCGTCAGTGCGGTTGCGCACGTATGAAAAGATGTTTCGTTGCTTTTAATGAACGCAGGCAGTACTCTGCTCTTGTTTTTCGACATCAAGCCGACGCGCTAGGCGAAAAGCCATCAGCAAAGCCCCTGATCGAACAGCAGATGGCACTCAAGGATAGTTTCCGTCACTTATCGCTCGGCAGAACACTCAGAACTCTCAACCCAAACAATGACAAGAGGCAAAGGCATGACCATTCAGACCCGTTTTCCGATTGATCCCAACGCTTTCAAACCGCTCGCCTTGGATCCTGCCCATCCGAAGCTGACGAAAGAACAACGCGCCACGCTGGAAGCCAACATCCAGTTCTGCCGCGACGTTATCGTGTTCTTCACCGCCACCGGCGCGGCGCGGGGCGTCGGCGGACATACTGGCGGGCCTTACGACACCGTGCCAGAAGTGATGATCCTGGATGCTTTCTTTCGCGGTGCGCCGGACAAGTTCGTGCCGGTGTTCTTCGACGAGGCGGGCCACCGGGTCGCCACTCAGTATCTAATGGCGGCCATCTACGGTGATCTGCCGTTCGAACAACTGCTGCAATATCGTGCGGCCCATTCGACATTGCCGGGACATCCCGAACTCGGACTGACCCCTGGCATCAAGTTCAGTTCTGGCCGATTAGGGCACATGTGGCCCCACGTCAATGGCGTGGCGATGGCTAATCCGGACAAGACCGTGTTCTGCCTCGGTTCCGACGGGTCGCAACAGGAAGGCAACGATGCCGAGGCAGCCCGCATCGCAGTCGCCCGAAGGCTCAACGTCAAGTTGGTGATTGATGACAACGACGTGACTATCGCAGGCCATCCCTCGCACTACCTGACCGGCTTTGATGTGGGCAAGACACTCGCAGGGCATGGCTTGACGCTCATCGAAGGCGACGGTGAAGACATAGATGGACTTTTCGGGCGGCTCTGCGAAGCGGCAGTCACGCCGGGACCGTTTGCGGTCGTCAACAAACGCAAGATGTGCGTCGGCATTGAGGGTCTTGAAGGCTCCACGCACGGCCATGACGTGATTTCGGTGGACAAAGCCATCGCCTATCTTGAAAAGCGCGGCCACAATGATGCCGTCCATTTCCTGAAAAATATTGAAAAGCCCAAGGATAACTATGTTTTCCTCGGTTCCGGCAAGAACCTAGACGCCAACCGCAACGTGTTTGGCGACGCTGTCGTGTCAGTCCTAGGTCGGATGGGCGAGGAGGAACGCAAAGAGAAGGTCATCTGCATTGACAGCGACTTGGAAGGCTCCTGCGGCCTGAAAAAGATTCACGATGCCTACCCGGACATCTTCGTCAGTTCCGGCATCATGGAGAGGGCCAACTTCGCGGCGGCCGCCGGGTTCGGCATGGAGAAGGGCAAGCAGGGTATTTTTGGCACGTTCAGCGCTTTCCTAGAGATGATCATCTCCGAAATCACCATGGCGCGCCTGAATTTCTGCAATGTGCTATGCCACTTCTCCCATTCCGGCATTGACGACATGGCGGACAACACCTGCCATTTCGGCATCAACAATTTTTTTGCCGACAACGGGCTGGAAGACGGCTACGAGACGCGGCTGTATTTCCCGGCTGACGCGGCGCAGATGACCGCCTGCGTCGATGCGGTGTTCCACGATCCGGGGCTGCGCTTCATCTTCTCGACCCGGTCGAAGACGCCTAACATCCTCGACGACCAGGGGAACGACTTCTACGGCAAGGGCTACACCTTCGTACCGGGCAAGGACGAAGTGATCCGTGAAGGCACAGCGGGTTATATTGTTAGCTATGGCGAGTCCCTCTACCGCGCACTGGATGCGGTGGAGCGACTGAAGCAGGAAGGCATCGACGTCGGCTTGATTGCCAAGCCGACTTTGAATGTTGTCGATGAAGCCATGATGGCTAAAGTGGGCAATGCCCCGTTCGTGCTGGTGGTTGAAGCCTTCAACCGGCGCACCGGTCTAGGCAGCCGCTTCGGTTCATGGCTGCTGGAACGTGGGCTGACGCCGAAATTTGCCTACCTTGGCACGCATAAGGAAGGCTGCGGTGGCTTGTGGGAACAGTTCCCCTACCAAGGCATCGATCCGGTGGGCATCATGGCTCAGGTGAAGAAACTGGCTGGGTAAACGGACATTGAAGTGAAGGGTGTCCCCAACAGCATGACAACTCAATTTTGGTGGATTCGTTATTAGAAATGTAAGTGTTCACCCCCCCTGGGAGCGTGGGCGTCTCGCCCGCTGAGGGCGGCCAAGATGGCCTCGCTCCCAGCAAAAGGCAGGGGGGAGTGAACGCTTATTTAGAAATCACCTAAGGTGCCCTGACACATTACCGGTTTCCTACGAGGGTTCTACCGATGTACCCTTAAGCTTTCTCTTTCCCATTGTCGCTGTACACCCAAGCCATAAACAATTGGTAGCCCAAGGCCAACATCACCGAACCCAGGAACAAGCCAATAATGCCCCCGGTTGCCATGCCGCCTAGCGCACCCAATAGAATCACCGGCATTGGGGCATCCACGCCCCTGCCCAGTATCAACGGCTTGAGGACATTATCAACCGAACCGGCGACAATGGAATAGACGGCGAACATCACCGCCACGGTGGTGGAGTCATTGGTTGAGAAAACATAGATAATGGTCGGCAGCGATATTAGCATGGCAGGGATTTGCATGATGCCTATCAACAAAACCACTAATGCCAAAACGCCTGCGGCGGGAATGTCAACTAGGATAAACCCAGCCCCCAATAACAGGGCTTGAATACACGCAATGCCGATGACACCTTGTGCCACGGCACGAATGGTAGCCGTTGAAAGCTTGACCAAGTCATCCCCTTTTTCGGGTCCAGCCATCCGCTTGGCAATGGCTTGTGCCGCCGCATGGCCCGACGAGGCATAGGCCATCCATATTCCAGCCACTACCAAGGAAATCAAAAACTTCAAAATGGCAGTGCCGGCACTGGCCGCATAACCCAATACTTGTTTGGTGACGATGCCAATCTTAGGTTCAAATTTTTCGACCACAATGCCAATGTCTTCATGCGCCTCCTCCCATAAAGCATGCAATTTCACCCCCACCAAAGGCCATGTGGCGACAGAATCACGAGGAGCAGGCACTTGTAGAGTTCCATTGTGGACTTGTTTCACAAACTCAATGGTTGAATCCGCGAAGGATATGGCCAATAGCGTGGTTGGAACCAACACGCTCAACAGTATGGCCAACACTAAAACCGTTGCAGCATAGCCTTGCCTGCCACCCATTTTCCTGGCAATCATGGCGTGTAGAGGATATAAAGCCACGGCCAATATCACCGACCACAACAGCAAGCCAATAAAAGGTTTGAATATTCCATAACAATAAACCACCAGAAAGCCGAGCAATCCGGCTCGAATAAATAAATCCAGCGGTTTGCCCGGTATCTTATTCTCCAGTGCCATGACTGGTGATTGAGTTTTTGTCGTGTTCATCTTAGAGTATATAGGTTAGTACAGTCGTTGCTTTCAGGATCATAGTCACGCACTGATCGAGCACATTGTCCTGTTTAGTATAACTTGTGAATTTCACGATAACAAACGCATAGATTGCCATCAAAGAACGGTGGGAGCGGTTTTTAACCGCGACCAAGGCCGTCTTCCTTAAGGGGTAGTGGCGGAACCTTGGGACTGGCGTTATGATGTTCCAAACCAACGGACGAATCAACAGAAAATAGATCAAAAAAACCATGCTGCGTTTTCTAAGTTCGCTTTTCACAAACCAAGTGGATCAGTCGGGATTGCTGGATGAAGCCTTGCTCGAAAAGGCCATCGAACGGGCAGTGGCCGGTACGGATCGTCGTATCTACGCACTGGGGGATTACCGGACACGGCTTCGAGAGCCTGTGAAACTTGCCGTCAACCATGTCATTGCCCTAGTCAATGCCTTGCCCCCGCCAATCGAAATAAGCCCCTTGGCGTTTGGCGGGAATAACGGATCACGTGTCTTCTTTGTTTCAACCGAGCATCTACGGGAAGTCTTGGGCAAATTCAACAACGTTCGCGATTTCCTGGCAGACTTGGCCACCTCCCCGCCTGAAGAGATTTTTGGCCTTTTGACCATGCTTAGGGAGGAGCGCAATGTGTTCGGGATGGAACTTGACGGTGACAGCCTGCGAAGGGATGTGATGCAAGTTGCCGTGAACTTTTCCGGCCACCGTTTTATTGGGCCCTCTGGCAACGAAGTTGACACCCGCCGTGAACTCATGAAACGCGCCTTTGATTTTCTGATCGAAAAGGCTCTTGAACGCCTCACGGGCGAGCGGGGCAAAAGGCGTGATTTGGGCCGTCAACGCCATCTATTGAGGCAAAAGCTGGATGTCATGCAATCGGGGCAATGGGGGCTTGCGATGCTGAACGATAGCGAAGGGCCTGGCCCGGATTTGGCCGCCTTGGAAGCGGAGATTGAAACGATAGAAGCGGAACTGGGGCAAAGCCAAACCGATAGCCTTGGCCTTGAAGAAAGCCTTGCCCTCGTCACCGATACCTTGACCCACGCAACTGATTGGCTCGCTGCCCGTAAGATTAGCCTACGCCTTGATTACCGTGGAATCAAGCTTCCAGATTCCTCGACGATACCCGAAATAGAACTGCCCGAACTTTATTCCAGCACGGGGGAAAGGAGGACGGTAGTGCTTGGGCGTTTTGCCCGGACTGATATACCCGAACCACCGGATTTCTGTAAGGCTGCGAAACGCTACTTATGACTTGACTATCCCTTAAGCTAGATTCTCATAACCATTTTTAACAATACATTATTGGGTGTAAGACATGACTGACGAAACGAAAGACCTGGGTATAGCGATTACCCTTTTGGAAAGATTGACCAAGGACACGCTTCCAAAGGCTTTTGAAATAAAGGCAAGGCTTGACCGGGGCGAGTGCTTGGACCACTGGGATATCGAATTCCTTGAAGTGTTGTTTAAGCGTGCCGAAGAAATCAAACCGCTGGTGGACCGACATCCCGAATATCAGGAGGTCTATGCCCAAGCAGTGCATCTATCAAAACAGATAACGGATCAAGCAGTGCTCAACGAAAAAGGATCGCTTGATTAATTTCTGATGTTGCGCAACCGTTGCTGGAGACCCGCCACGGCCCCGCTCAATCCTGGCCTACCGCTGCCGGTTTCCAGATCAATCGGCCATTGCTTTTTTGAACACGGCACTCTTCTTGGCCTCTTCATCTGCGCTTTGGGTGTTGGGCTTGGGCGACTGCAAAGCCACTGTCACTTTTTGGATCGTGCCGGTGAAGTGGCTGTCCATGGCCTTGTAATCTTCGGTCACTGGTGTACCGTCGTCTTCCCCGACATCCGCCGCATCATCGACAGAGAAAATCATCGCCTGGGTCATGTCAATCTGGCCTTGTCCAACGGGTTGGTCGTTCACAAAAAGCTTGCCGGTGCCGCCCTTGCCCAGCCCACCGCCGTCATAAGCGAACTCAAAGCGAAGGGTCGATTTACCCGGCGGCAGTGGCTTGGCGGCGGCGATGTTGAAGCGCTTCAGTCCTAAGAAATTGTAGGCATAGGCCGGTTTGCCGCCCTTGTCGAGGTACAAGCTCCAGCCGCCGAATCGCCCTCCTTGCGCGAGAATCACCCCTTTGGCACCATTTTTCGGGATGTCAAGCTCGGCGGTGATGGTGTGGGAAGAGTTCTTGATGTTGATGAAGACATTCTCCGACATGCCTTTCATGCCGGGATAAACAGTCAGCGAGGTGCGCCCGTCCATCAAGTCGGGGCGGCCGGCCAACTTGGCGATGACCCGTTCAAAGACGCGGTCGTCGATAGGCAGGACGCGATTCTTGATGGCCTCTTGGATGAACAGGTCCTGCATCTCCTTCAACTTTTGAGGATTCTGGGCGGACAGATCTTGGGCCAAGCTAAAATCCTTGCGCGTGTCGTACAGTTCCCATTTATCGTCCAGCAACTTGGCGCGAGGCTTGGCTTCCCACGGTGCCTTGTGGATGGTGCCGGCGAACCAGCCGTCATGGTAAACGGCACGGTTGCCATAAATTTCAAAATACTGTGTCTTATGGTGGCTGTCTGCTTTGGCGTCGGCGAAGCTATACGCCATACTCACGCCTTCAATGGGTTCTTGGACAGTGCCATTCACAGACTTAGGCTCCGGTATGTTGGCTGCTTCCAACACGGTAGGGGCGATGTCGATGACATGGTGGAATTGTGACCGCACTTCGCCCTTGGCTTGGATGCCCTTGGGCCAATGCACGACCATGCCATTGCGGGTTCCGCCAAAATTTGAAGCCACCTGCTTGGTCCAAGTGAATGGCGTGTCGCCCGCCACCGCCCAACCGGCGGCCATGTGGGCATAGGTCATTGGCCCGCCCAGCGCGTCGTAGTGCTTGAGCACGTCTTGCACGGTTTCCTGCACACCATTGAAGTAGGTGTACTCATTGAACATGCCGCTCATGCCACCCTCGGCGCTGGTACCGTTGTCGCCGACGATGTAAAAGACCAAGGTGTTGTCCAATTGGCCCATGTCGCCGATGGCCTGGACCAGACGGCCAATCTCGGTGTCAGCGTATTCCCCAAACGCGCTAGACATGCCAAAGCCCATATCGTCAATCAGTACGATCAGTACATTCGGTGCGCCTTCCGGTGCCTTAACCTCGAAGCGCGGCGGCGGTGTGGCATCACGGGCATCAAGCACTTTACTATGAGGATAGTTAGGCTCAGGAATCGGCAGCACGCTGCGGTCAAGGACAGTGCTTTCGGTGGCGGATGCCACATTGGTAAAAAACACCGCCAGCATGAAGCCGAAGATGTAAGGCATCGCAAGCTGTCTCATTAGGAAATCTCTCTGTGTTAAGCCAGTTTCAAAGAATACCAATTTTTGATGCCTCTGTCTCCAACCGGCATAAGTGCCAGCAATTCTCATTTTGGCGTAAGCTGAAGGGTGGAGAAAACCGAGTCGGTCTTGGAGACAGTGCCAGTGTCAAGGATATAACGTCGAGACCGACTCGGTTTGACCGCCTAGTCCACCCAAAATGAGCCAGTCATGCCAAAATGAGAATTGCTGCATAAGTGCTAACGGGCTTCCATGGTATACTCGAAACCATATTAAATCCTATAGCTCACTTTAGTGCGCACCGTTTTGAGGCTATTATGGGCAAGCCCGTGTTAGCCTATTAACCCTTGAACTTAAAAATAATGGCCTCATGCTTATAAATAATACACTCCGAGGTTTCCTCTTAGTTGCTCTAACCTTGGCCGCCGTCGGCTGCTCGACCATCCGCTCAACCAGCAACGATGCCAAGGCCATGGGCGTCGAACCGGCACCCAATGCCGGCTTCATCGAACACCCTGCCTTGCAAGCCAAGCGGGCGGACCTGCCGTTCCAGAAGGTCTGGATCAAGCCTGGCTTTGAGAAGAGCGCTTACCGTGAACTGGTCGTAGCGCCAGTGAACACACACAACCAGCGTCGGGCCGCGTTTGAGGGTCGTTTGCGCGACATGGATACTGGCGAAGTAGTTGCCACTTTCGCCGACCGCGACATGGCGGATGCCGGCCCGCTCGATCTGACTCGGCTGACGTGGTATGGCCCCGCCAAGGGCATCATGGACCGTTGGGTTGCGCAATTCGTGCAGATTGCCAACCGCAAACCTTGGCGAGGTGGTCACCGACCCGACTCCCTACACTTTGAGGGTATTTGGAAACCATGAATAATCGCTTCAATCTGCGCCAGTCTTTGCATTGGTTTTTGCTCGCTGCCGCCATTGGCCTATCCGCCTGCTCACTCCCCACCCGTCAACATGCCGTGCCGCAGGCTTTGTCGCAAAAGGCCGAGGTCGTGGGCCTACCGGGGGTGCGCTATGTGGTGCGCACCGAAATGCCAGAAATGATTCAAGATGCCATGGACAGCATGAAAAAGGAACAGGCCTATCTTGCGGCACAGGGACAGATCAACGGTAACGGCCTGCCCCCGGCCAATTTCCTGGCTTTGTCAGGGGGAGGCGACGACGGTGCGTTTGGTGCGGGCCTATTGTGCGGTTGGACCGCGTCCGGCACCCGGCCCGAATTCAAACTGGTCACAGGGATAAGCACCGGTGCCCTACTCGCACCATTCGCCTTCCTAGGGTCCAAGCATGACGATGCGCTGCGGGCGGTCTACACCCAGACCTCGCCCAAAGACATCTTGGAAGCGAGGGGGGTGCTCTCCGCAGTGTTCAACGATGCCCTGGCCGACAATGCCCCGCTCGGTCGGCTGGCGGAGAAATACGTCACCGCCGATATGTTGAAGGAAATCGCGGCGGAATACGCGAAAGGCCGTTTGCTGTTAATGGCGACGACCAATCTGGATGCCCGTCAGGCAGTGATCTGGAACATGACCAAGATTGCCGCCAGCGGCCAACCGGAAGCACTGAAGCTGTTCCACAAGATCATGCTCGCCTCGGCGGCGATTCCGGGTGCCTTCCCACCGGCCATGATCGACGTGGAAGCCGATGGCAAACGCTATCAGGAAATGCATGTGGACGGCGGGGCCATGGCCCAAGTGTTTGTCTATCCGCCCAGCCTGAAATTAGGGGAGACGGCCAAGCAGCAGGGGATTGTCCGCGAGCGGCATCTGTATGTGATCCGCAACGCCCGCCTCGATCCGGATTGGGCGGAGGTGGAGCGACAGACGTTCAGCATTGCCGGACGGGCCATCTCTTCACTGATCCAGACCCAGGGCGTTGGCGACCTGTACAAAATATATACCACTGCCCAGCGCGACGGCATCGACTACAATCTTGCCTACATCCCGAAGACCTTTTACGCGCCGCACAAGGAAGATTTCGATAGCGAATACATGCGAAAATTGTTTCAGACTGGCTATGATTTAGCCGTCAAAGGATATCGTTGGGATAAAGTGCCGCCAGGCATGTGAGTTGATCGGCGGCATAAGGGAAATGATGCAGATGACGTGGACCTGATTGCCTACAGGAATGGCCCGCGCCACAGTCATGGCGCGGGCTATCCTTTGGTTTAGGCGGAAGCGGCCTCAACCACGTCGAAGATTTCTTTGGCGGCATCAGCCGGGGAAGCTGCACCGTAGATGGCAGCACCCACGACAATGATGCCCGCACCCGCTTCGACAACCTGCTTCGCAGTGGAGGCTTTGATGCCACCTGCGACAGAGATGCGCAGGCCCAGGTTCAGACCGGCAATCGCTTGCAAGTCTTCGAACGGGGTCTGGCCAGCAGCCTGGGCATCCAGGCCGGTGTGGACACCGATGATTTGCGCGCCGAGCTTGGCGGCTTCCGCTGCGACGGCGAGCTTGTCAGGAACGTTGATCAAGTCAACCTGAACTTGCTTGCCGTGGTCATTGGCGGCCTTGATGACGCCTGCGATAGTGGCCGAGCCGGAAACGCCCAGAACGGTGACGATGTCCGCACCATCGGCATAGAACGGGGCGGCTTCATATGCGCCCGCATCCATGGTCTTCAAATCGACCAAGATCAACTTGTTCGGAAACTCTTTTCTGAGTAACTTCAACAAGCTAGCGCCGTTGTACTTGATGGATGGGGTTCCGATCTCAAAAATGTCGATATAGTCGGCAGTGGCGCGAGCCAGACCGAGGGTCTGTTCAACGTCTAAGGTGTCGAGTGCCAACTGAATCAGGGGTCTTGCCATGATGTGTGCTCCTATTATGAATACTTAGTAATGGGTTTGTTTGAACAACGCATTGGCCCCGTACAAGGCCAATGCCATATTTTAGACCAGTGCTTGGCCTGGCTAACATCGGCTCCGTTCCAACAGCCGTGAATGGGCTGAACGTAGAATTCTGGAAAAGATAGTACGCTAATGATTATATCATTCCGAGAACTATTTTTGATAACGCCTGGGCCGCATAAGCAATTCCCATTTTGGCAAAGATTAATTAGGGCGGGTTTGGAACCCGCCCCTACGCAGGTAGTTAATTCTAAATTATCAATGCATTATAAACAGGATACGGGACATCAATTCGTAGGGGCGGGTTCCAAACCCGCCCGGTTCTGTTCAAAATGAGAATTGCTGATTGGTGGCTAGGCGTTGCATTTGCTATGATGCGTCACAACTTAAACTGGTCGGGAGACATCATGAGCGAAAGAATCATCTTGCGGACGGGGGAAGCCCTAGTGGCAGGCGGCCCTCCGGGGACGGCGGCCGAGCCTGAAGTCGTCATCGGCGAACTCGATGGGCCAGTCGGCATCGCCTTGGCAACGTTGACAGGCGACCAAGTCAAAGGCCACACCCGCGTGTTTGCGATTTTGAACACAGGCATCCAAGTCCGCCCGGTCACCCTAATGGTGAGCAAAGTCACGGTGAACAACAGCCGCTACACCAACATCCTGATGGGAACGGTGCAGGCTGCCATCGCCAACGGCGTGCTCGACGCGGTCCGCGCCGGCGACATCCCCAAGGAAAAGGCCAACGACCTCGGCATCATCGTGTCCGTTTGGCTGAACCCCAGCGTCATCACGGATGACCAACTGGACCATAAAGCCCTCTTCGACATCCACCGCAAGGCCATGGCGCAGGCCATCCACAAGGCCATGCACCACCAGCCCGACATAGACTGGCTGCTGGCCCACCAGGACGAAATCACTCACAAGTATTATCAGATGGGGATGGACGGGAAAATCTGAGGCAGACAAGTTCGAGGGGCCGTTTCTGGGCACTTCAAACTGGCGGAAGGTTTTCCCCTACAGACAATTGGCCGTTGCCAGCCAAGATGTCCACGGACCCTCGTCAATGCGATTGCCGTCCGGGCCTTGGTAATACACATGATTGTCAGTCGAAGAAACGCCCACATAAGATTGTGTGCCGGGGTAATAGCGGTAGTCGAAAACCGAGGAAACCTGAGTGAATTGACCAACCAGGCCAAACAGTCCGGGATAGCTTCCTTCCGCCCAATTGAACAAACATTCATTGGCGTTGTGACCGCCGCCCACACTGGGGGCGATGTTATTCAGGACTTTCTGCACGGCAAGCCCGTTGGCGCCTGTTGGGATTGTCTGGGTGACACCCGTGGTAACCGGCGTAAGCACGCCCTGCCCATCGACTTGGAAAGCGCTGATGGTGTTGCTGCCGCTGTTCAGGGAATAGATAAACTGCCCGTCTTGGCTAAAAGCCAAGTCAATAGGCTTGCTGCCGGAGCCGGGGCTGGCGGTGACACCGTTTCCGTTCAGCAGGGTCAAGCTACCCCTTGGACCCACCAAGAAGCCGGTGATCGTGGATGCCGGGGTGTCGGCCGTGTAGGCATAGATTTGATTCGGCGCGACGGCGAGCCAACAGGCCGCAGTCAGTTCGGTCGGCACGGCACTGCCGGTGACAGTCAGGTTGCCGTTGCGGGCAATCTGATAGGCCGAGACTGAACTCGCGCCCGCCGCACCCCCAGCCGCGTTGGCGACCAGCAGTTCATGGCGTCCGGCAAAGTCGAATCCGAACGGCGTTGTGCCTGACGATGGCACGACTTCTGGCGATTGGGCCGGTGTCCCATCTGCTGCGACAGGAAAGACTACCAACTGGTTAGTCGCTTTCTCGGTGACCACAAGGTTGCGTCCGTCGGGGCTGAAGCTGATTTCAGCGGGACCATTGCCGGTTCCTCCGAGTGGACGGACGGAACTCGCCAAAGCAGTCAACTGGGCACTGCTCCCGCTGATTTGAAAACCGGCAATGTTCTCGCTACCGGCGTTCAACACATAAACCAAGCCGTCATCAACGGTGACACTGATCGGCTGGGTGCCACCGCTGGGCGTAGGCTTACCCGTTAGCTGAAGTCCGTTTCGGCCTACGGCGAATAGGCTGACATCGCTGCTACCGGCGTTGACAACCAGCAGCCACAGGCCGTCTTCGCTTAACACTAGTCCATGGCCGTTGCCCAACCCCGCGCCGGTCCCAAGCCCACCCGTAGGGAAGGATTGGGCAGGCATCAGACTGCCGTCAGTGGCCCGCGGAAACATCAGCACCGCGTTGCCGCCAGCGGCGTTGCTCATGGTATACACCGAACCTGTGGCATTGCCGCCATAACCGGGGGTGGGCAACATTCCCGTGCCGAAAAGTGCCAGGGCCGCAAAAGCTACTTTGGTCAGTTGAAAATTTGGTTTCATTTTTAAATTCTCTCTAGCAGTAAAAGTAAAAAGTAACAGTTCTTATAGGATCATTGGTCAGTATTGAAGAAATGTTTGTGCGATCCAAGATAGTGACGATTACTAATAGTCAATCTCCGTGCCAACTCGAAATATTTATTAAATAGACAATAATAACAAACAGATATGTTTGTTCTTCTGAAAATTCAGGAAGTGGCCAAAATCTGAATACCACCAATAGTTGTGGCCTGTCACAACTATTTGAGGGTAGAATGACTTGGCGCATTAATAAGTCGTAGGGTGGGTTAGGTGCGCATTGGAAGAACCTGCCCATTTATCACTGTTGTGACGCGCACCGCAACCCACCACTGCCCGGTCCTTCAGTGGGTTACGGCGCAGGGAAACCACCGTGGTAGGGGCGACCGGCAGGTCGCCTGTACTCCTGGTGTGTGCGTCTACAACACAATGCTGTTGAATTAAGGTTTTCCCCGTCGTTCCGGCAGAGATCGCCGGAACCTAGGCTCCATGGATGGTATGGATTGGTGGCATCCCTGCAATCTGGATTCCGGCGGTCCATGCCGGAATGACGGCTTATTTAGTTATTTAGAGAGGCCGAGCATGCCCGATAATTCCACCCCTGCCAGCATCGCCGGGTTGCCGATAGACACCATCGAACTGGCGGCTTTGCGTATGATCGTAGAAGGGACAGCTCAAGCGACAGCCGAGGATTTCTTTCGCTCGTTAGTGCGAAACTTGAGCATTGTGACAGGCGTCACCAATGCCTTTATTGCGGAGTTTGCAGATTCCAAAACACGGGTCAGGACCTTGGCTTTTTGGATGGATGGCGAATTTGTGCAGAACCAGCAGTGGGAGTTGGCGGGCACGCCCTGCGAAGTGGTGCTCTGGGGAAAGTTGTGCCATTACCCCGAGAACGTGGGACTACTCTTCCCTAGTGGAGGGGAGGGGGTGGAAAGCTTTCTCGGCGTTCCGCTCCAAGATGCCGACGGAGACATTCTCGGGCATCTCGCGGTGTTTGACCATCGGGCAATGCCGCCAGAACCAAGGCTGCTGTACACCTTCCAGTTATTTGCGGCCAGGGCCGCCGCCGAACTGAGCAGGGTACGCGCCGTGGAGCGGCTTCACCAAAGCGAGGAACGTTTCCGCGACCTTTTCGACGAAGCACCCATTGCCTACGTCCACGAAGATTTTCAATCCCGGTTCATTCGTGCGAACCGGGCAGCCATCAGAATACTCGGCATGGCGCCAGAACAGGTGTCCGGCACGGTGGGCAAGTCCTTCATACCTGATACGCCAGATGCCCAGCGCCGTTTCAGAGATGCCTTCGCGTCCATCGGACGGGGGACGGATACGAACGGCGTGGTGCTAGAGCTCCGCCGCCAGGACAACGGCCAGCCGATCTGGATTCAGTGGTGGTCCAAGCCGGACCCCGGCGGCCAGTATACCCGCACGATGTTCATCGACATTACCGACCGTGTATTGATGGAGCGTGAACAGGCCCGGCTACAAGCGGAAAATCTGTATCTTCAGGATGAAATCAAATCAGTCCACAATTTCGAGGAAATTATCGGGCGCAGCGAGGCGATTCTGTCGGTGTTGTCCAATGTGCGCCGCGTGGCGGTCACGGATGCATCGGTGTTGATTCAGGGTGAATCCGGCACCGGCAAAGAGTTGATCGCCCGCGCAGTCCATTCGGCCAGCAAGCGCTGTGACAAGCCGCTGATCAAAGTCAATTGCGCCGCGCTGCCGACCGGCTTGGTGGAGAGCGAGTTGTTCGGGCATGAGAAAGGGGCTTTCACCGGTGCCATAGCGAAGCGCATCGGGCGGTTCGAACTCGCCGATGGCGGCACGATATTCCTTGATGAAATCGGAGAGATTCCGCTGGAAGTCCAGGTCAAGTTGTTGCGTGTACTACAAGAGCAAGAATTTGACCGTGTGGGCGGCAAATCGCCGATTAAGGTTAATGTCCGCGTTATCGCCGCAACCAATCGAAATCTCTTGCAGGAAGTAAAGGACAAGGCGTTTCGCGAGGATCTATACTACCGGCTCAATGTGTTTCCGCTAACCACCCCACCGCTGCGTGAGCGGATCGAAGACATTCCCTTGTTGGTGCGCTTCATGATTGAAAAGTTTGCCGTCCGGGTTGGCAAGCGCGTCAAGGGGGTTGGCGCGAAGTCCATGCAGCGCCTCCAGTCCTATCCTTGGCCGGGGAATATCCGGGAATTGGAAAACGTGATTGAACGGGCGATCATCCTGGCGGATGAAGCCATCATTGAGATCAGCCCGGAAATGTTGCCAGGATCAATCGGACCGGCTGATGTTCAAGCCGGCTCGAAACAGGGAGGCACACTCGAATCAGTCGAAAGGGAGCACATTCGGGCTGTACTCGGGCAGGCAAACTGGATTATCGAAGGTCCTAAAGGCGCTGCGCGGACACTCGACCTTCACCCCAGCACGCTGCGCTATCGCATGAAGAAACTCGGCATTACGCCAGACCGCCACTAAATGTAGTGAACACTGTTATTCACTGATGTTACGCACGGGCATTGATAAAGGCATAAAATGCCACTGTTGATCTGGCTTATTTAAAACGTGTCCCATGAAAAATCACTCGAGTCTGACCCCTTTGATTTATGGGGAGAGGGAGAACCCGCGAGGGCAGTTTTATAGGTTTAGAAAGTTTGCCCTACACTTTGACGGAGTAGCCCAAAGGAAAAATAATGAATAGGAGCGCTTTTAAGCTTTCTTTGATTAAGCCCCCTGCATGAACTAGGGGTGTATCATAGGCATTTATGCAGAACTTCTTTAACAACCAACAGGGCCATCCGATAAACAAACAGCTATTCGAGAATTGGCGGCGGTGGGGTTCGGAACTGGATGATACGGAATTCGCCAATGCCTTCCTTGGGCTGGGTTTAGTGGCGGGAACTTCGTGCTGGGCCAGCCAGACCAAGTCTGTTGCCGATATTTTGCGAAAACGCGAATTAACGGCGTTGGAAAGAACGTGTTTCTTGATCCCCTCCGCTGAAATCGCTATGAGTCTGTTAATTTCAGACTCTCTGAAAGATACCAACGATTCCCCTTGTCTACTGTGGCGGTTTCCCGACCTGCATTTGACCAGCGAACCAGCAGGTGATCTCGCTCTTTCGGCCATGCTGCCACAGGAGTGGGCGGAGTCCGTGCGCACTATTCGAGATATGCACGCTGATTGCTTAGCCACGTTTCGATTGCGCGTCATTGAATTCCCAGAAAGCGAACCGGCAGGGCCTTGTCTGCAAACCTTGATGCTGACGAATCCACCCCTCGGCGGCGTGTCTATGATTTTGAACCTAAACGCTGGCCAAACCGAAAGGGCGACCGCGTCAATCCCCCCGCAATTTGCCTTCGACTGGCCTTTCCGCTTGGGTGCCTTGCCGGGATCGGATGCACAGGAGACTTTTGAATATCTCCAGAAGGCTTGGCCTAGCTCCGGGCTAACCCGCATAGTTCCTCTGGATAGAAGCAATGCCAATTGCGATCTGTTGTTACATAGGGGTGATGCGGCAGCCTTGCTGAAAAAACTGCAAACGCAGCCTTTCCCTTGCAAGGCCAATGTCGTGGTGATTGCAAACGGCAGCGATACTGATCCATCGACAAGAAGATCCACAATGCGCCGCATCGCCGCACTGACCCAGGCCAGTGGCGCACTTCTGTTGGACACCCAAGAACCCCTGGCCGTGGGCGATGCCCTGAACCAGTTTATGATTGAACTCTCCCACAACCTCAGCTTCGACCAGGCCTGGACTGAGGCGTTGCGGAAACGACGATTGCGCGCCGATAACATACGCGAGTCCATTGAAGCTGAGCTACTCCTGACGGACGAACTCGCCAGTTTCCGGCTCAGCAAACTGGCAGAAAATCTCAAACAACGCGCCGAAAATTTACCGCCAAATGCTAAACTCGATCTTTCCTCCCTAAAGCCTCACTGGTTAAGTGTAACCCCAGCCCAATTTGAAATCAGCCACCCTGTTCGTGGCCCCGCCACGGTTGCATGGGCAGAGGCGCAAGCCTTGAATTTACAGTTGGATCAGCTTGCTTATCATCGAGAAGGCGATGGCGCATCTGAACTGGCGGCTTTTGCCAAAGCCATCAAGACTGCGCAGGAACCCTCCACTGTCCAAATCGAACGGGCACAGCGGTATCTGCAACAGCAATCCTGGCTTCTGCGCCCGAATAATGATGGCTATGATTCTGCTGCGGGGGGGTACATCCTCGGCAGGATGGCACAGGTGCGGATACGCATTGGTCCCCCCGAGCAAGCCTGGCAGTCTTTGCCTCAGGTTTTCCCTGTTGAGGAATTGCCGCGCCAGAGCCGTTGGCGACTCACCGTCGTGCTATCCGAGCCCAATCAAATTGGGGCCACTTTAAGCGCCAACATCACCTTGCCTAGGGACGGTGCAAGCACGACTTGTCACTTTGACTTCCTCCCCAAGCACGAAGGCGCTTTTGAAGGCTGCGTGACCGTGTTGCATCGGGGGCGTGTGCTACAAACTGCCATGCTCCGCGCCGAAGTCGTCGCCGATGAGAACAAGGCCAATCCAGAAGCGGCCCCCAAGTTTGATGATGTCGCGGTGATTAGGCATCACCTTGGCGATCTTGACCAGCGCAGCCAATTCGACATGGCTATTGTGGAGACTCCGGCAAATTCCGCTGCCGGTTTCCAGGCACAGGCTTTCGCGGCGAGTCAAACCAAGACCCCCGCAACTCACCGAGCCGGCTTGATGAACATCCAGGAATGTCTGGAGGTCGCCAAGCGCATCAATACAAAATTGAGTTGGGTAGCGCAATCGGTATTGGATTATCAAGACGGATTGGAGGGTGAAGCAGGTAACCGGCTCATTAGGGAATTAGCATTGGAAGGTGCCACGCTCTTTCTGATGCTATTCAGCGGCTATCTTGAGGAAACCGGCGGGGCACCCGAACTCGCCAAGCAGGAATATCTGCAAATCGTCACCAACCAGACCGACAAGACCATCCCCTACGAAATCATCTATGAGCATGAGGTTCCCGATGACGATGCTAAAACCTGTGCGCATTGGCGTGGTTGCCTTACAGCAGGCAAGCTGGCTGACGGATGTCAAGGTGGGACAGCAAAAGCGGTTTGTCCATTAGGTTTTTGGGGGTTGAGCAAAGTCATCGAAAGGCATAAAGCCAAAGCGCGGACCGATGACGATGCGGTCGGGGTGTTTTTACAGTCGGAACCCCGCCGGGAAATGGACGAACTGAAGTTGTCCGGCCACGCGCTGTTTGCCAGCAGCAGCCGAGTAAGCGAGGAAAAACGGAAAGAAGTGGAAAGTGGACTGAACAAATGGCTGGGCAATGCACCCAGCATCGCCCAGGACTGGAACGATTGGGTGCAGATCGTGGCCGACACCGGGCCGCGTTTGATCATCGCGCTGCCCCATATCGAAGGCAACGGTGCATCTGTGACGCTGGAAATCAATGACCAAACCATCCGGGCGATACAGATTAAGAAGGCCCATCTGCTGCAAAACCTACCCAGCGCCAGCCCACCGTTGGTCGCCTTATTAGGTTGCGATGTTGCGGGTACGGGCAATGATTATGGCGAACCCGTTTTGGTATTCAGAACTAAAGGCGCGGCGGTCGTAATCGGAACCATCGCCACGGTGTACACGGAAAATTCGGCCCGGGTGGCAAGTTTATTAGTCAAAGAACTGCTCTCCAAAGCCACCCAGCCCGAAAGCTTGGGTGCCGTGATTCGCGAGGTCAAGCGTCAGGGGTTGCTACAGAATCTAATGATGTCTCTTTGCTTGGTCGCCTATGGCGATGCCGACTGGAAACTAGTCAGGGGGCCATCATGACAGGGCCGTTTTTTTCGATAGAAATGTTGCCCGCCAAGCACGGCGATGCCCTCTGGGTGGAGTACGGCGATGGTCAACGTACTCGCCGCATTGTCATTGACGGTGGCCCGCTTCATGCGTTTCCCGCTTTCCAACAACGATTCCACGATTTGCCCACTGACGATCAGCGGGTGGAGTTGCTCGTCATCACCCATGTGGATACGGACCACATCGAAGGCATCATTCGACTGCTGGCGGTGGAACGAACTCGCTGGCCCTTCTTGCCGATGGACATTTGGTTCAATGGCTACCACCATATGGCTGACGAAAACACGCTTGGTGGGCGAGAGGGGGAGTTTTTAAGCGCGTTATTGCAGCGTCGAGCCGATGAGGAGTGGAATAAAGCTTTCAACCATAAAGCTATCGTCGTCGATAAGGACAGGCTGCCGGTTGTTCAATTGGCGGGCGGCATGAAGCTCACCTTGCTCTCCCCCGACACTGGTAAGCTGAAAAAAATGCGGCAAAACTGGGAGAAAGGCATCAAGGAATGGAAGATGGATCCAGGCGATCTGGAAGGTGCGTGGAAAAGCTTGGTGGAGGACAATAAGTTTCACCCCGGGGCAGAGTTGACTTTAGGTCCTGCGGATCTATCGGCAAAGCTGCTGGAACAACTGAAAGGCATCGACAGTTCCACAGCCAATGGCAGCAGCATCGCTTTCTTGGCCGAATACGGCGGCAAGTCTTGCTTATTCCTGGGCGACGCGCATATGAGCGTGGTGTGCGCCTCCCTGCGTAGGTTATTGCAACCGGGCAAGGGGCCTCTCCAAGTGGATGCGGTAAAGATGAGCCACCATGGCAGCCACAACAATCTTACCCGTGGTTTTTTAGAACTCATAGATGCCAAGCATTTCCTGTTCAGCACCAATGGCGACAAATTCAAGCATCCTGACCATAGCGCAGTGGAGGCCGTCATCGCGGGGGCACGCAGTCAGGCCACCCTGTGGTTCAACTATCGGTCGCCCTACACGACACCATGGGAGTCTGATTCCCTAAAGCCTGGCGCAGGTTTCTCCACCCGCTATCCAGAAGCGGGACAGGAGGGCATCAAAATCGCACTTTAATCTAAGGGAGCTTCAGCCTTAGACAACGACAATCCACCAAGAGGCCCAAGCGATGCTACTACAATCTGAAAATCCCTATCGACCCGAATTGCCGAAGGTTTTGAAGCTGGACCGGGAAGACTTCGTGTTTCACATTGCGCCATCGAATTTGCAGGCCATGGGCCAGCCAGAAAACTGGTCGGTCATGGCCTACCTAGCCGCTGACTGCGATCTGGCCGACCAGCTTTTCGACGATCTTTTGGAAATGAAGGCGGTAGGCTCTGGGCCAGGCATGCATGTCTGCGCCCTGTTCGACGGTCCCTTGCTGACTGATGCCTGCTTCGCACGCTTGAGGGCGGATACGCCCTTGCGGGAAGACCTGATACTGCGTTGGTACGATTTGGAATCCAACAAGCGAGACACCTTGACTTTGGCGTTACGTCTTTCTGCCGCTTGGCCGGGCCGCCATCGCTTGGTCATTTTGGGTGGCCACGGCAATGGGTGGCAAGGCTTGCTCGTAGACCGGAACATCAGTGGGCAATACTGGCAAAATGCAACCCGCTGCCAATGGCCTAAGCCTAAGCAAGACTGTGACGCGAAGCTAAAAGCGTGCTTGCAATCGGCCCAATCCACCCTCGAAAGCTATGGTGCGATGAACCTAGCCCTACCCGATCCTTGCGACATTCTCGCATTAGATGCCTGCTACATGGGCAATATCGAGGCCATAGCTCAGCTCACTGGGCTAGCCGACATCCTGTTAGTCTCAGAAGATATAATGCCGGGCGAAGGTTACCCCTACGACCAGATACTCAAATGCTTGCGCGACAATCCAAGCATCACGCCTAAACAATTGGCCGGCCAAATCGTCGCGATCACGGCGGCATCTTATCTAGCTAAACCCGGCAGAACTCCGTCTATCACACAGGTCGCGCTACTCGCCTCCGCACTGCCTGCCTTTGCCCAGGCCTTCGTGGAACTGGTGCAGGCATTGGTAGAGTTTTTCAAAGAAAAGAAGGTCTTATCTGCCCTACGCTATGCCTTCAACGATGCCCCGCGCATGGGGCAAAGCGGCTATATGGACATCAAGGGGTTTGTGGAAAGACTGGCTAAACATACCCTGCCAGCCCCCATCGGCGAGCACTGTGAATCCGTGCTGGACTGCTGGGAGAAAATGGTGATCGCTAAGGCGGCTCCTAGGGGAATCAATGCGCCCAATGGCTTGTCCATCTACGCCCCGCACCCCGAACAATTCGATGTGGCTTATATTGAACAAAGCAATCAGTTCGCCCATAACCTTGGCATCTGGGCATGGTTTCTCGCTCGTTACTATTTGGAGGAACTAGGCAAAGAGTCCGAGGGACACCCTTTAATCCATGCCATTCAAGCGACGGTCGATGTACGCAAAAGTTAGGCGGATGTTTTTCCGCGAGAAGTTGTCGATCAGTGAAATTCAGCGGCGGACCAGTCTGTCGCGCAACACGGTCAGGAAGTGGCTCAAGGCCGAAAGACTCCACCCCTATGCCATGCTCTCTTTATCAGTTCGGTACTCTCCCTCAATTTGAATTGCCGGGCTACTTTCTCAAGGGCTTCGTCCATAGTTTGGCCTTGTGCCTTGGCTTTGTCGCCTTCTGTTATAATCTGTTCAAAATCTCTGCGATGGTATGCGTTGTTGTATATTTTCGATGCATCGCGGATTTTTTCTTCGGTCGTTGACTTGTCCGGCCATGCGTATTCGGTTGGGCCTTCCTTCTTGGTTTTTGGGCTTGGTTTGGGTATGTTGGGTAGGTTTTCACAAACGGACGTAAACTCTCGCAGAATGTTGAAATAGTCAGGTTCCATGAGGGTTTGCGCCGAATTTGAGCCACCCAGTTTAAGTCCGTTTTCCGTGGGGGCTTTCCTTGGGTCGTCAAGATTCGGCGGAACGCTTCTGATCAGTGGTATGAGTCTATGATTGATGCGCGTCCCCTGACGGGCGCACGGGGCAAGACAAGTCGCCTTGTCTGCCTTGCCAGCCCCGGCGTTTTTCCGGGCGCTACGGCCAGTGGAGGCCAAAAGTCCTATGAGAGTTTACGTCCGTTTGTGCAAACTCACCCTTTCTTGGATCACATGGAGCTTTCTTGATGAACTACGAATCCTTTTCACTTGCTCCCATGCTGATCGGGCTTTCCGGCGGGCTGGCGCTGTTTCTGCATGGCATGACGATGATGTCGAATGCGATGCGGGCAATGGCCGGTTCGCGGTTGAAGACCATCATGGCCGGACTGGCCGGCAATCGCTTGAGCGCGTTGCTGACCGGCATAGTGGTCACGGCAATTGTGCAATCCTCGTCGGTGACCTCGGTGATAGCAATCGGCTTCGTATCGGCGGGGGTTCTCACGCTCGGGCAGGCCCTCGTGGTCATCATGGGTGCTGCGGTCGGCTCCACCGTCACAGCGCAGATCATCGCTTTCGACATCAGCAACCTTGCGTTTCTGCTGGTTGCGATCGGTTTCGGGCTATCGTTGTGGAAGGCCAGGCGGATACCAAGCCTTGTCGGCACCGTGATCCTGGGCCTCGGGGTGCTGTTCATAGGTTTGTCGATGATGTCCGGTTTCATGGCCCCGCTGCGCACGTATCAGCCGTTTCTGGACCTGATGGCGTCGATGACCAACCCGCTGCTCGGCATCCTGATAGGCGCGATTTTCACGGCGATCGTGCAGTCGTCATCGGCAACCTTGGGCGTGATCATCGCGCTTGCCGCCCAGGGATTGATTCCGCTGGAAGCGGGCATTGCGCTGGTGTTTGGCGCCAACATCGGCACCACCATCACCGGACTGCTGGCAACCATCGGGCAGCCGCGCGCGGCGTTGCACGCCGCCATCGGCCTGGTCACTTTCAAAGTGCTGATGGTGCTGATCTGGCTACCGCTGATCGGTTTGCTCGAACAGATCACACGCACCGTTTCGCCTAGCGCGGACGGATTGGCGTTGGCCGAGCAACTGGCCTACGAGGTGCCGCGCCAAGTCGCCAACGTACACCTGATCGTGAACGTGAGCACGGTGTTGATTCTGCTGCCATTCACCAATCTGCTGGCCGCGCTGATCGTGCGCGTGATTGGTCAGGGGCCTCAGCCGCAAGGGCACGATGCGATGGCGCCGGAATTGAACCCTGTGCTTTTTGAAATGCCTCCCCTGGCCATTGATGCCGCACGGCGAGAGGTGCTCCACCTGGGTGAGCGGGTCGGCGATTTGTTCGACGCAGCGGTTCCGGCCATCCTCGACGGCCAGCATGCTTCAATCGACCAGTTGCATGTGCGTGAGCAGCTCATTGACAGGCATCATGCCGCCATCGTGGGTTTCATCGAAAAAGTGCTGCAGCCGGAACTGGCACCCGATATCTGCCGGACGGCAGTCGATCTGGTCGAAGCGGCTGACTATCTCGAATCCATCGGCGACTTGGTCGATAAGGAAATGATCCCGTTGTATCGGCGCCACCTCGAACGCGGCACGGAGATGAGCCCGCAGGCTCGCGAACGACTGCGTACACTCGCTGAAGCGGTCGGCCAGGAGTTTCGCCGGGCGCTGTGTGCGGTGGCCGAGGGTGACCATGAGCTGGCCCGAACCGTACTGGAGACCAAGTCACAGGTGCGCAGCCTTGAGCGGGCCGCATTCGAATTCCCGGTCGAGCCTCAGTCTATTGACGGCCCTCAGCGTATGCTGCCAACCGCGCTGGAGCGCGAACTGACCGAGTCCCTACGACGCGCCTACAGCCTGGTTCGCAGGTTTGTCCGCGTGGGCACGGGTCTGCTTCGTAGCGATATGGAAAAGGTTGTCGAACAGGAAGGAGGATAGTCAGGCCGGGCAAGGCTAACTCTCACAGTATGTCGGACACCATTTGTGCCTCATGCGCCCGAAAAAACGCCTGATGCAGTAATGCAAGGCAAGAAGGGGTTGTCTAGCATTAATCGTTGGATCGCTTTTATCAGTCACTAACCGATAAATCGATCCGAATGATTACCACCCACTCTGGTTTTGGCGTTCGGAATTCGGTGTTGGAACCACGCTTGGAATTGCCAAAATCTAGCAATCGTGAGTGTCCACTTTCTTTAGCATACCTTAAGTGGGTTCCCTCATCTTTTTGACGGACACATAAGTGTGAAAGATTAAATTGGGCTTGTTTTAGCATTTACCATACTTGTCCCAATGCTCTCGAAAAAGCGAATGCTCGTCAAGCGGACGTGCATCAATCGGTCGCGAAACCCAAGTTAGATTTATGAAATGCTTGGCATTGACGTTTTCAGTGGTGATGTTTCCACCCCACGTTCCGCAACTGAGGCTCAAAGTATACGGCAGGCCATTGCGCAAGCTGCCGGCACCTTCGTTGAGATTTTGGTTGACGAGCACCCGCGCAGTTTTTGTGGCCATAGCCAATGCCATGGCGTGTTCATTCAATTGGGTGTGAATGCCGCAGGTGTGGCCACGGCCTTGGTAGTCGGTAATGGCATTGACGAGACGGATAGCGTTTTCAATCCCATCGTCATAGCGGTATAAGGCCAAAACGACCGATAGCTTCTCACCGGAAAACGGATACCCTGGCCCTGTGCCGTCTTCCTCGACGATCAAAAAGCGGCGGTCTTCGGGAATGGCAAAACCTGCCAATTCAGCAATCTGGGTCGCTGGTTTGGCAATCACCGCAACAGCAGGAATGACAGCAGCAAATTCTGGCCACATGAGTTGTTTGAGCAGTGCTTTTTCATCCGCATTACATACATAAGCGCCACAACCCACCAAGGCGGCAAGCAACTGTTGATAAATTTCGGCGGCGGCCACTAAGGCATTGTCAGCGAGGCAACTGGTGGCATAGTCAAACGTCTTCGCTGCCGCGATGGACTTGGCGGCATCCGCTATGTCTGCTGTCTCGTCCACCACATGCACCGAGTTGCCCACTCCTACGCCATAAGCGGGTGTGCCCGAACTGTAAGCCGCCTTGACCATGTTTTCGCCCCCCGTCGCCACAATCAAATCGGCTTGGCGCATCAATTCTTGCGTCCTTGCCAACGAAGGTTGGGCGATCAGTTGGACGAGATCAGCCGGGACACCAACCTGCACACACGCTTCACGCATGAATCGCACAACCAGCGCTGTCGTTTTTTGGGTGCGTGGATGGGCGGCGATGATGATGGCATTGCGGCCTTTGAGCGCCAGCAAAGTCTTGAGCGGCGGAGTCGCATCCGGCCCTGTCGTGGGGATCAAGGCGGCGACAATGCCTACTGGCTTGGCGATCTTGATTATCCCTTTCTCCGGTATTTCCTCAACGACACCCACTGTCTTGACTTGGGCCATGTCGGCGAGTGTGCCCATGATGCGGTTGCGTATTTTGGTCACTTTGTCGGCGTAGTTGCCAAATCCGCCCTCATCGACCGCCAACCTTGCCAAAGCCTCGGCATGGTCTTGGCGCACCACCGACCAGGCAATGCTGGTGACCAGTTCGTCCGCTTGGGCTTGTGAATAGCATTCGATGGCTTGTTGTGCCTTTCTGGCCCGTTCGATCAATAGGCCGATTTCAGCCCCCGTATTTGATGTTTCAACGCTCATGGTTTATCCAAAAAAAATTTACTTAATTATTAGCGCAAATCCCGAAAAAATGCGAATAATTATCACTGATATTTTTCTTGACAAATGCACAGCAACAGGAGCCAAATAATAAAGTGGTACGGTTCGCTTTATAGGGCTTTCCGTAACCAAGAAGGCTTGCTGAGCGGCCTTGCCCTGCGAAAGCCACTATGGGAACGCAGTTTGGGCCATCCCGATAACTATAAAAATTGCCGGGCTTGTTTGAGAAGCCCGTGCGGGAGGGGAACCATGAAGATACGCGACCAAGAAATACTGATTCCGACCAGCATGGTCGGCAACTATCCCAACCCAAGGTGGTGGGATGCGAGCTTTGCCAGGGCTTTCACTGGCGACCAGGAACCGCCCGATGCCTTGGTGCGAGAAGCTTTGGAAGATGCCGTCGCTGCGATTGCCAAAGACCAGGAAAACGCCGGGCTTGACATCATTTCCGATGGCAGGGTCCACGGCGACAACTACGCCGACCAAGCACTCTACTACTACTACCGCCGCTTGGGTTACAACCTCAAAGGCGGCTATTTAGGCTTCCCCATTTATAGCCGACTTCATGCAGGCACATTGGATCAAGCGGTCAAACGGCATGGTTCCATCATGGTGGAGCAGGCTAGGGCACTGAAGCGGGCGACCAAAAAGCCCACTAAAATCCAATACACAGGCATTCAAGTCTTGGCCCAGGCGACCAACGACTTGCATTATCCCTCTTCGCGCGAACGTGCCATGGCCATCGCGACGGCCATCAACGAAGATTTGCGCGAAGTGGATGCCTTGGGTGTGGATTTTATCCAGCTTGACGAATTCACTTGGCCCTATGGCTTTGAGGATTGGGCCATCGAAGCCTTCAACCGAGCTGTAGAAGGTGTCAAAAACGCCCAGATCATTGTTCATGTCTGTTGGGGCAACTGGGGGGGCACACCGGCTTATCTGCCGGATGACACCGCCAAATCCGGGGAAATTTTCGATCTGACTCAGCGGCGTGGCGATGAGCCAGCAGCTACGGCATCTGTCGTGCCAAAATCCTACGAAGCTCGCATTGATGTCCTAAACTTAGAAAATTGCGGACGGCGCAGCGATGACATGAGCGGTTTGGACACTCTGCGAGCCAACCCGCTGCCGGACAACGTCTGCTTCTGGGCCGGGGTGATTGATGTCAAAAGCACGGTCACGGAGACTGCCGGACAGGTGGCGGGCCGTATCCGGCGTTTGTTGCAGGTGATCCCGGCGGATCGCCTGGGCGTCACCACTGACTGCGGTTTGATCTTGCTGCAACGCTACATTGCGATTGAGAAACTGCGGGCGCTGGTGGCAGGCACGGAGTTGGTGCGGGCGGAACTGGGCAAGTAGGCCCTCCCCCGCAACTTAAACCTCTTCCATCTCTGGCAGACGCACACCATGCCGATCCACCAATTGCAATGCCCAGACTGCGGTCATCAATTTAGCGGCATGGTGTTCGCGGGTACCCGCGAGCCTGAGAAATGGGTCTGCTCGCAGTGCGGCTGCGAACGGGCAAGGCCACGCGAGGACTGTTTGCCAGTACCGCATCCACTGGAATCCGCCCATGGTGCAGGTTGCCCGTGTTGTGGCGGCGGAGACGTGAGGCTCGATTAATCTTATGGTCAATATCAACCAAGATCATTGGACCACTAGCCGCTGGGAGCAAGAAATCCGTGTTCGACTCGGCGAGGCGACTGATGGCCAAGCCCCGCTCGTCAATATCAATGCCGACGACACCAGGGAGTTTGATGCAATCTTCCTAGGCGGCGGCGCGGGAGGGCGTTTCGGCGCGGCGTACCTGCGCGCTATGGGTGGCCGCCCCCTTATCATTGACCGCTGGCCGTTCTTAGGGGGTTCATGTCCGCACCATGCCTGCGTCCCGCACCATGTCTTTTCCGATGTCGCCGCACAGTTGATGTTGGAGCGGACGTTTTCCGGCAGACTGTGGTTTCAGGATATGCAAGGCAAGATGGTTTCCATTAGGGAGATTGTCGAGATGTTCCGGCGAGGACGCACCGGCCCCCATGCCTTTATGAACTTCCAGAGCAAGGAGCAACTCGATTTGGAATTCGTCCTAGGTTCACGCGCACGGATTGTGGATGCACATACGCTTGCCGTCGGCGGTCAGATTTACCATGCCAACAACCTAGTTCTATCGACAGGTGCCAGCCCGAAACCTTTTACAATTGACACGCAAGGAATGGAAGGCGTGTTTAACTACGCCAGCTTGGTCGATACCCTTGAATATGAACCTGGCCCTACCGTCGTAGTCGTCGGTGGCGGCAAGACCGCCATTGAGTACGGCTGCTTTTTCAACGCCACGGGCCGACGTACCATCATCGTTTCGCGGCATCAGCCGTTGACTATGATTAACGATGCAGAAACCCGCGCCTACCTGCTCGAACGCATGGCAGAACAAGGCATGGAATTTTGGGCCAACGCCGAATTGACTGCCATCGAAGGTGACGGGCGGGTCAACGCCGTGGCGATTCGCACGATCAGCGGCGGAATCAAGAAAGTCGAGACCGATTTCGTATTCCTAGGACTGGGCGAACGGCCCAATTCCCAAGAAGCGCAGGAGACGCTTGGAGTGGAGGTGGACACTAATGGCGCGGTCAAGGTCGATACCCGCATGCAAACCTCGATTCCTAATGTGTATGCGGTCGGCGATCTGGTTGGTTCGCCGATGGAGATGTTCAAGGCCCGCAAGGGCGGAATGTACGCGGCACGCAATATCATGGGCGAAGAAGCCCATTACCATTTCAAAAAATATCCCGACTTCATGCACACCCATTATGAAGTTTGCTGGCTGGGACTTGGCGAGGAGCAAGCCCGTGAACGATACCGAAATGTCGTAGTGCTCAAACTGCCGCCCGACAATCCTGACGGCCAGTCGGTCGCTCTCCCGGCTGGTGACAGGATGATGCTGTATGTGATGATGAAGCCGCATCTTTCTGGTTTCCAGAAACTGGTTATCGACGGGGATACTCGGCGGATCGTTGGTGCATTCCATGTTGGTTGTGGGGCCAAAGACGGATTCCAATACCTGGCGCCCATGGTGCGCAACGGATTGACGGTGGACGAACTCGGTGAGATGGACGAGTTGTTCCTGAATCCATCCTATTTCATCCAGCTTTGCCGCTTGCGGGCTGGCAGCAAGGTCTTACGGGGGATGTAGAAGGAGACAACCAGCATGGCCGGACGATTGACCGACAAGAATACAATTATCACGGGGGGCGGCGCGGGCATTGGCCTGGCGATAGCCCGTCTGTTTGGACTTGAAGGCGCAAGCGTGTCGATTCTGGATCGGGATGAGGCGCGGTGCAAGCAAGCCGAAGCCGGGTTGCGACAAGAAGGGATCGACGTGGTGGCCTATTGCGTCGATGTGGCCGATGCGCCAAGTGTCGCCAAGGCATTCAAACAGATCGTTGCCCACTATGCCAACATCATCCATGTGTTGGTCAACAATGCGGGCATCGCGGAGTTTGCCGGTGTTGAGGAAGCCACGCTTGCTGCTTGGGAGCGGATCATGGCGGTCAATGTCACCGGCACATTTCTTTGTTCGCAAGCCGCATTGCCCTATATGAAATCGGCAGGCGGATCCATCATCAACATGGCTTCCATCGCGGGACAGATAGGCATACCCAAGATGCCAGCCTACTGCGCATCCAAAGCAGCGGTTATCGGACTGACCCGGCAGATGGCAGTTGATTACACCGGATTGGGGATTCGAGTCAATTGCCTGTGCCCTGGAAGAATCGCCGGAACGGAACTTGACCGATGGATCATGGCGGGAGATTCCGATCAGGCAACCCAAGCCAAGATGGCCAAGTATCCCATCGGGCGTTTTGGACAACCCGAAGAAATCGCCCAGGCCGCGCTGTTCCTTGCCTCCGGTGAATCCAGCTTCGTATCCGGCGCAGCCCTTTGCATCGATGGCGGGATGACCGCGCTATGAACCCGGCGATTTACACCCAAACCGACAAATGCTGCGGCCTGACCAGTCTGATTGCCCATGTCCGCCCCGGCGATTGTGTGGTCATCGGCGGCGGCTTGTCCAGCCGTGAACCCATGGCGGCACTGCGTGAGTTGGTCCGGCAGGCAATCGGCAATCTAAAGCTGGCCGGCTCGGCCCACGGCATTGATGTGGACTTGCTGTGCGGGGCTGGGTTGGTGGCTGAGAGCGCCGAGTCTTATGTGGGCTTTGAGCAGGATTTCGGCATGGCACCTAATTATCGCCGGGCTTGTGAAGCGGGAACCGTCGCGGTGCGTGACAGTTGTTGTTACACGCTGGTGCAACAATTGCGTGCTGCCATCGCCGGTTTGCCGTTCATGCCGATGCGCTCGGTGCGTGGCACGGGCTTCATGGCGATGCACCCGGAATATAAAACGATGATTTGCCCTTACACCGGGGAGGAACTGTTGTTAGTGCCTGCGCTAAAGCCTGATGTCGCAATCATCCACGCCCAGTACGGCGATGCACACGGCAATCTGCACATCGAAGGCCCGCCCGTGGCCGACATCCTGTTCGCCAAGGCATCGAAAAAGGTCATTGCCACTGTCGAGCAAATCCTGCCTACCGGACAGCTTGCCGAAAAAGGCGTGACCATCCCTTATTTTTATATAGCCGCCTTGTCTGAAGTTCCCTACGGTGCCCACCCGACCGCCTGTTATCCGTTTTATGCCTACGACCGCAGGCACACCGCCGAGTATTACAGACTGGCAAGTGAAAGCGCGGAAGCCTTTAATGGATACTTGCAAACCTACGTCTGCGGGTGTGAATCGCAGACTGGCTATCTGGAAGCCATAGGCGGTGTTAAAACGCTGGGTCGCCTGGCTTCTTGGCGGCAAGGCGTGGAAGCTTGGCAGGCGTTGTATGCCTAATCCAAACCAGTGCAGCCTGGGCGAGGTGATGATTTACCAAATCGCCCGCACCCTCGAAGACGGCATCCTCGCCTTCCATGGCTTTGGCTCGCCCTTGGTGCAAATTGCCTTGCATCTAGCCAAGCATACCCACGCCCCCAGATTGGTTCTAGTGGCCGGGGCCACTTACGGCGTGAACCCTGGCCCTCCATTCCTCACGCCCACCAGCAATGATTGGGTGATGGACCGAGGGGCGGAGTGTCATCTGGACATTGGCGAGCTATTCGATCTAGCGGCCAGCGGACGCATGGGGCGCATGTTCCTCTCCGGCTTGCAAATCGACCGCTTTGGCAACCTGAACGTCACGCGCCTAGGGCGAGAGCGCTTGCAAATCAAATTACCGGGCGGTGGCGGGGGTTGCAATCTGTCTTGCGACGTGGCTCATGTCACGATTTGGATCGCCGCCCACCGTGCCTCGCCCGATGCCAAGGGTCGCCGCCGGTTTCGACTGGTGGCGGATTGCGATTTCATCACCAGCGTCGGACATCGCACCGCCGAAGGAAAAAGCCGATCCGAGATGGGTTATCGGGGTCAAGGGCCGGATGGCATCGTCACCGAATTGGGCGTGTTCGATTTCGATGAATCCGGCCATGCCCGCCTCGCTGCCCTATACCCGGATGTGGAGGTGGAGACTGTGCGCGAGAACACGGGCTTTGGCTTTCCAGTGCGCAAGGACTTGAGTACGATCCCCTTGCCTACACGGGAGATGGTGGAGTTTATCCGCGCCTTGGACCCGCTAAAGATTCATGAGCGCGAGTTGAAGCCCGAAGAACGGGCGCGCAGTTTCCCTTTGGCCTGAACAACCCAAACGAGGCAAACATGGGCGGCGAAGTGTTGACAGTGGGCAACCTCAAAAACCAAAAGAATTTCGTGCCTTTGCCTTATCGGCGGGTCAGCTACCAGCCTTATGCGGGGGCGATGACCGAAGCGGCCATCACCGGGCACTTGCTGGCAAGGGAAGTTTACCGGCGCACCGACATCGTTATCTTGCACAACAAGCAGGGTGAAAACGCTGTGGCCGCCGTGCAGCGAACCGAATCCGATGCTCTGTTCGTCCGGCTTGATGCCTTGGAGGTGCTGGCCTTGCCGGGGCAATGCGTTTTTTTGCATTCGCCCGCCACTGACCCGGCCAATCGTTCGGCGCTAGCCAGGCTGGCCCGTGAACACGGCATCGACACCGAACAAACCGTCATCGTGCAAGGTGCATTCGACCACATCAACCTAATCCATCATCCCGACCCTTTGCGGGTGAGGGTGGTGGAGGTCGCCCCGCCTGAACCCCCGAAGCTTTACGCCATGGCCGGGCATGTCCTAAGCTATGCCGACCTCCCCGCCATCTGCTTGGAATTGGAACGCATCAAGTTGCGCGAACTCTGCGGGCAAGTCCAGCCCGAAGCTTATCTGGTGCCTTGCCGTTCAGGCGGACTTGATGACTTAGGCGCACCGGTTTATTTTCTCGACGAGCGCCCGCCGCAGCGCCAAGCTTGGACCTTGATTGGTTGCGAGCGTAGCCTGCAATTCCACCGTCATTATTATGGCGACGAGCCGCCACGGGTTGAGATGTGTCCGCGCAAGCTCGCCTCTGCCAATGGATGTCCAACCCTGATCAAATGTTGCCTATTGGAATTCGGCATCGAACAGGAAGGTCAGACGGTGGTTGTGCCGTGGGGTGCCGACCTACCCATGGTCGAACAAGCATTGCGCCTGCTCTCGCAAGAGGTTGGCCATGCCTGATCTCGCTTGGGATGCCATCGTCGGCAACTTGATCCGCGACCGCAAGCAAAAGCCTCGCACCGCTGGGGTTACCATGGTCATCGACATCGGGATGGGCCTGGGTCAACTGCGTGACATTCTCGAAATGGCAGACCATTGCGTGGACCATTGGAAGCTCGGCTTTGGCACCTCGGTATTTCTTACCAAGCAGATGTTGCAGTACAAACTGGCGCTACTGGCCGAGCACGGGGTATTGACTTTCCCCGGCGGCACCTTGCTGGAAGTCGCACTGCTTGAGCACCATTGCCGCGATTACATGAAGCATGCCAAGGCCCTTGGCTTCAGCGCGGTGGAAATCTCCGACGGCACCATTCCCATGCCCGCTTTCCGCCGTCGCAACATCATCCATTGCGCAGCGGATGCCGGTTTGATTCCCATCACCGAAGTCGGCAAAAAAGACCCCAAGCAGCAACCCACGGCGGCGCAGATCGCCGGGCAAGCCTTGGAAGATTTGCAGCAAGGCGCACACTGGGTGGTGATGGAAGGCCGCGAGTCAGGCCGGTCGGTGGGCATCTACGACCCCTGTGGCAAAATCAACGATAAAACCTTGTCCGAGATTAGCCGCATCATGGGTGATGCCGCAGACAGGCTGATCTGGGAGGCGCCGCTGAAAGACCAGCAGGCGTATTTGATCCAACGCTTCGGCACCAATGTCGGCCTGGGCAACATACCCCCCGACCAAATTCTGGCATTGGAAGCCTTGCGTTGCCGGTTGCGCTTCGACACGCTGAACACCATCACCGAAGACATGCTGCGTTCCGGGGCTTGGAACCCCAACCAAGTCGAGCCCAAGCCTGCGGACAAAGTAGCTGTCATCCATGTCAACAAATAGCCGTCAAGACACTGTGCTGGAAGTGGGCGGGAGGTTGGCGCATGGCCCTTCCGACAAGCTCATCCAAACCGCGTTCAAGCAGGAACTCGACGACCAAGCGCCGTTGTTCGCCGCGATGGGTTGGGTGGACATCGCCCATACCTTAGTGCTGATCGATGCGGGCATCGTGCCTTCCGAACCGGGCAGGGAACTGCTTGCCGCACTATCAAAACTCCAAGACCACCCTGCCGATTTCATCCCCGACCCTGCCCTAGGCGACCTCTACACTAACCGCGAAGCCTGGCTGGCCGGACAAACCCAGGCCAGCACATGGCTAGGGGCCGGGCGGGCGCGGCGGGAGGCCACCACCACCGCATTCCTGATGAAACTGCGCGAAAGCCTGCTCGGTTTGGCCCAGGCGCTGACGGCAGCAGGTTTGGCCTTCACCGACAGGGCGGAGGAATTGCGCACTGCCTTGATGCCCGACTACACCTATTTGTTAGCGGCACAACCGACCAGCTTCGGCCATTATCTGCTCGGCTTCGTCTACCCCATGCTGCGCGATTTGGAACGTATTCGGGCGTTATACGCGCGGGTCAACTTAAGCCCCGCTGGCTGTGGCAGCACTAATGGCTCACGTCTGCCGCAAGACAGGGAAAGGCTATGCGAACTGCTTGGTTTTGATGGGCTTGTGACTCATGCCCGTGATGCGATGTGGCAAGCGGATTTGCCTATCGAAGCGGCTGCAACGCTGACGGCTATCCTAGTCAACCTCGACCGCCTCGCCGAAGATCTGCAAATCTTTTCCACCGAAGAATTCGGCTTGGTCGAACTTGATGACTGTCACGCCCGCGCCAGCAAGATCATGCCGCAGAAGAAAAACCCATTTGCCCTGACCCATGTGCGAGGCCTCGCCAACCGCATGATTGGCATTCTCGCCACCAGCGCGGCGTCGGGCCGCACATCCTCAGGCCAATCGGACAACCGTTTGGCGCCATATGGCATGATTCCCCGCGCCGTCGAGGACACGCAAGGCGCGGTGGAACTGATGGGCGAAGTCGCCAGCCTATTGTCATTTAACACTCAACGGGGACGGGCGCGGATGGACGATGGCAGCGCCCTCGCCACCGATCTCGCCGACGTTTTGGTTTTGAAATGCGGCCTAGACTTCCGCCAAGCACATCGCCTCATCGGCTATCTAACCCGCCAGATGCTAAGCCAAGGTGGCTTAAATCGGCTTACGCCCGGTCAACTGGCGGAAGCGGCGGAACGGGTGCTAAGCCGAAAGCTGGAAATTTCCCTGTCGGCTTTGCAGAACGCCCTCGACCCAGATGCCGCCCTCGCAGCCCGAATCACGCAAGGGGGTGCCGCACCGGAGCCGATGGCAACCATGCTTGAAGAATGCGAGCAAGCTTTGATGGCGACGGAAAGATGGGTCAGCACTTGCAGTGCCAGGTTACGGATATCCGAGGAATCGCTGATACGGATGACAATCGAGTATTTGCGATGACAGGATGCATTTGAGATGCGCGATTTGTCTACAGGGAATGTGCTACACTTTGTGCATCCATTTTATCAGGGGTAACGACTGATGCAACCTTTTGAGGTCTATACTGCGCGCGATCTGCGCAACCGCTCCGGCGAGTTGTTAAAACACGCAGCCGAAGGCAGTATCGGCATCATCACCAAACACGGCAAACCGTCAGTGTTGACGATCCCGTTCGATGCCCATTTGTTGCAACATGGCATCCACCGGGTATTGGCCCTGCATATGGTGCGCTCACGGCAATTGACATTGGCGCAGGCGGCCAAATTGGCGGAGATGGACTTGTCGTCTTTCATCGAGTTGCTGGGAGCCAGCGGCATAGACGCAGTCGATTACCCGCCCGAGGAACTTGGCCAAGAATTGGAGAGCGCACTTGCCGCCAGTGGTCATTGCTGATGCCAGCCCGCTGATTGGCCTGGCAAAGATCGGCAGGTTGGCTCTGCTGGGGCAGCTTTACCAAAGGGTACTGATTCCACCTGCCGTACATGCCGAATTGCAAGCCGGTAGCCAACGCCCTGGCGGCGTGGAGCTTTTACAGGCATTAGATGAAGGCTGGCTAACAGTCGCGGATTCGGCTGACATACCCGAAGCAGCCCGCGCCGAGCTTAAGCAGGTGCTGGACGCCGGCGAGGCAGAGGCCATTGTCCTTGCGCTACATCTACCCGCCCGCCTGCTGTTGATTGACGAGCAGCGCGGCAGGGCGGTCGCACAACTTAAAGGAGTGCCAATTGCCGGGACGGGGGTAGTGCTGCTGGCAGCAAAACGCTTGGGCTACATTGAAAATGTCACGTCAGAACTCGAAGCCTTGCACCAATCGGGGTATCGCCTTTCTGCGCGGCTGCGCCGAGAACTGGCGGCGATGGCGGGCGAATGAATAAGTGTGGGGTGGATTCAACCTTCCCACCACAAATGGTCCGGGACTCATCACGAAACAGCAACACGGATTGATGAAGAACATCTTGAAAGTACAGAAATCGAGAAAACAATGCCATGCCCGTCCACATCAGCGACTCCGCCATCTTTGGAAACTCCTGGGCCACACCCGAGTTACGGGTATTGTTCGACGATGCCGCGCTGGTCGCCGGTTGGATTGAAGTCATGGCCTTGCTGGCGCAGACACAGGCGGAGTTTGGCCTGATCCCGGCAGAATCGGCCCGGCAACTTGCGCAAGCATGCAATACCGTAATCCTGGACGAAGCATTTTTTGCCGAGGCGCGGGAGGATTTCGAGCGCACCAACCATTCCCTGCTCGGCCTGATCCGGGCATTGCAACGCCGTTGCCCCGGCGATAGCGGCGAGTGGCTGTGCTACGGGGCTACTGTGCAAGACATCACCGACACCCAAACGGCCCGGATATTAGTGAAGGTGCGCAGCGTTTTTCAAACCCAATTGAAAGGCGTTGCAGAGGTTTTATGCAATCTTGCCCGACTTTACCAGAATGCGCCAATGTGCGGGCGCACCCACGGCCAGCCAGGCTTGCCGATCACTTTCGGCTTCAAGGCCGCCGGTTGGCTGGATGAAATGCAACGCCACCGACAACGTCTGGACGATTTGGGTACGCGCCTAGGTGTGGGCCAACTCGCTGGCGGTGTGGGCAGCCTATCTTCTTTAGGAGCCCGAGGGCTGGCATTGCAACAGCGTTTTTTGGACAGGCTTGATCTTTCCACCCCGGCCATTTCGTGGACCGCCTCGCGTGACCGCCTAGCCGAGTGGCTCAATCTGCTGGCACTCATCACCGCGACGGCGGATCGAATCGGGCATGAGGTCTACAATCTGCAACGGCCCGAAATCGGCGAACTCGGCGAGGGCTTAACGCCGGGGACAGTCGGCAGCATCACCATGCCGCAGAAGCGAAACCCGGAAATCTCCGAGCATCTAGGCACCCTGGCCCGCCAAGTGCGCCATCAAGCCTCGCAAATGATGGAAAATCTGGTGCATGACCACGAGCGCGACGGGCGTTCCTGGAAAGGTGAATGGGTCATCCTGCCCGCAGCCTGCCTCGCTACCGGCAAGGCACTGGCGCTGCTGCACGATCTGCTGGCCCACCTTGAGGTGAATGTGGGGCGCATGAGGGGCAATCTGCTGGCGACCAAGGGCTTTGTGCAAGCCGAAGCCTTGATGTTGGCCTTGGCCCCCAAGCTGGGCAAGCAAAGCGCCCATGCCTTGGTGCATGCCATCGCAATGGATGCCGCCGAACACTGTACCCCATTGTGTGAGGCGGTGCTGGCCGAACCGAAGATTCTTGCGGTTCTTGGAAGGGAAGAAATCGAACGGCTTTTCGACACGGGCCAAGCCACGGGCTACTGTGCAGAAATGGTGGATCGTGTGCTGGGACAGGTGCATGCCTTATGAAATCCAATTTTGACTATATCATCATCGGCGCTGGCTCGGCGGGCTGTGTGTTGGCCAATCGGCTGAGTGTGGATCCGGCCTGTCGGATATTGTTGCTGGAAGCCGGTGGCGAGGGCGATACTTCCTTAATTCGGACGCCAGCATATTACGCACAACTGCAAGATGGCCCCTGTGATTGGGCTGACCGGACGGTTCCCCAAGCGTTTTTGGGCGGACGGCGTATCTTTGTACCGCAAGGCCGGACGCTGGGCGGATCAAGCGCCATCAATTACATGATCTACATGCGCGGCAACCGGGGTGATTACGACCACTGGCAGCAAGCGGGAAACGAAGGTTGGGGTTACGACGAAATCTTGCCTTATTTTATCAAAGCCGAGAACAACCATAAATTTAAAGACAGCTACCACGGCACAGCAGGCCCGCTCTCCGTGGTCAGCCATCCGGCTGGCAATGCACTGGTGGAGCGTTATTTTGCCGCCGCGCAAGAGGCTGGAATCCCGTTCAACACGGATTTCAATGGCGAAGCGCAAGAAGGCTGTGGACCGATGCAGGCCACGATGTCCAACCATGCCCGGTGTAGTGCCGCCACGGCCTATCTGCATCCGGCGCGTTCACGGCCTAACTTGACTGTATTGACCCACTCCCATGCGACCCGGCTATTGTTTGGGGGAAACCGTGCCATTGGGGTGGAATACCTGCGCTTCGGGGTGACTGAACAGGCCCACGCCGCCAGCGAGGTCATTTTGTCGAGTGGGGCGTTGCGCTCGCCGCATCTGCTGCTGTTGTCCGGCATCGGGCCCAAGCTTGACCTTGAACGGCTAGGCATCGCCGTCCGTCAAAACCTCCCCGGTGTAGGCAAGAACCTGCAAGACCACCTTCATACCCGAGTGCGTTGCGAAATCACCCAGGCATTGACTTTCGCACCACTGTCGGCTGCGCTCAAAGCCGAGGCCGTGCGGCAATACGAGGCCGGGCAAGGCAGGGCATTGGCCTCGAATTTCCTTGAAGCCGGGGCGTTCGTGAAAAGCGATCCGCAGGAGGAATACCCCGGCTTGCAGCTATTTTTCCTGATGACACTATCCCCCGACTACCCCGAAGCAGGGCAGCCCAGCCGCCACGGGCTGACGTTCACAGCTTACATTAACAGGCCAGCCAGCAGGGGAACGGTTACGCTGGCCTCTGCCGACCCCCTTGATAGGCCCATCATAGATTTCAATTATTTGAATAAACCTGAAGACTTGCACTGCTCCGTCGCCGGTGTGCGCTGGAACCTCAAGATTATGTACTCTCATGCATTCGACGACATACGTGGGTTTGAAGTTGCCCCTGGAGTCGGCCTGCGTAGCGATACTGATCTTGAATCATTCGTGCGGCGAACAGCCTCGACCACTTGGCATCCGGCAGGCACCTGCAAGATGGGCAATGACGATCTGGCAGTTGTCAATTCCCACCTACAGGTACATGGCATTGAGGCTGTGCGTATCGTGGACGCGTCCATCATGCCAACCGTCGTCAGCGGCAACACCAATGCACCGACGACCATGATCGCCGAAAAAGCGGCAGATATAATTCTGAATGGGTAGCAACAGTTCAATTAGAGACAAGGAGGAGTTGTCTTGTATTAAGCTATGTAAAAGTAACATCGATAAGTGTATCACTGATAAATATTGCCCAACGCCAAGCCGCGCACGGCCAATGCCCTACGAACCCCGCAAAACGCCGCGCAGGAAGGGGTTGCGCCGGAATTGGGCAAAAGGCCGCTGTTACCTGTTTCCGCAGCAATCCTTACGGTCCACCAACCAAAGCCTGGCCACACCGTTTGCCAATTGAAGGGGGCAAGCCTGCGCGGTTTACGGGGTGACCGAGGCCAAGGGAGCGTCGGCGGGCGGTTCGTCACCCGTTTCGGCGGCGACGGCGGGAGCGGCTTCGGCCTGCGCGTTTTTCAACTTGCGCTTGAATAGGCCCTTCAGCTTGTCTGCGTCGAAATCCAGCAAGGTGCCGCCGGACTCGAAGTGCTGGATGAACACCTCGCCCGTGGCGTAGGTCACGGAGGCGGAGGAGACCGCGATGCCGCCGCCGCCGGCCAGGGTACCCAGCACCGGCACGGCCTTGGCGAAGCTGGCCAGGCCCCTGGCCAGCAGGGTGGAGGATGCCCCGGACAGTAGCGAGGCAAGCAGCGAACGGGCGACGTTCTCTTTGAACGGCACATCGTAATGCTTGGCGAGGCTATGCACCAGCTTGACTTGCAGGACCATCAGGCCGACCAGATCGATTAGCGGTACCGGCACCAGCGCGATGCTGGCCGAGGCCAGCACATAGTTCTGGGTCAGGCGGTGGGCGCGGGCCAGCCGCTCGGCGTGGGCGGTCGCGGTTAGCTTGTCTTCGAGCGAAATTTCGGATTCGGGCGTGGACATAAGGTTTTCTCCAAGGTTTTGGTTTACGTCAAAAAGATCGTGTGTTTTCGGGGCGCATCATCGACGCGCAATCGCTCGCGCCAACTGCGGCGGCCCTGCCCCGTGCAGGCCGGTTTTAGGTTGCTCCTTAGCTTGGGTTGTGGCGCTTCGTGCGGACAGTGTCCGCCCACAGCGCTAAACGGTTTCGACGGCATATTCCAGCAGTGACAGCCAAGGGCAGTTGACCAAGGCATGGGTCTTCCGATGCTCAAGGCCCGCCGTCTTGCCGAGTTGGCGCAGTTCGTCCACGCTTCGCTCCCGGCCGCCGCTGGTCATCAACATGAACAGATCCAGGTGGCTGACAGCCTGCAGGGCCTCGTCC
>Ga0118677_10001868_pt1 | contig 43565 bp, 43 predicted proteins | sample AliMusrvi5mmetaG_FD_86154 | JGI IMG/M metagenome (GOLD analysis project Ga0118677, IMG submission 86154)
GGTCTATACGGTAGCGTAACTGCTCTTCAATACCTCGGGATTGAACTGCCGGTATTTGGATTGATGCGCCACGGTGTCCAGGGAGACCCCAAGATCGTAGGCCTGCGAGAAATAGGAAGCCGCCTTGATAGCTCTTATGACGGCGCGGAGGATTTGGACATCGCCCGCGTCAATTTTGGCATAACGGTCTCCGCTTTCGGAATCAGACAGGGAAATGAGGAAGCTGTTTCCAGTCACCATATTGAGGTTTCCGTCAATGACGTCGAGCGCAGAGAGATGGCTCTGGAGATACTGCAACAGCATCGCTGTGGTTGACCCCGGTTTCGTAACGGGAACTCCCAAACTGTCCTTGGGGAAAGTAATTTTTGAGCGTAATCCTCCCGCCCCGGTTTTTGAAGCACCGATATCCGAGAGCAACTGGGTAAAATCAGACTGTTGCTGAAGCAACGCAAATTGCGTGAATGCCCGCAGCACATTCGCCTCGGCATTGGCCGGTTCCAAAGCCAGGGCCTGCGCAAGATGCGTGTCGGCTGTAGCTGCGCCGCCATCGCCGTCCAGGGTTTCCATCAATCCGCGCGCCCAGGCAATGTGATCGACGGCGAGCGTCGTGGCTGGTGCCCGACTCATTAGATTCAGCTTTAAATTCCCGACGGCACCATCTTTCCCAAACACGCGGATATAGTAGGAACTGCCCGACGTCACAGGGAATGCCACGCGGCTGTGCCCGTCGTCTCCGGCATCGTCGCAGTGACGCAGGAGCGTCATGCTGCCATTGGTAGAACTGGTATAGACTTCCAAAACCGTGTCAAAATCACTCCCGAGGGTGTCGATACTCTGCAATTTGCCGCCCACCTGTTCCGTGTATTTCCACCAGACGGAACTCTCGTTGTCTCCATTCGCCTTGCCTCCTTCGCCGGGTTCCGAGCTGGCACCGAGATTGTCTCCCGTAACGGTTTGGTCTCCGTTGGAGCCGAGGTCTTGGGCGTTGGCGATATTGTCGTTCGATTGTGGCGTTGCGACGCGCAAATGAACCTCTCCATCCCACCCGTTATAGGTTGTAATACGGAAGTAATAGACCTGCCCTGCTGTGGCGGCAAAGCCGACCTCAGCGGGACTCGACCAACTGGAATCGGACGCCACATACCCATCGCCATTACCGATGAGCGTCATAGAAGAAACGGACACTGGGTCTGTTGTCGCCTGTCGGACATCAAGAGATGTATCAACCAAGCTCCCCGAAGTATCGACAGTTACCCAAGTATCCTTCGGCGCGGTCCACTGCCACCAGATTGTCCGCCCATCATATTCGCCGGGCTCCTGTGTGGCATATACGGTATTCCCGGTAACGGTCATCACTCGACCTCCCGAAACCTCAATGGCATCCGCCGCATTATCATTAGCCGGGGTGGGGCCAAGCTTGAAATGGATATCTCCTTGGCTCCCATAGAAACCATGAGCCGCAAAGTAGTAAACAGTTCCCTCCGTTGCCGGAAATGAAAACGAGGAAGGGATGCTATAACCATAGTCCTCTTTCACAAATCCAATTCCAACCTGAGTCAGGTTTGTCACCGTCGTTCCAGTGGAAATAATGATTATCGGGGCAATGGGGAATACGCCATTATCATCCGTAGGATCCACCTCAGGAAATACTGTGTAATGGCCGGAAGACGGAGCCGTCCATTTCCACCAAACGGACGCTCCTCCTATAGGATAATTGGATATCGGATTGACCGGACCTGTCTCGCCGGACTCCAGAGAGGCACCTACGTTGGACCCCGAGCCGCTGACCTCCGCCCCACTGCCAAGATCGGTGGCATCGACGAAGTTGTCGTTTGAGGGTGGTTGGCCCAAGCTCAGGACAAAGTCCCCTTGGGCTCCATAGTATCCATGCACGGCGATATAATAGGTGATTCCCCCAACGGCGGAAAATGGCGCAGAATTTTGAGTGATCCCCAGGCCAACTTGGGTCTGCGTGGAAACCGAAGTCCCTGTCGAAACAACGACAACAGCATTCATGTAAGTGCCGCCTAAACTGTATTCATACGCTGCTTTTGCGTAAAAACGCCCACTCGACGGGGCTGTCCACTTCCACCAGACGGACGCTCCACCTATTGGATAATTGTAGGTTGGATCGACTGGATTGGTTTCTCCGGTCTCCAACGTCGCGCCCACGTTGTTCCCCGAACCGCTGAATGCCGCTACGCTCCCGAGATCAATCGCGTTGGCAAAATTGTCGTTTGCCGGAGCGGCATTGGCGGTTCCTACGCATAAAAAGCCCGTCAATAAGAGAGCCAATAGACCATAACCCCAGACTACTGCGGATGTGCTGCGATGAAGCTGATCGATTTTCATTTCTAATCCTTTTTCATAAAGGCGACCTCCACCGTTCGATTAAAGGCCAGCAATGGAGCAACCAAGCTGGAGATTAGAAGCCGAAGAATAGTGGGGTCAACTTTTAATTATTCCGATTCAGAGCGGATCCCACTGAATGCAGAAAAGCCCGCTTCTTGCGAAGCGGGCTTTTATTACATGTTGTCTTGCACGTGCTCTACGCCGTGGCGGCGCGGAGGGCTTGATCAATGTCCTCTTTGAGGTCCTCAATGTTCTCCAGTCCTATGGAGAGCCGGATGAAATCCGGAGTGACACCGGTGGCGATCAACTCCTCGGAGCTCAGCTGCGAGTGCGTGGTCGAGGCCGGATGGATGACAAGACTCTTGGCGTCGCCGATATTGGCGAGGTGAGAAAGAAGTTTGACAGAGTCGATAAACTTCTTGCCTGCTTCCAGTCCACCCTTGATGCCGAAGCCGACGATGCCGCTGTAACCGCCCTTGAGGTATTTGGAGGCGAGCGCATGGTTGGGGCTGTCCTCCAAGCCGGGGTAGTTGACCCACGTTACCAGCGGGTGTGCTTTGAGGTATTTGGCGATGGCCAATGCGTTTTCAGAATGGCGAGTGATGCGCAGAGGCAGCGATTCCAGACCTTGCAGGAAGAGGAAGGAGTGGAATGGGCTGAGCGTGGCACCGATGTCGCGGAGAAGCTCGGCGCGTATCTTGATGGCAAAGGCGATGTTGCCCAAGCCAGGCAAATTGCCGAAGACATCCCAGTAAACCAAGCCGTGGTAGGCCGGGGTGGGCTGGGTGAAGGTGGGGAACTTGCCGTTGTCCCACTTGAACTTGCCGCTGTCGACGATCACGCCGCCAATGGCTGTGCCGTGGCCGCCGATGTATTTGGTGGCGGAAATGGCGACGATGTCTGCACCGTGCTCGATAGGACGCACCAAGCCAACGCCCACCGTGTTGTCAACGACGAACGGGATGCCCGCTTCATGGGCGATGGCGGCCAGCGCTGCGAAGTCCGGCACGTCCAGCTTCGGATTGCCGATGGTTTCGGCGTAGATGGCCCGGGTTTTTGGAGTGATCGCCTTGCGGAAGGCTTCCAAGTCTTGCGACGGCACAAACTTCACCGTGCGCCCTAGGGTCGGAAATGTGTAATGGAAGAGAGAATAGGTGCCGCCGTAGAGATTATCGGCAGAAACGATCTCGTCGCCCGGCTGGGTGATAGCCAAAAGCGAGTAAGTAATGGCAGCCGCACCCGAAGCGACGGCGACCGCTGCGGAACCGCCTTCGAGGGCGGCCACACGAGCTTCAAACACGTCGTTGGTCGGATTGGTCAGGCGAGAATATATCTGCCCGAACTCCTTGAGCGCAAAGCGATTGGCCGCTTGGGCTGAATCCTTAAAGACATAAGAAGTGGTTGCATAAATCGGCACGGCGCGGGAGCCCGTGGTGGGATCAGGGACTTGCCCTGCGTGGAGGGCGGCGGTTTCAAAGCGATGCTGTGACATAGGTTCTATTGGGTTGGATGGAGTGTGCGTGGATTGCGGGTTGGAAGCAACTTTGGAATTTCGCGCAAGAGACGCGATGGAAGCTAAAATGTCAGCGATATTAAAACTCATTTTCAGGAATTCCGGATGTGTGCCTGGCGCGAGATTTTTTCGACGGGTCGTAAAGAAGGATTATGTCCGAAGCATCCTCCGGGAGATTTCCTCCCCCAGAGGCGCTCCGTTACCCTTGGTTGCCTTAGAATTCGTATTTGGCTTGAACCGCTACACCCTTGTTTTCATCGGTGTTGAGCAGCGGGCCGAAGTGACCCCAGCCGACGGTGATGGTGGCGTGCGGGTTGATGATGAACGCAGCACCGACCGTCCACCAGTTGTCTTCCCGCTGGACCAGGCCAGGGATCTGCTGGTAGGCATTGGCTTTGCCACGGAATTCCGAGGCAAGCCACAGCCAGTTGGTAAGGCCGTAGGCCAGACTGCCTTCGAATGTCGCGCGATATTTGTCGCCGAAACCGAGATAGCCGAGTTGTTCCGCTTCGCTCAAGCGCAGGCCAGCCGTCACGAGCAACGGACGTCCAAAGACCTTCGGGAACGCCTTGGTGGCCGTCAGCGTGAAGTCCACGCCGTCATCGCGCTTATAGCCGATGGAACTGAGCGCCCCATGCAGTTGGTTGTTAATGTCGGAGATGCCGTCATTGTATTTGTAAGCGGCTCCGACTGTCACCGCAGGCACTGGAAGATCGAAGCTGTTTTCGGGCAGAGCCAGCACACGCGCGTTGAAGTTGTGGACCGTCACGTGGTCGTTGATGTCGATGCTTGTGGCATCTTTCACGTCATTCACGAGATTGCCAACCCCGAAGCGGCTCGCAGCGTAGCCGAGTTCCACGCGTCCGAAGAGGGTTTCCGTAATCGCGGCAGTTTCGACGTTCTTGGTGCCAGCATTGACGTAGGTGACCGAAGTGGCTGGCAACCCGAAGGTCGTGCCGGCAGGCCCTGGGTTCACCAGATAGGCGACCGGGGTGATCACGAGACCACCCACACCTTCGATGGTATGAAGAGGAAGCGGAGCCGCTTTTTCGGTCGTAGCAGCCGGCTGAGTGGCTTTGCCATCCTCGCCTGCCTGAACAGCGAGCGGAAGACCGAGGATTTGAAGGGCCGCAATCGCGGACCAGAGGAAGGATGTTTTTTTCATGGAATGGGTTGTTTGATTGGATTGTTGGTTTTGGCGTTAAACCGACCGGATGAGGGCCGCTTTAACGTCTGGAGGGCGAATGGATCGCTTCCATGCGTCCACCTAGTATATCGGTGGGATATAAGCGTCAAGGGCTTTTTTAACTTTTTTCGAATTTTTCAAAAAAATGCTTTCCGGGAATCCCTCAGATTCCCGCCCCGTGCATCAGCGTCTCTTTGAACACTTCCTCACGCGTCACCGGCTGTGCTTTGAAAACGGATTCCAGCGTCGAGCGATCCATCAAGCCTGTCACGTAATTGCGCGCGTCCAGAAATAGGCGGCGAAACCGGCAAACCGATTCTTGTGTGCAATACTTGTATTGCGTGGAAGAGACGCAACCTATCGGAGCCAGGCTCCCTTCAAAATGCCGGATCACCTCCCCCATCGTGATCTCACTGGCAGGCTTGGCCAGCCGATAGCCGCCGTGTTTACCTGTCACACTTTCGATCCATCCTTTGAACTTAAGCTCCATCAGGATTTGCTCCAGGAACTTCTTGGGAATGTCGTTCCGCTCTGCCAGTTTACGGGTCGAAACCAATTCTTGATCCGCGCATTCCACCAAATTGAATAGGGCTCGAAGCGCATAGTCGGTTCGGCTTGAAAGCTTCATAACCCACGTATCTACTAGGAATGCTCATTTGTCCATGCCGCAAACCGGTAGGTGCGAGAAAATAGATGACAACCGCCCCGCCTTGGTCTTCCTTTCTCTCATGTCCTCCCCTGATTATCGCCGCGCTATTGCGGATTACATTCGCATCCAGGCCCGTCCGGTGGACAAGTTCAGCCATCAGCCCCGGCTTTACGAACTGGCCAAACGCCTCGGCGCAGAACTCTCCTTCGACGACGATGTGCTCTACGCCGCCGCGTGGTTGCACGACCTGGGAGTTTTCATCGGGCACCGCCCGGAAGACCCGACAGCGTTGGCAACTTGGGACAACGTGGCTTACGCAGTGGAACAAGCACCGAAGCTGCTGAGAGGTTTTGGGTTCCCGGAAGAAAAAATCCCGGCGGTGACGGAGGTGATCGCCAGCCATCTTCCCTCTGCCTCGCCCAGTTCCGTGGAAGGGTTGCTGTTGAGGGACGCAGACATCCTGGAGCAACTCGGGGCGGTTGGCATTCTGCGCAACGTGAGCAAAGTGGGGCGCGACACGCGCTTTCACACGTTCAGCGACGCGGTGGCCCTGCTGCACCGCAACGCCCGGGAGCTCCCCGACAAACTGACGCTCCCGCAGGCGCGCCGGATCGCCCGTGCGCGTCTGCGCGTGATGAACGCCTTCCTCACCGGCGCGGAGGAGGAGGCCGCCGGCGGGCTGCTTTAGGGCATGACACCATGGACTCAATCAGCGGAAATGCATCCGTCTAACTCTGGTTGCTTTCCCCGCCGGTTTTGACTTCGATCACGTCGTGCGGAGCGGCCTCGCGCTGGCCCGCCGGGCTCACCCGGATGTAGCGGGCTTTTTCGCGGAGTTCCTTCAAGTTGGCTGCGCCGAGGTATCCCATGCCGGACTGGACACCACCCACGAGCTGCGTGAGCACGGTATCGATGGAGGCGGAGACTTCCTTGACAGCTTCCACACCTTCGGCAGCCGCTTTGCGCATGGTGTCCTTGACGGAGTGTCCGTAGCGGGCGGCGGACCCGGCTTTCATGGCGGCCAGGCTTCCCATGCCGCGGTATTGTTTGTAGAGTTTGCCGTTGATTTCCATGATCTGGCCGGGAGCTTCGGGGCAACCGGCGAGCAAGCCGCCGCAGATCACGGCGTCGCTCAGGGTGAGGGCTTTCACAAGGTCGCCAGATTTGGTGATGCCGCCGTCGGCGATGATCCGAACGCCTTTTTTCGCGGCGGACTGGGAGGCAACATAGAGGGCAGTCATCTGGGGGATGCCCACCCCTGCGACGATGCGCGTGGTGCAGATGGAGCCGGGGCCTTGGCCCACCTTGACGGCGTTCGCGCCGCATTCGGCAAGGAACGTTACGCCCGATCCGCTGGTGACGTTGCCGGCGATGATTGTCAGTTCAGGGAAGGTCTGGCGGATGAGGCGAACGGTTTCGCCAACGCCCTGAGTGTGGCCGTGGGCGGTGGAGACGGCTACGACATCCACACCGCGCTCCACCAGTGCGCCGACGTGGGCCTGGATGCGATCTTTGTCGAGGTCGCCATTGGCTCCACGCGTTGCGGAAACGGCAGCACCGCACACCAAGCGGAAATGGCTGTCGCGCGCGGGCTTCAACTGCGCCCGGCTTTCCTGAGTGATGCGCTCCACGTCACTCAAGGTGAAGAGGCCGCAGAGGCGGTCCTGTTTATCGACGACAAGCAGTTTGTGGATACCAATGTGGTCGTTGAAAAAGCGGTCTGCGCGGGCAATCGGGTCGGGCAAAAGCTCCTTCTCCTGAATGGTATGGATGGCAGAACGCTCCGTCATCGCTTCCGCCACTTTCTTGGCGGCGTAGCGCTGTTTGAGGACATGGCCGGGCAGCAGGCCGATGAGATGATTTTTCTCATCCACGACGGGAAAGGTGCTGAAGGAAAAGCGCTTCTCTTCGATCAGCTCAATCACCTCACCGATCAACTGGTTTGGGAGGACTTTAATGGGCTCCTGAATCAAGCCGTGGACATGGTTTTTCACGCGGCTGACTTCCGACATCTGCTGGCGCTCGGGCATGTTGTAATGGATCAGGCCAAGCCCGCCGCTCAAGGCCATGGCGATAGCCATGCGGGACTCGGTGACGGTGTCCATATCCGCCGAAATGATCGGGATCTGGAGCCGGAGCGAATCGGAAAGCGAAGTTTCGAGATTGGTCGCGCGGGGAAGGATCTCGGAATAGAGGGTCGCCAGCGAAACATCGTCAAAGGTAAACCCAGTGCCGGAGTGCTGGGTGAAAAATTCATCAGCCGGTTTATAGAAGGCGGCGTCGATGGAGTCGGATACGGTTGCCATATCCCATCATGGACAAGTCCCCCCCCGCTGGCAAGCCTGTTACACAATTTTTACCTCGTTCCCAAGTTGCACTTGGGAACGTCTAACTTTTGGTGGGGATTTCGGGTTGAGGAATTGCGCTGGGCATCTTCGTCTCCCCACCCACTGAACCCACCGGAAATAATGACGTTCTCAAGTGCAACTTGGGAACGAGGCAGGCGGTTTTACAACATCCGAAACCGCTCCCGTTCGTTGAGGCTGCCGCAGCGGGGGCAGCGCGGGAGAGGCTCGTCTGTGGAGTCCTCAAATTCAAAGGCGCACAGGGTGCAGCGGATGCGGTACCGGACGGCATGGCGTTCCCGGTGCTGGCGGCTCCACTCAAACCAAATCCAGAGAGCGAACACCACCGTCAGAAACAGGGTGAGGTAGATGAAGATGAGCAACGTAAGGCTGACGCGGATCATGGTTCGGGGACCGCCGGGGCTTGCGGCAGCGGCGCGGAAAGGTGAGGCGCGTAGGCTTCGGCCCCCCAAGTGAAGGTAGCAAAACCCCATTCCAACGGGGTATCCGAATGGGAAAACTCGTGTTGGCGCAGCAGGGTCTCGGCTTGGGCGTCTATGGCTTCTTCATCGCCGCTGCTTTGTTGGAGGAAGCAGTATCGGACGTCACCACGATCGCCAACGCCCACCAAAAACACCGTGGGTTTCAGGTTGACCCCGCTTGGGGACTTAATGGGGAGGGGCGACCCCGGAACGATGTCACGCGAACGGAGCGGTATGGAAAGGGAAAGTGACGTGGAGACAGAACGGCTCGGAGAATCATCGCTCGACGCTGTCGACGCATCGCTTTCATCCAGTAAACTGCGCGCTGAAGGGAACCCGATGGGTTCCAGGGTCGGTTCCGCCTCCTTGGGAAACGTATGAACTACAGCATATGCTGGCTCATAATGGACTTCACCGAGACCAGCAGGCAGCAGTTCCCGGCTGCGCGCAACGGCAGCCGGATCCTGTACCTGTACCCAGCGCAGAAGCGCGGCCCCCTCGGGCGTGGCAGAAGTCAGCAGCGTGACTTGTGCCGAGGGAGGAGCGCTGGCAACGGTGGGCGGATAAACGACTTGAAAAATGTAAAACGCAAGCGCATGAACAGCCACGGAGAGCACGAACAGCATCGGAATCAAAAGCGAGGCAGTGCGCTCCGGCCAGAGAAAAACCATCCGGTAATGCTCAACCTGCGCCTCGACTTGGGCAGCCAGCGCGGCAAATCCACGGGGCTTGGCGTTCATTGTGGCTGGCTGGTGGCAGCGACGGCGACTGAATATCCCCGACGCAGCCCCAAGTTCATAACGTTAGAGACGAATTCATACGGCACGGCGCGGTCCGCCCGGATGATGAGGGAGCGATCTTTGATTTCCGGCTGGCCAAGCATTTCCTCCAACTCGGCGAGTTCAACCCGTTTGTCATGGAAATAGATCGACGGTATGGCACCGGCGGTGATGCTGACGATCTGCGGATGGCGCTGCAAACTCAATGCGAACGGAGAAACGGGAAGGTTGATGGAGAGGCCCGGCTGCACGATGAATGCACGGCTCAACGTGGCATAGGCCAGAACCAGAAAGAGGACGTTGATCAACGGAATGAGGTTGAACAACTCTGGATTGTAGCTGGCTGTGCGATGCAACTTCATGGCGTCTCCGGACGAAGGTTATTCGGCTTCGGCAGCCCTTTGCCGATCCCCGAACCGGACGATCGGTTCCACGGGAACCGGCGTTTCCGTAAGCAGATTGACGATCTCAATCCCGGCGCGCTCCATGTCGTGCATGAGCGTGTTGACCCGCGAGGAAAGGAAGCTGTAGGCGAGCGAAGTGGGAATGGCGACAACCAGACCGGCAGCCGTCGTGAGCAGGCTTTTGTAGACGCCCGTGGAAATATCCGCAGCGGTGGCAAGCCCTCCGGCGCTGCTCGACAGGGTGATGAACGCGTCGATCAGCCCTGTCACCGTCCCAAGTAGCCCGACCATGGGGGCGACATAGGCGATGGTGGCGAGCATCGAGAGGCGGCGTTCGAGTTTGGGGACTTCCAACTGGCCTGCCTCTTGGACGATCTGCCGGAGCTCGGCGCGTGGCGCTTCATGCCGGACAACGGCGGCATGGATGACGCGCGCCACCGGCCCAGCGGTGCCCGCGCATTCGTGGAGCGCCTCAGCGTAATGGCCACGCGCGATCAGATTGGAGAGCCCGCGCAGGAACTCGCCCACGCGGATGGTGACCCGGTGAAAATAGATCAGCCTTTCAAAAAAGACGACGGTGGAAACGATGCTGAGCAGCACGAGCAGCCACATCAGCGGGCCGCCTTTCTGCATGTAGTCGATCATGGAAGGGTTATAGGCGGGTTCGGCCCTTTCCGCAATCTGCTTTCGTCAGATTTCCTGAGAAGGGCTCACGCCTTGGAAGGAGAGACATCCGCAGATTTCGCAGATGGACGCAGATTTTGATCTCACGCAAAGACGCCAAGGCGCAAAGAGGGAGGCAAATCACCGCGCGGGATAGGCTTCCGCAAACTTCAACATCTTCTTCAACTCCACGGTACGCTGTTCAGTCAAATCCTCTCGAGTGGCAGAGTAGAGGCCACGTGCGGCGCTGCCACCACGCATCGCATCTGCGTCAAACGTGGCTTGAGCATCCCGAAAAACAAGCCACGCACGTTGTGCGGCAACAAGCTTTTTCTTCCCTTCTTCATCCAGCAGGACAACCAGCTTCTTGAAAACGACATTGAGTTCAGCGTCCGCTTTTTCAAAATCTCGGGCCGCTGCCATATTCATCTCCCCCTGTGACTGAGCGTGGGCTTGATATATGGGAACCGAAACCAGTAGAGCGAGGCCAAGGATAGACGCAGGGAAACAAGCTTTCATGGCGGCCTTAATTACACGTGCCGCTGTAACTCCGCGCCAACCTCCGCTGCCACATCTTTCATGAGGACTTTCGAGTGCCGGTTGCTGGCTTTGTATTTTTCCTGCCGCTCGGCGGGAAGCAGCTCCGGGGCGACTTCGTGGTAGTCCCCTTTTTGTTGGAAAAAGGAGAAGGCTTGGGTGGAGAGGGCGAAGATTTTCTTCATCCCCTTCTCCGCCGCCATTTTTTCCACAAACGTCATGAGCTTCTGGCCGTAGCCCTGATCCCCATACGCCTTGTTGACGTGGAGGCAGGCCAACTCGGCTTTCTTATCCTCCGGGTAACAGTGCAAAGCGACGCAGCCAACCAGCGTGCGGTCGATCTCCAGCACCCAATAGTCGTCGAGATGGGCCAGGATGTCGCTGCGGGTGCGGCGAATGAGTTCCTCATTGTGAACACTTTGCCGGATGAGCCCCATGACCCCCCGGACGTCCTTTTTGAAAACGCGCCGGATCTGCTGATACTCGTTGGAGTAAATCATGGTGCCGATCCCGTCGTGGCTGAACACCTCGGTCAAGAGCGCTTCGTTGATGAGGCCGTTGAGAAGGTGGACGCGCGGAATGTTGTTACGGCAGGCGAGGGCGCCGTAATCAATCTTGGAGGCGAGGTTCGGGTTGATTTTGCCCCGTTTGAGCGTCTCCTCGGCTTCGGCGATGGAAAGCTGCCGAACGACTTCCCCGTTGGCGCAGAGTCCGTCCCCAGCCATGAGATAGATGATTTTCGTGGCGCGCATCGCCTCCGCCACTTCAAAAGCGATGGAGTCCGAGTTGACCCGGAAAGTCTTTCCCTCGCCGTCAAAGCCGATGGGCGGAATGATCGGGATGATCCCCTCGTTGAGAAAAAGCCGCAGGGAATGGGTGTCCACCCGCTCCACTCTGCCGGTTTGCAGGTAGTCAACACCACCCCGGATGCCGAAGGGGTGGGCAATGATGGCATTAGCATAGGCGGCCCGCAGGTCCACGGAGGTGAGACCTTGCATGATGTCGTTGGAGATGCCGATGGCCACCTCGATGCTCAAGCGCAGCGTCGCAGCGTCGGTGATGCCCGTGCCATCGCAGTTGCTGACAGCGACGTTGCGTTCCGCCGCGAGCCTTTCGATCTGAAGCGCCGCGCCGTGAACCAGGATCACCTTGATGTTGAGGGAACGGAGCACCGCCAGGTCCAGAAGGATATTCCCAAAGTTTTCGGACGCAATGACATCGCCGTCGATTGCCACGACAAAGATTTTCTCCCGGAACCGGGGGACGTATTGAAGGATGCCGCGTAGGTCAGAAACTTTCATGGGAAACGCTTTTCACCGCAAGAAAGGAGATATGTTGCCAAAAACGTAAAACAGAAACAAATCAAATGCGCAACCTCCGGATTTTTGAAGGCTTGCGAAGAGGGGAAGTCTCATGCACTATTTAACTAGGCCATGAATCTGGAAACAAACCGAATTCTCATCGCGGAGGACCACTACGTTTCACGGCATCTTTTGGAACGGAACTTGGCGAATTGGGGGTTCAATGTTTCGAGCGCCGAGGACGGCGAAGCGGCAATGAGTATTTTGGCGTCTAATGACCCGCCTTCCATCGCCATCATCGACTGGATGATGCCCAAACTCGATGGGTTGGAAGTTTGCCGTCGGGTGCGCGCCCTCAAAGATCGCCCGTATTTGTATCTCCTGTTGCTCACGGCCAAAAGCCAGAAAGAGGAAGTCGCCGCCGGGTTGGAAGCCGGAGCGGACGACTATGTGATCAAACCGTTCGACCCCGACGAACTCCGGGCTCGTCTCAAGGTAGGGCAGCGCGTGGTGCAACTGGAGCGGACGCTCGCTAAAAAGATCACTGCTTTGGAGCAAGCCCTTGTGGATGTCCGCAAATTGAAGGAATTGATTCCCATCTGCTCGTATTGCAAGAGTGTCCGCGACGACAAGGATTACTGGCATCAAATCGAAGAATACATCCATAAGGAAACCGGTTCCGATTTCACCCATGGCATCTGCCCCACTTGCCTTGCGCAGATGGAACAGGAACTCAAGCACAAGGATTGAGTTTCAGAATCTCTCGAACCAGAAAATAGAAACAGGATGTTTTCCTGTTGCAGGGTGGCTCACTTTGGGGATACTGCGAGGCTTCACCGTTCCCCTTTTATGACACTACACAAACATCTCCTCCTAGCATTCCTTTCCTTCGGCCTTCTCAGCACCAGCCAGGCCCAAATCAAAGTCCAAAACGGCCAAAAGGTCGCTTTTATGGGCGACTCCATCACCCAGTTCGGCTGGGATCGCGTCGGCGGCTACGTTCACCTGGTTGCGGACGGCTTGGAATCCGCAGGCGTTAAGATCGCCGTGCTTCCCTCTGGCATCAGCGGCCAAACCTCGAAAAACATGCTCGCCCGGATCGACGCCTTGATCGCCCAAAAGCCCGACTGGATGACCCTGAGTTGCGGCGTCAACGACGTCTGGCACCATGATGCCTCCCATGTGGACCTGGAACCTTACAAAGCGAACATCACCGCCCTCGTGGACAAAGCGCAGGCCGCCGGAATCAAAGTCGTGATCCTGACCGCCACGATGATCAAGGAAGAAGACAACGCCGACAACCAGGCTCTGGCCCCGTACAACGACTTCCTGCGCCAACTCGCCAAGGAAAAAAACCTGCCGCTGGCCGATCTCAACGCCATCTGCTGGAAAGCCCTGAAAGGCAAGACCACCACCGACAATCTCCTCACCGTGGACGGCGTTCACATGAACCCAGAAGGCAACATGCTGATGGCGCGCGGTGTCATGGATGCCTTCGGCATGACTTCGGCCCAAATCGACACTTATGAAAAGAAATGGCGCGAATCGCCCAATGCCACTGCGGTGACGGCTCAGATAACCCTCATGGCATCGGCCCCGGTCTCTCTGAGTAAATTCGCCGCCGTCAGCAACATTGCCAAGGAACAGAAGATCGCCCCCAACGTAGTGCAAGCCAACCTGCTGTTTGAGGCGCTCCGCACGGTCGTGAAGGCCCACGAACAAGACGCCACCTTCACCCCGGCCCAAGCTCAAAGCGAAATCCAAAAAGCGTTCGCCCAAAAGGTCGAAGAAGCCGCCACGCCAGCCGGAAAATAATTGTTTGTTCACTTCCATTCCGCATGACGCCCGGTGAAATCCGGGGCATGATTGGCTCTCGTGACCGCCATTGCTGACATCGACTGGGCCCACTGGACCCCGCGCGAACGGGGCGTGCTCTGCTTCATCTTCCGCCAGGACGAACTGCTGCTCATCCTCAAAAAACGGGGTCTGGGCGCTGGAAAAATCAACGCCCCCGGCGGCAAGATCGAGCCGGGCGAATCCCCTCTCGAAGCCGCCATCCGCGAGACGCAGGAGGAAGTGGGGCTCACCCCTCTCGATCCGCATCCGGTGGGTGAACTCTTCTTTCAATTCACGGACGGCTACACCCTCGATTGTGTCGTCTTCCGGGCCGAAGGTCACAGCGGCACCGAAGTGGAAACCGACGAAGCCGTGCCGAGGTGGACACCTCTCGACGCCGTTCCCTACGACGCCATGTGGGCCGACGACATCGACTGGCTGCCGTTGCTGATCGCGGGCCGCCCGTTTCGGGGACATTTTATTTTCGAGGGCGATACGATGCTCGACCACCGGATCGAAGTCTTGCCGGAGGGATGTTTTGCGCTATGACCGGCCCGGATTCTCTCCCCCCTGCAACGCCCGTTAGCGAGTTCCCCTGCGAAACCCGCCTCCGCTTGGGGCGGCGCGTTTTGGTGGCCGGGTGCGGCTATCTGGGGCTCTCCGTCGGCCGTCTCCTTCACGCTCAAGGGTGGGAAGTTGTGGGCATCACGCAACATGCGGAATCGGCGCGCGCCCTTGGGACGGAACCGTTCCCCGTTCTGCCCTGTGACATCACGGACCCTTCTGCGCTGGCCGCGCTCGGTGCATTTGACGCCGTCGTCGGCTGCGCCAGTTCAGGTCGGGGGGGGCCGGATGCCTACCGCCGCGTTTATGAGGAGGGAACCCGGAATCTGATCGAAGCAGTGCGTGCCACCCGGTTGCTCTGGACGGGCAGCACCTCCGTCTACGCCCAGACCGATGGCGCGCTCGTCACCGAGGAAAGCCCGGCGCAGCCGGAGCGTGAAACAGGGAGTATCCTGCTCGCCACCGAAGCCCTGGTCCTGGCGGCAGGCGGCACGGTGGCGCGACTGGCCGGGATCTACGGGCCGGGCCGCTGGGCACTCCTGGAAAAATTTCTCGATGGCCGCGCGGTGATCGAAGGGGACGGCAGCCGCTTCATCAACCAGATCCACCGCGCGGATGCGGCCTCGGCGCTCGGGTTCCTGCTCGACCTCCCGGCGGGCATTTACAACGTCGCCGACAACACCCCCGTCACCCAACGGGAAGTCTATGAGGCTTTTGCAAAACACTTCGAGCGTCCGTTGCCTCCGGAAGGGCTACCTGATCTGACCCGCAAACGGGGCTGGACGCACAAACAAGTCAACAACGCAAAGCTCCGCGCGCTCGACTGGACGCCCCTCTACCCCTCTTTCCGGGATGCGCTGCGGACTATTTCCCGGGTTTGTTGATTCCGGTCACGAGAAGCTGCGGTCCGGGCTGAGGCATTCCAGGCACCAGAACAGACACCTTGCCTCCGAAAACATAAGAAGCCACCTGGCTCAGGTCTGGATTATTGGCAAACAGGTTGTTGAGCAACAGGCCGTTGTCGAGATGCCCGATGGGCATCTTCGCTCGGCAGTTATAGAAATGGTTTTGGGAGAAACGGTTTGGAGCCGGTTTTTTTACGATCACGGCTCCAGTCAAAGAACCGGACTCAAACACGCAACCTTCCGCGCAACTTTGGGAAGGCAGCAAACTCTGCGCACCGGCCCCGGCCTGAAAACGACAGCTGATAAAATAGACGGTAGAATCGCTGGCAACGAGGGGATCTCCCGCATTGTCGACAAAATCACAATTGGCAAAGGAAGGGGTCGTATTGTGCGCCAGTTTGGCAGCCGCCTCCGTGTTGCCTTTGAACAGGCATTCGATATAGGAGCAAGCGTTGTTGGCGCGGGTGGCCGGAAAATCGATTCCCACGCCGCACTGGAGAAACTGGCATCGGTATAGAACCAGCTTGTCGATGAACCCCCATATATGTACCCCCTGCCGGGGAGTGCTCTTGCTCTGTTTGAGGCCAGCGCCGCACTTCACAAAATTGCAGTAGGAGATGAGATTATTGTCAAACGACGACGCGCCTTCCGCTGGCATATCCACAAACACGCCCGCCTCGCTCATGTTCCGGAACGTAATATGCGAGAGGAAGGAGTGGGAAAGCGGATGATCGCCAACATCCTCACCCTTCAAGTGCACCCCAACGCGACCGCCTTGAAGCGTTAGGTTGGCCAGAGTCACGGAGCGGGTTTTCCCTTGGGCATCGTAAACGAACATGCTCAGATTCGGGTTCTTGGCGATGATGACAGTCCGCTCCATTCCCGCCCCAATGAGTCCCTTATCGGTGTTGATGCGTAGCGGGGCCGATATGTAATACTTCCCCGGCGGAAGCACGACCATCCCCTCCTTATCCAGCCGATCCTGAAGCATCTGCGTCTGGTCCGGCGCGGTTGCCGCATCCTTGACCCAGGCGTCACCGGCCGGGTTGGGGATGGGGTTGAAGCTGGGGATCTCCCATGGGCACATCTGCCGGCCCGTCTGGAGGATCATCTCCTTGAGGGCGGCCTGCTGTGTCCGTTCCGCCCCTGCTGGCGCAATCGCAATCGGCTGACCTGCCTCCGGTTTTCCCAAGGGCTGCTCGAAGGCGCGCACATTGAGTTTGTTGGAGAGAGGGATGGAGTAACTGTAATGAAGCAAATCGGTGAAGAGGGATCGCTCATTTCCCTCACGCAGGATGATCTTGGGAGGAAGGGTATCCGGAGCCTCGCCCCGATATCCGCACGTAAGCCCGAAAACCCGCACTTCCCGGGCAGCCGAGTCAATCAGGCTGTGATTATTGAGAACCTCCAGGTCCTTGTCGTAACGCCCTCCTTGAACGGCAAAAAGATTCAGGCGCTGCATCGGACCGGTGGAGAACAACGCAATGGGGTCTTTTACCTTCCAACTCCACATTTCGGCATCGACGACCGCAATGGTCAGGTCCGGCACGCCCACGATGTCAGTCGTCGGGCCATTATTGCCACCCGAATTGACCCAGAGGAAGACGTTGCCCGTCGAAGGACGCTCCGGATTTGCCCGGAACTTTAGCATGGAATTCCCTTGAAGCTGACCCGGCGCCCGGATGAAGCGGTTGTTCCGCAAATACCCGCTGGCAGTCACATCCACATCCAGAGCCCGGGTATCGAGAAAGAGGTTATCCTCCAGCGTGCCGCCCTGCACGAGCACCGTGCCATGAAGCCGGAAGATCGTGTTGCCTCGCGTTACCTTATCCGATGCAGGAAACACGACACTCCCCTGGATGCCGCTCACCAGGGAGCCGGTGGCGCCAGGCTCGATGATAATCCGCCCGAGCTTCGTTCCCGGCAACCCATAGAGCTGCTGCCCGCTGCGCAGGGTGACGGGTCCCGGCCCGTAATCGCCGGGCATCAGGCGCACGCTACGATGCGCATCCAATGCCTGCTGCAAGCCTTCGCGGCCCTCCACCGACACTGCATAAGCACTGGCCGGATAGACGTCCGCCAGCAAGTTCACAGAGCTTCCCGACACTGCGGGAAAAGGGTTTGGCGTGCCCCGCTCCCCTGCCCATCCCGGTACACACGCCGCCGCGATCATGAGCAGAGACGTTACCATCTTCTGGAGCCTTTGAGACCTTCTCACACATCGGCCGGAAAGGCTTTGCATCGCATCCCAATCGGTTGTGCACATGGGATGAGGGAATAGGCCTTTAATTCCGGAATTACAATCCCGGATTGCGGAGGATCTCCACGCCGGATTGCGGGCCGGTAACCGGCTGACCGTCCATGGTGATTTGCATGGCATCGGGATCGGCAGTCTTAATCCAGAAATATTTCCCCTTGAACGTGAGCGTCGGCTGCGCGGGGTTTACAAAACCGTAATAAACGGACGAATCATTGGGATTGTCCCGCACGATCCTGACCTTTGTCCTTTTGGTGACACGCAGTTTGATCTCCCTCACGGTTCCTGAAACGGCAGCAGGGGAAGGAGCGGGCGTCGCCAAGGGTGCCGTCACTGGTTCCGCAGGAACCACCGGTTCGATGATCCCCGATGTCAGCGGTTCCGCCCGGCGGACTTCCTGTTCCGGGACGGGAGAAAAAACTGGCGTGGGTTCAGCCAATGTCTCAACAGGCTGAGCAGGCAAGATAACCACCTCGGGCGTAGGGGAATGTGTGGGCGATGGAGTGGGCATGGCGACAGGAACCGGAGTAGGAAGGGAAAGCACCTCCGTATCCTTTTTGGCCTGATTTTCCGGCCATACCCTCAGAATGGTCATAACACCCCAACCCATAAGCACCCCCAAGGCCAGCACGATAAGAAAACCGAAAAAAGCGATAAGCCAGCGAGGTTTTTGAGGCGGCTCACCCGGTTCTGGACGACCATAGCGAACCTTTTCCGCCTCTTCGCTCTGTAAATATTTATAATCACCCAAGCCGACAGCGCTGCCAGCCTCCACGGTCTGATATCGGGAAATATCGACGCCGAGATGCTTGGCGTAGAGAAACAAAAAGCTGCGCGCGTAGGCGAGGTTGGGGAAGCGTGAGTAATCGTCGTTTTCCAAATTTTCGATTTGGGCGGGCCGAATCTTCGTGGCACGAGATACCTCATCCACGGTGAGGTTCTTTTCGAGCCGCGTATCGCGCAGCATCTGGCCAACGCTTCCTGTCATAAAAGTTTAAATGAGATCATCCAAGTTCACGAGGATTTCACGCGGTTTTGCCCCTTCTCCGGCAGCGACGTAGCCCCGTTGTTCGAGGATGTCCACCACGCGAGCGGCACGGGTGTATCCCAGCCGTAAACGCCGTTGGAAGAGCGAGGTGCTCGCCTTGTTTTCCTGTTTCATGATTTCGATGCATTTTTGCACCAGCTCCTCGTCTTCTTCGGAAACCTCTTCCGCTTCGGTTCCCTCACCGGAGAGGCGTTCGTGGATTTCCTGATCGAAATCGGGCGTGCTCTGGCGGGAAACAAACTCCACCAGGCGATGGATTTCTTCATCCGTTACGAAGACGCCTTGGGCGCGGGTCATGCGAGAAGTACCGGGTGGTTGGTAAAGCATGTCTCCCTGACCCAGAAGGCGCTCGGCCCCTTTTTCGTCGAGGATAATGCGGGAGTCGAGTCCGCTGGCCACTTGGAAGGCGATGCGAGTGGGAATGTTGGCTTTGATGACGCCGGTGATGACATCTGCGCGCGGAGTCTGCGTGGCGACGATCATGTGGATGCCAGCGGCACGCGCCATCTGGGTGATGCGGGCAATGGCACTCTCCACATCCGCCGGAGCGGTTTGCATCAGGTCGGCCAACTCGTCGATGATGACGACGATGTAGGACATCGGCCCCTCAGGAATCTGGATTTCGTCGTCCCTGCGCACCCGAACGGGTGGTTTGACGATCTCTTCTTCGTTCACGGTCTCAGCATTCTCGTCCCCCTCCTCCCACGGGGCGGTCTCGCGCTCCCGGGTCTCTGCTGCGGCATCGGCCTCGGCATCGAGCTCCTGCTGAGACTTCGGCTTGGGCCGGGCGTTGAAAGAAGTGATGTTGCGCACGCCTGTCTTGGCAAAGATCTTGTAGCGTTTTTCCATCTCGTCGATGACCCAGCGCAGGGCAAGTAACACTTTTTTGGGATCGGTGACGACAGGAATCACCAAGTGCGGCAGGGTGTTGTATATCTGCATTTCGACCACCTTCGGGTCGATCATGATGAAACGCAGTTCCTCGGGTTTGAAGCGGTAGAGGATGGAGGCGATGATGGAGTTGATGCAGACGCTCTTGCCGGAGCCGGTGGTTCCAGCCACGAGGAGATGAGGCATCGCGGCGAGATCGCCCAGGATCGCCTTGCCGTAAACGTCCTTTCCCAGCACGAGCGGAATTTTGGCTTTGGCGTGGAGCAGCCAGTCCTCGGATTCCAACAATTCCCGGAAAGCGACCTTCTGTTTGCGGTTGTTGGCGATTTCGATGCCAACGGTGTCCTTGCCTGGGATGGGGGCGAGGATATTGATCCGTTCGGCGCGAGTGGCGCGGGCGATGTCGCGCTCCAAGCTCACGATTTTATCCACGCGCACGCCCTTGGCAGGATAGACTTCGTAACGTGTGATGGTAGGGCCGCGCGTGATGTCCCCTGGTGCGACGGCGATGCCAAACTGCGCTAGCGTGTCGATCACTATGGCCTGAACTTTGAGGAGTTCCTCGGGATCGGCTGCGGCACCCTCTGCGGGATTCGGCTCGTCAAGGAGGTCCAAGCCAGGCAGTTGGTAATCTTCCAGATGCACGGGATCCTTGGCGACAAGCGACTCGACTTTCTCTTTTTTCAGCGGCTCGGGTTTGCGCGCCGTAGCGTTGGTATCGATCACCTGGGGCACAGGCCTGTCGGGATCGAAAACCGGTTGCTCTGACTCCGCCGCGGCCTCGCCGGGCTCAGATTCGCGCGGTTCTTCAACCGGCTTCACGCCTTTGCGTTTGAGCTGTTTCTCCAGTTTGCGCGCTTCCTGTTCGAGCCGCTTGCGTTCGAGTTCCAAGCGGCCCCTTTCATCGGCCCGCGCGAGCTGCCACTGGTGGTAGCGTTCCATCAGAGCCGGGATGAGAGCGATGGTTTTGCGAATCAAGAGCACCGGGTGGATGCCCGTCATGAGAACGAGGCTGGAAAAATAGAGACCGGAAAGAAGGATCAGCGAACCGGGCCGGTCAAAGAGCGTCTTGAACAAGTTGCCCAACCAGTAACCAAACTGACCACCGGGGCTGCGGATGTTCATCCGGACGGCATATCCCTTGAGTCCCCCTTTTAAAAAGAAATGCAAAACCGAGGGTTGGAAATGGGCGATGCAGGCGGCAGAAACGACAAACACCACCGACCACGGAAGCCGCCGTAGCAAACGCCAGCCGGGGCAGATCAGCTTGACGGCTCCATAGCCGAACAACACCACGGCCACAAAAAACGAGGCAGCTCCGAAAAGCAAGTTGGCCACACAAGCTACGATGGCTCCTGTGGAACCAAAGAGGGTTTGGTGAATGTTGCTTGTGCTGGTGGCGATTCCCAACCAGCCGGGCACATCATGCGGGTCGTAGGAAATCAGCGCTAAAAAAAGCAGGGTGCCCGCCCCCAAAAGGATCAGGCCAAGGATTTCCTGGTAAAGACGATTGTCAGGCTCGCGTGACATTCGGGCCACTTTAACCTTCCTGCTTCAGCATTCAAGATCGCTTTAGAGCAGAAACATAGGAGTTTTTGGCGTCACCAAACGCTGTTGGCGTACAGAGCAAAAGCGTCACCGGTTGCCCGGTGACGCTTAATAAGGAACTTTAACGATCAGTGATCGTCCGATTATTTCATCAAGAGCACCGCGCGGGCGCGCTTGATTTCCCGGGTAATCTTGCGATGGAACTGGGCCGGGAGGCCAGTGATGCGACGGGGCAGGATTTTGCCCGCTTCGGTCACGAACCGCTTGAGGATTTCAGGATTCTTGTAATCGATGGCTTCCAAGGCGACGTCAATACGACGGCGGGGCATCGTGCGGTTGGCACGGCGGAAGTTGGAACGGCGTTGCGGAGTCTTCGGCTGCATAATTATTTGGTCTCCCGGTGGAGCGTATGCCGCTTCAGGAAGGGATTGTATTTTTTCTTCTCCAAACGAGTGGGAGTATTAGGGCTTTTTTTGTTCCGTGTCGAGGTGTAACGGGAAGCCGGTTTGCCCTCGGCTTTCGCCTCGGTGCATTCAAGGGTGATGATGTCTCTGGCCATAGTCTATTCCTTCAAATCGCTGGGCGCTTCCTCCTCTTCGGATTCGGCGGCGCTGCCCGCCTCTTCCTCGGTGAGGCCGAAGAGGGAGGTAACGGGTTGCCGGACGCGGACGGCTTTGCGCTGTTTTTCAATCTGCGCCTGGCACTCTACGGTGCAGCGCGCGAAAGGGATGGCTTCAAGCCGGGGATGTGGGATCGCTTTGCCGCTCATTTCGCAAACGCCATACGTGCCGCTGTCAATGCGTTTGATGGCTTCTTCGATCTCGTAAAGGGCGTCTTGTTCCTGAGAGAGCAGGCTGAGAGCGAAATCGCGGTCGTAGGCGTCGCTCCCCGCATCGGCTTGGTGCATTCCAAAGGCACTGGCCTCGCTCCCCTCGGCGCGGGAACGCAGGTTGTCCTTGGCAACTCCGGCCATCGAATCGAGCATTCCGTCCCGCAAAGCGAGCAGTTTTTCTTTCTGTTTCTTGAGAAACGGCGTGATTTTGACCTCCACGACCTTGATGGGAACGATCTTGGCCTTAGGGCTTGGCTTCGCAGGAGCGGAAACCTTCGCAGAAATAGACGCTTTTGCAGAGGCCGACACCTTAACAGGAACGGAAGCTTTCTTCACAGAAGAGGACACTTTTGCGGGAACGGGAGATGGTTTGGATTTGGGCATTACTTTTCCTGATTTGGCTGCCGACGGCTTTGCAGCAGGAGTCGAGCGCCGAGCCGCGCTCTTGGGAGCGCTTCGGACCGTCGGTTTCTTCGCTTTTGCTTGTTTCGTTTTCGCCATAGGTATCGGGGATGCCCAGAAAAAATTGAGCGCGAATACTTAGCGGCTTTCCAAAGGGCTTGCAAGGGGAATATCCGGTTAATTTCTCCCCCCTTTCCCCTCTCATCCCTAGGAACTGGCGCTGGTATAGCGGGAAAGCGCCAGTTTCCAAACACAACGGGTGAGGGTGAGCACCAAAAAAGCAGCGGCGGCGAGGTGCAGAAAGGGGGAAATAACAGAACCGTCAGCAGCCCGGATCAACACCCGTGCGGGAACGTTTGCCACAAGGATAACCGGGATGATCCAGGAGAAAACGAACTTGAAAACCCCGCCGCGCGGGAAAATGGAATCGGGATAACGGGCGATATTAAAAAGGTTGTAGTAGCCATAGACGAGCCCTTGGGCGCGGACGATCCAGAAGGAGAGGGTCGTCAAAAAAAACATGAGCGAGTAGTGAATGGCGATCCCCAGCCCGATGGCAGCCCCGTAGAGGAGAAACTGCCCCGCACTGGGATGGAGCCCCAGTTTGGAGAGGGCAAGGCCGATGATGGCGACGCTCACGCCACCATTGATCACGCTGTCAAAACCGAACTGCCGGGTGGAAAGGGCAAACTGCGTGTCCACCGGCAGGAGCATGATAAAATCCATCCGTCCCGTGCGCACGAGTTCGGGAATGTTGACGATGTTGAGGTAAAAGAACGCTTGGAAAATCTGGCTGATGAGTTGGTGCGTGCCGATCAAGAGGATCACCTCCCATTTGGTCCAGTCGCCAATGGCGTTGACGTATTGAAAAATGACCTCAATGAAAACGATCTGCCCTAGAAACCAAAGTGCCTCAACGACAATCCAAAGCAGGAAGTTCGCCTTGAAGTTCATCTCGCGGATGAGCGAGTTGCGAAACATGATCGCGTAGATTTCAAAATAGCGGCTCATTTTTAGGATTTAACCACGAAGAACACAGAGGACACGAAGGGAAGAAGAGGGATTGTAGAATAAATCATTGAGGCTCGACAGGATTAATCAGCTACAAGCATTAGACCCGAAAGATCCAACTTCTTTTTCCGGCCTTTGTGCTCTTCGTGTTCTCTGTGGTGAATATTTTCACAAAACAAATCGCCGGAGGCCGGTTTTGAGAAGTTGGACGTTGAAATTGATGAGCAAGCCGGTCTTTTTGTTGGCCAGTTTCATGTAGGTCAATAGTTGGGCTTGGTGAACCGTCTGCAAAGCATCAACGCTTTTGAGTTCCAAAATCAATGCTTGTTCCACCAGAAGATCGATTCGGTAGCCACAATCCAACAGGCAGCCCTTGTATGCGACAGGAATAGGAACCTGTGTTTCGAAGGAAATACCTACGAGGGCTAATTCGTGCGCTAGGCATCGTTCATAAGTCGATTCCAGCAACCCAGGCCCCAAATGCCTGTGAACTTCAATAGCACACGCGATGACTTTTTTCGATAATGGGTCAAACTCCTTTTTTCGGTCTTCGTGCTCTTCGTGTTCTCTGTGGTTCATCATATTTAGAAAGGCTGCCACCAGTTTCCGGAAATCACAATCATCGTCAGTAACTTCACACTGTTGCCGTAGTAATCTTCAGCGTCGGGTTTGCGCGCCAGCAGGTCGGCCCAGAGGGCGTTGAGCCACGCCTGTCGGGCAGGATCACTCATGGCGGCGACAGCTAGCGGCCCGATGAAGGCGGCGCTGCTGTCTTTGGAAAGCGATCTGCCGTCCAGTTCGTAACCTGCATTGATTTTTTGCGGATCGCCTCCAGTGGTTTTTTCAGCCCAAGCGTTAAGCGGCGCGAGGAGCGCACGGGAGCGAGGGTCGCCGGTGAGAAGGGCATCTGTCCCCACCCGCCAAGGAACGCGGCAGGCGTTGTAGGAATAGCAACCATCGTGGATACCCTCCAAAAATTTGGGCGGCGCGGGTTGGTAACTGCCCGCTTTCCACTGAACAAAATCCGGCAGCAGGCCGGTCTGCGGGCTGTGGGCGCTCAGCAATCCGCCCAGCAATCGGTAGGTGGCATCGACAATCCCAGTCCATCGCAGATCACCCGTGGCAGCAGCAAAACTTTTTAGATGCGCGGGCATGAAATCCGAAGTCCGCAGCCCATTGCGCAAGCGACTTCGGGGGCCTTCCTCGCTCACCCAACTTCCCAGCGTGAGCGTCTGCCGTTGCGGATCGGTTTCTGCCCGCTGAATGGCGGCGATCACCTTGCCAGCTTCCTTGCGGTAGTCGATGGCTCCCCCGCTCCCCCACTGGCGATCCGCCATGAGGAGGGCACAAGCGATGTCCAAGTCGCCATCAGTGGCCGATTGCCGATCATCCCTGCCCTCGGTCAGCGCGAGCCCTTTGCCTTGGGACGCCTGCCGCCACGCCATGAGATCGGCATGATGCTCCGCCGGGTGCGCCCGGAAAAACCGATACAGGCCGTCGAAATCCGCTTGGGCTTCCGGGTCGGCCCCCGCCATCAACACCGCTACCAGCATCCCGTAACCATGTCCCTCAGAAACCGAAGCGATATTTTTAGGCGACATCGATTTTTCGGCGTTACAGAAAACATACCGCCGCCCCTCGCCATCAGATCGGAGATACTTCTTTTTCCATGCCCGGTAGAAATCGACCACAGCCCTATCGAGATCGGTCTGGCTTTGAGAGGTGGTTTTGATCGTTCCCGACGCGTAAACGGAATGCTGAGGGAACGGGCACTTTTCTCCCGCGCCGAAGGCGGAAAGCGAGGCCGTTGCGCCAAATAAAAGCACCACACCGAGTTTCATACGCGGTAATAGAGCCTCTGCGGAACAGAATTGCCAGCGAAGACGGAGCGCGGGGAGCGCATGGCCAAACCGCTCCAAGGAGAAAAATAACGGCCCGCCGGAATAAACCGGCGGGCCGACTTTTAAAATTCGCTGGATTATTTCTTATTTAACAGGAACAAACCCAACCTGCTCCACGATTTTCTGGCCCTTGGGGCTCAAGGTGAAATCGACAAAGCTCTTGGTCAAACCCGCGGGCGAGCCGTTGGTATAGTAGAACGTCGGACGGGAATACGGATAGGTCTTGTCGCGGACATCTGCCTGTGTAGGCGTTTTGCCGTCCACTGCCACCACTGTGATGCCCGGCGCTTTAGTGTAAGCGAGGCCTACATAACCGACTCCTGTCGGATTTTTGGCGACTTCCGAGACGATCTGCTCGTTGCCTGCCATCTTTTGAGCGGCCCCGGCATAATCGCGCTTGCTCATGGCGAGCTCCTTGAAGTCGGCATAGGTGCCAGACGCTGTATTGCGGGTATAGATGGAAATCTTGCCCGGTTGACCACCGACGGCGGACCAGTCGGTGATGTCGCCGGTAAAGATTTGCTCCACCTGCTTGCGGGTCAATGCCTTGACCGTATTGGCACCGTTAATAACAACAGCGATGCCGTCCCATGCAACGATGGTCGGGCGCAGGTCAAGACCCTTGGCGAGCGCGGCGGAAATTTCCGTCGGTTTCGCGCGACGACTGGCCATGCCGATATTGGCGGCTTGGTCGATCAGCGCGGCAAAGCCGGTGGAGGAACCTTCGGCGGCGATGTTGAAGCTCGTGCCGGGATTCTCCGACTTATAGGCTTCAGCGAGTTGTGGAACGAGTTTGGCACCGAGGGTGTCGGAACCCTTGATGACGAGTTGCTCCGCCCCTGCAAACGCGGCGGTAACCGCGAGAGTGGCGGCGATGGCGATCAATTTTTTCATAGGTTTAATGGAATACTGCAATGGAGCTAAGAAGCCCGGCATCGTGTTGCGATGCCGGGCCGATGGTTGGTGATGGGGCTAGAACTTCACGTTGAGGTCCACTTGAAGAACTTGGACGGCGTTCATGTTGGCGATTTTTTGATCGGTGGTAGCTTCGCCGCCTACGAGATCCTTGCGAAGGTTCCATGCACCGTAGTAGGTGATGGCACCCACGCAGAAGTCGGTGAAGTTATACGCCACGCCCGACTTGATGCCCTGCATATTAAGGTAACTGAGAGCAAAGTCCGAATCGTTCAGGTTCGGATCGACGGCGCCGATGCCAGTCTGGCGGAAGTTGGTCATTACTGACCAGTCGCCCGCCTTCTTATTTTCACCCACCTGAACTCCGGCGAGCCACGCGACGTCATCCCGACTGCTGTGACCGGAAACCGGGGTGGCGTTCACTAGCGTGCTGTTGGTGACCGGGCCCTTCGTATTCTTATATCCCGTCACGACCCCTTGGGCGTTTTTGACAGGAATCTGAATATTCTGGAGGCCTAAGATATCTTCCACACGCGCAGTTCCCTGAGTGTTGTAAGCGAAGTCCCAAAGAAGTTTGGTCTTCAACCCAAAAATCTTGAAAGAAACATCGCCGGGGGCGGTGATGACCGCCAGATCGCGATTGCCAGAATGCGCAACAAGCGGCGTATTTTTGGAATCAACCGAATATTGATATTGGTTCACCCCACCGGAGAATGGCACGCTATTATTGAGGCTGGCGGTATTGCCGTTGGTGTAAGCCATGAAGCCGGGGGCCAACGTGACTTTAACATTCGGTGTCACCTTTGCACTGCCGATGAGCTGGGTATTAAAGAGCCAGGCGTCCGTCTTGAAGTCGTTGCCGAAAGCGTCTTCGGGGTTGTCGCTGTAGACAAGTTGGCCCGCTACCAAGCTCAACCCATAACGGCTTTCGCCGTGAACCGTTGAGACAGAAGAAACTTGCTTGCCGTCTTTGGTGTATCCGACCGCTTCTCCGATACCGTCGTTAAAGAGCTTGATGAGGTCGACTTTTTCCACAAAGCCATCGGGGTTGATATCCGGGTCCCAAACGAGATCGGTGGTGTAGAACGGGTTGGGCTGCTTGCCGCCGACGAGAGTGAGCAAATCATTACTCCAGCCGAAATAGGCCCGGCTGATGTAGATATTATAGTTACCAAAGCCAGAAGCCCCATTGCTGGAATCGCCCATGGTCTGGTTGGCGCTGTCAGCAGCCTGAGCCGTCTGGAGTTGGATGCCGCCAAAGAAACCGTCTGCCAGTGTGAAGTCGCCATTCAGGCGCAAGCGAATACGCTCTCGGCTGGTCTGCGTACCATTCTGCGGACTACCCACCCCAGTTGTGGCAGGATTAACAATGCCGCGAATGTAATGGCCACTGGCATCCACCAGCCGTGCCCCCTTGGCAAGAATCAGTTTTCCGTTGGCGTCGTAAACATTGGAGCCGGCAATCGCATACCCCTGGGCATCGGGAGCCCACGAAGAAGAGGTAAACTTGGTTGTTTTGTCGTTTTTCGAGTAAAGCGCGCTGGTGATATAGGAAGAAGCGTTCGGACTGAACAGATAATTGGATCCAGCGAGAGGCGTTTCGATCTGCGGGTCTTTGTTGTCGTATTGGTACCGCAAGCGGATGTCACCATAGAGTTTGAGGCTCGTGATCGAGTTGGAGAGCTGCAATTTGCCAGCGTTCGTCGAGGCGTTCTCGCGGATTAGGTCTGCTCGCACGTCCTCGGCCTCTTGGGCGGAGAGAACTTTTTTGCGGACCAGCGCGTCGAGTAGGGCGCCGCTGTCTTGGGCACAAGCGGCTGCTGCACTGCCGAGGGTAAGGACGCATGCAAGGGCCAACGTCGTGAGGGTGGTTTTTGTCATGTTAGGTTGTTGTTTGGGTTGTGTAAATCCGGCGCATCCCCCGAACCGATAATATGGGAAACCGTGCTGGAAATGACAGGGGAATCTGACTGTCATAATGTGACAATCACACGACATGAATGTTACGATTATGTGACAATTTCCGCAAAAGGTGCTTTTCTCAAAATGAGCATCCGGAGCACGGCAGACCCACGGCGATATAAAAAGCCCTATCCGAGGCTTCTGCACCCAAGGCTTCCGCATCTAAAACTGATCAAGAAGCCAGAAAAGAAAGGGAAAAAGTTTTGCGAGCTGGGTGCGACCCCTGTCATCTGCACTTCTTAAGTTCCTGATTTCCTGAATGTTCTGGCACTGCCGCTGTTTTGAACGCAACGATCCATTTACAGTTTTCCCTCCCTCAGGTAATACTCATCGGCTCAATGAATCCTCTCAAACGACTTTTCGGGCGCGACGATAAATTCTACGACTTGCTTGAGGCGAGTGCGGATGAAGCCAAACACAGCGCCAAAATTCTCAGCGACTTGATACCCAAACTCGGCAACGAGCAAGCCGTCCAGGAAACCCTTGAACTGCTTGCCCAGAGCCGCCGCAAGCACAAGCGAATCAGCCAGGAAATCACCACCCAGCTTTGCCGGACCTTTGTGACTCCACTGGAACGCGAGGACATCGAGGCGCTTTCCAACGCCCTTTCGCGCGTCCCAAAAACGATGGAAAAGATCGGCGAACGCCTGCTGATTTGTCCACTCAACAGTCACGCCGAAAGCATGACCAAGCAGGTGATCATGCTCGAACAAGCCAGCGCAACTGTCGCCGTGATGGTTAAATCCTTGCGGAGACGCCCGCATGTGGAGGAAATCGAGGACGAATACGGACAACTTCAAACACTGGAAGGCGATGCGGACCGTTTCATGATCGCCTTGCTCCGGGAATTGTTTCACGGCCAAGCGGAATCGAAGGATGTCGTATTTCTCAAGGATATGTATGAGCTGCTGGAAAAGGCCATCGACCGCTGCCGCGATGCAGGCAATATCGTCTTCCAAGTCGTGTTGAAATACTCCTAGTTTTTATTCTCCCTGCGACTTTCGCACTCTCATGACTTTCTTCCTACTTGTCCTGCTTGCAGCGCTTGTCTTCGAGTATATCAACGGCTTCCACGACGCCGCCAATGCCATTGCCACAGTAATCTCCACCAAGGTGCTTACCCCCCGGCAGGCCATCATCATGGCCGCAGGATGTGATTTAATCGGGGCGTTTTGGGGAACCGCCGTGGCCAAAACCATCGGTGCGGAAATTGTAAATAAAGATTTCATTACCATGCCAACGGTACTCGCCGCTTTGATCGGGGCGATTCTCTGGGGTCTTCTCACTTGGTGGCTGGGGTTGCCATCCAGTTCGAGCCATGCGCTCATCGGTGGGCTTTGCGGCGCGGCAGTCGCTTCCAATGGTGGCGATTGGACTGTGTTGAAATGGTCCGTCTTTGTCCCCAAAGCTACCGGCATGGCTCACGAAGGGCTTTGGCCAAAGGTTGTTATTCCCATGATCACCTCGCCGACGGCTGGGTTCATCATCGGCATCCTGATCATGCTGTTGCTGACAGCTCTGCTGAAAACGATGCGGCCGTATTTGATTCAGAAAATTTTCGGGAAAGCCCAAGTCGTCAGCGCCGCGTTTATGGGCTTGAGCCACGGGAGCAACGATGCCCAAAAAACGATGGGCATCATCGCGCTTGCCCTCTACACCGGCACCAACGCCCATAGTTTCGACCATCTCCCGGCTTACCTTGGTTTTCTAAAAACGCCCACCTTCACCATCGACAAATGGGTAATCATTGCCTGTGCATTGACGATGGCAGCTGGCACCGCATCAGGGGGGTGGCGGATCATTCGCACGTTGGGACACAAAATGGTGCGTCTCCAGCCGGTGCATGGTTTTGCAGCGGAAACCTCGGCCGGTATTGTCATTCAGATCGCAAGCCATTTAGGCATCCCTGTCTCCACAACGCATGTCATCTCCACCTCCATCATGGGTGTGGGTGCTACGAAAAGATTCAGCGCCGTCAAATGGGGCGTGGTTCACCGGATCGTCTGGGCTTGGGTTCTCACGCTTCCGACCACGGCCTTATTAGGCTGGTCCACACTGCGCTTGCTCAAGATGTGCGGAATTTGAACGGGCGGCCCTACAGCCCCTGCTCGTGGCGGATGTCCTGCCCGCTATAAAGGTAGAAGACTTCCTCGGCGATGTTCTGCACATGATCCGCCGCCCGCTCGATCGCTTTGGCGATGGCCATTAAGTTCACTGCGCGCGTGACATTCTCCGGGCTGGCGATCATCAGGTCGATCAGTTTCCGGGCGATGCGCCGGTTGAGTTCATCGATCTCCTTATCCCGGGGGATCACCGCCTGAGCGAGTTCAAACTTTCCCTCCACGAAGGCGGCAATCACATCATGCAAGAGCGTCTGTGTCATCGTTGCCATGTGTGGAATATCCTCCACAATCAACAGTTGAGGCTCCTTGTTGAGCGCGCGGGCACGGCGGGCGATGGTCGTTGCCTGGTCGGCGATCCGTTCCAGGTTGCTCGAAATTTTCGAGGCAATGAGCATCAGGCGTGAATCCCGCGCAATCGGGCCGTGCGTGGCCATGTAAGTAACGACCATATCGTCCACGGTGACTTCAAGGTGGTCGATCTCGCTATCGGACGACTCCACGAGATCAGCTGAGCTGTCATCCCGTTCGGCAACGGCTCGCACAGCCAGCGTCAGGCTGCGGTCGGTGAGGGAAGACATCAGCAACAGCGTCTCGCGGATATGGGCAAGCTGGTTTTCAAAAGGATGGCTCATGGGAAATATTGAGAGAGGAAGAGGTTGAGAGTTGGGAGAACAGAAGGGAATCTGAGAGTTATGCGGGAGAATTTCTGGGGTGTCTTTTCTTACCTCTCAACTCTCCACTTTCAACTCTCAACTTCTTTTTAACCGAATCGCCCGGTGATGTAATCTTCCGTTTGCTTTTGGCTGGGGTTGGTGAAAATCTTCTCGGTGCGGTCGATCTCGATGAGGCGTCCGAGGTAGAAGAACGCCGTCAGGTCCGAGCATCGCCCGGCCTGCTGCATGTTGTGGGTGACGATGACGATGGTAAAATGTTTTTTGAGTTCAAAAATCAATTCTTCGACCTTGGACGTGGCGATGGGATCGAGCGCGGAACACGGCTCGTCCATCAAGATGATTTCGGGCTCCACGGCGATGGCCCGTGCGATGCAAAGCCGCTGCTGCTGGCCACCGGAGAGGCCCAGGCCGCTTTCGTGCAGGCGGTCCTTCACCTCGTCCCACAAGGCGGCTTGGCGCAGGGAACGCTCCACTATTTCGTCGAGTTCGGCGCGTTTTGCACGACCCTGAATCCTCAAGCCATAGATCACGTTTTCGTAGATGGACTTGGGGAACGGGTTCGATTTCTGGAAAACCATGCCGACACGCTTGCGCAGTTCGATGGGATCAACGTTCGCCCCGTGAATATCCGTGCCGTGGATACGGATTGCGCCTTTGCCGATGCGAGCCTCCGGCACGAGATCGTTCATCCGGTTGAAGCAGCGCAGGAGCGTGCTCTTGCCGCATCCGGACGGCCCAATGAAGGCTGTTACCTTGTGCGGAGGGATGTGTAGGTTCACGTCATGCAAGGCTTTGAAATCACCGTATAAGAAGTCGAGGTGTTCGACTTCGATAGCCGTTTGCGAAACTGCTTGCGATGGGGTTGCCATGATGGACTCTTCCGGAGAAAGGGATGTTGAAGTTACCATTTGAGCTTGTTGCGAAGGCGCAGGCGCAAAAGCACCGAGCCGAGTGAAATGGCCAGGACGATGGCCAGGAAAACGAACGCCGTCCCATACTGCATCCGCTCCGTGTAAGCGTTCTGCGGAATCTTGGAGCTGACGACGTAAATGTGGTAGGGGAGCGCCTGTACGGGCTGGAAGAAAAAGTCCGTCCACTTGGAGACTTCCCAAGGGTAGTTGTCGCGGACGACATAGGCGGCGGTGAAAAGGATGGGGGCCGTCTCCCCGGCCACGCGGGCGATGCCGAGAATGGACGAGGTGAGGATACCAGGGATGGCGTAGGGCAGGACGTTGGTGCGGATGGTCTGCCATTTGGTGGCACCCAAAGCAAGCGCACCTTCCCGGAACCCTTGCGGCACGGATTTGAGCGCTTCCTCGGAGGAGGTGATGACGACCGGCAACACCATGAACGCCAGGGTGAACCAGCCAGCCAGCAGCGAAACATTCCATTTAAAGTAATAAACAAAAAGCGCCGCGCCAAAGAGCCCGAAGACGATGGAGGGAACCCCCGCGAGATTCATGATGGCAAGCCGGATCAACCGCAACACCACCGACGGGCGGCTGTATTCGCTCAGATAAATCGCGCTGGATACCCCCAGGAACAAGGCGATGCTCATGGAACCGGCGACGAGCAACACGGTGCCGACGATGCATGGGAGAATCCCCCCGGCGGAATGGGCGTAGCTCTCCGCTTGGATATCCTCCGTTTTGTTCGCGGCTTTGAAGGCGCGGAACCGATCATCGTTCATTTCCAGCTTTTGCCCCTTCCACTCAAAGACATAGAGTGTGGACGGTTTCTCCGTGAAAAACTCCGTATTCACAAACGGCCACTTGGAAGTAAAAACCGTCTGCGATCCTTTGATGCCGATGGTAAGGAAAATACAGGCAGCGGCGATGAGGACGAGGTAGGTGCCAAAACGGATTACCCAACACACCCCCGCCTCCATCGAGCGGGAAGTCGATTTCCGGTATTGAAAGGGGTTGGCGGGCATTTGATGCATGGAAAAAGGGCTTACCCGGCAGCGATTTTAAAGCGGCGCACGATGGCTTGGGCAAGCCAGTTGATGAAGAGGGCAAGGAAGAAGAGGAGCAATCCGACCATGAAAAGCGCCCGGTATTGGATGGTGCCGTTGGGGACTTCACCGAGTTCCTGGGCCACGATACCCGTCATGGTATGCACGGGCTGGAAGACGGCTCCAAGCCCTTGGGTGAAATCGGGAATGGCAATCCGGTTTCCTGCGCACAGGAGCACCACCATTGTCTCGCCAATCACGCGGCCAAACCCGAGCAGCACGGCAGAGATGATCCCCGAAAGCGAAGCGGGCACGATGACGCGAAAGACTGTCTGAAGCCGGGTGGCCCCGAGCGCGTAGCTTGCCTCTTTAAACGCGCGGGGCACGCTGTTGAGGGCGTCTTCGGAGAGGGAAAAAATGGTAGGGATGGCCATCAGAGCGAGCAGGCAACCAGCGGTGAACGCGTTCAACCGCTCGGCAATGGGGAAAAAACTGATCCAGCTCAACGCGGACCAGTGGGTCACCGCCCGCAGTGTCTCGCCCAGGACGGCGATGCCGAAGAAGCCGAGCACGACGGAGGGGATCGCCGAGATGAATTCAATGTAGGGCTTGATGAGCCCCCTCTCCACGGAGTGAGCCAGTTCGCTGACATAGACCGCCGCGCAAACTCCCATCGGCACGGCGATGAACAGGGCGATCACGGAGACCAGCATCGAGCCCGTCACGAGCGGCAAGACGCCATACCAATCCTGCCAGAAACTGTTGGTGATCCACTCCGTCCCAAACAGGAACGTCGTGACCGTCCGCGTCCAAGGGATCGGCGCAAATTGATCCCATTCCTTGAGCCTGCAATCCGTGGCGGGAAAGCCATTCAAGTAGGCGCGGGTCGCTTTTTGGAATTGCTCGAAGCGCGGCTGCAACTCCTTCACCGGAAGGGGAGGTGCCTGCAACAAAAGCATCTCGATCTTGCCCCGGAACTCCAACGCGGTCTTTTGATAAAGCGGGAACGTCGCTTTGACAGGAGCGAGTTCGGCGGCAAAATCCACCGACTGCACCTTTACCGCGTCCGCTTGCTCCCGCTTGCCTTCGTGCAGAAGCATCTCGCGCTGCACCAACGCGTCTTCACGGATTTTCGCCTTCTCTTTGATCGCGGAAACGGCGTCAGTCAGGTCCGACACCACGCCGCGCAATTCTTCCGGGGCGGCGTCGAATGCCGTGGCAAATTGATCGAACTGGGCGAGCGCCGCACCGATTTGCTCCTCGCTCTTGCCTGCCTTGTGGAGCGCATTCAGTTGCCGCAGCCGCAAATCCTGCACGCTGCGATTGAGAACCGTGTAAGCCTCGACCTGATCACGCATCAACCCGACATACTCCAGCCCGGCCAGCCGATAGATGCGCAAGTTTTGCAGGTTTTGTGGGAAAAAACCCGCTCCTTCCCGAAACAAAAACAGGGTGATCAACCCGAGCACGACGATGGACAACAGCGCATTGGAGCCGAAGAACGCCTTGATGAAATGATCCAGGCGCAGGCGTTTGCGGTCAAAGCGGCTGGGGTTTTTCATGGGTTCAACGGGCATTCTGCAACGGATATAAAAAGCCCGGCATCTTTTTTATACCGGGCGGATGGTTGGTAAGGGAAAATATTTTAAATTTCGCACTTGGGGAGCTTCATTTTGCCCCTATTCGTCGCCGCCTCCTCGCGAATGGGCACAAGCGGCAACTCTACCGCTTGGGAAATCGCATTGGAAACGTCGGGATCAAGCTGACTTCCCTCGCGTGACAATCTCGTGACGGGATTGTTACAATCGCGTGACATTTTCCTTGCCGTCCTCGCTGGGGGTTCAGCTCGATCAGCGCTTACCGGACAGTATGGGAGGCAATGAATTTTGGCTAACTACACAATTTATGGCTTCCAAAGCTTCTTGCCTGCTTTTCCTCCTCCTTTTCGCCAATTTTGGTCTAGGCATGTCGGGGAACATTGATTTAATTTAACCAAATTGCGATGAACGAATTGCCAGAGCCAAAGAAACCCCAGCCAAAATTAATAACCAAGGGCAAATTCTACCTTCTACTTGGCTCTCTCCTTGTAGGTGCCTCGTTGGGTGTCATCCGAGAATACCGCACAAGGGGTAGCGTATCAGCGGTAACAGTTGGATCTTCCATCGCAGCATTTGTCATCGGTCTCGCAATTATTTCCGTCATAGGGTGGTATGCAAACAAGCCGGAGAAATAAGACGATGAGCCATTTACACCCCGGAGGACTTATCCTGATTTGCTGCAGTATTTACCTCACCCTGATGGCTTATCGCATCATCCCCACCCATCCCAAAGACCCCGAAAAGATGGAATTATGGCACCGAAAGTTTGGAAAGTTGATGAAAATTATCGGCCCGCTGCTAATTCTCAACGGGCTTTTAGAATTGTTTGGAGTTTTGTAGGGGGATGTTTACTGCGGCAAAGAAATGCTTGAGAATAGGGATCAGGCAACATTTCTTGGCACAAGCGCCTCACTCCACCTTTTCACCCGTGTAAAGCGAGACGATGCCTCCGCTAAGGCGCTGCGCGCTCGGTTCGGCGAATCCGGCTTCGATTAGCAGGCGGCGCATGGCTTCGCCGGAGGGAAATTTTTCGATGGATGCTCCGAGGTATTCGTAAGCGCCCCGCTGCCCGGTGAGCCGACCGGCGATCCATGGGAGAACCCGGTGCAGATAGGGGCGGTATATCCACCGCAGGGGCGGCGGCGGCACGGAAAAGTCGAGGACCAGCAGGTGGCCGCCGGGCTTCAGCACCCGGCGCATTTCGCTCAACGCTCCCACCCAGGATGCCATGTTGCGCAGGCCGAAGGCGACCGTCACCACGTCAAACGCTGCTTCGGCGAAGGGCAGCGCCAGCCCATCAGCGGCAAGGACCGGTCCCGCGCCTTTCCTCCGGGCTTCGTGCAACATCGGGACGCAGAAATCCGCTCCCACGATTTGCGCCTGCGGACAATGGGCGCGCAACGTCAACGCCACATCGCCGCTGCCGGTTGCCAGGTCGAGAATGCGCTCTGGGTTCCAACTCCAGACGATCCGCGCGACCCGTCGCCGCCAGAAGAAGTCGAGCCCGCCGCTGAGGAGGTGGTTGGCCAGATCATACCGGCGGGCAATGGCTCCGAAGAGGCTTTGGACGAAGCGGGGTTCTTGCAAGCGGCGCTTTTCTATTTTCCCGCAGGCTGCTGTTGCGGCTGTTGCTGCTGCGGCGGCTGCGGGATCATGCTTTCCACGTTGGCGAACTTGCGGCGCGATTGCAGCCATTCGATGAACGCCACAAATTCTTTTTGGGAGCGGGTCTGGGTAATCAGGGTCGGCTCCTCTTTCTTAAACTGGGCCTCGTCAATCGGGTCGCGTTTGTCGAGGTGGATAATGAGGCCGCCGCCTTCGGCGGGAACGAAATCGCTCATTTCGCCGTCAGCCAATTCCACGGATTTGGCGAGGATCGCCTGGGCGTCCGGTTTATCTTCCACGGGTTCGGCCAGAGAGAAGGCTGGGAAGCTCTCCACTTTGAGCCCAGCTTCCTGCGCGGCATCGGTAAACGACTTTCCGGCTTTCATCGCGGCGGCGATCCGGGTCCGGCTTTCGTTCCCCTTGGAAGTGAGCGCCGCTCCACCGCGTTCGCTCTTGATCTGTTCAATCATTTGGGGACGGGCTTCTTCCAGCGTCAATGGGCGGTTGGGCGTCACTTTGTCCAGATGGAGCATGCAATAGCCATCACCGGAAGGAAGGGCATCGCTGATCGGGTCTTTCTCGGTCAGCATAAACGCGGCAGCAGCGGCGTTCGGGACGGTAGCCAGATCCTGTGGCGCTTTTTCCGCGGTGAATTCCGGGGTGGTTTTGACGGTCAGGTTATATTTTTTGGCGACTTCCGCGAATTGCGCTCCTTCTTTCAGCAAATCTTGGCCGAAATCATTCGCGCGATTAGCAAGGGCTTGGCGGGCTTCCATCTGTTCTTTGCCTTTGAGCGCTTTGTCGGCTTCGTTCAAATCGAGCTTCACATAGCTGACCACCCGTTTTTCACCGGTGGTGTAGGATTTCTCGCGCTCTTTGAAGACTTTCTCGATTTCTGCGTCCGTGGGCTGGACGGCGGCTTTGAAATCCGCCAGGTCGAACCGGAGAATCGACGTGTTCATCTTCTGGTTATTCTGGACATACGCGGTCCGCAGTTCGCTTGGCGTGACCTCTAAAGTGCTACCCACCAGCGTGACCAATTTTTTGAGGCGGAGTTGATCGCGCACCAAGTCTTCAAGCCGGGTCTCGGTAAATCCCCGAGGCTTGAGGACGTTTTCCACAAAGGCTTGGTATTTGGAGGGATCATACGCGCCGCTGGTTTGGAACGGACGCAGTTTGGCAATGGCGTCAGCCACTTCGTTGTCATTCACGGTGATGCCGAGCCGCTTGGCCTCGTGGTCGAGAATGAAGCTATTAAAAATAAAGTCCGAGGACGCCTGTTCGGAATACGGATTGCCGGTCAGCCCGACGAGCAGTTCCTGAAGGCCGGCATACATCGCCACGCCGAAGCCGCGTCCCCGCCTTTCCAGTTCCTCACGGGTGTAGTGATGCCCGTAAATCCTAAAGCCACGGTCGAGCGTGGCGCGAGCGGAACGGTTGCCGGGGGTGAAGAACACGCCGAAGGCAATAATGATCACAATCGTGATGCCGATCATCAACGGTTGTTGGTGTTTGCGGAGCAGGTTAACCATGAGAAGCAAAAATGTTTACGGGTTGCGGTTGATTTCAGGAAAGGAATTACTTAACATCTGTTTTGAAAAAATGAAGCTAAGATACAGCTTTTCCTCCCGGCAACGTCTTTTTGCGTTGGTTTTCTGCATTCTCCTGCTTTTGGGGCGGGGTGAAAACGCCTTCGCACAAGACCGTTTGGTTCTTAGAGACGGCAGAACGCAGGATGTCAAAATCCTCGGCGTGAGCGGTCCCAACGTGCAAATTCAGGTCGGCACAGGAAGCGTGGGCATTCCTCTGGCCACCATCACCTCCGTAACGATGGCCGCCCCGGCGGAACTTGCCGCCGCCAATAAGGCTTGCAGCGCAGGCGACTACGCCAAGGCGCTCCCCCTCGCAAAAGCCGTGGCTGGGAAATACAAAGGACTCCCCGTGGATTGGGCCAAACAGGCCACCAGCCTCGTCGGCGACATCCAGGTGGCCCTAGGCAACCTGCCGGAAGCCGAGGTGGCCTATAAAGATTTTCAAAAGACTTACCCTGGCGCGGGCGGCATCCAGACGGAGATCGGCATGGCCCGCATTGCCGTGGCTCGCAAAAACTACGATGAGGCCAAGCAGAAACTCGACCCGATCGCGGCACAAGCGTTGAAGACCAAAAGCCCTTCCGCAGCGATGGGTCCCATTTACAGCCAGACGTTTTATTTGCTGGGCCAGATCGCGGAAGCCCAACAACAGCCCTCCATTGCCTTGGAAAACTATCTACGCACCGTAACAATCTTCTCCGATGACCATGGAGCGGTAACCGCCGCACAGGAAAAAGCGGATGCTCTTCGTAAAAACAACCCAACCCTTACTGTTCCCTAATTTTCCGCCGGATTTTTGTTGTATTGCCTTGAATTTTCTAGTTTCTCACTGAGCTTGCTTTTTTAGCTGTCCCCCTCCTTATTTTCCCCTTGCCCTCCCAACTCATGAAAACCCGTAAACTCCTCCCCTTCGCTCTCGGTCTCAGCCTGCTTCTCCTCGCCGTTTCCACCGGTTTTGCAGAGGAAGGCGGTGCCCCGCAACAGGAAACCATTGTTGACACCATCAAGAACGGCGGCCCGCTGATCATGATCATCTGGCTGGTCATTTTGGGCACCTCCGCCACCATGGTGACATTCGTGATCCAGAACTTCTTCACGATCCGCAACACCCGGCTTGCGCCTCCCACCCTTATCGAATCCCTGCGCGAGACCATCAACGCAGGCAATTACCAGGAAGCTTGGGAAACCTGCAACGCCAATAATAACTACGTAGCCAACGTCCTCAAGGCAGGCTTGGGCCGCCTGGGCCGCGGCAAGGAAGCTGTTGAAGACGCGCTGGCCGAGCACGGTCTGCGTGAAGCCACCATTATCCGCACCCGCAACAGCTACCTCTCGGTGATCGGAGTCGTTTCGCCCATGATCGGTCTGCTCGGAACGGTCATCGGGATGATCGGGGCCTTCGCCGTCCTGGCCGGGTCCGGCATTTCGGACCCTCGCGCACTCTCCGGGAAGATCGGTGAAGTTTTGCTCGCCACGGCGAGCGGTCTCTTCATCGCCATTCCGGCATTCGTCTTCTATTACATCTTCCGCAACAAAGCCCAGATGGCCATCGTCCACGCCGACGACGTGGTGAACTCCCTCGTGCGCGATCTCCCCTTTGAAGAACTTGCCGGAGTCCAGATCGGCGAATCTTTCAGTGTGGGCAACACCGCCACTGTGGCCGAAGCAAGCACTTCCCGGAAAGTCTCCGTGGCGCTGACCACCAACTGCCCGATCTGCAACGGCTCCATCAACGCCGGGCAGAACCCGTGCCCGCACTGCGGAGCAACCTTGCAGTGGCAGCAGTAAACGGCGGATTTTTCTGACACTCCCCTCGCCATGCATCACAAAAGCAAAGGCAAGGCGGCTGCGGCCGCCACGCGCAATCCTCCGGAAGAAGATCCGGAGTTTCAGATCGCGCCGATGATCGACATTCTGCTGGTACTGCTCGTCTTCTTCATGTCGATCAGCTCCACAGAAGTTCTGCAAAGCAACCGGGAAATCGCCCTCGCCGTCGCCAAGGACGCCAAGCAGCCCAAGAAGAACCCCGGCCAAATCATCGTCAATGTCAAGTGGGTGCCTTTGAATAATATGGGCTCCATCGAGGTGGACAGCCAGAAATTCGCCACCGCGAGCGACTTGATCCCCAAGCTCCAGGGCGAGCTCCAGAAAAACCCGATGACCCGCGTGCTTGTCCGTGTGGATCGCAATGCTCGCTGGGAGTATGAGCGGGAAATTTTGAAAGCCGTCGGCGACTCCGGGATTTCCAACGTTACCTTCGCCGTCGTTGACAAAGAGGGCGGCAAAAAATAGGCAGCCCTGAAAGCCTCCAACCCCAGACTCTAATTATTATCTATGGCATCCATCGGCAGTGAAGACGGTGACATCGGATTCCAGATCGCGCCCATGGTGGACGTGGTTTTCGTGCTCATGCTCTTTTTCATGGCGAGCGCCGGATCGCAAGTCGCCGAACGCGAACTGAACATCAACCTGCCCGGCGGCAAATCGCCCAGCGGCGCCCAGAGCGATCTTCCGCCCACGCCAATGATGGTGGACATCGCCCCCGATGGACAGGTGCAGGTGAACAACAAGCCTTTCGGAACCGCCACGGACAAAGAATTGCCTGCCTTGCGGGATTTTTTCAAAACTGCGATTGAATCCTTCGGCAACCAAGACCCAACGAAGCAAGATCCGGTGATCATCCGCCCTTCCCGTGATACGCATCACGAGCGGATCATGGACGTCCTCAACGCAGCCGGAGCCTCAGGCGTCAAAAATTTGACGTTTAATTAGCACTCGTAGAAAAGTGCTGCTCCTCCCGGCAATCTCTTGCGTTGCCGTCTTGCCAAGCGCCCCGGAAGGGCGCAAAATACCGTTTTATGCGACAAATTGGTATTGGCATTGCGGGATTCGGCACCATCGGGGTGGGCGTTTACAAGCATCTTGTCGGCAACCGCCGACTGTTGAGTGAACGGCTCGGCCTGGAGTTGACCGTCAAAAAAATTGCAGACCTGGACATCGAACGGCAACGCACCCCGATGCCGCCTCCGTCGCTTTTCACCAAAGATTGGCAGGACCTCATTGACGATCCGCAGGTGCAGGTGGTGGTGGAGTTGATGGGCGGCATCAAAGTGCCCTACAAGTTCGTCATGGCCGCCATCGCAAAGGGCAAGATCGTCGTTACGGCCAATAAAGCCCTGCTCGCCGAGCACGGCAAAGAAATCTTCGCTGCCGCTGCTGCCAAAAACGTCCCCATCTTTTTTGAAGCCGCCGCTGCTGGAGGTGTGCCAATCATCAAGGCGCTCAAGGAAGCGTTCGTGGTGAACCACATCCGCTCCATGCACGGCATCATCAACGGCACGAGCAATTACATCCTCACCCGGATGACGCAGGCGGGTCTCGGTTTTGAAGAAGCTCTCAAAGAAGCGCAGGCTGCCGGTTATGCGGAGGCCGACCCGACGCTCGACATCAACGGCTGGGACGCCGCCCACAAAGCGATCATCCTCGCCTCGCTCGCCTACGGTTTCTGGGTCGACGGCAAGGATATTTCTGTCGAGGGCATCCAAAACATCACGGCGGCGGACATCGAGTTCGCCCAGAAACTCGGCTACAAGATCAAACTCCTCGCCGTCATCAAATCCGACGAAACCTGCGTGGAAAACTGCCCTGTCGAAGTGCGCGTCCACCCGACGCTCGTGCCAGAATCCCATGTACTGGCCTCTGTCAACGGCGTCTTCAATGCCATCGCGGTCCACGGCGATGTCGTTGGCGAAACTCTCTTCTACGGACGCGGCGCAGGCCAGGACGCCACGGCCAGCGCGGTCATCAGCGATCTCGCGGAAGCGGCTGTCGCGCTGGAAACCCCGCGTCCCAACGTCGGCTTCACCCCGCACGGCCTCTACGGCAAATGCACGCCGATCAGCGAAGTCGTCACCCCCTACTACCTGCGCCTCTCCGTCATTGACCGGCCCGGCGTGCTCGCCTTGATCTCCGGCATCCTTTCCGAGGAAAAAATCGGCATTTCCTCCGTCATCCAGCCCGAGGCCCACGAGGAGGAGACCGTGCCGCTCGTGCTCATGCTCCACAACGCCGCACAGAGCCAGATGAACGCCGCCATCGAGAAGATCGCCGCGCTCGACTGCGTGAAACGCCCGCCGCAAGTGCTCCGCGTGGAAACCTTTGCCTGATCCTTTCCAAACCTTCAACCGCCAGTTCCCATGCTCCCATTCAAGACTCTCCACGACCGGGGCCTGATCGCCCGTTACCGCCAATACCTGCCCGTCACGGATGCGACCCCTGCGATCTCCCTCAACGAAGGTAACACGCCGCTCATCCACTCGCCCAAATTGAGCACAATGGTGGGGCGCGGCTGCAACGTCTTCATCAAATACGAAGGGCTCAACCCGACCGGCTCCTTCAAGGATCGCGGCATGACCGTCGCCATCTCCAAGGCCGCTGAAGCTGGTTCCAAGGCCGTCATCTGCGCCTCCACCGGCAACACTTCCGCCGCCGCTGCCGCCTATGCCGCCCGCGCGGACATGGACTGTATCGTGCTGCTGCCCGCCGGGAAGATCGCGCTCGGTAAGCTCGCCCAAGCGTTCATGTATGGGGCCAAGGTCGTCGCCATCGAGGGGAACTTCGACCAAGCGCTCGACCTCGTCCGGGAGATCGGCGCCACCGAACCGATCACCATCGTCAACTCCATCAACCCGTACCGGATCGAGGGGCAGAAGACCGCCTCCTTCGAGATTATCGAGGAACTCGGAGACGCCCCGCAGGTCCACATCCTGCCGGTCGGCAACGCGGGCAATATCAGCGCCTACTGGAAGGGCTACCAGGAATTCGCCACGCTTGGCAAATCGACGCGCAAGCCGATGATGGTCGGTTTCCAGGCCGCCGGGAGCGCCCCCATTTTCTACAACAAAGTCATCGAAAACCCCGAGACCATCGCCACCGCCATCCGCATCGGCAACCCGGCGAGCTGGGATCTCGCCAAAGCCGCCATCCATGACTCCGGCGGGGCCGTCGATATCGTCAAAGACGACCGCATTCTCGCCGCCCAGGCGTGGCTGGCTTCCAAAGAGGGGATCTTTGTGGAACCCGCCAGCGCCGCCTCCATCGCGGGGCTGATGAAGTGCGTCCAGGGGATCGAACCCGCCTTCAACCTCGGGCGTGTCCCGGAGGGGTCCAACATCGTCTGCACCGTCACCGGCAACGGGCTCAAAGACCCGGATGTCGCCAAGGAACAGTGCAAGGGGCTCATCGCCTCCAAGGCGGAAAAAGCGGCGATCATGAAGCTCATCGGGAGGTAGCCTTGGTAGGCTTCCTCGCGCTGCTGGCCGTCGTGCTGGCGATCACCGCCACCGCGTTGCTCGCCAAGATGGCGATGCGGCGCGGCGTCACCTCGCTGGACCTGGCGACCACCCTCTTCGGGTTCGGCGCGCTGCTCGGCGGGGTTGTCCTCTGGGGGCGCTGCCCGGGTGGCGTCAGCCCGCGTGCGCTCCTGGTGGCCGCGCTGGGAGGCGTCGGCGGGGCCTTCGCCGTCTGGACTTTTAACAGCGCCGTGCGGCAGGGCCACTTCGGGTTCTCCAACGCCATCTATCGATCCTCCTTCCTGGTGCCGGTGGTCTTTTCTGTCCTCTTTTTGCACGCCCCGCTGCGGGGGACCACCGTGGGTGGCATCGCCTGCATTCTCGCGGGTATTTTCCTGATGTCCCAGGCGGGCACGCCCGTCGGGGAGCCCCGGAAGGCGCGGGG
>Ga0118677_10001870_pt1 | contig 43560 bp, 38 predicted proteins | sample AliMusrvi5mmetaG_FD_86154 | JGI IMG/M metagenome (GOLD analysis project Ga0118677, IMG submission 86154)
AAAAACTACGATGAGATGTGCCGAATTTTGGCGCCGTTGGCGAACCGGATTGCTTGTACACGCGTCAACAGTGAACGGAGCAATGATCCCAGTCGGTTGGCCGAGTTGTGCCGGCAAGCAAATCCGCGCGCGCAAGTGGAAGTTTTTCAGGATGTTGAAACGGCATACTATGCCGCCTGTATACAGGCGGAGATGGTAGTGATTACTGGCTCGTTGTTTTTGGTTGGCGAAGCGATGAATCGCCTTGGTTTAACTGACCGGCCGGCAACAAGCGCAGTGGAACTCACCCTGCAATGATGAGACTCACTTTGGCGTCGGTTTGCGCGTGATCTTGTCGCGAACGTCTTTGTAGCCGAAGTCTACGGCCGCAATCTTCTTATATTCGGTGGTGGCTTTCTCAGCTTCGCCGGTGTCTTCGTAGGCGGATGCGAGGTTGTAGGTGATTTCTTTTTTTAGGCCGTCCATTGTCGGCAGTTCCTCAATGGCGCGGCAGAATTGGTCAATAGCAAGATCGGACAAACCAAGTTGCCGGAAACATTGACCGAGGTAGTTGAGCGAGACAATCCGGCGTTGCGGCTGACCGACTGAACGCTGGAATTGTTCAACGGCGCCCTGAACATTGCCAGTCTTCATATACAACACGCCGAGGTCGTAGCGGTACATGAGATCGTTCGGGTATTTATCCACGAGCCTTGCGGCATCGCGCAGCTGAAGCTGGCTGAGTTTCATGTCGAGCGCGCCGAGTTCTTGTTCGAGTGACGCGTTGTTAGGACTGGCGGCTAACGCGGCTTTGGTCTGATTGATCGCAGTTTGAATCCGCTTAGCCTTGATATCGCCAATTTCTTTTTCAAGCGTGGGATCATTACCGGATTCGCTGTTAAAAAGTTTTTCAAGGTATTGCAACGCGGTGTCGTAGTCGTTTTTCTGAGCGTAGAGCCGACCCAGCTCGCGTTGGTGAAATGGATTGTCTGGTTCCTTGCTAACCTTGGCCTGCAATTCGTGGATCAGGTTGTCCACGTGATCTTCGGCGCGCACAACGCGGGATTGTTGTTCGAGAGCTACGGCTTCATTTTCATCTTTAAGTTTTTCGCGAAACGATGTGCTTTGGTCTTCCCATCCTCCGCCTTGCATTGCGCCGTGAGCGGTGGAGTCCTTGAGGCCTTTTTGCGCTTCAAAATCATTCGGGTTGGACTGCAATAACCGTTCGTATACTTCGCGAGAGAGATCATGCCGGTTAGTCACGCCATATATGCGCGCGAGCCAATGCGCAGCTTTGCTGTCACGTGGGTTTAGTTTGGTATAGGTATCAAGCGTTTGTGCGGTGGTTTCCGGGAACTGAGCTTTTTCAGCCGCTTCGGCTAACAGTAAAAGCGCTGTTCCATTTTTCGGGTCATCACTGAGCGCTTGTTCGACTATGTGCATAGCTTCGACAGGGTTTTTGGAAAGCGACATCTTGGCCTTTCCAATTGTCGGCGCAACCTTGGCCGACGCCATCATTTTCTTAAAGGAACCGAGTGTCTCGGCGCGCTTCAACTGGGCGGCACGGAGAAACTTGCGGCCATGAGTGAAATTCGGTGCGATTGCAAGACATTGCATAAACATCTCGACGGCATAGTCGGCGTTGTTGCGCTCCAATGCCGCAAGGGCTTTGTTGTAAAGCTCCCGCGCGCGCCGGTCGAGATTCTCAACAGTGATTTCAGCCATGCCGACAAACTACAATGCTTACCGGCCAATGGTCAAGTGCGATGCAGCGCTTGCCGGGAGGCTCCAATCCTTGCCGGCACCAACACCAGCACCTGCCCGAGCACCTCGTGAAAGTACCGGGTCAACAATTCCGCCAACCGGGCGCGCGCAATCGCGTACGTTTGCCGAGTCTCGCTGTAAAGCCAGTCGCTGAACTTCAGGAATTCATGGAACTCAGCCAGCGCCGGGACCGCTTCCGGGAAATTGCCGGAGTTGGCGATCAAGTCCCAGTACCTGGCAAATCGCCGCAACCGTTGCATCGTGGGAAAATCAATCAGATTGGTTTGCAGGATTTCATACGGCGGATTCGCGCTGTAGACCATGCCCCAGTCCATATCGTGCCGGGCAATTGGCGCGCCGCGCAGCCGTTTCAAGATGCCGACCTGGATTTCCTGTGGACGCGTCGCCACGAGCCGGTCGAAGCCGGACGCAAAGCTGGCGACATCTTCCCCCGGCAAACCAACGATCAAATCGGCGTGGACGTGTACACCAGTTTCGGCGCGGAGCCAGCGGAGGTTTTCCTCCGCCACCGCATTGTCCTGCCGGCGATTGATGCGGGCGGCGACGGTTTCATTGAAAGTCTGGATGCCGACCTCGAATTGCAGCGCGCCCGGCGGGAATCGTCGGATCAGTTGCCGGAGCGCCAACGGTAAGTGGTCCGGGATCATTTCAAAGTGGAGGAACAATCCCGGCCGGTTGCGGGCCAGAAAGAATTCGAGAATCGCCGTGCTGGTCTTGATGTTAAGGTTGAAAGTGCGATCGACAAACTTAAATTGCCGGCAACCACGGTCGAGCAGGGATTGCATTGCTGTTAGAAATGGTTCAAGCGGAAATGCGCGAACCGGCACTGGCAGTGCGGATAGGCAGAAGTCGCACGCAAATGGACAGCCGCGCGATGCCTCGACGTAAATGACCCGGTGGGCGAGGTCGCGTTCGTCATAAAGTTCGTAGGGCAGGGCGAGTTGCGCAAGGTCGGGCGGAACGGCGGCAATGATCTTGGTTACCGGACGCGTGCCGGCGATCAACTGCCGGCATAAATCCGCAAAGGCCAGATCCGATTCGCCGGTAATGATGAAGTCGGCTTGCTGACAAATTTCTTGTTGATCGGTCTCGTGGCTAACTTCCGGGCCACCGAGGACCACGATCAATTCCGGACGAAGCCGCTTCAGATCGGCGACGAGTTGGGCGGATTGCGTCGCATTCCAGACGGATACGCCAATGCCGACAATTTGCGGCGTGTGTTTGAGAATCTGTTCCGCAATCTCAAGCGGGCGTTGGTTGATGTCGAATTCGAGCAAGCCGGCGCGGGGACGCAATTCGCCGAGATTGGCGAGAAGATACCGGAGACCAAAGGCACAATGCGGGTATTTGGCGTTGAGTGTAGCGAGGACGATGTCCATGCGGACATCACCAGATGCCGAGGCGCTTCTTACCGGCCTCAGTGACCATGCTTTGGTTCCATGGCGGATCCCAAACAATCTGCACGTCGGCTTCCGCGACGCCGGGAACCGTAAGCAACCGGTCGCGCGCTTGTTCGGCAATGACCGGGCCCATACCGCAGCCCATCGCCGTCAACGTCATCTTCACATCCACGCGACTATTGCCGGACGGTAAGGTCGTCAACTTCACATCGTACACCAAGCCGAGATCGACGATGTTGACCGGAATTTCCGGATCATAACATGCCTTGAGTTCTTCCCAGACTTGTTTTTCGTCAGCCGGACCTTGTTCAGTCGCTGGCGTCGCACCGGCGCCACCAGCCACGATGATCATGGCGCCATCTTTGCTAAGGGCACTGATATCTTTGTGCATTACCTGAACCAGCCCAAATGCCGCGATTTGCAGCGTGACATTGCCGCCAAGTGTTTGCCCAACGTGCGCCTCGGTTCCCTTTGGCACAGTGATTATGTTCCCGTAGGGAATTTGCGTGGCGGCACAGTCGCGCGCAAAAATAACAATGTCGGCCGGTCGTAGTGAATCAACGGTAACCATATACAAACTGTATGCAGGTTACGGCACTGTGTCTAGTGCTGTTTCAGCCCTTTGCTTGCGGATACCGTTTTACTTGTTCTATCACCTTGAGCGTAGTCGAATGGTCTGCGTGTCCGCGTTTGCGCGAGAGTACGGCAAGGTGTCGCATCCAATTCGGCTCATTCAGACGCCACTCAGCGGATGGTGTTTGACCGCGTCCCACGCGAGCTCTTGCAAGAGGCGGTTCAATTTGGCGTCCCACTGTGGGTTTTTTGCGTCCGTCAGGATGCGCGGCATCGGCAGACCGACTGGACTGCGCCGGTAGATCACGGCGAAATGACAGTAGGCCGACAGCACTTTCAAGGGCACCGTTGGATGGCCCCAAGCGTCGCCGAATAGTTCGGATTGTTTCTTCAACCCGGGCGCCATGCCGGCAATGATCCGTTCCCGCAAGGCCAGCGTGGCTTGGGCGTCGGGGACGATGAAGACCACTTGTTTGCCAAGCTCGGTGTTGAGCGCCCGGACATAATCTTCCATCGCCTTGAAATACGCGGCGTGCGGCTTGGCCAGGCTGGCCAGTGTGGCGCCGTTGAAATTGTCCACCGTTCTCCGCGGGCCCTGGCCCGGGATAAATGGGAAGCGATCTTCCGGCAGCCAGAGTTCTTGGAGTGTGACGCGAACGTTGGGATTGTGCTCGACGGCCAGCTTGGCGAAGTTGCGGATACCTTCGTCCGGCCCGGAAAAGCACGACAACGTCAAGACATCCACCTTGCCGGCAGTGAGCGCGGCTTTGGCCCGGTTCTTGTCATCCGGCACCTTCCAGTGGGCGACCGCAGGCGAAGCGCCAATTGATGACACGCCGGCGACGACGTGATTGGTAATCCCCGCCGCATTGGCCAGCTCCTTCAAAAGCGGTGGGACCCAAAAATGAAAACTGTGGCCACACGTGAAAACACGTTGCCCATTGGTAATCGGAGCCGAATTATTGGTCTGGGCCGGCAGCGACAATGCTGACGCCAGCAGGCTAATACAAACAAGCAGACGGCTTTTCATTTTCAACATAATGTCAGACGCCGGTAATGGAATGTTGAGTCACGGCGTTCCAGGCCAGTTGCTGCAAGAGGCGGTTGAGCGGTTCGTCCCAACTTGGATTGCCGGCAATGATCGTTGGTGCCGGTAAGCCGAGCGGGTTGCGGCGGTAGATGACGGAGAAATGACAATAGGCCGAGAGCGCTTGCAATGGCGGCGTGGGATGACCCCAAGCGTCGGTGAACAGGTCGGATTGTTTGGTCAGGCCGGGCACGGTGCCGGCAATGATCCGTTCGCGCAAAGCCAGCGTGGCTTGGGCGTCGGGGACAATGAAGACCACTTGTTTGCCAAGCTCGACGTTGAGGGCGCGGACGTAATCTTCCATCGCCTTGAAATACGCCGCGTGTGGCGGTTGCAAGCCGGCCAGTGTCGAGTCGTTGAATTCGTCCAGCGTGTGCGGCGCACGCGGGCCCGTAATAAATGGGAAGCGATCTTCCGGCAGCCAGAGTTCTTGGAGGGTGACGCGGATGTTGGGATTGTGCGCGACCGCCAGCTTCGCGAAGTTGCGGATGCCTTCGTCCGGCCCGGAAAAGCACGACAACGTCAAGACATCCACCATGCCGGCGGTGAGAGCGGCTTTGGCTTTGTTTGTTTCCTCCGGTACGTCCCAGTGTTGAATCGCCCGCGAACCGCCGATGGAGGAGAGGCCGACCGCCTGATGGCCGTGAATGCCAGCGGCCTTGACCAGCTCGGTCAGGATGTCCGGCATCCAGACGTGGAAGCTATGGCCACAGGTGAAGACCCGCAGCCCGTTGGTGATGGGGCCGGTTTGCGGATGCGTTGTCTTGCCGGTAACTTTATTCATCGGTCCGGAAGGGGATCGCCGGTAAGCCTTCTTTGTTGAAAAGGGTGAGGATGGGGTAGGAGGCCCAGCCGTAGCGAACATAGCGTGGCACGGTCACTTCAGGGGCTGAAACGACGACGGTATCGCCTTCGATCACGGCGTCAGCCCAGACGAACTGTTTGTCTTCGCCGGCAACGGCAAAGCCGTTCGGCTTGGCATTGCCGGACTTGAACACCAGACCGCTGCCGAGGTGTTTGAAATAGAGGCGAGTCTTGTATTCCTTCACGAAGGGGGTGTTCGTGCTCACGGTGGACGGGTCGGGGTCGGCATTCTTGCGCTCTAGCATCATCTCGGAATATTCCGGGCCGGAATCAAGCAGATCTTTCTCACCATAAACCATCCGCCGCGCGACCAAAGCCAGCCGGCGGCCGACATCCTGTTTGTTGTGTGGATGAATGTTGGAGACCGGTTCGTCACCAATGTCGGCGGCGATGGCGACACCAACGTTCGGCATGGTGCGAGCGGTGCGCCATTGGGCTTCGCGGACTTCGGCGTAGCCCGGTTCGACCGGCTTGGTTTGTTTGCCGCCCTGCGTGGAGAGCGAGACGATGAGGAATGGGAAATCGCCCACTTGGAATTGGTCGCGCCAATCGGAAATGAGGGATGGCATCAGGCGGCGGTATTGGAGCCAGAATGGGAAGCTCGCTTCGCCTTGGTACCACATGGCGCCTTTGATGGCGAACGGCCCGAGCGGGGCGATCATGCCGTTGTAGAGGCCGGCCAGGGTCTTGTAATAGCCCACCTGCGGCCGGGGGAAGGGCAGCGCAATCTCTTTCATGGCCACGCCCGCTTTGACCTGCCAGTTCCCGGCGAGCGGAACACCCTTCTCTTCGGTCTTGGAACGCAAAATCATATTCCGTGCATCGCCGCTGAAGCCGGCGTGCGCATTGGAACTGACCACGGCCACGACCAGCAGGTTCTTGCCGGGCTTCACCAATTCACCGTCAAGATGGTACTTGCGATAATGGCCGCTGAGTTGCGTGGCACCCACCAACTGGCCATTGAACCAAGTGATGTCAGTGCCATTTATCTGCGACAGTTCGAGGCTGACCGGCTTGCCGGCCATGGCGTCGGGGACTTCGACTGAGGTGCGGAACCAGACCAGCCCGTCAAAATTGGTCAGCCCGGCTTCTTTCCACGGCTTCGGCATCGGCAGCTCCTGCCAGCCGCTAGTGGGCAAGGTGGTCGCGGAAGTGTACTGCTGCTTCGCGCTGACCGGATCCACGGTGGCGGCCCACTTCTCAATATTCTGGAAATAATCACTGGCGGGATCGCCGGTTTCCTTGGCCAGCCGCGCAAGCTGGTCATGGAAATCGTAAGGCATATACTTGCGGATTCCGTTCGCGCTGATCCAGACTTCGGCGGCAGTCGCGCCAACGGAGCTGTGGATGATGCCAACCGGGATTTTCTCAACCGCGTTGATTTCGCGCGCGAAGTAATAGCCCACGGCGGTGAACTGCGCGACCTTCTCCGGCGTGCAAACTTCCCAAACCGCCGGCACTGGCACCGGCACCGGGACAAATGATGGCAAGAACCCCACGGTGAATGAACGAATCTCCGGGTGATTGCCCTGCTTGATTTCTTCCGCCGCATTCGCCGCTGTCCGCACCGGGATGCCCATGTTCGACTGGCCCGAACAGAGCCAGATATCGCCCGCCAACACATTCGTCAACACGACCTGCTGCTTCGCGCCTTTGATGGTCAGCGTCAACGGGCCGCCGGCCGGGAACGGGCCGATCTTCGTCTGCCATTTGCCGTCCGCGCCCGCGACTGCCGTGGCGCTGGTCGGGGTGCCCTTGGGATTCTCGACGGTAACAGTAATGGTCTCGCCCGGTTTGCTCCAGCCCCAGATCGGGTCGGCGACATCGCGTTGCAGCATCATGTCGCTGGTGAAGAGCGTATGCACAAAGGGCAACTTGCGCGGTTGCGTCGGCCACGTGTCCTGCGGCTCGGGCGGAGTAACCGGCGGCATCGGCGGCTCCTGACCGAAACCGGGCTGGAACGACAACAGCAATCCAAGCAAAAATATCCCGCTAAGTCTGGTGAACATGTCTGACTCCTTTTAGTTTTCGAACGCTGGGGTAATGATGGAACCCAATTGCCAGTGCGTCAATTACATTATCAAGCGGCGACCACGTCAGGCCGCGCCCTGCCAGCCGGTCTGCTTGAGCAAAGCCCGCGCGGCGGCTTCCGTCGGCGCGGTGACCCAGATGAACAAACCTTCGGCCCCGACCGCCTCAATCAGCGGCGCGACTTCGGTCGGCTGCACGCCCACGGCTTGGACGCTCTTGCCGGCGGCTTTGATGCGCCGGTACAGGTCGAACCATTGCGGCGCGCCGCCGCCGGGTAGACCGGCTTGCGGCGTCCATTCAATGGCATCGAGCGCTTCGATCCCCAGCAACGCATCGAGCTGGTGAACGGCATTCGTCCCGTCGAGATGGTAGAGCGAATAATCCAGCCACTCGCATTGCTCGGTCAGGCCGGGGACGACGAACTCGCGGAACATCTTTTCCGAAATCATGCAGGAGAAATCGCATTGCAGCTTGGCGAGCTTGCCGGGGGCCCAGAGCTCAAACGCGTCCCAGACCGCGCCGCCCCACGGATCGCGGAGCTTTTGCCAGAACGCCTCGTAACAGGCGAAGAAGGCGGTATTGATTTCCGCGAGCTTGTCCTGCACCCACTCTGGCCGCTCCAACAAATCCGTCAGCAACAATTGCCCGTCGCGCAATTGCGCCAGCGTATCAATGTTCTCAATCAGATCGGGAAAGCCGACCAGGTACCGGCCGCGCGCCTGTTGCTGGGCCAGTTCGATGAGCGCGAAATGCCGGCGCCACCAATCGCCGTCTTTGTCGAGCCGCAACGCCGGGAAAGATTCGGGATCGTGAATGACCGGCTCATACCAGACAGTTGTCGGAGCGAGCTTGCCGACCGCGCCGAGAAACAAGCCGAGACTGCCGGGCCCGCCGATGTCCGCCCACAACCGCGGGAACGCCACGCCGCCATAAAACGTCCGGGCCGCCTGCGCCGTGTACCGCGCCACCCAATGCGGCACATCCGTCCACTGCTGCTGGAGATCGCGCACCGGGCCGGGGTGGGGGAGGTTTTCCCACGGCTGATCTTTCGGCGCAGTGACGTGCAATGCCAGCGCCCGGTGTTCCCACCAACCCGTCAACGCCGTCCGCGCCGCCGCCCAATCCGGTTTCCACGCGAGGATTTCAGTCACATTCATAGTGCGTCGGAATGTTTATGGGTGCTCGGCCAATTGCACAAGTGGAATCGCGGCCGGGGCCGGCTAATGACTTGTGCATTGCCGGGCGGTTCTGCTAAACTGGCGTGCATGGATTACCGGAAACGTCCACCAATCGAACGACCTGATTCTGCCGGCATCGATGACGCGCCGGAGATGCGGGAATTGATTGCGGTCTTGGATCGGCTATGCGCGGCTTATCGCCAGCTCCCCGAGATACCGGCGGCGATGGCGCGCCGGCATTTGCGGGTCCTGCGAAGATTGCACGAACAGCACAACTTGCTCGCCAAACCAGCCCCGGCACCGGCCGGTCCCCATCGCGCTGCTCGCCAAGCAACCCCTGTAAAGAAATGACGCCGGCCTAGCCTACGACGCTCTGATTGATTTATTTAAGGCGCGTCTGAATCAAAACAATTCGAAGTAGCTACTCTCGCGCTACCACGGTATCGTAAAGACCGTAGTGGGTTATCTTGCCCTGCTGCCGGAGTTATACCGCAAGGGGAGGGCAGTGCGCCAATCTTCTTTTCGGCGCGGACATTTCCGGCTTGATGGAGGGGGGTGGGGTGGGGGCAATCGTGCGGGATGAAAACATCCATCATTCCACACGGAGTGCCGTTGGCGTCGCAGCAGGCTCGGCTGTTGGCCCTCGCGCAACTACTTCACGAACAGATTATCAGGCTGATCGCCGCGATGCGCCGCCGGGAACCAGCGGGCATTCGCCGCGCCAAGGAGTACATTGAACGCAATCTGGCCGAACCGTTGTCCCGCGCCGTGCTGGCGCGGCACGCGGGCATGTCGGTCTCGGTCTTCAGCCGTCAATGGAATCAGGCGGTGGGGTTGACGGTGCCGGAGTATCTGGCCCAGCAACGCGTCGCCCGGGCGAAAGTCCTGTTGCTGGACAGCGACGAGAATGTCGTGAATGTCGCGTTCGCCGCCGGCTTCCAATCGGTGCCGGTATTTTACCGGACGTTCGCGCGGCTGGCCGGCTGCGCGCCGGCGGATTATCGTCGGGATGGCGTCGGCGGACGGCGGTGCACAAAGTGAGATAAAACTAAGACAATGTGAGACGCAACCTTGTCGGGACTGTGCTTGAATGCCGCCCAGATGAAAACGGGTTGCCAAGTCAGCCAGCCAGTCGCCGCGGGGAATCCCCCGCGTAGGAATGTCATTCCGGCACCCGTTTCAGGCGTTTTGCAACCTTGCTCAGTGAGTTTGCAAGGTTGCTCACTCGTTCAGCAAGCTTGCTCGTTCGTTCAGCAAGGTTGCTCATTGACTGAGCAGGGTTGCTCATTGAGTCAGCAAGGTTGCTCATTGACTGAGCAAGGTTGCTCATTGACTCAGCAAGGTTGCTCGTTCGTTCAGCAAGCTTGCTCATTGGCTGAGCAAGGTTGCTCAAACAGTCCCACAGCCTTCCCAGTGTTCAATTTTGGTCGGTCAGGGGTAACCCTAAACCTAAAAACCGTTTGCGCGGTAACCGGAGCGTGCCGACCATGACCACGCCCCTCGCCCGGTATGGCTCCGCCCGTTACGGCACGGCCATCTATGCCAGCGCAAACCAGCATGGAAGGACAGGAAGTATGACAAAGCTACTAAAAGTGTTGTTGGATTTTCTCCGCAACACCGATGATCAACTCGTTGAGTTTACCAGCACAATCATCGCCGATCTGACCGGTAACACCGCGTTTACCACGCCGCCGATTACCATGGCGGCCTTGCAAGCGTTGCTCACCGCCTTAACCACCGCGATGGCCGCGATGGATAAAGGTGGGACCGCCGCCACCGCCACCAAGAACGCCGCGCGCGAAGACTTGCTCACGGCGTTGCGGACGTTGGCCAAGTACGTCGAGGACAACTGCAACAACGATCTGCCGACGTTGCTCTCCAGCGGTTTCAAAGCCGCCGCCATGACGCACACCAAAAGCCAGTTGGATAAGCCGGTCATCCTCAGCCTGACGAATGGCAACTCCGGCGAATTGATCGTGAAGGTCGCGCCGGTCCTCAACGCCGCCAGCTACGAAACCCGGTTTGCCGTGACCGATGCCACCGGCACCCTCGGGCCGTGGCAAAACGGCGGCGTCGGCACCAACTCCCGCGCCCTGCACATTGCCGGCCTCACACCCGCCACCCGCTACACCGTCCAAGTCCGCGCCATCGGCGGCACGACCGGCCACAGCGACTGGAGCGACGTGGCCGTCCACATCTGCATGTGATCAACGCGGCACGCCAACCCATTGTCGTAGACGGCAAACTATCTCAGGAGAACCATGGCAATATTCAATCCAACCGAACCCAAAAACGGCGAAGTCGTGGACGCCGATCTGCTCCGCGATCAACTCAACGCCCTCAACAACAAAATTGACGCCGTCCCGGCCGGTCCGCCCGGTCCGCCCGGGCCACAAGGCCCGCCCGGGGGCACGAACCCGGAAACCGATCCGGTCTTTACTGCCAGCGAAGCCGCGCAGTTAGTTCCCGGCGACAAGAACAAGCTCGATAATGCCCTCCAGCCGGGGAGCAATGTCAGCGCGCTCGTCAATGATGCCAAGTATCTCGTCAATCCGATGTCCACCAATGCGCCGGGCGACATGGTTTATACCATGTGGTCGGATAGTTCGCCCGGTGCGGTCATGAACGCCCGGTTGCCGATTGGGACTCCCGGGCAAATCCTTTCCGCCGTGCCCGGTTGGCAGAATGGGACGGGTGTGTTTCCCGGTTGGATTGATCCCGCGACCATCACGGCCTTCTCGCCCAACGATCCCACCAAGTGGGCCGGTTCACCGGCGAATCTCAACGAAGCCGTCAACCGCATGGCCGCCGCCATCGCGACATTGTTAGGGACGCCGATTCCGTAACGACAGACCCCTCGACTCGCCCCGCTCCGAGCGGGACAAGCTCGGGGTGACAGTCTTTTTTTTATTTGTCTTCCTGAGCGCAGTCGAAGGATCTCGCGTTTCCTCGTGATGGCCGGTTCAGTACCGGCCGTATTTATCCAAGAGCGCGATGATGAACTGGTAGGTCTCCCAACTCACTGTTTCTGTGGGGCGCCAGCACCGGCTTTACTCGCCATCGCTTCGGTACCGGAGCCGTCGGTGGTTGGGCTGTGGGGTCTCGGCGAGCTGGTGGCCGGCGGCTACGCGTGGCGGAAAAAGCAGCGCGCGGCCCGCTCCCGGTGATGATTCCAACCGTCAGTTGCCCAGCCGCTAAAAATATTTGACAGCCAACGGCAGTTTCTGGCAGAAAAGGCGTGTTCCCTTAACTTCTCAACGAAGGCATGAACATGAAACAGACAATCTCCACCCTCAAGCGTAGCCTTGCCGTGCTCGCCGTGTTCCTCGCCGCCACCGGTCTCGCGCAGGCTGAGTATCTTTACGTCGCGAATGTCGGCGACAACACAATTGAGAAGTTTAGTTCAAGCGGGGCGGATCTCGGCGTCTTCGCCAGCACCGGTTTGAACTGCCCGCAGGCGCTGGCTTTCGATAGCCACGGCAATCTTTACGTTGCGAATTTTGACAACACAATTAAGAAATTTAGTTCAAGCGGGGCGGATCTCGGTGTTTTTACAAGCGCCAACTTAAACGGCCCTGTCGCTCTGGCTTTTGACAACAGCGGCAATTTTTACGTCGCGAATTATAGCGGCACCCACACAATTGAGAAGTTTAGTTCAACCGGGACTGATCTCGGCGTCTTCGCCAGCACCGGCTTGAATATCCCGGTTTCTCTGGCTTTTGACAGTAGCGGCAATCTTTACGCCGTTAATTTCGACGCTAATAGTATGCTCAGCACGATTGAGAAGTTCAGTGCGAGCGGGACTGATCTCGGCGTTTTCGTCAGCGCCGGCTTGATGAGCATGCCGTATGGTCTGGCTTTTGACAGTAACGGCAATCTTTACGTGGCGGATCAGGCCAGCGCAATTTTTATGTTCAGTGCGAGCGGGACATATCTCAGCGTCTTCGCCAGCACCGGCTTGAGCCAGCCGACCGGTATCGCGTTCGGCACAGGTGGGCCGGTTTCGGCGGTACCGGAGCCGTCGGTATTTGGGCTGTGGGGACTCGGCACGCTGCTGGCCGGCGGATACGCGTGGCGGAAAAAGCAGGCAACAAATAAATTGAAAACATGAAACTGAATCACATCAAAGCAATCATCGTTTCTTCGGTCACACTGGCAGTGGCGTTGGGGCTGGCCCCGTCAAGTGCGCAGGCTGACTATGTCTACGTGTCGAATTATGGTAACAACACAATTGAGAAATTTAGTTCGACCGGGGCGGATTTGGGGGTTTTCGCCAGTGCACACTTGAACGGTCCGATGGGGTTGGCCATTGACAGCAGCGGCAATATTTACGCGGCGAATTATCTCAACAGTACGATTACGAAATACGATTCGAGTGGCGCGTATCAGGGCGTCTTCGCCAGTGACAACGTGAACAAACCGGAAGGTCTGGCCTTTGACAGCAGCGGCAATCTTTACGTGGCAGATAATGGCAACAACAGCATTACGAAATACGATTCGAGTGGTACTTATCTGAGCACCTTCGCCACCCACTTGAACGGTCCGTGGGGTCTGGCCCTTGACAACAGCGGCAATGTTTACGTGGAAAAGACTGGCAACAACACGATTGAGAAATTTAGTTCGAGCGGGACGGATTTGGGGGTTTTCGCCAGTGCACACTTGAGCGGTCCGCTGGGTTTGGCCATTGACAGCAGCGGCAACGTTTACGCGGCGAATCGTAACGTCGACACGATTACGGAATACAATTCGAGTGGCGCGTATCAGGGCGCCTTACCCTCCAACAGCTTGAACGCCCCGATCGGTTTGGCCTTTGACAGCAGCGGTAATCTTTTCGCGGTGAATCTTGGTGATAATACAATTTCGGAATACAATTCGAGTGATTCGCCACTGGGCGTCTTCGCCAGCACCGGCTTGGACGAGCCGGTGTTTATCGCAATCGGCTCTGGCGGTGGCAGTGGGCCGGTTTCCGCCGTCCCCGAGCCGTCGGTGTTTGGGCTGTGGGGGCTCGGTGCGCTGGTGGCCGGCGGGTACGCTTGGCGGAAAAAGATGCGCACCTGACCGGCGACCGACCACAAGCGGCAGACGCACTGGCACTGGCGCTGGCAAAAAAATAATTGACGGCCACCGGGCGTTTCGATAAATACAGTGCGTAACTTCGATTTTCAACGGAACGAGTGAACATGAAACAGTCAATCTCCACCCTCAAACGCAGTCTCGTCGTGCTTGCCGTTTTCCTTGCTGCTACCGGCTTGGCCCAGGCCGATTTTGTAATGTATGTGTCGGATCAGTTGGCTGACTTGGTTCATATTTACAATGCCGCTGGGACACAGATTGGGAAGATCAGTGTTTTTGATCCACAAGGTCTTGCCTTTAATAGCAGCGGAGATCTCTTTGTGGCGAATTATGGGAGCAGCACGGTTACGGAATATAATCGAAGTGGACATCTGATTAACACGATCAATAGTGGTGTGGCCGCACCGGAAGGTCTTGTCGTTGACAGTAGTGGAAATCTCTACGTGGCGAATTACGGGAACAGCACGGTTACGGAGTATGATCCGAGTGGGAGTCTGAAAAACACGATTACCATTGCTTCTGGTTTGGGCACTCCCCTCGGTCTTGCTGTTGACAGTAGTAAAAATCTTTTCGTGTCGGACACCGCAAACGGCACGGTTACGGAATACGATTCGAGCGGGCATCTGATTAACAATCCACACAACCCAATTGTTGGCTGGCCAACTGGGCTTGCTGTAAACAGCAGTGATGATCTCTTTATCGCAAGTCCGTGGAACTTGATTGCTGAATACGATTCGGGGTTGAATGGAGGAATCACTATCACCGATCATGTGGACTACCCAGGTGGTCTTGCCTTTAATAGCGGTGGTGACCTTTTCGTAGCGAATTTGAATGACATAACGAAATACGATTCGAGCGGGACTTATTTGGATACGATTAATTTAGGCTATAGTCCAAGTTTTATCGCTTTTGGTCCCGCCCCCGTCGCCGTCCCCGAACCTTCTTCCTCCGTTCTGTTCGGTCTCGGCGCGCTGATGGCCGGTGGGTACGCTTGGCGGAAAAAGCAGCGCACCGCTTGACCGATGGCCAAGCTTGAGTGGTTAGGCGCAGTCAGCCACCGGAGCAGTTTGCATGTTTTTTCGCCCAGCGAAATGATTCAGTGAAACAGTCAACGTCTCCAAGGAGTCTATATTATGCGGCTCGATTTTCGGTCGGAATCCAATCTGCGGTCTAAACTCACTCTGGTCGCCGTCTTTGGCGTGCCCATTCTAATTGTGTTGGTGGCGCTGGCAAAGTTTACCGGATTGGCGGACGCCACCGCGCTGCACAATGCGCAACTGGCGCGGCACATCGCCGCCGGTCACGGTTATGTCACTAGCACGCTGCAACCATTGGCGCTGACGCTGGACGGGTCTGGTCAAACGCACCCGGACTTGGTGACCGCGCCGGTGCAGCCGGCAGTGCTGACGGCAGTGTTTTTTGTGGTCGGTGCCAAGGCCAAGGCCGTGGCCGGAGTTGGTTTGGGATTGTGGATGTTGACGGTCTGGCTGGTGTTTCTGGTGGCCCGGTATTGGTGGAATTGGCGGGTGGCTGGTCTGGCGGCGCTGTTCTATGTTTGCACGCTGACCGGGTTGCTGACGGCGGCGGCGGGATTGCCGCAACCGCTCATGGCGTTGGTGGTACTCGGCGCAGTGGCAGCGGTGTTCCCCAAAGCCAGCAATGCCAATGATGGTAATTTTAGTCTGGCGCTTTGGCAGCCGGCTTTGGCTGGGCTGCTTTGCGGGATCGCGACGTTGACGGATTACCGGCTGGTGCCGCTGGCCTTGGTGCTGGGCATTTTTTTGTTTGTCACACAGACACGGCGCGCGGCAGTGCTGACATTGTTTGTGGGTGGGGTGCTGCTGGTGCTGGCGCCGTGGGGCCTCCGGAACCTGGTGGTGAGCGGCCGATTGTTTGGGCTGTATTGGTATGGCGCGCTGGAAAATACCGGCCGGTTTCCCGGCGCAACCATCTGGCAGTTGACCAACGTGCCGAAGCATCCGTTCATCTCATTGCTGGTGCATCCGGCGGATGTGGCCCGCAAGCTGGTGTTCGGATTTACTCAATACCAACGGGCCGGGCTGGGGTTGTTGGCGCCGGTGGTGGTGTTTCTGGGCGTGGTCGCGCTGTTTGGCGCGCCGGCCAAAAGCTCGCGCCGGCGGTTGGCCGGGCTGGCGCTCAGCAGCGCGGTGTTGGTGGGATTGCTGTCGTGCCTGACGCGCCCGGATGGGCGGTTGTTGCTGGCCTGGGCACCATTGTTGGGCTGCGTGGCGGCGGCGCAATTAGTGGCCTGGGTGCAGGCGAATGTGAACAGTCTCAGCACGGCCAATGGGCGGTTCCGGTTGAACGCGCTGGTGCTGCGCAGTCTGACGTATCTGGGGATCGTGGTGCTGACGGCTGGCCCGGCAGTGCTTCAGTTTACCAACACCAATTTTGGCCGCAAGCTGGATCCGGCCATTGTGACCGCGATCAATCAACGCCTGCCGGCTAATGGGGTGGTCGTGACCGACGTGCCGGCTTTTGTGGCGTGGTATCTGAACCGGCCGGCTTTGCTGTTGTGCCAGCGGGAAAGCGATCTGGCGGGCTTGGAGAAACAGACGGGCAAGATCGTAGGCGGATATTTTAGCCCGGCCTTGGGCCAGTTGCCCCAACCGGAGCAGGGCGATTGGTGGAGTTGGGCGGCCAGTTCGCGCGGGGTGTATCGCGGCTTGGAAGCGGCCAGCAGCCCGTTGGCAGGGTTGCTGCGCGTGCCGCAAAACATGTCGGTGCAAATGGCAGGGGAACTGGAGTTGGACCGGCTGGAGGCCGCACAGAAATCGCTGCACGCCGAGGCGCAGTCCACCGAGGCGCAGACGCAGTTGGCGTATGAGTATTTACGGTTGGGACGGTTGCACGAAGCTCAGCAAACTTTTCAAGAAGTCAGCCGGCTGGACAAGTTCAATATTGATGCGCTGGTTGGCCTGTGGGAAACCACCGCGCAACTCAGTCAGGCTGATGGAACATTGGAACTGGCGAAATTGGCCAATCAAGTTGAGCCGCGCGATCCGCGGACGAAATCATTGTTGGAAGGCTGGGCGGCGCATTTTGATCGGGTCTTGGCCCAACGGCCCGGTGATCCGTGGTTGCTGATGAATCTGATCAAGTGCCGGTCGCGGTTGGGACAATGGAAGACAGTGGAGGCGTATTCCGCGCAACTCTCCAAAATTCTGCCGGCAACATTTCCGGCCCGACTGTTACTGGCCGACATTCACCTCAAACAAGGTGAGCTGGCCACGGCCGCGACCGAATGTGAACAACTGCTCCAGGAACATCCCGACCTGCCGGCGGCGCATGAGTTGGCGGGCCGGGTCTGGTTGGCGCAGGACAAACTGGAGGAGGCATTGAAGGAGTTTGACGCGACGTTGCGGTTGCGGCCGCAATGGGTCGCGGTGTATGTGCGAGCCGGGCTGGTCTGCCACCAGTTGCGGCGCGACGATGACGCCGTTAAACATCTGGAGACGGCGCTCAAGTTGTCACCCAATTCGTTGGAGTTAAAAATTACGCTGGCCGACGTTTTCTTTACCCAAGGAAAAACCGCCGAGGCAATCGGCCTCTATCGGGGAATTTTGGCAACCGATGCCAAACAGCCGACCGTCCTCAACAATCTTGCCGCGTTGCTGGCCAAAACCGGGCAAACCACGGAGGCGCTGGCGTTGGTCCGCCAAGCCGTGAGTCTCGCGCCGCTCAACCCCCACTTCCGTGATACGGCGGGCTGGCTGGCCTTTCAGACCGGCAACCAGAACGAAGCGCTGCTTCATCTATTGGAGGCGGTGCGGCTCGCTCCGCAGCTTGGGATGGTGCAATTCCATCTCGGCAAGGTACTGCTCAGCCAAGGCCAGAAGACGGAAGCCCGGCAGGCGTTCAAGCGGGCATTGGAATGTGGACTGCCGGCCGTTGAGCAGCAAGAAGCCCAGACCGCCTCAGCCGGCGGGTGACCGAATTAGCCGGCAACATGCCGCCGCCCAATCTGGTTTTCAGTACCGGCCATATTTATCCAAGAGCGCGATGATGAACTGGTAGGTCTCCCAAGTCACTTGCGGAGGGACGGAGTGGTCGGAATGATAGATGTAGCCTTTGGTCGCCATGCCGGCGGCGAGCTTGGCTTTGACTTCGGCCTCGATGCGGGCGCGGTCGTTGGTCATCAAGACCATCACGTCCACGTTGCCAAAGAAGGCGAGCCGGTCGCCGTACTGCGGGGCGAGCTGACGGAGGTCCATGCCGGCCTTGCATTCCAGCGGTTGCAGGCAATCGAAGCCGGCGGCGAGGTAGAGGTCCAGCACGCCGTTGACGTTGCCGTCGGTGTGGTAGATGAACTTCAGGTTGTGCGCGTGCGCCCAATCGGCCAGGCGTTTGTGGTCGGGCCAGATCAAGTCCCGGTACATCTGCGGCGAGCACATTGTGGAGGTCTTGAACGCCATGTCGCCGTAAATCCAGAGGCCATCCGGCGTGATGCCGGTTGCCAGGGCGGCATCCAGATTGAAGAGCATGACATCGGTGAAGGTCTTCGATACATCGCGCACCCAGTCGGGATCTTCCACCATCGCCATTAAAGTGATTTCGTCGCCCATGAGCGAGCGGGTTTCCTCAAACCCTTCGACGCCGGTGAGATGACACCAGCGGCCGTGGGCCCGGCCATTCTGGAACTCCTTGGCAATCGCCGCCGGGTCGAGTTGCAGGCCGGTCGAGAGCAGGGCGGGCTTGAAGACGTTCTCCCACTTCGCGCGGGAGTCGCACTCAAAGCCGAGGTGGTCCGGTGTGCCGCTCTTGTTGCGCCAGTGCCGCGCGAGCCGGCCGTTGCCGTCGCGCACCACGCGCGTCTCCGCATCCATGCTCACAACTTCCTCGCGGCCAGGGAATGCCATTGGCCAGAGCCAGTTCAAGCTGTGAAAATCATTTTGCAATCGCTCCAGCGCGGCGGGCGCGCCGCCGGTCAGGCCTTCCTTCTGCCAGCGCTGAACGGTCTCCCCCCAAAACGAGTCGTGGCGTGGCACGCGGTCATGGTCACGGCGCGCGAACATGCGGTTGACGCGCTCTTGACTTGTCAGTTTCATAATTCAATTTCCCGAATGGTTTCGTACATGGCGATGACGTTCGCGACCGGGCTGACGTTTTGGATGTTGTGGCACGGGGCGCAAATCCACCGGGAATCGCGCATGATCGCGGCGACTTCGCGGACTTCCTTGCGGACGTCGGCCACCGTGCCGAACGGGAGTGTTTGCTGGTTATCAATGCCGCCGTGGAAAATCAGCCGGTCGCCGTAGTCGCGCACCAACCCCGCCAAGTCCATGCCCGGGCAGCGCCATTGCAGCGGGTTGAGGATGTTGATGCCGACTTCGTTGACGAGGTCCGGCAGGAACATCCGCGCCGCACCGTCGGTGTGGTAAAACACACGAATGCCAAACGACCGTGCCAGCTCGGCCATCTTCTTCTGATTCGGCAGCAGGAAGCGCCGGTAAGCTTCCAAGCTGATCAACGGCCCGGCCTGGCCGCCGAGGTCTTCGGCGAGATACATCAGGTCAATCTGGCCACCCTCCCAGATGCGCCGGTTCAGCTCGTAATGGAACTCGAAAATATGATCCAGTCCCGCCGTGATGATTTCTGGATTAACGAGCAGGTCCTCGAAAGCTTGTTCCATCCCGCGCATCCAGCAGTACAACAAAAACGGTTCGTAGCTGCCGCCGCGGACAACCCGGTAACCGTTGTTCTTTTTGATTCGCGCCGCGATGACGGAATAATCGTAGTCGTCGGGACTCGGCCAACGGAACGCGTGAACGTCAGCGGCGCTGTCGCATTTCGCCAATGGGAAATGCACTGCCTCACCGTAGCTGCCGGTGCCGTAGTCAACCGCCGCAAACCGGATACCCCACTCGTTCGCCAGCGGATCGTCGGGATGATGTGTGTGTTTCCAAGGCGGCCCGACATAGAACGGCCGGTCGATGCCGAGCTTTTCCAACAGCGGCTCGTCATCGGTGCCGGTAATGCCGATGGCTTGTTTGAGTTTGTCGTGGAACTCGCCGGTCGCCCAGTAGTCCGTGACATGCCGGTCCGGTTTGCGATTCTCAAAGAGCGCGAGCCAACGTTCCCGTGGAGTCATACTTTGTATTTCCGATTAAACTGCGCAAATAAATCATCCGCAGCCTGGGGCGTGGCGGGCCAGCAGTTGATGGCCAGTCCCTCGGGGCGCAAGGCGGCACAGAGCGCCAGCACTTCATCGGTCGGGCAGACCACGTACAAGGCGCGCCCAGCCGCTTGAATCTTGCGGAACATCGGCACCCACGGCAGCGCCGAGGGCGTGCCTTCGCCGGGCACGAACTGGATTGCCTGTAACTCCGGAACTTGCAGCAACGCATCAATGTGCCGCGCCGCGCCTGGGCCATCGAGATGAAATACAGCGCGGCCAGCGGTTGCAGCTTGTTTGGCAATGTCTGGCAAGCAGATCTTCTCGAATTCGGCCGGGCCAATCAGAAAGTTGAAGTCACACGCCGGGATCATGTACGGACGGCTCGCCCACAATCCCAGCCAGTGAATCAGTCCGGCATTGCGCGCGGTGGCGATTTGATAAAGCTCCGCGAACGCGCGCTCCCATGCCGGGTAGATTGCCTCAATCGCGCCGCGCACCCGGTCGGGTTGCTCAATCACGTCGAGACAGAGCGCTGACGAACCGCGCAAATTCAGCAGCACATCCGCCGAACCGCCGAGATCGGGGGTGCAGACGAGATAGCGGCCCGGACAATCCTGAGCGACCAGTTCCGTTAGTTGCCGGAGCCGTTGGAGCAGGGGATGGTTGTCGCGTAATTGCCAGTCGGGTGCGTTCGACCAGTCGTCGTTGATAAACGGATGCGTCCAAGTCGTGTCGGAGCCGAACTCGATTGTCCCGCCGAGTAAGCCACCGAGCAAGACCGGTCCGAAGTCGGCACGGATGTGCGGCAACGCGTCGCCGACCCGGTAAGTTTGATGCAGGTCTTGCAGCTTGGCGGCGAACCATTCTTCAGGACGGTGAAGTAATTCCAGTCGCTTGGTGATCGGGCGAGCGGGATTCGCGTTGGCGGAGCCGATGAAAATGGGGCGGTCAATGCAGGCGCACGCCCACCACGCATCATACCGGCGCGCGATGGCAGGGAAGTCGGGACAAAACTCAAGCGGTTGACTGGCGATGCGTTGCAGGTTCGCGGTCCAACCAGCGAGTTCCCGGACCGCGATCACGAATAGTTGCCTTCTTTACGCCAGACATCGAGCATCAGTTCATACCGGGCCAAACGCATGCCGGTATAAATGCAGTTGCTGGTCGAAAAGATGTAGCCGCCGCCCGGCATGCCGTGGCGCAATGCATAGCGGGTTGACTCGATGACTTGCGCGTCGGTGCCGGTGTCCACCAATCCGCAGTTGACGTTGCCGATGAGGCAGACTTGCTGGCCGACGAGCCGTTTAACTTCGGCCATGTCCACGCCGCCTTGCGGGTCGAGCGAATGGAGCGCATGCGGGTTGGTCTGCACGAGCTGGTCGAGGACTGGCATGATGTTGCCATCGGTGTGCTTGATAACGTAGAAGCCGAGATCCCGGTACCCTTTGGTGAGCTTGGCGAGATAGGGCGTGATAAATTCACCAAACTGGGTCGGGCTGAGAAAGGGGCCGGTATTGAAGCAGTAATCCGAACACAGTGCAAAACCATCCAGCTCGCCATGCTTGGCGTAGGCTTCAGCCTTGCTCAATGCGACGTCCACCTTTTCCTGAGCCTCGGCATGAACTTTCTCTGGTTCGTCCGCCAGCCGGTAGGCGAACTCGACTAACCGCTCGCCGTTTGGCAATTCAAATGTCGCGTCGCCGTGCCGCAGTAAGAAATACTTGTCGCCGCTGCGTTCGCGAATTATCTCGATCAGCCGGCAAGTCTCTTCAACGGTGTTTGGATTGGGATGCAGGAAGATCGCGCTGTGCTCGTACCGCTCCGCGGTGGCGATGAAAATATCCGCCATGTCGCGCCGGTGCAAGACGCGCTCTTTTTCTTCCATTTGCACCCATTGATGATAGCTGCGATGGCTCGGATGAACCTTGCCAAATGCCTCCATCGTCAGAAAAAACACCAGCTCGAAATGCGGAACGCGACCGGTTAGGGGCCGGCGTTCCAACGCGGCAATGAAACGTTCGCGTGGAGTCACGACTTGGTTGTGAGTGAGGCGCGCTTACGCCGCCATGAGTTTGCGGACCACATCCACGGCACTGGCCGCGTCGGGCGCGAAACCGTCGGCACCGATTTCCGTGGCGAACTCATTGGTAATCGGCGCGCCGCCGATGACAACTTTAACGCCAGTGAGACCGGCGGCTTTGACGGCGGCAATTGTGGTCTTCATCGCCGGCATGGTGGTCGTGAGCAACGCGGAGAGGCCAATGACTTGGGCGTTGTGTTCTTTGGCAGCGGCGACGAATTTTTCCGGGGACACGTTGGTGCCGAGGTCAACGACGCCGAAGTTGGCGCCCTTCCACATCATGCACACAAGGTTCTTGCCGATGTCGTGGAGATCGCCTTGGACGGTGCCGATGACGGCGGTGAATTTAGGCTTGATGCCGGCTTTGACCATCAACGGTTCGAGGATTGCCATGGCTTCTTTCATGGCGCGGGCGGCGATCAGCATTTCGGGGACGAAAATCTGGTTGTTCTTGAATTTCTCGCCGATGGAATTCATGCCGGGCACCAAACCTTTTTCGACAACGTCGAGAGGCTTCATGCCGGCGGCGAGCAGTTCATTGGTCAGCCGCTTCGCTTCGTTGCGGTTGCCTTTTTCCACGAACTCGGACAGTTTCTGTAGGTCGCTCATATTATCTCCTGTTAGCGCTGCGCCTGCTGTTAATTGACCAGATACGACGGCCAGCAATTCGCAACTGTCGCAGAACTACCAGAAGTCCGCGTTCTTGACAATACCTTAAAATTGCGGAAACCTGCCAGCAATTGACCTTATGAGTTCCATTACCACCGAAGGTTTACTCGTCGGCAACGCCGGGATTGCCGCCTATCCGCCTGGTGCGACGTTTGGACCGCGACTACTGCACGACTTTGAATTCGTGTGGATTATTGACGGTCACGCCAAGGCCAGTTTTGACGGTCAAGCAGTGGATGCACCTGCCGGCACGGTGTTACTGGGCCGACCTGGCATCACCGACCGGTATGACTGGGATTCAACACGGCGTACCATTCAGGCTTTTTTTCATTTCAGTTTCGACTATTCCGACCCCGGCTGGCCGCCATTAACCGAATGGCCGTTGTCGCGCCGCATGGCGTCGGAGGACATTCTGCGCCCGTTGTTTCGGTACGTCATCGGGATGGCGCAAAATCAGGCGCCCGCCCACGCCCCGCTGCTGGAGGCAGCAGTCACATTGATGCTGCGTGGTTATCTTGGCAACCAAACGGCGATTGCGCTGGAGCCACTGGAGCATCTTCCGCCGGCCATCCAGAATGCGCTACGAGCGATTCGGCAAGCCCTCGCTCACGACCCGCCGTCGCCGATTACGTTGACGGCACTGGCAAAAGCAGCGCATGTCTCACCAGAATATCTGTGCCGGTTGTTCCGCCGATACCTCAACCTCGGGCCGCTCGAATGTGCCGGTCTCGCTCGCCTGGAGCGTGCCGCATCGTTACTGGTGCGCAGCAACCTGCCGATTCGGGCCGTGGCCGACACCGTGGGCTTCGCCTCGCCGTATCATTTCTCTACCAAATTCCGGAAAGTATACGGACTATCACCACGTGATTACCGAGCCTCAATGCAATCCGGATTCCTTATCTCCGGCAACCCGGTCATCCAGCATCTGCAATTGCCAGTTGCCGGTAAAAGCGAATAGCGGAACAACCCGCGCCGGTGCTTATTTCTTATTCGCAGCGTTGAAGCGCGCGGCGACGGCATCCCAGTTGATGACGTTCCACCAGGAGCCGACGTAGTCAGCACGGCGGTTCTGGTACTTGATGTAGTAGGCATGTTCCCAGACATCGCAGGTCAACAGCGGCACATCGCCGGTAGTCAACGGATTGGCAGCATTGCCGGTTTGGACAACGGCCAGCACGCCATCTTTCTTCTTCACCAGCCAGCCCCAGCCGGAACCGAATTGCGTTACGGAGATTTTGGATAGTTGTTCCTTGAAGCCGGCGAAGTTGCTGAATGATTTTTCGAGCGCGGCGCGGAGTTCGCCTTTGGGCTCGCCACCGCCATTGGGCTTCATGCCTTCCCAATAGAAGGTGTGGTTCCAAACCTGCGCGGCATTGTTAAAGATCGGGCCTTGCGCCTTGAGGACAATCTGTTCCAAAGTCGCGTCGGCAAATTCGGTGCCGGGCACGAGCTTGTTGAGGTTGTCTGCATAAGTCTGGTGATGCTTGCCATAATGGATGCCGACGGTAGTCGCGTCAATGTGCGGTTCGAGGGCATCAAGCGCGTAGGGGAGTTTGGGTAGTTGGTGAGTCATGTGTATTTTCCTTTCGTTTGTTTGATATATCAACCAGCGGCCAACGTAGTCCGGCAATCACGACTTGTCAACGGGCGGCCTTGTCGTACCAATGTTCGCAGTATTTTTTACTGCGGATCTTCGTTTGCAACCCGAACCCGAAGCCGATCAGCTTGGCGAGCATCTCCCACAGCGGCGTCTGGTCGATCTTGCGGGTGGAGGTGATGATCCAGCCCTTGTGCAACAATTTAAACTTCTGACCGCGCGAACGGCCGAGTTTTTTGAGCGCATAGGCCAACTGCAAATCCTCGGCGGCATAAATGGTTTCATCAAAACCACCAAACGCATCAAAGTCTACTTTCCGGCAGTGCATCATGCCGACGCCCACCCGGCTGCATCGCACGTAAATGCCCCAGAGAAAATAAAAGAACCGGACTTTAAAACTTCGTGAAGCCGGCACAATCCAAGTTCCGCCACCGGCAACATTGGGATCTTCAAGATGATCGTGAATATAAACGAGCAGGTTTTCGGTGACTTCGTTGTCGGCATCGCAAAACGCGAGATATTTGCCGGTGGCGGCGTTGGCGCCGGCATTGCGCGCCTTGCCGATGTTGTTGACCGGTTCGACGACCACCGTTGCGCCGCATTGTTTGGCGACGGCACCTGTCTGGTCTGAGCTATTGTTGTCCACGACGATAATCTCGGCAACCGCGCTGCGTTCACGCGCATACATGGCTGCCGCGCGCTGCAACGATGCAATTGCGCGCCCGACATATTTCTCCTCGTTCCACGCTGGAACGATTACCGATAGCGTCACATTAGCCATGCGTCGAAGATCACTTCGTCGTCACCGGCGGTTCGGCTTCATCAATCAGCATGACCGGGATGTCATCGCGAACTGGATACCGCAACCCACACTGCGGATTAGTGCAGACAATTCGATCACCTTCGAGCTTCACCTCGGATTTACATTTCGGGCAAGCCAGAATTTCGAGAAGTTCTTTATCAATCATTGAATATCTCCTGCCGCGCGTGCGGCTTCGTTATACACGTTCTTCACCGGGACACCCGTGACGGCCGCCGCCCGCCGGCATGATTCATATTCCGGCGAACATTGCAGGACCTTGCCGGCCAGCCGTCCGATTTTAACAGCGATTTCACCATACCGGGTTGTGACCGGCACGATTTCCCGCGCCAGCTTGCGCCGGCGCACCTCGTGAATCCGCACACCGAAACTTGTCGTGTGCGTCAACACCAACTCCGCCACCCGGTCCGCGTCACCTGTCTCGCACAGCACGGTTACCAGAGTGCCGGGCCGGTTTTTTTTCATCTGCACCGGCGTCCAAAACACATCCAGCGCACCGGTCGCCAACAATTGTTCCATCACTTCTCCAAAAAACTCCGGATTCATGTCGTCAATGTTCGCCTCAACGACCGCCACCGTGTCCATCACTGGCCTTTCAGTCGCATGCCCGAGCACGGCGCGTAAAACATTCGGCAACCCCGGTAAGTCGCGCGTCCCGGCACCATACCCAATTTTCTCAACAACTAACGCCGGTCGCACGCCATACCGGCTGCAAAACTCTGCCAACAAGGCCGCGCCGGTCGGTGTTACCAATTCAGCCTGCACATCCGACGGCACAATCGGCACGTTGCGCAGCAACTCCAAGGTGGCCGGGGCCGGCACCGGGAACTTTCCGTGCGCCGTCTCGATAAATCCCGAACCGCAGGGGAGGGGGCTGGCCTGCACCTCAGTTACGCCCAGAAATTCCATCGCAATGCATGTGCCGACAATGTCCACTATGGAATCCACTGCCCCGATTTCGTGGAAATGAATTTGCTCCAATGGGACGCCATGGATTTTTGCCTCCGCTTCGCCGAGACGGCGGAAAACGCTGACGGCGCGGCGTTTGACCGGTTCTGCCAACGCGCTGTCAGTAATCATTCCGGCAATCTCAGTGAATCCGCGGTGCTGATGGTGTTGGTGTTCATCACGGCAATCAAATTTTACGGCTGTGATGTTCTGTTTCACCACTCGCTGCGTCGCGATGGAGTACCCATGTAATGTAAGTTTGGCGAGCTCCCGGGACAAAACGTTTTCCGGCACGCCCAGATCAATCAACGCGCCTAGCAGCATGTCGCCGCTGATGCCGGCAAAGCAATCGAGATAGAGCAATTTCATAGACTGGGGTAGGGGAGCATCAGATGTGCCGGCTGTCGTTTTCATCTTTGGTCTGGTAACCGGTAGCTTGCCGGTCAAGGTTGACTTGGTGTTTCTTGGCGTACGCAGCGTAGAAATCTTCGGGTGTCATTTCGAGCACTTGCGCAATGGAAATCAGGAAGTGGAGGAGATCAATCACTTCGACGCGGGCGTTTTGTTTGTCGAATTTCTGGTACTTGGCCCACCATTTCCACGGGACGCTGTCAGTCAACTCCGCGATTTCCTGTGTCATCGCCCGGCAATAGTTCAAGACCCATTGCTGGCGCTGTTCGTCAGTCATGTGGGCGGTGTCCACGCCGATTTTCAGATTGAGGGCTTGTTGCATCTGGAAGATTTCGTTGAGCTTGTCGGAGTTAGTCATACCGGTATTATGCGCGAATTTTAGTGAAACTGTACAATCTTTTTTGCTAAAGATAGCTGATGAATCGGATGCCATGAAACTATTTGACTCACAATCATCGCTCCGCAGCTCCACACGTGATGTGGGTTTGACTGCGATTAACTTCGTGGCCGATGCCATTAACCGGTCGGTGGATTTGCGCGAGATTGCGACCAATGCCTTACACGCCTTGACGGCGGTAACGCACTTGGAGGCGGGCGCGGTTTACCTGTGGGACGACGACAAGGATGTACTCCAACTTCACAGTTCGCATGGTATTTCGGCCGCACTATCCCAGCAGTTGGCGCGACTGAAGCGGGATGAGCCGGGACCGGTGATGGATGTGATGGACGGCAAGACGTGCGTAGTGAATAATTTATTGAAAACGGCCGGGCACGGACAATTTCACGTTATTGCACAAGCCGGATATCAGTCGGCAATTTTTTGTCCGGTCAGTGCACAAGGATTTGTAGCCGGTTTATTGGTATTGGCTACAAAAGACCGGCAACGGTTTGAGGCGGAAGATGTCGGTGTCATCGAGGTTATTTGCAATCAACTTGGCAACGCGCTGATTCACGCTCAACTGGAGGGCGCGGCGCGCGCGAGTCAGGAACATTACCGGCTGTTGGTCGAACATTCGGATGACGCCATTTATATTACCGGCACCGAGATGCAGCCACGATATGCAAACTCGGCGTTTGAGCGGGTCTTCGGTTACCAAGCAAATGAATTGGCTGCGCTCGATCAATACGAACGAATCCATCAAGCTGATGCGGCAATGGTGCGGAATGCACACACGTGGTTGGTGCAAGGCAAAGCCATTCGCAACATGGAATACCGGTTTTGCCGCAAGGATGGGCAGTGGGTTGTGCTCCAGTGTAATGCCGGCATTTTGGCGCGGATCGGCAACGAGACCGGCGAATTTCAGTTTGTCGTGCGCGACGTGAGTGAAACCCACCGACGGCAACAGCAGTTGATCAGGCGCAACTCGCAACTGACCGCATTGAGCACGTTGGCCGCGGTCGCCAACTCGTCGTTGAAGCTGGATGACATTGCTCGCAACACGCTCCAAGTCGCACTCGAAAGCACCGGCACGGAGGCCGGTGGAATCCATCTGATCGAAGCTGATCGAAAACGAATGCAGCTATACGTGCACATCGGGTTGCCAGCGGAGTTCGCCGAGATGATGCGCGAATTGACCGTGGGCGAAGGCTTGGCCGGTAACGTGGCGGCATCCGGCGAGGTAACGGTGTTTACGGAAGGGCCGATGAACAAGTTCGGCTACAACATGCTGGTCGCCGTGCCGGTTAAGACGCGCGGTGAAACGCTTGGCGTGCTCACGATGGTCAGTCAGCAAGATTTACAATTTGGGGCGGATGTAATCAAAATGTTGACCGCGATGGGCCACCAACTCGGTAGCGTGATTGCCAATGTCCAGCTTTATGAAGCCCAGTTGCGCGAGAATGAAAAACTGACTGCGCTTCTGGCTATCAGCGGTGGCGACGCGCAGGCGCTGGAACTCGATTCGTTGCTCAGCCGGATCTTGCATCAGGCGGCAGGATTATTGCGGGCGGATGCGGCGTATATCGTGCGGTACAATGGCGCACAGGCCAAAGTCGTTGCGGCAACGACGCGCCTGAATAAATTAGTCGGTGCCGAATTTCCAGCGAATATCGGCTTATCAGGACAACTGAGCGCATACCGGTACGGCCGCATTTTTTCAAAAAATGAAATCCGACACGCTGTCAACAGTCCGCTCTTGCAACAGATTGAGCCTCATTCAGTATTGTTGGTACCGTTGTTTGCGCGCGAAGCCAGCCTCGGCACGTTAGGGTTAATTCGAGAAACTAGTTCGGCGATAGATTTCACCTCCACCGATCTTGAATTGATGAGCGCCTTTGCCGGTCGTGCTGCTGTGGCCATTGACACCGCGCAATTGCTCCACGAGCTGTCGCAGAAAAATGAACAACTGGAACTATTGATCGAGGAAGCCCATCACCGGATCAAGAACAGTCTCCAAATGGTGTCCGGGCTGTTACAACTGGAATCCATTGATAACCCAGCCATCGCCCCGGCCATTGCACGCATCCAGGCAATTGCCAAAGTCCATAACTTACTCAGTCGTGAGATGCCGGATAATGTGAACGCTGGCGCGCTGATTACCGCAATTCTTGACACATTAAAAGCGTCCGCGACTGGTGCTTGGCAGACACAACTCGATTTGCAAGAAGTGTGGCTGACACCGGATCAGGCGACTGCGCTATCGTTAATCGTCAACGAGTTGGTTTCCAATGCCCTAAAACACAGCAAGCCAGTGGACGGCACGCCGTTGCAGTTAGTCGTCCATTGCCGTCAAGATAATGGCATCGTGTGGATCCAGATCAGCGACAATGGCGGTGGTTTGCCGCCCGGTTTCGATTGGCAACAGTCCACCCGGCAAGGTATGAGCATCATCCGGCAACTGACTCGCACCAATTTACGCGGCGAGATTAATCTGGCGAATCGTGACAGCGGATTATGTGCTGAATTGAAATTCAACAGCACAGCTGCCGGTCCCGCAACGCGAGCTTGACCGGGTTGCCGAAGTGTGAGATAGAATTATCCCCATGAATAAGTTGCGCGTTGTAATAGCCGATGACGATGGCGTCACATTAATGGCCTTGCGGAAAATCCTCTCCAATTTGGGCCACGAAGTCGTGGGTGAGGCCGGTGATGGCGAGCAAGCCGTCGCTTTGGCAAAGGAACGAACACCCGACCTTTGCATGCTCGACATCCGCATGCCCAAGATGGAAGGCATTGCCGCAGCTAAAGAAATTCAAGTACTCCGTCCGACTGCAATCATTATCCTTAGCGCCCACACCGAAACCGGTCTCGGCGTTGAAGCTGCCTCCGTTGGCGCACATGCCTTCCTTGTTAAGCCGTTTACCGAAAACCAAATCAAGCCCGCCATTGAAGTTGCGATGACCAACTTTGCAAAGTCGCAGCAACTTGAAGAACAATTGCACAGAGCCACCGAAGCAGTCGAACATCGCAAACTCGTCGAGCGCGCCAAGGGAATCATCATGCGCCAGTCCAAAATCGACGAGGAAGCTGCCTATCTGCGATTGCAAAAAGCCGCCCGCGATGGCAACCGCAAGCTTGTCGATGTTGCCAGAGCTGTCATTTTGGCAGATCAAATGCTTCACGACAACAGCAAACCGGCCACTCCACCGCCGACCGGCTACACTCGCAACCGGTAAGTGTGCCGCGGCTTGCCGCGAATTTCTTCGAATATGGAAAACGTCATTATCATTGGTTCCGGCTGTGCTGGTTGGACATCTGCAATCTACACCGCCCGCGCAAATCTTAAACCACTTTTGCTTACCGGTGGCCAACCGGGTGGGCTGCTTACCACTACCGGTGTAGTGGAAAACTTCCCCGGTTTTCCAGACGGCATTGATGGCGTCGAGATGATGATGCGGATGCAGAAGCAGGCTGAGCGCTTCGGCACGCGTGTCGAATATGGCGTGCAAATTACCAAGATAGATTTCAGCCGACGGCCATTCAAGCTCTGGGCTGACGACCAGCTTTTTGAAAGCCAAAGCGTAATTATCGCTGTCGGCGCATCGCACCGGCACCTTGGTGTCCCCGGTGAGACCGAGCTTGAACGCAAAGGTGTGACTTATTGTGCCACGTGCGATGGTGCCTTGCCGGTCTTTCGCAACCAGCCGCTGGTTGTTGTAGGTGGCGGCGATTCCGCCTGTGAAGAGGCAACCTATCTTACGCATTTCGGCTCAAAGATTTTTCTGATCCACCGGCGTGACCAACTCAGGGCGTCCAAAATCATGGTGGAGCGGGTGATGAGTAATCCCAAAATCCAACCAGTTTGGAACAGTGTCGTCACCGAAGTTCTTGACGTGAAACAAGACAAAGTGACCGGCGTCAAACTCCGCAACGTCCAAACCAATGCTATCAGCGAACTCGCTTGTGCCGGCGTTTTCGGTGCCATTGGCCACATACCAAGCACCGGCGTTTTTGCCGGCCAGATTGAACGCGACGCCGATGGCTATATCATTTGCCGGCAGGGCACGAACACCAGTGTCACCGGCATCTTTGCAGCAGGGGATTGCGTGGACCGGATCTATCGGCAAGCCATCACTGCTGCCGGTACCGGCTGCGCCGCCGCAATTGACGCGGAAAGATTTCTGGCAAGTCATGGCTAATCCAAAATTCACCAAACTCGCCGCACATTACCGGCAGGTTAAAAACCTACAACTCCGACAACTCTTTGCCGACGATCCCAAACGCGGTGAACGACTGACCGTCGAAGCGGTCGGGGTTTATCTCGATTACTCAAAGAACCGAGTGACGGACGAAACCATCCGGCTGCTTGTCACGCTGGCGGAGGATTGCCGGCTGCGCGACCGGATTGAGGCGATGTTTCGTGGCGACAAAATTAATCTGACTGAAAACCGAGCCGTATTGCATACCGCATTACGCGCGCCGCGTACCTCCAACATCAGTGTGGATGGCAAGAATGTCGTACCGGAAGTTCACGCGGTGTTGGACCGGATGAGCGCGTTTGTTAATCGGCTTGATAAGCGCATTAAGAATATCATCAACATCGGCATCGGCGGCTCGGATTTGGGGCCGGTCATGGCGTATGAGGCGCTCCGTCATTATTCGCGGCGCGATTTGACATTCCGGTTTGTTGCGAATGTGGACGGCACGGATTTTGCCGAGGCCACACGGGACTTGAAACCGTCAGAGACGTTGTTCATTGTCGCATCGAAGACATTCACGACGCAGGAGACGATGACTAATGCGCTCACGGCTAGGCAATGGATTGGCAACTTGCCGGTACACGAACACTTCGTTGCAATCTCGACCAACGAATCTGAGGTGAAGAAGTTCGGCATCGATCCTAAAAACATGTTTGGGTTTTGGGATTGGGTAGGGGGGCGCTATTCAATGGACTCCGCGATCGGGCTGTCAACAATGATCGCTATTGGCCCTGAGAATTTTCATGAACTGCTGGCCGGGTTCCACGCGATGGATGAGCACTTTCGGACCGCGCCGTTTGCGCAGAATTTGCCGGTTTTGATGGGATTGCTGGGTATTTGGTACACGAATTTTTTTGACGCGGAAACGTTGGCTGTATTGCCGTACGACCAATATCTGAAACGCTTCCCGGCGTATCTCCAGCAGTTGACGATGGAGAGCAATGGCAAAACGGTTACTCTCGATGGCGCAAGTGTGGACTACCAGACTGGTGCCATTTACTGGGGCGAACCCGGCACAAATGGCCAACACTCGTTCTATCAACTCATCCACCAAGGCACAAAACTCATCCCGTGCGATTTCATCGGTTTTGCCAAGAGTCTGAACCCGGCCGGTCAACACCACGATTTATTGATTGCAAATCTGTTTGCACAAAGCGAAGCGCTGGCATTCGGCAAAACCGCCGCGCAAGTCAAGGCTGATGGCGTGCAAGACTGGCTCGTACCGCACCGAACGTTTGCGGGCAACCGGCCATCAAATACATTGCTTATCGAAAAATTAACACCGGCAGTACTGGGCAAACTTGTGGCACTTTACGAACATCTGGTGTTCACGCAAGGTGTGATTTGGAATGTTGGGTCGTTCGACCAGTGGGGTGTTGAACTTGGTAAGGTCTTGGCGAAACAAATCGTTCCGGAGTTGCAAGCTGCCGGTGATCCAGCGCTTCAGCACGACAGTTCGACCAACACGCTTATCCGTCGCTACCGTCAATGTCGGTAACTTACGAATGTCAGCGCTGCACAGCGTGCTGTCGATGGCCGGGACCAGTGACTGTTACTGATCAGGAAATTAACCGACTGGCGAAATTTCTCAAATTGACAGCGGAAGATTTCATTAGGGATCACACAAAGCTCGCAGCAGATCGGCGCGGGTTGGTTTTAACTGAACAGGTAAGCGGCGCATGTGAATTTTTAAATGGAAATACGTGTCGTGTAGAAGCGGTAAAGCCACAACAATGTCGGGATTTCCCAAACAAGTGGAATTTTCCTGGTTGGCAAAAAGATTGCTTAGCTAAACTTAAGCGTTAGCCCGTAAATTTATACGATTCCCACCAAGACAGAGGGCACATCAACAACGTCGCACAATAGCGGGTCGTTTCTTTCGTTAAAAATAACGGCAGAAGAGGACTCGAAAGCACCGCGCACAGGTGGAGATTTGGGGTGGTACGAGCGCGCAATTTTCCCAACCCCAGGGCTTTTGAGGGTTGGGAAAAGTTGCTTAGCAACAGAACGGGGAGAGGACACACAGGACGAGCCGGGGCCGTCGTGAAGTCCATCGCGGCCGGCTTGTCCCGCGCCACCCGCCGACGCTACGCCCCTCCGTGGGGCTGCGCTCTGGCAGTTGTCACGTGCCAAGCTAGCCGCTTGCCTGTACTGGACGGCACAAGGAGCGGAACCGGACGACAAACACACGTTGGCGGGGATATTAGATAAAACGGCAGCCTGTGGAATCCGAGATGCGGAAACGAAACGCGAAACGTGAACCGAAGGTTGACCGTTTACCGGAAGGACCGATTCTGTTTGTGATAAAGCATCGCGGATCGCTTCCCGCCCTTGTGGGAAAATTCCAAAAGAAAAAGGCGGAACCAAATCCCGAATTGTGATGCAGTGATTTTTGGGGATGAAGGCAGGGGGTGTTTCAAACGCATTCGGCGTTTCCCGTGAAAGGTTTTGCGTTGTTTGGAGAGATGGGAGAAATATTGGAAAAATGGGGATTGTTGGCGGGTTTTGCGAGTTTTGAGGGTTTTGGGATAGTTGTTCAAGTGGATTAAGGTGTTGTGTTGGAGGGTTTTGGAGTTTAGAGGTTTTGGGTGTTTTTGCGTTTTTGCTAAGGAATTCGCGTTCTTGTGATTTTGTTCTATTACTAACAAGGTTAGTGCCAGCTTGCGGCCGGCGACGGCGCTTCGCATCCGTCATCCCATCCGCAGGCTGGCACTTGCTTTTCGTAATAGAAGTTCCGCAAGTCTTTAGCTTGGTTGGAGGGGTTTGATTGGCGTAGGCCAAAGAGTAGGCGTCAATGCGAGTCGAATTTTCGAGATTGCATTGGGCTTCGCTGTAGGCATGAGCGATGGAAAGAGAGATAAGTTGAATAGCGGCTTGCAGGCCGTTTGGATCTAGAAAAGTTTTGCGCGCTATGGTGTGAGATAGGTCGCCAAAAGTGCGTTGTTGCAGCGCAAGCACGAATAGCTTGTAAGGTTTGGAGGTTGTCGGGCAAGGGGATTTTGAAGTGAATTTGAAACGTCGCACAATAGAGATTATATCTAATATTGTGCATGGTTTAGTGTTTTTGTTGGTTTATTGTATGTGCTGTTTAAACTCGCCAATTTTCAATTTCGAATTGTTTATCAGGCAGTGTCAGCGCTATTGAACCGACTTCGGGATGACGTTCTAGATCAATATCGTTATCGGTAAGGAGCTGGACGTAAAAAGCTACCTGTTGCTTCGGTTGCCAGCCAAGCTTGCTAAACGAGACCGCTAATTCTACTACTTTGTCATAACGGACGTCAGTCATTGCCTCTGCTGGCGATTCTTCAATGCTCAGTTGTCCGCCGGTAGCATTAGCGACTAAGGGGATAACGAGTGTTGCGCCTTGCGGTTGGAGAAACCGGATGCTAAGCCTAGCGTTGGTTGGCAACTCTGTGTTTTTACGAAAATCGATCCGTAGGAATAATTGTTCGGTGCTGAATCCAAAATGAATGGTTTCGATGAGCAGTTCCGCTTGATACATCGCCCCCATCGCTCGCCCGGTTTCATACAACCCGGCGCCAAACCATTCATAAAACGATGTCACTTGACCATCGATCACCGGCTGGATCAAGCCAGTTGGTTGGCGCGTTTCAGGAACGACTTCGGACCTGCATATGTGCGCTTTCAATGTGGCCGGAATCGGCGCTCCGCAAATATTGTAAACGTTTTGCAGATGTGTCCGAAATAGCTCGTCAAAAATCAGGTCGTTGTCGGTCACAAAATCGTCGCCGTACCACCAAAACCAGTCACTACCTTCGGCGGCGTAAATTTCGTCAAACGCACATCGGCGCTGGTCGTCAGTCAATTCGCCGTGGTCGATTTTGCTCTGGAGATAAGCGCGGGTTTGGCCCAGCAAATCCCAGCCACGGTTATCTTCTGGATGACCAATCCAAATCTGAAAATTGGCATTGATCCACGAGCCGGTATGCAGTGCCGGTACGGTTGCGGTCGCCGGTTGTTCGGCCAGATAATCGTGGACCGTCGTGGCTCGCAGGTCGGGATGCCGCGCGATGCGTTCGTATAATTCCTTAAGAAATGCCGCCCCACCGTCGGGGAAATGTTCCCAAGCATTTTCGCCGTCAAGCACAACCGCGCAAAGTGGTTCCCTACCCTGCAAATTGTGCGCAATATGCTCGAAGTGTTCCACCATGAATGTCGCCGCAGCCGCCGGCGTATTTCGCGACGCAGTAAACCCGACAAAATCACTAAGCGCGCGTTCCCGGAAGATGGCGCAGACATTGGCGTCACCAAAATTGACCCGATAGGCTTGGAATAATTGATCCCGGTCGAGTGGCATGCCGGGGTCGCTTGCGGCACGGCTGCGCCATAAGATTTCCTCATCGGTCGCAAACCACTCAAAGCCGAGTTCCTGCAAGATCGGAATCAACTCCGGGCAAACCGAGCCTTCCGATGGCCAGAGGCCACGCGGCGGCGCACCGAATGTTTTAGTGTGGAGTTGCCGGGCCAGCAGCAACTGGGCGCGGACGTCTTCGGGGTGTGAAAATTGCGGCGGCAATTGCACCCCCGGCATGCAGCGGCGTGCGAATTCAGTATTGTAAACCAGCGGCAGGATCGGGTGATAAAATGGCGTGGTGGTGATTTCGATTTGACCACGTTCGGCTAGCACCCGGTAATACCCAAGAACGGTTTTTAGGATGTCAGTTTGTGCGGCAAAAATGGTTTGTTTGTCGTCCTCGGTAAAGTTGACGCCTTTATTTTTGAGCGTAGCAATTTCCGGGTAGAGCCGGTCCGCTGCATAGCCGAACCAAGCTAGATTAAACCACGCCTGCAAATCCCGGTAATCCTGCGTGGTGAAACTACCGGCAATCTGCGCGTAGCCGCCTGGTGCCGGTCGCAAACCGCGTTTCTGCAACAGCGCCCAATACCGGGCGTGCGGCCGGATCATATTGGTCGGATTGGCTTTGAAGAAATGTTCGAGGATGGCGCACTGCTGATCGAGTGTCAGAGCCTCGGCCGGCGTTGCGGCAAGGTCATGCCATAGATCATGCACTTTGCCGGTCGCCAATTCGTCGATCTGTCGAATAAGGATCGGCGTGATATTGAACGTGCAACGGAACCCCGGTACCTGCTCGACCATCCAGATCATGTCGAGATAGCCTTTCGTAGCGTGCAGCCGCACCCACGGCATCAAGGCTATGCCCCGCACCGGGTCCACGTAGGACGGTTGGTGCATGTGCCACAGCAAAGCGACGTTGAGTGGCATAGACGTAAAACTGCGGCGGCGCTGTTAAACTGCTATTTCACGCAGGTATTTGGCGGCTTCTTCAGGTGGTGTGGGGTTGATGTAGAAGCCGGTGCCGGACTCAAAGCCGGCAATCTGCGTAAGCCGTGGCAGGATTTCAATGTGCCACCGGTAATCGTGATCAATTGTTGTCCAGTAACCGGGGTGCGGATACCGAGCTGGCGCGGTGTGAATTATGAAATTATATTGCGGTTGCCCGAGCGCCTTTGCGAGCTTTTGCAACGCGACTTTGAGTGCATCGGCCAACAGCATCAACTCATCGGAATGAATGTCATGGTAGTACGCAGCTTGCCGTCGCGGCATGATCGTAATTTCAAATGGAAACCGTGACGCGAACGGACAGAATGCTACAAAACCGGTATTCTCGTAGACCAAGCGCGTGCCTTCCTTGATCTCCTGACGAAGGATATCCTCAAAGATACAGCGATCCTTATAGGCATAATACTGCATCGCGCCGGTCAGTTTTTCCTTCACGCGCTTCGGCGTGATCGGCGTGGCGATCAGTTGCGAATGTGGGTGCGCGAGTGACGCGCCGGCTTGCCGTCCGTGGTTCTTAAAAATCAGGATGTACCGTAGCCGTGCATCCTGTACCAGGTCTTGCATCCGGATCTTGTAGGTTTCCAACACTCGCAACACGCCTTCGACCGGCTGCTGTTCGAGTGGCAGGTTTGGGTTGGGCGTCTCGATGATGACCTCGTGTGCGCCGACGCCATTCATCTTGTCGTAAATCCCCTGCCCTTCCTTTTCCAACTCGCCTTCAATTCGCAAAGCCGGGAACTTATTGGCCACCACGCGCACCTGCCAGCCGGGAGTGTTCGGCTTGCTGCGTGGGTCGCGAAACGCGAAAATCTCCGGCGGTGTCAGGGACTCGTTACCTTCCGCAAATGGATCGCTAGCAGGATCGATGGGCTCGCCGGCCGGCAGGGCATAATCGCTGGGCCGCTTGCCGCGTTCGGTGGCAATGATCACCCATCGCCCGATAACTGGGTCTTTTCGTAATTCTGGCATACTCTACCTAAATCACATTTTCACACCTTACCGCAAGAATCAAATGCTTATATATTGTGTTTTGCCGTTCCAGCGCCGGCCGGTTCAGTGGTATACTTGCCTCCTATGGTAACGATTGGCAGACGAAATACCCTCCGTGTCCTGCGCGACACCCCACCCGGGCTTTATCTCGATGGTGGCGCTGAATTAGTTATTCTGCTACCCGGTCGTTATATCCCACCCGGCACCACCCCGGGGGCAATGCTCGATGTGTTTGTCTACCTCGATTCTGAAGACCGGCTGGTGGCCACCACTGAAACACCACTCGCCATGGTCGGCGAATTTGCCTATTTGCAGGTTGTCAGCCTGGTCCCACGAATTGGCGCCTTTCTTAATTGGGGACTCGCCAAAGATTTGCTCCTGCCATTCCAAGAACAATCCGCCCCGGTCACCCCCGGCCAATGGGTGACGGTTTTCATCTTTCTCGACACTGCCAGTCATCGCATCGTCGCTTCCATGCGTCTGAGCCGGCACCTGAATCTCATTCCCCCACCCTACTCCATTGGCCAGCCGGTCAACCTCCTCATCACCGCCAAAACCACCCTCGGCTACAACGCCATTGTCGAGAACGCCCACCGCGGCCTCCTCTACCACAGCAACCTCGGCGCCCCACTCACCATCGGCCAAAAGATACAAGGTTACGTCCGCAAGGTTCGTCCCGATGGCAAGATTGATCTGAGCCTCGACGCCGCCGGTTACAAACGCGTCGCCCCGCTCACCGACCAAATCCTCACTGCGCTCCAAGCCAACGGCGGCCGCCTCGATTTCGACGATGCGAGTTCGCCCCAAGCAGTCCGCGACAAGTTCGGCGTCAGCAAAAACGCCTTCAAACAAGCGCTCGGCGCTCTCTACAAAAAGCGGCGCATCCGTTTCCTCAACCCCGGTATCGAATTAATCGGCAAACTATGAAACCCGAACGCAAATTGGCCGAGACCACGACACTCAACGGCGCCCGTCTGACACTCCATGAGCATGACGGGAATTACGCCATCCGCATCAATGGCCAAACCCTGATGAATTCCGCACTCGCCGCGTCGGAACTCCTCTTGGGAGAGCTTGCCGTCGCCCACCTGACAAATCAAGCCACTCCCAGCGTTCTGATTGGCGGTTTGGGTTTGGGGTTCAGCTTGAAAAGTGTCCTAGCCAAGACCGGCCCCAAAGCAACCGTCCACGTCGCCGAGCTGATCCCGCAAGTCGTGGACTGGAATCGCGAGTTCCTCGCCGTAGTGAATGGCAAGCTGGTGGACGACCCGCGCGTCACAATCTTCCCTGAGGACGTGTGGAACGTTCTCTCCCGCGTCCCCCGCGACCGGTACGATGCACTCCTGCTCGACATTGATAATGGTCCGACCGCGATGGTTCAACAGCCCAATGCCCGGCTCTACAAACCGGCCGGGGTTCAGCGGATGCTGGCCGCGCTCAAACCCGGCGGTCGCGCCGCCATCTGGTCGGCTGCTCTGGATAATGCCTTTGCCAACCGGTTAGTAGTTGCCGGCTTTCGTGTGGAAGCCACGTCCGCCAAACTCTACGACAAAGCCAAGCGTTGCGGCTGCACCATCTACGTCGCCGACAAGCCCGACAGTTGAATCAGACACGATGACTACGGAGCCGTCCTCTTCTCCAAGCCGCGAACCCTGATTTTGGTAATCTGCTCAAGGTCCTGAACCGCCAATGCCCGGACCGGCCGACGCTGTTCGAGTTCTTCCTGAATGAACCGTTGTATCAGAAGCTGGCCGGCGGACCGGTGGCGACAGCGGCGAACCGGTTGGAGCAATATCAAAACACCATCCGCGCCTTTCGCAATGTGGGTTACGATTATGCCACGGTGCGGGGCAGTGATTTCAGTTTCCCGCAAGGTGACCGGCAGCACGCCAGCTCCATCTCCGCCAACGAAGGCGCGCTCATTCACGACCGCGCCAGTTTCCAAGCCTATCCCTGGCCTGATCCCGCGGCGTTTGATTATTCAATCTTGGCGACCATTGCCCCGCACCTGCCTCATGGCATGAAATTGATCGTCATGGGTCCCGGCGGCGTGCTGGAGAACGTCATGGCGTTAGTGGGCTACGACGCCACCTGCTACATGATCATGGATGATCCCAAGCTGGCCACCGAGATCTTTGCCGCCGTTGGCGAACGGCTCGTCCGCCATTATGAACTGGCCGCCCCCTACGCAACGGTCGGGGCCTTGATTTCGAATGATGACTGGGGCTTCAAAACTCAACCGATGTTTTCGCCCGCGGACATGCGGCGCTTTGTCTTGCCGTGGCATCGCAAGATTGCTGCCACCATCCATGCCGCCGGCAAACCGGCCATCCTCCATTCCTGCGGTTGCCTGCACGCCCTCATGGACGACATCATTGACGACCTGAAGTACGACGGCAAACACTCGTATGAAGACGCCATCATGCCTGTGGAACAGGCCTATGAACAATGGCATTCCCGCACTGCCATCCTTGGCGGCCTCGAAGAGCAGGCCCGATTCGACGCCGGCTCGACGTGCGTGGCTGCGGGCCAGTTCCAGCATCGCCGGATCCGCGTCGCGACACAGGAGGGGCGCGGGCGCCTCCGGCAGGGCACCGTCGCGCGCCGTCCTGAGCAGGTGCTCCCACGTCGCCGCGCGATAGGACGGCCAGCGACGGAACAGGAAGTCGCGATCCCGCCCCGGAGGCAGCCGACGAGCGATCGCCGCCGCTTCCACCGCGAACGTGCCGGACCCGCACATCGGATCGGCGAGCCCCCTGGAACCGTCATACCCGGCGGCCAGCAGGATCGCGGCCGCCAGCGTTTCCCGGAGGGGCGCCCCTCCGTGCTCCAGGCGGTAGCCCCGCCGGTGCAGCCGCTCGCCCGAGGAATCCAGCGAGAGGGTCAGTCGGTTGCCGTCCAGCCGCGCCAGCAGCCGCTGGACCGGTCGCGACGACGAATCACTGCCGGCCTCCTCCGCGTCGCCCGCGGATTCGTCGGTCCATTCCGGGTCCGGCAACGCCAGCGCGCGCAGTCGCCGCCCGATGGCATCCCGCAGCGGACGGCCCAGGAAGCCTCCCCCGAACAGCCGGGATCGCGCGGTCGTCGCCTGGAGCATCAGGGGCAGGCCGGCCGGCAGGAACGCCTCCCACGGGATCTCGCGGGCCTCCCGGTACACGTCCTCGGGGGCCCGGGCAGGGAATTCGGCCACCCTCAGCCAGACCCGGGTCGCGGTGCGGAGGTGCAGGTTGGCCCGGTACCCGGACTCAAGCCTGCCCCGGAACGTCACGCCCCCACCGGTCGCGACCACGGATTCCAGGCCCAGGCCGAGGGCCTCGTCGGCCAGCAGCGCCTCCAAGCCAGGGGAGCATGCCGCGAACCAGGCGTGTTCGGGGGCGTGGGCATGGCGTCGGACGCGCCGCTCCAGGTTCACTGCGGCGGGCGTTCCATCGGGCAGATCCGTCATTGCGGGAGTGTATCACCTCCGCCCCGTGCCCCGGCAGTGTTCGGCCGGCTTGTCATCAGGAGCCGCCAATGCTAGTGGTAGTGCGCGCCGGGCGGCGGTTCCCTGCTCCCGGCCACCCCCTCATCCAGGAGACCTGGCATGGCGTCCCCCCTGGCGGCCGGCCCCTCGACATCCGATCCTCGCGTCTTGTGGCGGCGACAGGTGCAGACCTTCGCGCTGCTGTGGACTGCCTACGCGTCCTACTACCTCTGCCGGATGAACTTCGCGGTGGCGCAACCGCTCATCCTGGCCGAGTTCCCGGAGTGGTCGGCCGCGCAGATCGGCTGGATCCCCTCGATCTACGCCGCGGTGTATGCCATCGGGCAGTTCGTGAACGGGCAGCTGGGCGAACGGCTGGGCGCCCGCCGCATGATGACGGTCGCGATGGCCCTCGCGGCGGCGTCCAACCTGGCGTTCTCGATGACCTCCTCGTACACGATGATGCTGGTCCTGTGGGGCATCAACGGCTACGCGCAGTCCGCGGGCTGGGCCCTGGTGGTCAAGACGATCACGAACTGGACGCCCACGAAGCGCCGCGGCCTCATCGTGGGGCTGATCTCCACGTCCTACCAGGTCGGCAACGTGCTGGCGTGGCTGCTGGCGGGCGTCCTGGCCGAGTCGTACGGCTGGCGCACTGCCTTCTGGTTCCCGTCGATCCTGCTGGCGGTCATGGGTGTGATCTTCGCCATCGGGTTGCGGAACAGCCCCGAGGACGCCGGCCTCCCGCCCGTCCGCGACGACCTCGGCGGCACCTCCCGGGACGCCCAGGGGGCGGTGATCTCGGACGATCGCCCGTTGACGGCCATCGAGGTGCTGCGACTGACCTTCTCGAACCGCGTGCTGTGGATCCTGGGCCTGGGATATTTCTGCGCGAACTCGGTGCGATACGCCTTCATGAACTGGGCCGTGACCTACATGAACGACTTCCACGGGCGCTCCATCAAGGGCAGCGCGTTCACCGCGGTCGCCCTGCCGCTGATCGGCGCGGTCGGGGCCGTGTCGGCCGGATGGTTCTCGGATCGCCTCTTCAACGGCCGCCGGGCGCCGGTGTGCGCGATCAGCCTGTATTTCCTGGCGCTGGTCTGCCTGGGGTTCGTGTTCATCCCGAAGGGCGAATGGGTCGTCGCCACGGCGATGCTCGGCCTGGCCGGGTTCCTGATCTATGGCCCCGACATGCTGATGAGCGGTGCAGCCACCGCGGACGTTCATCCGCGGGCGACGGCCGCCGCCACCGGCTTCACCATGTCGCTGGGTGCGGCCGGCTCGATCCTGTCGGGCGCGGGCGTGGGCTGGTTGAAGGATGTTTCGCCGAACCTCGTGGAAGCGCTGCGAGCCGCCGTACCGGCCGGCATCGCGCCGATGCTTGGCGAGTGGACCGTGATCTTCCTGGTCCTGGCAGGCCTGTCCCTGGTCCCCGCGACCCTCATGGTCACGATCTGGAACGCCCGCCCCAAGGGAGCGTGAGGTCGTCGACCCTCCCGATGGGCACGACCTATCGAACCCAGGTGCTCCAGCCGCGCAGGCGCGCCAGCCGCATCATCTCGTTCTCGGGATCTCCCCGCGTGCCGACGACCAGGCGCCACCGCGCCGAGTCCAGCATCTCGTGGTCGCCCATGCTGTCGCCGATGGCGAAGGAGGCCATGCCCACCACCTGGTCCAGCGCTTCCACCTTGCCGCTGTTGCAGGTCACCGGCTGCACCAGGCGGTCGCTGACGACGAGGCCCTTGCCCGGAACGTCGTCCAGCTCGGTCTCGATGCCGAACACGCCGTCCACGTCCACGCCCATGTACAGCAGGGCGCGGCGGGTCATCCACGAGCAGGAGGCGCTGACCACGTAGACCTTCAGCCCGCCCTCGTCCCTCATGCCGTCGATCAGGTCGGCCATCTTGGGGCTGTAATGCGGCCATTTCGAAGCGACCAGGTCGATCCACGAGGAAAGGTCCGCGAACTCGATGCCGGCCAGCGACCGCACGGCATATCCGCAAGCCTCGACGCGATCCTTCTTCAGCAGGCGCCCGTAATCCTTCCAGACCTTCGGCTCGAGGATGGGCGGCTCGTCGGCGTCGCCCGTCTGCGTCAACAGTTCCAGGAAGAACTCGCCGATGTCGTTCTTCCAGAGTGTCTTGTCGGCGTCGAAGGCCACGATCCGCGAATGGTCCTTCGCCTGGATCGCCTCCATCACGTCATTCTGGAAACGCTTTGGGAATCCCTGGAGCCAGTCGGGAAGCGTCTTGGGCATGGGAGCATTCCTCGATGGAAGATGCCCGGATTAGATTCCACGGCCGAGGTACTTGTCAATCGCCCCTCAGGCCACGGGGTGCAGGCGATCGAACGCGTCCCCCAGCGCCGCAACCAGGTGGGCCAAGGAATAGGGCTTCGCCAGGAACACCGTCGGGCATCCGTCGTCGCGCAGATCGGACAGGGCTTCCTTGCTGTAGCCGCTGCACAGCAGGACGGGCATGTGCGGCTTCCGCTCCCGCAAACGGTC